>Ga0308157_10004311_pt1 | contig 19064 bp, 16 predicted proteins | sample PhyBR1_FD_201035 | JGI IMG/M metagenome (GOLD analysis project Ga0308157, IMG submission 201035) | Phyllosphere microbial communities from UC Gill Tract Community Farm, Albany, California, United States - DLSLB.R1 | ecosystem: Host-associated > Plants > Phyllosphere > Unclassified | place: USA...
CGCGCGACGAAACCGCACGCCGAGCGACTCGACCTCGATCGCGAACCGTTCGCCCATCACAGCTCCTTCAGAAGGGGACGCTCGAGCCGTCGGAACACGAGGACTCCTGCGCCGAGGAGCACCACGCACATCACAGCGCTCATGCATACCGCGAACGTGTCCCACAGCTCGGGGAAGAACGCTGCCCGATACATCGTGAAGATGCCCGCGAGCGGATTGAACGCACCGAGCTCTCGGGCGATGCCGGGCAGGTCGCCGACGGTGTAGATGATCGGCGTCGCGTAGAACAGAGCGCGCAGCACCAACCGCGTCGTGCGTTCGAGGTCGCTGAACATCACGCACAGCGGCGCGACGATGAGCCCGAGCCCCGTCAGCAGCACGGTCTGCATCAGCACGGCCAGGGGAAACCAGAGCACGCCCCAGGTGAGCGTCGCGCCGCCGAAGACCGCGAACACCACGAGCACCGGGAGCGAGCAGAGGAACTCGACGCCCTTCGACACGATGATCCGCCCCACCCAGATCGATCGCGGGATCGCGGTCGACCGCACGAGCTTCGCATCCTTGTTGAACGCCTTCGTGAAGTCGCTGACCGACGAGTTGAACCACACCCACGGCAGCAGTGCGCAGATCAGGAACACGATGTAGGGGTCGGCCCCGACGTCGCGCTGGAAGATCTGCGTGAACACGAACCAGTAGATCGCGCTCATCACGAGCGGATCGAGCACACTCCAGAGATACCCCAACCAGCTCGTCGCATAGCGGACCCGCAGGTCGCGCGACGACAGAAGCCAGAGGGAGTGAAGGTAGCGCCGCCGCCGGGTCGTCATGCTGGTGTCTACGAGAGCTTGTTGTTCCACATCGACAGCGCCGACCCGATCGCCATGTGCATGTCGAGGTACTGGTACGTACCGAGTCGTCCGCCGAAGTGCACGTTCTCTTCGCCCTTCTGCAGCTCGCGATAGGCCAGCAGACCCTCACGGTCGTCGGGGGTGTTCACCGGGTAGTACGGCTCGTCCGTTCCCTCGGCGAAGCGCGAGAACTCGCGCATGATGACCGTCTTGTCCTTCGGGTGCTGCTCGGCGCGCTCGGGGTGGAAGTGCTTGAACTCGTGGATACGCGTGTACGGCACGTCCGCGTCGGGATAGTTCATGACCGACGTGCCCTGGAAGTCGCCGACGTTGAGCACTTCCTGCTCAAAGTCGAGCGTGCGCCAGCTGAGGGCGCCCTCGGCGTAGTCGAAATAGCGGTCGACCGGCCCCGTGTACACGACAGGCAGCTGCCCGACGACGGCGGCCTTGTGGAACGGCTGCGAGGCATCGAAGAAGTCGGTGTCGAGCTTCACCGTGATGTTCGGGTGGTCGGCCATGCGCTCGAGCCACGCGGTATAGCCGTCGGTCGGCAGGCCCTCGTGCGTGTCGTTGAAGTAGCGGTTGTCGTAGTTGTAGCGCACGGGGAGGCGGCTCACGATGTCGCCCGAGAGCTTCTTCGGGTCGGTCTGCCACTGCTTGGCGGTGTAGTCGCGGAAGAACGCCTCGAACAGCGGGCGCCCGACGAGGGCAATGCCCTTTTCCTCGAAGTTCTGCGCGCTGGCGACGTCGAACTCGCCCGCCTGTTCCTTGACGAGAGCGCGCGCCTCATCGGGCGAATACGCCGCCTGGAAGAACTGGTTGATCGTGCCGAGATTGACCGGCAGCGGGTACACGACGCCCTTGTGGTTCGAGTACACCTTGTGCACGTAGTTCGTGAAGGTGGTGAAGCGGTTGACGTACTCCCACACCGTCTCGTTCGACGTGTGGAAGAGGTGCGCCCCGTACTGGTGCACCTCGATCCCAGTCTCAGGCTCGGCCTCGCTGTAGGCGTTTCCGCCGATGTGGCCTCGGCGGTCGATCACGGTGACCTTGCGGCCCGCGTTCGCGGCACGTTCGGCGATCGTGAGGCCAAAGAAGCCCGAGCCGACGACAAGAAGATCGGTGTCCATAGCGCCCATTGTTTCAGAGCGCGCGCCGCTTTCCTGGAAGACGCGGTCGAATGTCACAGGAACATCACGCACGCGCGGCGATCTCAGACGATCGCACCGGCCTCCCACAGTTCGGCACGCGTCGGGAACACCGCACTCTCGATGAGACTCGGGATCGACGCGGGCACGCTCGGCGAGGCCTGGCGCATCGTCTCGGCGAGGTCGCCTGGCGTGCGCCAGGCCTCCCCCACCGACGCCGCGTAGTCACGGTACTTGAGCTCAGGTTCGGCCGTCAGCGGCGCGACGAGCGCGGCGGGACGGCCGAGCGCGTGGGCGAAGACGATGCCGTGCAGCGACGACGAATAGACGGTCTCCGCGCGGGCGATCTGCTTCGCGAACTCGAGCGGTGTCTGGTCGACGTCGATCACGCGGTAGTCGGGCGTATCGGCGTACCGATCGCGTTCGCGGTAGTGCGGGATGAACACCGTGCGGCCCCGCTTCGGTCGGATGCGCGCGAGCTGCGGGTGCACGCGGGCGATCAGCAGCCCGGGATCGAGGAGGAAACGGATCTCCGAGACGTCGTGTCCCGCCTCGCGCAGCAGGTCGACGGTGAGCGGTCCGCGGGCGCCCCAGATGCGCACCGACGCGTCGGCAGCCGTCGGCTGCGATGATCCCTTCGTGCCGACGCCCGCGATGATGTCCCCGTCGCGCATGCGGTGCACGGTCGACCCGACGAGCAGAACACGCCGCCCGGCATCGTCGGTGTTGAGCGGATCCTCGCCGTAGAGGTGTCGAACGAGATCCCGATTGAAGATGTCGCCGACGTTGCCGTACCGCCACCCGCTCGGCGACGGTTCGGGCGAGCGCCGGGAGAAGCGGCGTCGCGACGCCTCCGGCGCGGTCTCCCAGTAGAACGTCCTCACGGCCACAGCGATGTTCCTCTCACTCGCGCGATTCCGGCGGCGATGTCGTTGATCCCGTAGCCGAGCACGATGCGGGATCCGCGCTGTTCAAGGCCGGAGAAGTACGTCGCCGACAGCAGGTTCGGATTGTGCACGCCCTCGCGGGGCTCGGCGTCGCGGCGGGTGTGGATCAGCCGTCGCGGCGAGGCCCGCACCGTCACGTCGTCCGTGCCGACTCCCGCGATCGAGACCGCTCGCCCGTAGTAGCTGCGCTTGCCCTCGTCGTAGACCTTCTCGTGGGCGATGAGACGGTGCTCGCCGCCGTGCGCGATCAGCTGCGTGCCGATCGACAGATCGGCGCCCGCCTCGCTGTCGGCCCGCGGGGGCGTGCGCAGCACGAACGTGAGATCCCCCTCCCCGCCCAGCTCGCCGTCCGAACACACGACCTCGGCATAGGGGTCCAGGCGGTACACCGCCGACAACTTCTCGCCGTCGACGCGGAATGCCCAGTTCTTCTCGACGCTCTGCCGTTCGAAGTCGGCGACGACCCGTTGCGGCTCGCCCAGCTCGGGAAAGACACGGATCAGATGGATGTCGTTGAGCTGATCCGCCGGCACGAAACCGGTGTTGAACGTCACGTACGCCGTGCGCCCGTTGCGCAGCACCTTGGGGTCCGCGACCTTTTCGATGCCGTGCACTGCGCCCCACGCCGAGAGGTCGATGATGCTCGTCTCCCCCGCGGGGTGCTGCCGCACCGCGACGTATGCGCGGATCCCCTGCTCGCCCTCCGGAATCGCGCGATACGCGACGACGAGCGCGTCGCCGACGTGCACGAAGGACGGATTGAAGACGTTGACGTGGGCGTTACGACGCGCGATGTCACGGAGGAACCCGCTCAACTCGCGATCTCGTCGCCACGCAAGCCGGCGGTAGGAGCGCATTGTTCCTCGATGCTACCGGCGGCGCCTGAGCACGCGCGCGATCAGTCCCGGCGCGTGCGGCTCGGCCTCGGCGGGCGGCGCTGTCGGCGCGCTCACGCCGAGGTAGGCGAGCCCATCGACGTCGCCCTTCTCGCCGCGCGCGATCGCCCGAGCGAGCGACACCTTGCCGGTAGCGGCGACCCGGCAGATCACCGAGAGGTCGACTTCCCCCGCCACGCGCCGCAGTGCGCGCGCGAGGCGTGCGTCGGTCTCGCCGTGCGGTTCGGATCCATCGAGGTACGCGCGTACTGTCGCGTTCAGCGACGCATCATCGGGCGCTGCGCCCGTCGAGCACAGCTCGAGCACCCGCGCCAGCTCGGCGGACTGTTCTGCGATGAGCTGATCGACGCGCAGCAGCGCTTGCGCAGCGCTGTCGGGGGCGTTGCGTCCGACAGCGAGCGCGAGGCTCTCGCGCTCGCGCCACGATTCGCGCCGGCGCGCCGAGTAGTCAGCCGACGAATCGTCCGTTCGTGGCGCGGCTCCGCCCCAGAGGTCGAGCGGAAACGCTCGCGCGATCGCGTCGATGTCGACCTCGGCTGGAGCGACCGGGCCGAGCGCGATCGCCTCATCGACCGAGCGCGCGAATTCGACGCGCGGCCGGCCCGTGCCCGCGTAGTAGTCGAGATACTTCAGCGGGTGCTCGGCGAGCGGCACCAGCGGGCGCGAGGGAATCCCGTACGCATCGGCGATGACGAGCGCGTGCAGCGAACTTGCGACGACGAAGCCGCTGCCCGCGATGCGCGCGGCGATCGCGAGCGGATCGCCGAGAGGGCTGAGCACGTCGTCGCCCGAGACCCGCTCGAGCTCGTTCAGGTTCGGCACGACGAGCATGCCGCCGGAGCCGTCAGGCCGGATCGAGGAGAAGAGCGTCGGCACGAGGAGGGCGGGGTCGCCGTACACCTCGGGCGCGCTGACGCCGTGCCCGAGCAGGACCGCACGGGTGAGGGGTCCGCGCACCGAGCGCACGTCGAGCGGATACCGCACGCGCTGGCGCACCTTGCCGTTGATCCCCGCGCCCCAGACGACGTCGCCCGGCCGAGAGAACTGCAGCACGCTGCCGACAGAGATCAGGCGTGCGTCGCCCTGATCAGGACGATCGCCGACGAGCGCGCGCACGAGCAGCGGCCCGATCTCGTCGCCGAAGTTCCGCGGCGCGTCCGTCGCGTCCGGAATCCAGTGCGGAACGCGCACGCCCGCGATCGACTCATCCGAGAAAGCCACGGCGCTACCGGTAGAGCACGCGGGGGCTCGAGCCGCTCTGGTAACGGATCGTGCCGCCCTGGAAGCTCTGCGTGCACGCATCGCCGCCGCACCGGGGGTTCGTCGTGGGATAGCCGAGCCGGCCGTTGCGGTCGCCCGCCTTCGCCCACGCGTCCCGAATCGCTCCGCGCACATACTTCGTGCTCGTCTCGGACGACGTGTACATCGTGCCGCCCTGGAACTTCTGCAGGCAGCCGCCCTTCGCGAGTCCGCACCACGGGTCGCTCGTCGGATACTTCAGGATCCCATTCCGGTCGCCCACGCGCGACCACAGGTCACGGAACGCTCCGCGCACATAGTGGGTGCCCGTCGCGGCGGTCGTGTAGATCGTGCCGCCCTGGAACTTCTGCAGGCAGCCGCCCTGCGACAAACCGCACCACGGGTCGCTCGTCGGGTAGCCGAGGGGGCCGCCGCGCGAGCCCATGCTCGACCACTTGTCGCGGATCGTGCCGCGGATGTACACGGCGCCCGCCTGCTCGGTGTAGTACAGGCTGCCGCCGGAGAACTTCTGCAGGCAGGCCCCGCCCGCGAGGTTGCAGTTCTTCGACGAGATCGGCTTACCGAGCACACCGCCGGCGCCGCCCATCGACTTCCACTTGACGGCCGTCGCCCCGCTGACGGAATACCCCGTCGAGCCGCCGCCCTGCGAGCCGCCGCGCGTGGATCCGAACCAGTCGGTGTAGTAGTTGTAGAAGTTGCGGTTTCCGTACGCCGAGCACGAGTCGCCGACGCCGTATCCGGCGCGCATGGCCGCCCGGTTCGGCTGGTAGGGCGTGTAGTAGTACAGCGCCGCGGTCGCCTTGTTCTCGATGCGCACCGGCCCCGTGCCGCAGGCCGCGTTCGGGTGCCAGCGCACCTGAGACGTCTTGCCGACCGGGTACCAGCTGAAGTAGCCGTCTTTGGTGTACCGCTGCAGCTGATAGGCCGCCATGTACATCTGGTTCTGGAAGCCGAAGTAGGTGCTGTCGCACGCCGCATCGTCGGGGCAGGCGTAGCCCATCGCGATGTCGTACCGAAACTGGCTCGGCCACGTGTGCGTCACGAGCCCCTGCTCCTTCTGGAGCATGACGATCAGCACGCGCTCGCTGACGTTGCAGGCCTTCGACACCTTCGAGATGATCTGCGCCGCCGAGTCGCGGCTCGATCCCTGGTAGGTGCCCGCGCAGTACGAGTTCGGCGCCTTGGTGCGGGTCTTCATCGAGAAGTCCTTGAGGCACGTGTAGTTCGAGTCGCAGCGCTTGACCTTCTGGTTGAAGAAGCCCTGGATCTGATTCGCCGACATCGTGCCCGACGTGTACATCTTCGCGTCGCTGATGATGTTCCCGGCCTTGAAGCCGTTGAGCGTGTCCGCCTTCAGCAGCCCGGCCTGCGTTTCGGAGTACGCTCCGGGGTCCGCCTCATCCTCGGTGCTGTCGCCGACGTAATCGCCCTTGTCGGGCGTGAGGATGCGCTCCGCCGACATCCTCTCGAGCTCCGCCTCGCCGGGATCCGCCGTCATCGTCGGCGTCGGCGTCGGAGTGGGGTCGGGAGTCGGGGCGGGCACGTCGGTCGGGGTCGGATCCGGCGTCGGCACCGCAGTCGGCGTCACTGCCGGCGATTCGACGGGCTCAGGAGTCTGCGTCGCCCCGGGCGTGGACGCGATCGTCGGCGTGGGCTCGGGCGTCGGCTGCTCTGCGGCGAACGCCGTGGTCGGAAGAAGCGATCCGATGAGCGCCGCCGCCAGCGCGACACCGAAAACGGCCCGCCCCTTCCGGGCAGACTCATAGCCGTGATTGGTGCGACGCATGGTTATCAGTGTGACAGATGTGACTCGATTGTGTCACTGAGAATCTTGCCGCGCCCCGACTCGACCCGTCAGCGCGCGCTGTGTCAAGGGGCGTCCGCGAGGCGAGCGGCCGCCATAACGTGGGCAGTGCCGACCCCATTGCGGCCCCGCCTGCGGAAGAAAGGGATGCGTCATGCCGGATCCGAACGCTCGCAACATCTTCGTGCTGGGTCTCGACGAGCCGAACCGCTCAGTGCTCGAGAGGATGCCCGACGCGCAGCACTGCACGTTCCATCAGCTGCTCACCCAGGACGAGCTGCAGCATGGCGTGGTGTCCGTCCCGGACCTGCTCGATCGCGCGCGGAAACGCCTCGATGCATTCGAGGGACCAGTCGACGCCATCGTCGGGTATTGGGATTTCCCCGTCACCATGATGGTGCCCGTCCTGTGTCGGGAGCGTGGTCTTCCCTCCGCCGCCCTCGAGGCGGTCGTCAAATGCGAGCACAAGTACTGGTCGCGTCTCGAGCAGCGCGAGGTGATCGACGAGCTGCCGGGCTTCGCGCTGCTCGATCTCGCTGACGAGGATGCCGCGCTGCCGGACGGCATGGAGTACCCGGTCTGGATCAAGCCGATCAAGTCGGCGTCGTCCGAAGGCGCGCACCTCGTCGAGAACGAGGAACAGTTGAAGACCGCTATGGCGCTCGAACGCGATCAGGTGGGGCGCATGGGAGGGCCCTTCAACGACATCCTCGACATGCTCGACCTGCCGCCGGAGATCGCGGAGATCAGCGCCGACATGTGCCTCGTGGAGGAAGAGGCGACGGGATCGCAGGTCACCGTCGAGGGGTATGCCCACGACGGTGAGGTCGAGATCTACGGCGTGGTCGATTCCATCACGTATCCGGGGACCTCGAGCTTTCTTCGCTACGAGTACCCGTCGTCGCGAGTTCCCCAGCACATCCAGAACTACATGGCTGACGTCTCGCGCCGCGTGATCGCCGCCGTCGGCCTCGAGAACAGCACGTTCAACATCGAGTACTTCTGGGATCCGGAGACGGAGAGCCTCAAGCTGCTGGAGATCAACGCCCGACACTCGCAGTCGCACGCGCTGCTGTTCGAGATGGTCGACGGCACCCCGAACCATGCCTTCATGGTCGACCTGGCACTCGGTCGGGATCCGCGTGCCCTCCCGCGGAGACAGGGAAAGTTCGCGACGGCGGGCAAATGGCTGTTGCGCACGTTCTCCGACGGCGTCGTGAACCGCGTTCCCTCCGCCGACGAGATCGCCGCGCTCGAGAATCAGATCCCCGGCCTCGTCGTCGACCTCACCGTGACAGCCGGACAGCGCCTGTCGGACGGCGAGGGCGAGGACAGCTACAGCTATCTGCTCGCCGAGGTCTTCCTGGGTGGTCGAGGCGGCATCGAAATCGAACGCCTCTGGGAGCGCTGCGTGAACGCGCTGCACTTCGATATCGCTCCCCTCGGGGAAGGAGACTGATGCGCACCGTCACCGCTCTGCCGAACGAAATCAGGGAGGACGAGCACCTGTGGATCCCCCTGCCCGACGGCACTCGCCTCGCCGCGCGGCTGTGGCGCCCCGTTTCGTCCGACGATGATCCGGTTCCGGGCGTGCTGGAGATGATCCCGTATCGCAAGCGGGATCTGACCGCGCAGCGCGACTCCATTCACCATCCGTACATGGCCGGCTATGGGTATGCCTGTCTGCGCGTGGACCTGCGCGGCAGCGGCGACTCGGAGGGGGTGCTGACCGATGAATACCTCGAGCAGGAGCTATCGGACGGCGAAGCGGTGCTGGCCTGGATGGCGGAGCAGCCGTGGTGCAGCGGTCGCACCGCGATGATGGGCATCTCGTGGGGCGGGTTCAACGCCCTGCAGATCGCGGCCCGCCAGCCGCCGAGCCTCGGTGCGATCGTCACCGTCTGCTCCACTGACGATCGCTACACCGACGATGTCCACTACATGGGCGGCTGTCTGCTCAGCGACAATCTGTCGTGGGCCTCCACGATGTTCGCGTACAACTCCTGCCCGCCCGATCCCGCCGTCGTGGGCGACAACTGGCGGGAGCTCTGGTTGGACCGGCTCGAGAACAGCGGACTGTGGCTGGATACGTGGCTGCGCCACCAGCACCGTGACGAGTACTGGCAGCACGGATCGATCGATGAGGACTATTCGGCCGTTCAGGTTCCCGTCTTCGCCGTGAGCGGCTGGGCGGATGGCTACTCCAACGCGGTGTTCCGCCTGCTCGCGGAGCTCGACGTTCCCACTCGGGGTCTGATCGGCCCGTGGAGCCATAAGTACCCCCATCTCGGCGAGCCCGGGCCGGCGATCGGGTTCCTGCAGGAAGTCGTCGGCTGGTGGGACCATTGGCTGAAGGACGATCATGACAATGGCGCGATGAGCGGACCGGCTCTCAGCATCTGGATGCAGGACGCGGCCCGCCCGGCGACGACCTATGAGGATCGCCCGGGGCGCTGGGTCGGCGAAGCCGGCTGGCCGAGCCCGCGGATCGTCGAGTCGCGGTATCCGCTGGGGTGGCATCAGATCCTTCGCCCCGAGTCGTCGCACTCGCCGACGCCCGCGCTCTTTTTGCAGTCGCCGCTCTCGGTCGGTCAGTTCGCCGGTAAGTGGTGCTCGTACAACGCGCCGCCCGACATGCCGTACGACCAGCGGGAGGAGGACGGCGGTTCGATGGTCTTCGACAGCGAGGCGCTGGCCGAGCGCCTCGAGCTGCTGGGTTCCCCGACCGTCGACCTCACGCTGAGCGTCGATCGGCCCGTCGCGATGGTCGCCGTACGGCTTTCGGACATCGCGCCGGACGGCGAAGCGACCCGCGTCAGCTACGGGATCCTCAACCTCAACCACCACCGCGGATCGGACGATCCACGGCCGCTGGATCCCGGGGAGAAGCTGACCGTATCCGTGCAGCTGAACGGCATGGCGCAGTCCTTCCCGGCCGGACACCGGCTGCGCCTGGCTGTGTCGACGTCGTACTGGCCCGTAGTGTGGCCGTCGCCCGAACCCGTGCGGCTCACGGTGTATCCCGACGAGTCGGCTCTGGTGCTCCCCGTCCGCCCGGCGCGCGACGAAGAAGACGATTCTCTCGTGCCCGTGTTTGGCGAACCCGAGGGCGCGGAACCGATCGAGGTGCGCCAGCTGCAACCGGGCGAACAGGACTGGAGCGTGCACCGCAACATGGTCGACCTCACCGGAACGCTGCGCGTCGTCAAGGACCTCGGAGTGGTGCATTTCCCGGGCATCGACCTCGCCGTCATCCGACGCGCATACGAGCAGTACAGCTTCACCGCCGGCGACTTCGGCTCGATACGCGGTGAGACCGATTGGATCCTCGGATTCGAGCGCGACGACTGGAACGTGCGCACGACCACGAGAACGGTGCTGACATCCACGGCCACCGAGTTCCTGCTGCACGCGGAGCTCGACGCCTATGAGGGCGAGCGACGCGTGGCGTCCAAGAGCTGGAGCACCGCGATCCCCCGCGACCTCGTGTGAGGTCGTGAGCGCCGACAGCCGCCGGTCACGATCCGCTCGGGGGATCGCGCCTAAGATCGTCCCCATGCGATCAGGTCCCCAGGTGCTCGTGTTTCCGGCGTACCTGAACAACGCGTTCCTCAATCTGCTCGAGCTGTCGGCGCGAGCCGACGGGTTCGACGTCGCCGGCGCACACACGTTCGACGATCTCGTCGCGGGGGCCGGCCGCCTCGGCCGCGGCGACACCCTGCACGTGCACTGGACCACCCCGATCGCGCAGCAAGCGCAGTCGGAGTCGGCGGCCGCGCGGCGAGTGGCGCGCCTCGAGAGGTTGTTCGCCGCGCTGCGCTCCCGCGGCGCCAAACTCGTCTGGACCGTGCACAACCGCCTCCCCCACGAGCTCACGTTCCCGGCGCTCGAGGTGCAGCTGTACCGGCTGCTCGCGAGCTCGGCCGACGCGATCCACATCATGGCCCCGCACACCCCCGCCGCGATCAGCGACGTCGTGACCATCGACCCGCGCAAGATCCGCCAGATCGCGCACCCCAGCTACGAGGGCGTGTACGACACGGGCGTCACGCGCGAGGAGGCGCGCGCGTCGTTCGATATCAGCGACGAAGAGCGCTCCGTGCTCTTCCTCGGCCAGATCCGACCGTACAAGGGCGTCGACGATCTTGCGCGCGCCACGGCCCGCGCGAACGAGCGCCGCGGCGGCGACCTCGTGCTCATGCTCGCCGGGGCGGTGAAAGAGATGCCACGCGCCGAGTTCGCCGCGTCCCTTCCCGAAGAGCAGCGCACGATCTCGCACCTCGGATTCGTCGACGACGCCGACATCGCGCGCTGGTTCCGGGCCGCCGACGTCGCGTGCTTCCCCTACCGGGCGATCCTCAACTCCGGCTCCGTGCACCTCGCCGCGACGTTCCGGGTTCCCGTGATCCTGCCGGGCGATGCGTACCTGCGCGAGCAGTTCGCGGGCGAGCCCTGGGTGACATTCTTCGACCCGGCAGCTCCCGAATCCTCGATCGCCGACCTGCTCTCGGGCGATCCGTTCGCGGGTCTGACCGACCGCGACTTCGATGCGTTCCTCGATCCGATCGCGCCGTGGGACATCTCGCGGGAGTACTCCGCGATGCTCACCTCGCTTGCGGGCGCGCCCTGATCACCGGGCGCGCAGCAGCTTCGTTATCGCCCGGCGCGCGACCGATATCGCGCCCCGCACGATCCAGCCGCGGCGGCGGCGCACGGTGAGGACCCGGTCGACGATGTCGTAGAGGAACGCGTCGCGGCGCGAGTAGGCGGGCAGCTCGAACGCGGCGTCGACGTTCCACATCGCGCCGTCCGTCGTCGCGACCGGGGTGAGCGGCCGGTGCAGCGGCAGCTCGTGCGCGGGGAACGCCGCCGACCAGGTGCGAACGCCGTCGCGGGCCGTTCGCCAGGTGAGACTCACCGGGCGGATCAGGTGCGGCGCCCCGCCGTCGAGGCTCGCTTCGCCGTCGAAGAGCGCGATCGCCACCGAACCCGCCTCGGGCGACACGGTACCGTCGATCGCAAGGAGGTCCCCCCCGGCCAGCCCGTGCGCTCGGGCCGCCGTGCGTTCTCGCGCGGTGACGCGGTCGGCATGCGTCGACGGATCCTGCCAGGCCTCCGCCGCGAAAAGTCGCACGCGGGGGCCGAGCACCCGCTCCGCCTCGCCGACCAGCGCACGCCACTCCGCGGATTCTCCGGTGTGCGACTGCGCGAGCTGCCGCGACAGTCGCTCGACGAGCTTCGTCCGCGCGTCGTCACCCGCGTCGCGCCGGTGAAGCTCCGCGACGAGCGCACGCCACGTCGCCACGAGATCCGCACGCTCCTCCGACGGATCCGTGCCCTCGGGGTGCCCGCCGGCCACGCGCGAGACGGCGTGGCCGGCATCGAACATGCCGTCGGCGGCGAGAGAGAGGGCGAGGCGCCGAAGAGGATCGACGCCCTCGGGCGGCGGCACGGCCTCGAGCAGCGCGCGCAGGTGTGCGGCGACGACGTCGTCGCCCTCCGACGGCGACTCCCACGCCAGCAGATAGCGGTTCACGGCCACGAACGCGTCGCGATCCCAGACGAGATCAGCGAACACCGCCTCGAGAGCGGCGTCGCCGGCGTCTCGTACGAGCGCCGCGCACTCCGCCTCCTGGGTGAGGTAGCTGGCGAAGCTCGTCGCTGCCCCCGCGCGCGCCGTCATCGATCCGCTCCCCGGCCGCTCGCGATAGACGTAGACGACGTCTTCGATGACGTCGATCGACGATGCGCCGACGAGAGCCCTGGTCATCGGCACGATGTCGTTCGAGCGGGGCACGTCGGGGAACCGGATGCCGCTCGTCTGCCAGAAGACTCGGCGGAACGCCCTGTTCCAACACGGCCTGCTGAACAGCAGCGTCGGCGCATCGGTGACCGTGATGCCCTGAGCCGGTCGCGCGAAAGCCGGCATGGCGGCCGTCGGGCGCCACGTGTCGACCGCGCGGAACTTGATGTAGTCGCCGACCGCCATGTCGGATCCGCTCGCCTCGAGGCTCGAGACCAGCGCTGCGTACGCGCCGTCGGGGATGAGGTCGTCGCCGTCGGCGAAGATGAGGTAGCGACCGCGCGCGAGGTCCGCCCCGGTGTTGCGCGCGGATCCGCCGCCCGCGCCGGTCGATGCCACGACGCGCACGCGTTCGTCGCGCTCTGCGACCGCGCGTGCGACATCGATCGTACCGTCGTCGGACCGGTCGTCGACCACGATCACCTCGAGATCCACCGGTTGGCGCAGCACCGAGTCGAGTGCCTGACGCAGCCAGGGGCGGACGTTGTGCGTGGGAATGACGACCGACAGCAGGGGCGCGGTGTCGTCGTGTGCGGATGCGGTCATGTCCGCACCAGGATATGCGACGGTGACGCGTGGCAGGATAAGGGGAGTGTGCCGACGGGCACGCGCTTCCCTGACGAAGGAGATCCCCATGCAGCTGAGCGTGATCGGATGCGGGTACCTCGGCGCGGTCCACGCCGCCTCGATGGCGTCCCTCGGCCACACCGTCGTCGGCATCGACGTCGACCAGGCCAAGATCGCGAAGCTGTCCGCCGGGGAGACCCCGTTCTACGAGCCCGGACTCGACGAGATCCTCCACGCGGGCCTCGCCTCGGGCCGTTTGACGTTCTCGACCGATTACGCCGACCTCGCCGGCGCTGAAGTGCACTTCATCGGCGTCGGCACCCCGCAGCGCCGTGACGGGCAGGGCGCCGATATGGCCTACGTCGACGCCGCCACCGAAGGCATCCTCGAACACGCCAAACCCGGATCCCTCATCGCGGGCAAGTCGACCGTCCCGGTCGGCACCGCCGCCCGGTTGTCCGGCCTCGCCGCCGAGAAGGGCGTGCGGTTGGCATGGAACCCAGAATTCTTGCGTGAAGGATTCGCGGTGAAGGACACCGTCGATCCCGACCGGCTCGTCTACGGCGTCTCAGACGCCACCCGTGATGAGGACGTCGCCACGTTGGATCAGGTGTATGCGTCGATCCTCGACCGCGGCACCCCGCGCCTGGTGACGAACCAGCCCACCGCGGAACTGGTGAAGGTCGCCGCGAACAGCTTCCTCGCCACGAAGATCAGCTTCATCAACGCGATGGCCGAGATCGCGGAGGTCACCGGGGCCGACGTCACCCAGCTCGCCGACGCGATCGGACACGACGAGAGAATCGGCCGGAAGTTCCTCAACGCCGGCATCGGGTTCGGCGGCGGCTGCCTCCCGAAAGACATCCGCGCCTTCGCCGCCCGCGCCGAAGAGCTCGGCAAGGGCGAATCCGTCGCGTTCCTGAAACAGGTCGACGAGATCAACCTCCGCCGCCGGCAGCACGTCGTCGACCGCGTCGTCGACAGCTTCGACGGACAGGTCTTCGGCCACCGCGTCACCGTGCTCGGCCTCGCCTTCAAACCCGACAGCGACGACATCCGTGACTCCCCTGCACTGGACGTCGCCGTGCAGCTGAAGGGCCTGGGTGCCGAGGTCGTCTCCTATGACCCCGAGGCGATGAACACCGCCCGCAGAGCCCACCCCCAGCTCGCCTACGCCGACACACTCGACGCGGCCTTGAATGGGGCGGAAGCGGTCGTGATCGCGACGGAGTGGAAGCAGTTCAAGGCCCTCGACCCTGCCGAGACCGCCGCGAAGGTGGCCCGCCCGGTCGTGTTCGACGCCCGCAACATCCTCGACCCCACCGCCTGGCGGGGCGCCGGCTGGACCTACACAGGCATGGGCCGATGAGCGAGCCGCGCGTCGCGATCGTCGTTCGCACGAAGGACCGCCCGCGGTTCCTCGACCGCGCGCTGCGCAGCATCACCTCGCAGACCCTCACGGAATGGGAGTGCGTGATCATCAACGACGGCGGCGATCCCGCCGGCGTCGACGCGATGGTCGCGCGCGTTCCCGAGGCGTTCCGCGAGCAGGTGCGCGTGCTCCATCGGCAGGAATCCCACGGCCGGTGGGCCAGCGCGAACGCCGGCGTGACGACGACGACGGCTCCGTACCTCGTGCTGCACGACGACGACGATTCGTGGCATCCGTCGTTCCTCGAGGAGGCCGTGCGGTACCTCGACAGCGAGAAGAACGCCTCGCGCGGAGGCGTCGTGTCGAAGATCGAGATCGTCTGGGAGAGAGTCGAGGGCGGCGACTACGTCGAACTCGGCCGCGAGATCTTCCAGCAGCACCTGACTGCGCCGACGCTCGGCGACACGATGCTGCACAACCGCTTCGTTCCGATCGGCTTCGTCTACCGCCGCACGCTGCACGATGAGCTCGGCCTCTACGACGAGCGCCTGCCCGTCGTGGGCGACTGGAGCTTCACGATGAAGGTGCTCACGAAGGGCCCGCTCGAGTACCTCGACGAGAAGAAGCCGTACGCGTACTGGCACCAGCGCCCCTCGTCGGCCGGCTCCGACGGCAACAGCGTGATCTCGAGCAGCACCGAACACGCGGCCATCGACGCTCAGCTGCGCGACGAGGCCCTGCGGGCGTGGGTCGCCGAGAACGGGCCGGGCCTGCCCCTGTACCTCACGAAGTTCATCGACCAACGGCTGGTCGACGTCGAGGCGCGCATCCGCGACGACATCGCGCGCTACAGCCTCCCCGAGCGCGCCCTGCGCGTGCTGAAGGCGAAGTTCGGGAAGTAGAAGGCCCGCGCCACCGCGCGCGGACCGCCCGCGTCAGCTGCGGGGGTCGCCCTCGAGCAAGCGCTGCACCTGCTCGACGCCGGGGAACGACGCAGAGCCCTCCCGCTGCGGCTCGGGGTCGGCCGCAGCGCTGCGCGGGTCGATAATCCGTCGCAGACCGACACGAACGACCGCGGGATCCAACGACGTGATTCCGCTCAGCGCCAGCATCGTCGTGCCCTGATCGAGCGCGGTCATGAGCAGCGCAACATCGGCCGACGGGAGGTTCTCGTCAGCGGGTCGCGCGTGAGTCGCAACGCGGGTGTATGCGTCGATCATCATCTGCATACGCTCGCGCAGCGCGGGAACGAGCTTCTCATCCCGGGCCGCCGTGGCGATGAACTCGAGCGTCGCGAGTCCGAATCCACGCATCATCTCCGCGGCACCCAAGCCACCGTCGGCCTTCGGAGGTTCCTCGCCGACACGCATCGGATCGTCAGCGGCGAACGGGTCCCAGTCGCCGTCACGGAGCATCTCGAAATTGAACTCCATCAGCGTGAGAAACAGGTCAGGCTTGCCGGTGAAGTTCGAGTAGATCGCGCCCTTCGAGAAGCCAGCTCTGTTCGCGATCCCCTCCAGGCTCGTCGAATGATAACCGTCACGAGAGAACGCATCCAGCGCCGCAAGGATGAGCGCTTCTCGTGTCTCGCGCTGCCGCTGAGCGCGGCTTCGCGGTGATCCGAAAGGGGAACTGGTCGCCATCTTCTCCACTGTACTGGTTGACGTACCAACCGTATCTAGATACCGTTGGTACTTCAAATACTGGCGGTATCTGGACGAAGGGCACGATGGTGACCGAAGCGGTATTGGAGTTGACGGAAATCACCCGGCGGTTCGGCGACGTCGTCGCGAATGACGGGATCACCCTGCGAGTGCATCCGGGCGAAGTGGTCGGGCTGCTCGGTCACAACGGGGCAGGCAAGACGACGCTGGTCTCGCAGATCGTCGGGCTGCTGAAACCGAACAAGGGCGACATCCGCGTGAAGGGCGTCGACGCGATCGCCGCCCCCGCCAGCGCCCGTCGATGTGTGGCGATTCAGCCGCAGGTGCAGGCACCGCTCGACGGCTTGACCCCACGTGCGGCGATCGAGATCGCGGGGCGTCTGCGAGGCATGTCACGACGCGACGCGAGCCGATCCGCGCGCACGCTCGCCGATGAGCTCGACATCGGCGAGTGGCTCGACAGCCGGGCAACGCCCGATGGCGGCGGAATCTCTGGCGGAATACGACGCCTGACGGCGTTCGCAATGGCCGCCGTCACCCCGGTGCCCCTTGTCGTCCTCGATGAACCGACCAATGATGTCGACGCCTCACGCCGACGAAGGGTCTGGAACGCGGTGCGACGTCTCGGCGACGAGGGAGTCGGCGTGCTTCTCGTCACGCACAACGTTGCCGAGGCGGAACGGGTCGTCGACTCGCTCGTCGTCCTCGATCGCGGAAGGGTCGTTGCGAAGGGATCCCCCGGACAGCTGCGAGAGTCCGGCGACAGCGATCTGCAGCTCACCCTCTCCCTGCGTCCGGAATATGCGGATCCCTCCGACTCGGCTCGCGACATTCCGATTCCGATCGCGCGCCGAGTCCGCTCTGGGCGCCGCGTGCTGATCACGCTCGACGCGACCAATGCCACCGACGCCGTCACGTGGGCGACCGCTCTCAGGTCCTCCGGCCGGATCGAAGGCTTTGCATTGGCTCCCGCAACGCTGGAGGACACTTACCTCGCCGTGACCGCCGGTGCGGACGCGCAGACGAAGGATGCGGCAGATGCGTGAACGGACGAACGCACCTGCGCTGTCGAAGCCGCCGACCCCGGCCGTGGCGCGAACCGGACTCTGGGCCGGCTACGCCACCCTGTTGCGCTGGACCTTCGCACAGACCGGCGCCATGCTCCCGTTCGTCGTCGTCGTACAAGCGGCGCTCGCCGCCGGCATCATCATCGGATTCGGATTACTCATCCCAGGAATCGACACGGCATCCGCCCAGTTCCTGTCCACAGGGGCACCGACAGTGATCCTGATGATCACTGGACTCGTCATGGTCGCAACCGGCGTCGCGCAATCGCGCACGAGCGGCACGTTCACCTACATGCGAGCACTACCGGTGCCACGAGCTCTCGTCCTCGTGGCCGACCTGACCGTCTGGCTGATCGTCATGCTGCCGAGCGTCGCGGTCACCGTGATCGTCGCGCAGCTGCGGTACGGATTCGGCTATGCGTTCGACTGGCCGATGCTGGTGTGCGCGTCCGCGCTCACAGCGCTCACCGCGAGCGCGGTCGGATACGCGATCGCAGTGGCGCTGCCGCCCTTGCTCACTCCGCTCGTCACCCAGGTGCTGGTGTTCTTCGTGATGCTCTTCTCACCAGTCACGTTCCCGGAGAACAGGCTGCCTCAGTGGTTCCAGCTGGTGCACGATGTGCTTCCTTTTCGCCCGGCCGCAGATCTGATCCGTGCGGGACTGCTCTCCGACGTCTACACGGCGAGCGGACGCGACCTGATCGTGCTCTTCGCGTGGTGTGCGCTCGCACTGACGGTCAGCGTCCGGGCGATGGTCCGTCGCGGCTGAGACTTCCGGCGGGGGGAGATCCGCTCAGTGCGGCGTCTCGCGGATGACCTTCACGGCCTCGTCGATCGGGCCGTCGAAGAGCACCTTGTGCTCGTGGATCACGATGCCGCGGGTGCAGAGCTCCTGCACTGTCCCCATGTTGTGGCTGACGATCAGCATCGTCACGCCCTTCTGGGTCAGCTCCTTCATCTTGCGGTTGCACTTCTCGCGGAACGGCGCGTCGCCGACCGACAGCACCTCGTCGACGAGCAGCACGTCGGCATCGACGTGGATCGCGACCGAGAATGCCAGGCGCATGAACATGCCTGACGAGTAGTGCTTGACCTCCTGGTCGATGAAGTCGCCGATCTCGCTCCACGCGACGATGTCGTCGAAGCGCTCATCGATCTCGTGCTTCTTCATGCCGAGGATCGCGGCGTTCAGATACACGTTCTCGCGCCCCGACAGCTCGGGGTGGAATCCGGCGCCGACCTCGATCAGCCCGGCGATCCGGCCCTTCGTGAACACGCGCCCCCGGTCGGGCTCCATGACGCCCGAGACCATCTTGAGGGTGGTCGACTTGCCGGACCCGTTGAAGCCGAGCACCGCGACGGCTTCGCCCTCGCCGATCTGGAAGCTGACGTCCTGGAGCGCCTCGAAGTAGTCGGCGCGCACCTTCTTGCGCTTCGTCCAGCTGACGAAGCCTTCCTTGAGGGAGTGCGTGTTGCGCTTCATGAAGCGCTTCGTGACGCGGTCGACGATGATCGCCGGCGTCTTGACCGAGGTCTGCTGCAGTGTGTCAGGCATCACACGTCCTGGGCGAAGGTGCGCTCGAAGCGGCGGAACGTGAGCTGTCCGATCACGACGAGTGCGAGGCTGATGAGGATGGCGATGCCGATCTGCTCGCCGAAGTGCGGTGCGAAGCCGACCCAGCCGCCCA
>Ga0308157_10004314_pt1 | contig 19049 bp, 18 predicted proteins | sample PhyBR1_FD_201035 | JGI IMG/M metagenome (GOLD analysis project Ga0308157, IMG submission 201035) | Phyllosphere microbial communities from UC Gill Tract Community Farm, Albany, California, United States - DLSLB.R1 | ecosystem: Host-associated > Plants > Phyllosphere > Unclassified | place: USA...
CAAAACCCGCTCAGTTCACGGCTGCAGCGGGTTTTTTGTTGGCTCAGGCCTGCGCCGGTACTCTGTGTCGCGCGCAGGGTTGCCTGGGGCCGCAGCGCTACGGTCGCCTGGCGAAAAGGATTTTCAGCCGGATGGTTTTGACCTTCCAGCCTTGGCGGACCAAGCTGGCTTGCATCATGGGCACCAGTTGCCTGAGCTTTGCGGCGGCCGCGTTGCCGCTGACCAGCAGGCACCAGGTGTCGCCCTCGATGGGCCCGGCCTGAATCGCCGCCCGCAAGCTGGCGGGAATCAGCGTCTCGATGGCCTTGAGCCGCTGGTTGGATTCACGAACCAGTTGTGCCAGCCGCGCCAGCGACGGCGACTCGCCGACCGCTTGGTGCAGCGTGACGGTGGGGGCCAGCCTTCTGTGGTTTTCCATGCGCGGCGCGTTCCGTTCAGTCCTGGCGCAGTGGGGCGAATGAGCGTGCGCTCACGCCGGCTGCGCAAGCTGCCTGAACAGCTCCTCGTGCAGGTTGTCGCCAGGCGCTTGGTCCATGAAGGCAGCGGGCGAGCCGCTGAAGCGCACCGCGCCCTTGTCCAGCAGCACCAGGCGGTCGGCCACTTGGACCTCTTCTGCCAAGTGGGTGGCCCACAGCACGGCCACGCCCTGGTCTTTGGCGAGCCGGCGCACGGCAGCCAGCAGCTGCTGGCGCGAAGCCATGTCCAGTCCGGCCGTGGCCTCGTCCATCAGCAGCACGCGGGGCTGGTGCAGCACGGCCCGCACCAGCTCGACCTTGCGGCGCGTGCCGCCCGAGAGGCTGCGCACGAGGGCGCCGGCCTGCGCGCTCATGCCGATCCGGGCCAGTTCATCGGCGATGCGCTGGCTGGCGATGGCGCGGGCAATGCCATGCAGGTCGGTGTGAAACAGCAAGTTGGCCTGCACCGACAGGTCCAGATCCAGCGCGCCTTGCTGAAACACCACGCCCAGGCCCGCCAGCGCGCGGCTGGCGTGTGTCCGCATGTCATGGCCCAGAACCACGATGGCGCCCTGGTCGGGGCTGAACAAGCCGGTCAGCAACTGCAGCAGCGTGGATTTTCCGGCCCCGTTGGGGCCCAGCAAGGCGACGATCTCGCCCGCATGCAGCGCCAGGCTCACGCCTTGGAGGGCCTGCTTTCCGGCGTAGGATTTGTGCAGGTTCTGCGCGCTCAGGACGGTGTCGGTCATGGCAGGTCAATGCTCCGGAAAAGGCAACAATTCATCAGGCCGGCGCCGCCAGCAGTTTCATGCGGCCCAGCAGCAGTTTTTCGCGCCTGACGGTGTCCCTGATGGACTGCTGGTAGGCGGCCGTGTCCAGGTAACTGATGTCCTGATCGTAGCGAAGGAGCGCGGCCTTGTGGCGCGCAGTGAACATCGCCTGGTGAAAGGCATTGTGGAGCAGCTGAATGATGGAAGAGGGCGTTCCGTGCGGTGCGGCCAGTCCCCACGGCGAGGTGTAAACCGAGCGTTCGTAGCCCAGCTCGCGCATCGTGGGCACCTGCGGCCAGCGCGCACTGCGCTTGGCGCTGAAAATCGCCAGAAGGCGCATCTTTTGCTGGTCCAGCCAGGGGGCAAAGCCTGTCGAGTTGACCCCGGCCATCAGCTGGCCCGAGGCAATGGCCAGCATCTGCTCGGTGGTTCCCTTGTAAGGGATGTGGGTGTAACTGACGCCGTTTTCCAGCAGGATCTCCTCCATGGCCAAGTGCGCAGTGGTGCCGATGCCGGTGGAGCCCATCAGGAGCTGCCCGGGGTGCTCGCGCGCCCAGCCGATCAGGTCGGCCAGGCTTTTCCAGGCGCTGTCGACAGGCACCAAGAGGCCAAAGGTGGTACCCGACACCTGCACGATGGGCGCCAGGTCGGCCACTGGGTCCCAGGGCACGCGGTTCATGAGTGCGTGCCGGTACACCGTGATCGGCACCTGCCCGATGGTGTAGCCGTCCGGCTCCGCAGCCTTGAGCAGCGGCGCCACCAGCGTGCCGGCCGCCCCGGGCCGGTTGACCACCACGATGCGCTGGCCGAGCAGCGGCTCGGCCTCTTCATTGAGCACGCGCAGCGTCAGGTCGGTGGCGCCCCCGGCCGGCCATGGAACAACCATCTGGATGGGGTGCTGGGGCCAGGCGGGGCTAACAGGCTGGGCCAGCGCCAAAGCGCTTGCCGTCAAGCCCGGGCCCAGTCCCAAGCCATAGGCCAGGCCTGAGCGCAGCAGGTGGCGCCGGGACAAGGGCCCTGCGCAGGAAAAAACCGGTGGTGGCATAGGATGGACGTTGCAAGCGGGATGACAATGGCCGGAAAGGCCCCGATTGTGCCGCCAAGCAATTTTTATTCCCTTTTTCTGGGCATTTTTCTTGCTTTTGTTTGCGCCCAAGCAAAGCCAGCACACTTTAAAAACAATGGAGACAACCGCCGTGAATTTTATTTTTTCGGTTTCCGCAGGCAATCCACAAGGCGTCAACCCCGGCCGTGGTCCGCGCCGGGTGCGCCGGCTGACCGCCGCTGCCATGATGCTGTGCGCCGGCCTGGCCATGGCCCAACCGCCTGCGAACCGGGTCTATGTGTCCAGCGAGAAAGACAACCGGGTCTACGTGTTTGACACGAAAGGCGAACGGGTGTCGGCCATCGAGGTCTGCAAGCGGCCGCGCCACATGATGTTCAATGCCGGGCACACGCAGATTTACGTGTCCTGCGGCGACAGCAACCAGCTGGGCATCGTCGACACCGCCAGCGGCAAGATGACGGAGCAGATCGCCGTGGGCGACAGCCCGGAGATTTTCGACCTGAGCCCGGACGGCAAAAGCGTCTTCATGTCCATCGAGGAGGAAAACGTCATGGCCGCCTACAGCCTGGAGACCAAGGGCAAGCTGTTCGAGGTCAAGACCGGGGGCGAACCCGAAGGCATCCTGGTCATGCCCGACGGCAAGCAGGCCTACGTGACCTCCGAGGATGCCAACGTCGTGCACCTGGTGGACTTGGTCAAGCGCAAGGTGGTGAAAAACATCCGCGTCGGCAAGCGGCCCCGGCGCTTCGTGCTGGCGGCCGACGGCAAAGAGCTGTGGGTCACCAACGAGCTGGGCAGCAGCGTGAGCATCCTGGACACGCAGGACCAGCGCCTCAAGCAGACCATCGAATTCAAGGTGCAGGGCATGCGCGCGGCCGACATCACGCCGGTGGGCATGGCCCTGAGCCCGGACGGCAAAACCCTGTGGGTCGGGCTGGGCCGGGCCAACCATGTCGCCGAAGTGGACGTGGCCACGCGCCAGGTCCGGCGCAACATCCTGGTGGGCAAGCGCGCCTGGGGCCTGGCGCCGCATCCGGACGGCAAGACGCTCTACGTCACCAACGGCCTGTCGGACGACATGACGCTGGTGGACACCGCAGCCGGCAAGGCGGTGCGCACGGTCGCCGTGGGCCGCGTGCCGCACAGCGTGCTGGTGCAGCCCTGATGGCGGGGCCGGTCCGGCGCCAGCTGCTGGTGGGCATGCTCGCGCTGTGCGGGCTGGCTGGCGGCGCTTCAAGGGTGCAGGCCGCCACAGCCAGCGTGGGCGTGGCGGTGGTCTCGCTGGCCGGTGACGAGCGCTACGCGCCGCGCCGGCTGGAGCGCGCCTACCCCGGCCATCCCCAGGGGCGGCTGTTGGACGCGGCCCGGCTGGCGGCCGACGATGCGGCGGTCGAGCTGGAAATGGCGGGCCTGGCGCTCAAGGTGCGCGATGTGGTGCTGCCCGATCTCCAGGCCTTGCCCAAGGTGCTGGGCGAGCTCAAGGCGGCCGGCATTCACCACCTTGTGACCGACCTGCCGCCGGCGGAAATGGCCCAGCTGGTGCGCACCGCCCCCGCGGCGCTGGGCGGCGCCCTGGTGTTCAACGCCGGCCTGGACGACGACGCGCTGCGCGGCGACGCCTGCGCCGCCCATTTGCTGCACACCTACCCCAGCCGGCAGATGCTGGCCGACGCGCTGGCGCAGTACCTGGCCGCGCGCGCCTGGCGCAAGGTGCTGCTGCTGCAGGGCCCGCTGCCGGGCGACCAGCTGCAGGCCGACGCCTTCAACCGCGCAGTGCGCCGCTACGGCCTGAAGATCACACAAACGCGCCCCTTCAAGCTCTCGGGCGACCCGCGCGAGCGCGACCTGGCCAACACCCGGCTGCTCACGGGCGAGCGCGAGCACGACGTGGTGGCGGTGATGGACAGCAACGGCGAATTTGCCCGGTTGCTGCCTTACGCCACCCAATGGCCACGCCCCGTGGTCGGCAGCAACGGCCTGATGGCGGCGGCCTGGCACCCGCAGTGGGAGCGCAACGGCGGCCCGCAGCTCTCGCGCCGTTTCCAGCGGCTGGCCAAGCGCCCCATGCAGGGCCAGGACTGGGCCGCCTGGATGGCGGTGCGGGCGGTGGGCGCGGTGCTGGTGGACGAGCCGGCCGCGCCCGTGGCCCAGCAGCTCAAGCGGCTGCGCGGCGGGGCGGTGTTCCTCGACGGCTTCAAGGGGCCTCGGCTGTCGTTTCGCGCCTGGGACGGCCAGCTGCGCCAGCCGGTGTTTTTGAGCCACGTCGACGGCGTGGTCGGCCTGGCGCCGCTCGAAGGCGTGCTGCACCCGAGCGAAACCCTGGACACGCTGGGCGTGGACGAGAAGGAAAGCACATGCCGCGCACGTCCATGATGCCCGTGACGTCCCTGGGCCTGCACATCGCGCGGGCCATGCGGGCCGTGGTCGGCCGCGAAATCCACAAGTTTCTGCGCCAGCCCGCCCGGCTCGGCTCGGCCCTGGTGCGCCCGCTGCTGTGGTTCGTGGTGTTTTCTGCCGGCTTCAACAACGTCTTTGGCGTCTCCATCATCCCGCCCTACGAGACCTACGTCGAGTACCAGGTGTACATGGTGCCGGGCCTGCTGGCCATGATTGCGCTGTTCAACGGCATGCAAAGCTCGCTGTCCATGGTCTATGACCGCGAGATGGGCATGATGCGCCTCTTGCTGACCGCGCCGCTGCCGCGCGGCTGGCTGCTGGCCTTCAAGCTGCTGGGCGGCACCAGCCTGTCGGTGCTGCAGATGGCGGTGTTTCTGCTCATCGCCTTTGCCTTCGGCGTGCGCTTTGACCCGCAAAACCTGCCGCTGATGGGGCTGGCCATGCTGTGCGGCGCCACGCTGCTGGCCTCGCTCGGGCTGATGCTGTCGGTCTATATCAAGCAGCTGGAGAACTTTGCCGGCACGATGAATTTCGTCATCTTTCCGATGTTCTTCATCAGCCCGGCCTTGTACCCGCTGTGGAAGCTTGAGGAGTCGGGCGCCTGGTGGCTGTTAAAGCTGGCGCAGTGGAACCCGTTCACCCACGTGGTGGAGGCGATCCGCTTTGCCATGTACGGCCAGTTCAATGCGCTGTCCTGGGCGGTGGTGCTGCTCGGAAGCGCGGTGTTCTTCGCGCTGGCCTGGTGGGGCTACGACCCGCAGCGCGGCTGGATCAAGCAGCGCGGCGCTGCCTAGCGCGCCTGCGCTGCTGCGCCAGACGGATTTTAGGCATCGAACAGGCTGCTTGCCCAGGCAGGGCTTGGGTAGGCAGCTATCAATTTAGTAGCAAATCGGGAACCGCAAGATGACAGCACTGATCCACCGCCGGGGCCTTTTGTTGCGCCTGGGCTCGGCCGGCGCCCTGGCCGCCGCGCTGCCGCTGGCGCTGCAGGCGCAGGAGCGCCCGAGCGGCGGCGACCCGCTGGACTCCCTGCAGTGGCCCGGCATGCGCAAGCAGTACCTGGGCGATGCGCCGATGCGCTTTGCGCCCGAGGTCCTGGTCAAGGGCCCGGCCTTTGCCGACGACGCGATGAACGTGCCCATGCTCATCGACGCGCGGGCGCTGGCGCCGGTGGGCGGCGGCATCGAGCGCATCGACGTGGTCAGCGACCGCAACCCGATCCGCGAGGTGCTGTCGTTCGAGCCGCTGCGCGCCCTGCCGGTGCTGGCCTTTCGCTTTCGCATGGAGCAGGCCTCGCCGGTGCGCGCGCTGGTCAAGACGCGCGACGGCCGCTGGCACGTGGGCAGCACCTGGGTGCCGGCGGCCGGTGGCGGCTGCACCGTGCCCGGCAGCACCCGGGCCGACGGCTCCTGGAGCCGCACGCTCAACCAGGTCAACGCCCGCTTCTTCAGCAACGTGCTCGAAGGCAGCCAGCGCCTGCGGGTGCGCGTCATGCACCCCATGGACACCGGGCTGGTGGCCGGCATTCCGGCGTTCTATGTCGAGGCGCTCGAACTGGTGGACGCGGCCGGCCAGGCCTGGTGGCGCCTGGCGCTGCACGAGCCGGTTTCGGAAAACCCGCTGCTGACGTTTGAGCTGCCCGAGCAGCCCCGCGGCGTGCTGCGCCTGCGCGGGCGCGACAACAACGGCAACGCCATCGACGCGCAGGTGAGCGCATGACGCGCCGGCTCTGCGCGCTGGCCCTGGCCCTGGCCGCCGCCATCCCTTGCATGCCCGCCATGGCGCAGGTTGCCAGCGCGCCCGCTGCGCCCGGCACGCCCATTGCGCCGCGCCCGCCCGTATCGCTGGACAAGGCGCGCCTGGACTACGCCCTGCAGCCGCGCCAGATCGCCCCGGGCGTCTGGGTGATCGAGGGCGCGGTCGAGGACTTCAGCCGGGCCAACGGCTGCAACATCATCAACACCGGCTTCATCGCCACCGGCGCCGGCGTGGTGGTGGTCAACACCGGCCCGTCCCGGCGCTATGGCGAGCAGCAGCGCCGCGCCATCGCGCGCGTGACGGCCGAGCCGGTCGTGCGGGTGATTAACCTGAACCTGCACCCGGACTATTTTTTCGGCAACCAGGCCTGGGGCGACGTGCCCGTGCAGGCGCTGGCCGGCAGCATCGCCGGCATGCAGGCCGAGGGCCAGGCCTACGCCACCAACCTGTACCGCCTGTGCGGCGACTGGATGACGGGCACCGAGCCCGAGCCCGCGCGCGAACCCGTGGCGCCGCAGACGCTGGCACTGGGCACGCACCGGCTGGAACTGCGCCGGCTCGAAGGCCACACCGCCGACGACCTGGTGCTGATCGACCACAGCACGGGCGTGGTGTTTGCCGGCGGGCTGGTGTTTGCCGAGCGCGTGCCCACCACGCCGCATGCCGACATCGCGCGCTGGCTGCGCAGCCTGGACGCGCTGGAGGCGCTGCTGCCCGGCATTCCCCGGGCGCTGCTGGTGCCCAGCCACGGCCCGGTCACCCCGGAGCCCAGCGGCATCGGCCAGACGCGCGCCTGGCTGCTGTGGCTCTCAAACATGCTCGAAGACAGCGCCCGGCGCGGCCTGGACCTGAGCGAGGTGCTGCAGGCGCCGGTGCCCGCGCAGTTCCAGGCGTGGGCGGCGCAGCCGGCCGAGCTGCAGCGCACGCTGGCCCAGTGGTACCCGGTCTACGAGAAGCGCGCGCTGCTGGGCCCGCTGCAGGCCAAGTGATTCGTTTTTGAACACTGTCCCAGGCTGGGCAGGCGCTTTGAGGACAGAGCGGGCAAAACCCGGCCGCCGCCGGCCCCGGATGCCTGGAAACATCCGGCAAAACCCTGGGTTGCGGCGCTGGCATGGAAGTTGCCATTGATGACGTGAATTCAGCTGGCTCGGGGAGCCAGACGGTTCACTGCCGACCGGGCATGCGCCGCGGGCGCCATCATCAACTTTCGAGACAAGCAGGAGACAACTCTGTGAAACGCACACTACTCAGCCTTTTGGTCATGGCCGCCACGGCCCATGTCGGCGCGCAGGTGACCGACGCCATGATCAGCAGCGATGCGACCAACCCCAAGAGCGTGCTGAGTTCTGGCATCGGCACGCAGGCCCAGCGCTACTCGCCCTTGAAAGATGTCAACCCCAAGACCATCGGCCGCCTGGCGCCCGTCTGGGCCATGTCCTTCGGCGGCGAGAAGCAGCGCGGCCAGGAATCGCAGCCCCTGATCTACAACGGCAAGATGTTCGTGACCGCCTCCTACTCGCGCATCTTCGCGCTGGACGCGAAAACCGGCCAGAAGCTCTGGAAGTACGAGCACCGCCTGCCCGAAGGCATCATGCCCTGCTGCGACGTGGTCAACCGCGGCGCCGCGCTCTACGACAACCTGGTGATCTTCGGCACGCTGGACGCGCAGCTGGTCGCGCTCGACCAGAACACCGGCAAGGTCGTCTGGAAGGAAAAGATTGCGGACTATGCCGCCGGCTACAGCTACACCGCCGCCCCCTTGATTGCCGAAGGCCTGCTGCTCACCGGCATGTCCGGCGGCGAGTTCGGCGTGGTCGGCAAGGTCGAGGCGCGCGACCCCAAGACCGGCAAGCTGGTCTGGACGCGCCCCACGGTCGAGGGCCACATGGGCTACCTCAACGGCCAGGAAAACGGCATCAGCGGCACCACCAACGCCACCTGGCCGGGCGAGACCTGGAAAACCGGCGGCGCCTCCACCTGGATGGGCGGCACCTACGACCCCAAGACCGGCCTGGCCTACTTCGGCACCAGCAACCCCGGCCCGTGGAACAGCCACGTGCGCAAGGGCGACAACCTGTACTCCTCCTCCACCGTGGCGCTGGACGTCAAGACCGGCAAGATCGTCTGGAGCTACCAGAACACGCCCAACGACGCCTGGGACTTTGACGGCTCCAACGAGTTCGTCACCTTCGACATGGACGGCAAGCGCATGGGCGCCAAGGCCGACCGCAACGGCTTTTTCTACCTGATCGACGCCACCAACGGCAAGCTCAACAACGCCTTCCCGTTCGTCAAGAAGATCACCTGGGCCACGGACATCGACCTCAAGACCGGCCGCCCGAACTTCGTGCCTGAAAACCGCCCGGGCGACCCGACGGCCGAAGGCGGCGACGGCACCAAGGGCAAGTCGGTGTTTGCCGCGCCGGCCTTCCTGGGCGCCAAGAACCAGATGCCGATGGCCTACAGCCCGCAAACCAAGCTGTTCTACGTGCCGACCAACGAGTGGGGCATGGACATCTGGAACGAACCCATCACCTACAAGAAGGGCGGCGCGTTCCTGGGCGCGGGCTTCACCATCAAGCCTTTGTTCGAAGACCACATCGGCGCGCTGCGCGCCATCGACCCCAAGACCGGCAAGGTCGCCTGGGAAGTCAAGAATTCCGCGCCGCTCTGGGGCGGCGTGCTGACCACCGCCGGCAACCTGGTGTTCTGGGGCACCCCCGAAGGCTTCCTGAAGGCCGCCGACGCGACGACCGGCAAGGTCGTCTGGGAATTCCAGACCGGCTCGGGCGTGGTCGCGCCTCCGATCACCTGGATGCAGGACGGCGAGCAGTACGTCAGCGTGGTCTCCGGCTGGGGCGGCGCCGTGCCGCTGTGGGGCGGCGAAGTGGCCAAGAAGGTCAACTTCCTGGAGCAGGGCGGCTCCGTCTGGACCTTCAAGCTGATGAAGTGATCCCCCTCGGAAGGGGCGGTAACCCTGGCGGCCGTTCCTTCCTGCTCATGCCCCACCGGGCATGACGACACCGCAAGTTGCAGCCCGTCACGATCGGGCCGACGCAAACAGCGGGTTTCCATGCCGGAAGGGCTTTCCGCCCAGGCGCCGCCTGGACAGTCAGCTACATTTTTAATAGCAAAAAGACGGGCCGGCTGGCCTGGCTGCCTGTGCGTTTTTTTGCCCCTCAATGACCCAACGGACTCAGCGTATGAAACTCCACACCCTTTCCTGTGCATTCGTGTTGGCAGCCTCGGGCATGTCTGGCGTGCATGCTGAAGATGCCGCGGCCATGACCGATTTCGTCCGCGGCAACGGCTGCTTTTCCTGCCATTCGGTCAGCGAAAAAATCGTCGGCCCGGCCTTTCAGAGCGTCAGCGCCAAGTACGCCGGCGACAAGGACGCCGTCGCCTCGCTGTCGCAAAGCATCAAGAACGGCTCGGTCGGCAAATGGGGCTCGCGCGTGGCCATGCCGCCGCACCAGAACCTCAGCAGCGAAGAGCTGACCAAGCTGGCCACCTGGGTGATGGCGCAAAAACCCTGAGGCGCCGGCCTTCGGGCGGGTGGCGCGAGGCCGGGGCGGCCGGCGCACGCAGCCCGGCCCGGTGGCTGGCGACGCGCCTGCCCGGTTCGGGGTTCGGGCCAGGCCGGCCTTCAGGCATGGCCTGAAAAACGGCCACGACTGCCGATATTTGCTACTGAATTCATAGCTGCCGGCCCAGGCTGCGCTTGGGCCGGCAGCCTGTTTGATGCTGAAAAGGCGATGGATGGCGAAAGTCGAAAGGCCGGCGGGCGAAAGCCGTGCCTCGTGCCGCCCACGCCGCCGGCCCCCGGGCCGGGGCCCGTCAGCCCCCGGGGTGCAGGCGGCGCGATTCGCTGTCGGTTCGAAAGACGATGGGCACGCCGCGGTGCTCGGGCGCGCGGCGCACGAACTCCACCACCTTGGCATGGTGCGGCGACTTGCTGCACACCGGGTCGGCCTGGGCCGCGTCGCCGGTGATCATGAAGGCCTGGCAGCGGCAACCGCCAAAGTCCTTGTCCCGCTCGTCGCAACTGCTGCACGGCGGCTTCATCCAGGCGTCGCCCCGAAAGGCGTTGAAGCCCTGGCTGCGCGCCCAGATGTCGGCCAGCAGCTGGTCCTGCACCCGCGGCAGGTTCAGGCCGGGCAGGTCGCGGGCGTTGTGGCAGGGCAGCGCGGTGCCGTCCGGCGCCACGGCCAGAAACACCGACCCCCAGCCGTTCATGCAGGCCTTGGGGCGTTCCTCGAAATAGTCGGGGATGACGAACAGCACGCGGCAGGCCGGATTGGGTTGCGCGCGGTAGCGGTTGACCACGGCCTCGGCCTCGACCAGCTGCTCGCGCGTGGGCATCAGGTGGTCGCGGTTGGCCCAGGCCCAGCCGTAGTACTGGGTGTTGGCCAGCTCCAAATATTCGGCGCCCAGTGCCTCGGCCATGTCGATGATCTTGTCCACGTGCGGCAGGTTGTGCCGGTGCAGCACGCAGTTCATGACCATCGGCCAGTCGTGCGCCTTGATGAGGCGGGCAACCTTTTGCTTGAGCTCGAAGGTCTTGGTGTGGCTCAGGAAGTCGTTGAGCTCTTTGGTCGAGTCCTGGAACGACAGCTGGACGTGGTCCAGTCCGGCGTCCTTGAGCCGCTGGGCGCGCGCCGCGTTCAGGCCCACGCCCGAGGTGATGAGGTTGGTGTAGTAGCCCAGGCGGTGCGCTTCCTGCACCAGCTCTTCGAGGTCGTCGCGCAGCAGCGGCTCGCCGCCGGAAAACCCCAGCTGCGCCGCGCCCAGGGCGCGCGCCTGGCGCATCACGTCCACCCACTGCGCCGTGCTCATTTCCGCTTGCAGCCGCGCGTACTGCGTCGGGTTGTAGCAAAACACGCAATGCAGCGGGCAGCGGTAGGTCAGTTCGGCCAGCAGCCACAGGGGCGGGGAAATGCCGGGGGCGGCCGGCAAGGCCGGGGCAGCCGGCGACAGCTCAGACGATCCAGCCACGACGCGCCCCTTCTTGCAGCAGGCTGGTCACCTGCGGGCCGATGCCCTGCACGCTGAACAGCGCTTCGAGCTCGGCCGTGATCTCGTCCACGGTCAGCGTGCCGTTGCAGCGGCGCAGGATCTCGGCCGAGCTGTCGTTGAGCTTGACCATGCCTTCGGGGTAGAGCAGCACCCAGGCCGCCTGCACCGGCTCGTGCTGCAGCCGGTACAGGCGCGACAGGCGCGGGCGCTCGGGCAGCAGGGCGGTCACTGGCATTGGCAGGCCTTCTCGATGCCGTCGAGCATGCTCCAGAGCACGTCGAGCTTGAACTGCAGGATGTCCAGCGCCCGCTGCTGCGCCGCGCGGGTGGTGAAGTGGCGCAGCGTGACGGCCAGGCCGTGCTCCACGTCGCGGCTGGCCAGCGGGATGCGGCTGCGAAAGTACGCCAGGCCCTCGGCCTGTATCCAGGGGTAGTGCTGCGGCCAGGTGGCCAGCCGGTCCTTGTGGATCTGCGGCGCGAACATCTCGGTCAGCGACGAACAGACGGCTTCCTGCCAGGGCGCCTGGGCGGCGAAATTCACATAGGCATCGCAGGCAAAGCGCACCGCCGGCGCCACGCCGTGCAGCGACCACAGCTCCTCGCGGGAGATGCCCACGGCCTGGCCCAGCTGCGTCCAGGCCTCCATGCCGCCGGCGGCTGAGCCCTGGTAGTCGCCGTAGCCGTCGTGGTCCAGGATGCGCTCGACCCACAGCCGCCGGTGCTCGCGGTCGGGCATGTTGGCCAGGATGGCGGCGTCCTTGCGCGGAATGCACAGCTGGTAGTAAAACCGGTTGGCCACCCAGCAGCGAATCTCGTCGGCGGTGCAGCCGCCGGCGTTCATGCGCACGTTGAAGGGGTGGTGGATGTGGTAGGCGGCGCCCTTGGCGCGCAGCTGGCGCTCGAATTCAAGCGGGCTCCAGGCGGCGTCGCCGCTGGGGTGCGCATGGGCGGGGGATTGGGCAATTTCCATGGGAGGTTCAGGCGCTTAAAACACGATGTCCATGCCGTCGAAGGCCACTTCGATGCCGTGCGCTGTCAGCAGCGCCCGCTCGGGCGAGTCTTCGCGCAGGATGGGGTTGGTGTTGTTGATGTGGATGAGGATTTTGCGCGTCGCGCCGGGCAGGGCGTCCAGCCACTCGACCATGCCGCCGGGCCCGCTTTGCGGCAGGTGGCCCATTTCGGCGGCGGTTTTCTTCGACAGGCCCAGGGCCTGCATCTCGCCTTCGGTCCACAAGGTGCCATCGACCAGCACCACGCTGCAGCCGGCCATCAGGTCCAGCAGCGCCGGCGTCATTTCCCCCAGGCCGGGGGCGTAGAAGACGCGCGCGCCGGTGGCCGGGTTGTCGATCAGCAGGCCCATGTTGTCGCCGGGGCGCGGGCTGTTGCGGTAAGGCGAGTAGGGCGGCGGCTTGGACGACAGCAGCACCGGCTTGATCGCCAGGCCCGGCAGCCCGGGCACGGCCATGCACTCGCCGTCCAGGCGCAGCGCCACCGGCGCGACGCCGCAGTAGTGCGACAGGATCTTGGTGATGGGAAAGCCTTCGCTCAGGTCGCCGAGGACTTCGGGCGTGGCCAGCAGCGGCAGCGGGCTTTGGCGCTCGCGCAGCATCAAAAGGCCGGTGACGTGGTCGATCTGCGCGTCCATCAGCAGCACGGCGGCAATGCCGCTGTCGCGCCGGGCGCGGGCCGGCTGCAATTCGGGCGTGGCGCGAATTTGGGCCAGCACGTCGGGCGAGGCGTTGACCAGCAGCCAGTCGGTGCCTTCGGCCGTGACGGCAATGGAGGACTGCGTTCTGGGCAGGGCCGGGATGGTGCCCCGGCGCAGGCCGTCGCAGTTGGGGCAGTTGCAGTTCCATTGCGGAAAACCGCCGCCTGCCGAGGAGCCGAGGACACGAATGCGCATGTGTTTGCCTGTGCGGAAGGGAAATAAAAAAAGCGCACGCGACTCAAAGCCTGTGCGCCTTGGGCCAAGCCGCCGGCTCAGCGGTTGGCGATGTACATCGTGATTTCAAAGCCGAAACGCATGTCGGTAAAGGAAGGTGTGGTCCACTGCATAGTCGTTGTCTCCGGTTGGTTGGCATGAAATGTGTCTGCGCACCTGTAGCCGCTGTCGCCACCACAGGCTTGCCGCCACCTTACAGCAATATCAATGCCATGTTAAGACCCCTTCCGCCGCGCACCGCGCAACTGCTGGGCCGGCGTCCGGATGCCCGCTGGCCGGCGCCCGCCTGGCTGGACACGGCGCGCACCGGCCGCATGGCCTACCGCCTGCTCGGCGCTGAAACCGGCATGCCGTGGCTGGTGCTGCACGGCGGCCCGGGCGGCAGCAGCCAGCCCGAGCTGGCGCTGCCCTTTCGGCTCGATGCGCACCGGCTGGTCATTCCCGACCAGCGCGGCGCCGGCCTGTCCGGCCCGCGGGGACGCATCGCCGGCAACCACACCGAGCAACTCGTGGCAGACCTGGAAGGTTTGCGCGTCGTGCTGGGGATTGCGCGCTGGAACGTGCTGGCGGGCTCCTGGGGCACGGTGCTGGCGCTGTGCTATGCCCGTCAGCATCCGCAGCATGTCGGCCGTCTGGTGCTGCGCGGGGCGTTCGGCCTGCGGCGCAAGGAGGTCCGTGGCGTCCTGCACCCGCACCCTGGCCAGGAGCGGGCGGTGTTCGGCCAGCGCCACTGGCCGCGCGGCATGCTCAACAGTTCAGCGCATGTGCTGGCCCGCATGGAGCAGGTGTTGCAAGTTGGAGCACCGCGTGTTGCAGCGCTGCGCCTCGTGCGCTGCTGGAACCTGCTCGAACAAGGCGCCGCCCTGCACGGCCTGCGCCGCAGCCTGCTGCATGCTGCGGGCCTGGGTCAGCCCCGGCTGGCCTCTGCCGTGCGCCGCGCCTGGGCTGGGCTCAGGCGCCGGCGGCGCCAGGCCGAGGCCGGGTTGAGCCGCCCGGGCATCCGGCAGGCCGACCGGCGCGGCTGGCAAAAATTCCGCATCCAGGCCCATTACCTGCGCCACAAGGGTTTTCTGCGTCCTGGCGACCTGGACCGTGCCGTGGCCACGGTGGCCCGGCACGGCCTGCCCAGCGACTGGGTGCATGGCCGGTTCGACGCGGTGTGCCCGCCCGCCAACAGCCGGGGCTGGGTGCGGCAGACGCAAGGGCGCCAGCCCGGCCTGGCCCAGGCCCACTGGCCCGTCGCCGGGCATCTGGCCGGCGAGCCGGCAATGCAGCGGGCGCTGGGCCAGGCCGTGCAGCGCCAGCCTGCCCAGGCGGCGCCATGATGCCGCGCCACCCCCACGAGGCGTGGGCGCGATGGCGCTGACGGCCAGACTCTGGGCGCTCTGCAGCCTGCTTTGCCTGTGCGCTGCGGCACAGGCCGGCGGCGGCCCGGGTGTGGTCAGGCGCGGTTGCGCGCAAGCCGCGCCCGTGCCCTGGCAGGCGGCGGCCCCCGGCGTGTGGGTCTGGATGCCGGATCGACTGGAAGACATTTCCCCTGGCAACCGCGGGCGGGTGCTGCCGATCAGCGCCGTGGTCGATGCCGGAGAGGCGCTGGTGGTGGACCCCGGCCCGAGCCACTTGGTGGGGCGCCGCATCCGCCTTTCCCTGGCCTGCCGCTTCGGCGCGCGGGTGCGCTGGGTCGTCAACACCCATGCCCATGCGGAAAGCGTGCTGGGCAATTCTGCATTCGCCGGTCTGCAGGCCCGCGGCCTGCTGGACATTGCTGCCACCGCAGGCACGCGCGAGGCCATGCAGCGCCGCTGCGGCCAGTGCCTGCCTCACCTGGCCGACCTGGTCGGCGCCGACGCCATGCGCGGCACCCACATCGCCTTGCCCAACCGGCGACTGGTCGAAGGCGAGACGCTGGCGGTGGGGCGCCTTCGGTTGCAGGTGCTGCAGGTGGCCCAGGCACACACCGAGAGCGACCTGCTGCTCTGGGAGCCCGGGCGGCGCGTGCTGTGGGCCGGGGGGCTGGTGTACGAGGGACGGGTGCCGGAGCTTGCCCAGGGCAGCCTGGGCGGCTGGCTGCAGGCCCTGCAGCGCCTGTCGGCCTTGCGCCCTGCGGTGGTCATCAGCGCCGCATGGTCCACGCCGCCCCAGGCCGACCGGCTGCCGCCGGCCATCGAGGCAACGGAGGGCTACCTTCAGGCCTTGCGCGTGCGCATCCTCCAGGCGATGGACGCCGGGCTGGACGGCAGCGACCTGCAGGCCCTTGCGTTGCCGGCGTATGCGCACTGGCGCGGATACAGCCAGCGCCACGGCTTCAACGTGCAGCGTGCCTGGCGTGAGCTGGAGCCCGAATGGATGGGCGCGCCGGGGCCGGCCGGCGCCTCAGTTCCAGACGTCGGGCGGTAGCTGCTCCTTGCGGCGGTACACCGTGTTGCGCGACACGCCCAGCGCCTTGGCCGCCGCTGACACGTTGCCCTTGTGGTGCTGCAGCATCTTGGTCATGGCCTCCAGTGCCACATCCTGCAACCGCTGGCCGTTGGACGTGTCCTGCTGAAGCAGGGGCGGGGCATGGTCTGCGGCAGTGCAGGGTGCCTGCACAGGCGGCACATGCTCCTCGAGAAAGTCGTCGGGCAGGTGGGCGCGCTGGATGACGCCGCCGCTGCAGCCAACCATCACGACCGCGGTGCGCAGCAGGTTGTGCAGCTGCCTGAAGTTGCCCGGCCAGTTGTGCGTGGTGAACAGCTTCATCACCTCGGCCGACACGGTGATGTTGGCGCCGTTTTCGCACAGGTTCTTCAAAATCTTGTGCATCACGACCTCAAAGTCGGTGCGGTGGCGCAAGGCCGGCAAACGCACCACCAGTCCGTTCAGTCGGTAGTAAAGGTCTTCGCGGAACTCGCCGCGTGCGATCATTTCCTTCAGGTTCTTGTTGGTGGCGCAGATCACGGCAATGTCCACCTCCACTTCCTTGCCGGCGCCCAGCGGGCTGACTTTCTTGTCCTGCAGCACGCGCAGCAGCCGCGCCTGCAGATGCCGGGGCATGTCGCCGATCTCGTCCAAAAACAGCGTGCCGCCGTTGGCCTGCTGGATTTTCCCGATGGCGCCTTTTTTCTTTGCGCCGGTGAAGGCGCCTTCCTCGTAGCCAAAGAGTTCCGACTCGATCAGCGTCTCGGGGATGGAGGCGCAATTGACCGATATGAAAGGCCGGCCGGCCCGGTTGGAGTCGCCGTGGATGGCCTGCGCCAGCAGGTCCTTGCCGGTGCCGGTCTCGCCCAGGATCATGATGGGAATGTCCCGGCCGCGCACCATGCCCAGCTTCTGGATGACGGCGGCCAGTTGCGGGTCGCCGGTGTTGAGGTAGTGCAGGGTCGAGAGCTGGACCTTGCGTGCGGCCACAGAGGCGCGGGCCGCGTCTGCCGACAGGGCCACGCCGGGGCTGGCGTCGGAGGGCCTGAACTTGTCGCTGGCTTCGGGCTCGATGGTTTGTCCCACGGACCAGAGGCTGGGCTGCTTCATCTTCACCCGGCACCACACCGACACGCCGTTGTGCAGGCAGAACTGCTGGGGCTTGTTCAGGGCGCTGCCGCGCAATTCGTGCAGCCTGGACACCGGCATGTCGAACAGTGAGGAGAAGGTGTGGCCTTTCAGTGCGTTGAACGACATGCCCAGCTGGAACTGCGCGCTGCGGTTGGCCGAAAGAAACCGCCCTTCAGGCGAGAAAACCACGATGCCTTCGACCAGCGTGCCCAGAAATTCCGAGCGCGCGTGAAAGTGCATGCGGATGGCGGTCGGGAAGATGTCGGCGAACATGTGGTTTTCGATCATCTGGACCGACATGCGCACCAGCGCCATGGTGTGCTGGTGGAAATTGCGCTGGTCGCCCGTCACGTCCAGAGCGCCGATCACCTGGCCGTAAGGATCGAACACCGGCGCACATGAACACGTGAGGAACTGGTTGGCATGCATGAAATGCTCGTTGCCATGGATGGTCACCGGCAGCTCTTCCTCCAGGGCGGTGCCGATCGCATTGGTGCCCTTGCTTTTCTCCGACCAGCTCACGCCGGGCACCAGGGCCACCTGCATGGCCTTTTCTAGGAAATCGAAATCGCCCAGCGAGTGCAGCACCAGCCCGTTGGAGGCGGTGAGCAGCACCATGTTGTGGGTGTTGGCGATCTGGTCGTGAAGGGTTTCCATGACCGGCATGGCGTGCTGCAGCAGGAACTTGTTTTCCTCCAGCCCCCGCGACAGGCTGGCTGGACTCTGGGGCGAAAAATCGGGCACATCCTTGCGGTTCAGGCCATACGATTCCGACCGTGTGTGCGATTCCTTGATCAAGCTGGGCAGGTCCAGATGCTGGATTTCATGGTCCGGCATTTGTATCGATTGCCCGGCAATGGGGGTGTACATGACTGTTCTCATTGCGTCTCCTAAATCGCCCCGTTTAAAAACCGCCCACTGGGTTTTATTTCTGCAAATCAGCCTGCTCAAATTGCGAAAATTCTTAAAACCCTTGCTATTTTTTACCAGCCGGATTTTCACCCCTTTTGCCCGGCAGTTCAATGACAAGACACGGCTCTATTTTCGTAACCCATTGACTTATAAGGGAAAACCCTTGCATTGGTGTTGGCCGTCTGGTAGTCAAAAACTGAACACCTGAGTCAAACTGGCACACTCTCCAGCGATTTGCCGGTTCAAACGCAATGCCGGCCGCATGAGAAATTCAAAGGCCCGTGGGGGTGGCGCGCTTATTGCTGACAGCAGTGCGTAATTTCATTTCGGGATACATGCCATGCAAACTTTCACTGGCGCATCACGCCGTCGCCTGATAGCAACGTCCAAGCGCGCACGCCGCGTGTGCTCAACCCTGCTGCTGACAGCCTCGTGCCTGTTGAGCGGCGCGGCCATGGCCCACGGGGACGTCGTGCCGCAATCGGTCAACACCTCGACACTGCCTGCGCTGGGGGAAAAATGGCTGCCCGCCAACCCTTACAGCGAAGGGCCCGCGCATGCCGAGGCACTGCGTATCGGCACGTCGGCCTACAACCAGAACTGCGCGCGCTGCCATGGCCTCGAAGCCATCTCCGGCGGCATCGCGCCCAACCTGCGCAAGATCGATGGCGACTGCATGGGCTTGGCCGACGAGGAAAAAAAGAAGGCCTGCTACAAGGAAACCGATGAATACTTCATGGGCACCGTGCGGCGCGGCCGGGTGCGTGACGGCCGGGTTTACATGCCGCCTTTTGAAGGTATCCTGAACCAGGAAGCCATCTGGTCGATCAAAACCTACCTGGAAACGCGCCGCGAGCCTTGATTTGTCATTTGCGGCTTGCCCAAGCGAGCCCTCACCGGCCCAGGCCGTCTGCCCATAACAACCACGAGACAATCCGGTATGCCCCACTCATTCTTGCGTCCAGAAAAATTCCGCGAGCCGACCCCACCCACGCTCAGGCGCCGCGCGCTGGCCGCGCTGCTGCCCCTGGCGCTGGGCTGGTCGGCATTGGCGGCCCAGGCCCAGGAACTCACCGACTTGGCCAAAATCAAGGCCAGCGGCGTGCTCAAGGTGGCTGTCTACAAAGACAACGCACCGTTTTCCGACGGTTCGGGCAACGACATGCAGGGGCTGGACATCGCCATCGCCCAGGCGCTGGCCAAGAA
>Ga0308157_10004315_pt1 | contig 19049 bp, 14 predicted proteins | sample PhyBR1_FD_201035 | JGI IMG/M metagenome (GOLD analysis project Ga0308157, IMG submission 201035) | Phyllosphere microbial communities from UC Gill Tract Community Farm, Albany, California, United States - DLSLB.R1 | ecosystem: Host-associated > Plants > Phyllosphere > Unclassified | place: USA...
TGGCCACAACACCCTGGTAGCTGCCAACTACGACTTCAAAGTCGTCAAAGTGTTCGGCGCATGGAGCAAAGATTCGGGCCAGGGTTCGGCACCAATCAACGGCGCAGCTAGCGCAACTGCTACCACCAATGCGTTCGGCTACACCTTCGCACAGTCGGCAGACAGCCGCGATGCGCTGATCGGTCTGACCGCACCACTGGGCGCATCGGGCACCCTGATGGCTTCGTACATCGACAAAGACGACAAAGAAGTTGCTAACCGTGACGCTTCGCAATGGGCCCTGGGTTACAGCTACGCTCTGTCGAAACGTACCAGCACCTACGTTGCTTACGCTAAGATCAAAAACAAAAACGGCGCCGGCTACACCGTTGGTAACAACACCGAAGCTGGTTCGGGTGACAAAGCCTTCAACGTTGGCCTGAAACACTCGTTCTAATTCCTGACTAGTCAGGTTTAGATGCTACAACGGCTGCCCTGTGCAGCCGTTGTTCTTTTGTGAAAGCAGTAACGATGAAGATCACACGACGTGCCGTTTTTGCCGGCGCCATCCTGCTGGTTTCCTGCGCCGTGCTGGCCGCGCCCAAGGGCGGCGGCAAGAAGCCCGGCGCCTTGCCGCGTTACGGCATGCTGGTGTATTCCGATTTATGCATCCACCCGGACAGCGGGGAATTCGGCGGCCAGCGCATCACGCTGCAGCGCTTTGCCGAAGTCGACACGGTTTTATATGAATACACGGCGGGCGGCCTGAGCTGGCCGGCCGTGGCCAGCGACGTGACCATCGATCCGCGCGGCCAGCAGTTTTATTTCACCGTGCAGCCGCCTGATGAAGCGGAGCGCACCATCAATGCCAAGGTGGTGGACGGCGGCAAGGCCATCGTGCTCGATGGCGGCTATTGCGGCGACGAGTCGCTGCCGATGCGCTTGCCGCTGGTGACGGACTTCGGCCGCAAGGCCGGCAACTGCCGCGCCTGCCCTGTGCCGAAGATCAAGAAGGAAATCGAGGAGGAGAAGCCGGTACTGGATAGCGGCTCCACCACCACCGCCGGCTTATGATTTCGCCGCCTCGGCATTCTTGCGGATGGTTTCCAGCGTCGCCCCCGGCGTGATCAGGTTGCCGTCGTAGCGCAGTTCGATCACGGCCGGCAGCTTGTTCTCACGCGTGTAGCTGAGCGCGCGCTGCAGCGCCGGCGCGAACTGCGCGGTTTCGGTGACCACTTCGCCGGCGCCGCCGTAAGCCACCGCCAGTGCGGCGAAGTCCGGATTGTGCAGCGTTGTGCCGGACACGCGGCCGGGATATTCACGCTCCTGGTGCATGCGGATGGTGCCGAACATCGCGTTGTTGAACACGATGATGATGACGCCAGCCTGGTACTGCACCGCTGTCGCCAGTTCCTGGCCGTTCATCATGTACTCGCCGTCGCCGGCAAAGGTAATCACCGTGCGCGATGGATCAATGATCTTGGCGGCCACGCCGGCCGGTACGCTGTAGCCCATCGCGCCGCTGGTCGGCGCCAGCTGCGTGCGCACGCCGCCGTAGCTGTGGAAACGGTGCGCCCAGGTAGCGTAGTTGCCGGCGCCGTTGGTGATGATGACGTCGTGCGGCGCCAGCTGATCGATCTGCTGCACCACCTGCCACAGGTCCAGTGGCGCCTTGCCGTCCTGGAAAATCGCCGGCTGCTGCTGCCACGCTTTCAACTCCGCGCGCGCTTCGGCCACGGTGTGCTTCCATGCGGAGGCATCAACCGGCTGCATCGCCGCCAGCATCGCCGCCACTTGCGGCATGCCGCTATTGATCATCAATTCCGCCTGGTAGACGCTGCCCAGTTCCTCGGCATCCGCGTGCACGTGGATCAGGCGCTGCGCCGGCACCGGCGATTGCAGGATCGAGTAGCCGCTGGTGGTCATCTCGCCGAGGCGCGGGCCGATCGCCAGGATCACATCCGCCTCGCGCACGCGCGTTGCCAGTTTCGGACTGATGCCGATGCCGACATCGCCGATGTAGTGCGGGTGTTCATTGTCCAGCAAATCCTGGAAGCGGAAGGCGCACGATACCGGCAGCTGGTTGGCTTCGGCGAAGCGCTGGATGTCGGCGCAGGCTTGCGCATTCCAGCCGCCGCCACCCAGCAGGAGCAGCGGCTTTTTCGCTGATGCCAGCATGGCGCGCACGCTGTCGATCTGCGCGGCGGACGGCGAGGCTTGCACCGGCTGGTAGCAGCGGGTGTCGGCGACGGCAGCCCTGGTGGTCAGCATGTCCTCGGGCAGCGCCAGCACCACCGGGCCGGGACGGCCGCTGGTAGCGATCTGGAAGGCGCGCGCGATATATTCCGGCATGCGGTCGGCGCGGTCGATCTGCGTCACCCACTTGGCCATCTGGCCGTACATGCGGCGGTAGTCGATATCCTGGAAGGCTTCGCGGTCGATGAAGTCGCTGCCAACCTGGCCGATGAACAAAATCATCGGCGTCGAATCCTGGAATGCCGTGTGTACGCCGATCGAGGCATTGGTGGCGCCGGGGCCACGGGTGACGAAGCAGATGCCCGGCTTGCCGGTCATCTTGCCGTAGGCGTCGGCCATGAACGCGGCGCCGCCTTCCTGGCGATTGATGATGAAGCGGATATCGGAATCGTGCAGCGCGTCGAGCACGTCCAGGTAGCTTTCGCCGGGTACGCCGAAAGCGGTGTCCACGCCGTGGATCTTCAGGGCGTCGACCAGGATCTGGCCGCCGGAGCGGGATGGTTGCGTCATTGTTGTGGGCCTCGTGGGTGAATTATCAGAGCATTCTACGGCGACGGCGCGGGGCCGGCTTTTGGAATGGCGACACCAAATTTCAGATTTGCCGGTGCGGACTGGTACAATAGCGCCCGAAGCAAGCCAGACAGCCGCTGGTCAGTGCGTAAGGCCTGACGGGAGGAAGGTCCGGACTCCATAGAGCGGGGTGACGGTTAACGGCCGTCCGCTGAAAGCCGAAGCGCAAGCCGAGGTATAAGGCGAGGAATAGGGCCACAGAGACGAGCGTATTAAGTTACGGTGAAACGCGGTAACCTCCACCTGGTGCAATTCCAAATAGGCACGCGATGATGTTGCTCGCGGAGCGTGCGGGTAGGAAGCTTGAGCGCTGGAGTAATCCAGCGCCTAGAGGAATGGCTGTCATAGCGCAGGTTCGCCTGCGCCGTAACAAAATCCGGCCTATCGGCTTGCTTCAACTAATTATACGAGATGAAAAAATTCATTCTCGCCCTCGACCAGGGCACGACCAGCTCGCGCGCCATCCTGTTTGACCACCAGGGCCAGATCTGTGGCAGCGCGGCGCAGGAATTCCCTCAGCATTTCCCCCATCCCGGCTGGGTCGAGCATGACCCGATGGATATCTGGCATAGCCAGCTGGCGGTCGCCCGCAAGGTCTTGGCCGACAATCACGTCGATGCACATGACGTGCTGGCGATCGGCGTCACCAATCAGCGCGAAACCACCGTGGTCTGGGACCGCAAGACCGGCGAGCCGATCGCGCCGGCCATCGTCTGGCAGGATCGCCGCACGGCCGATATCTGCGACGCCTTGCGCGCCGACGGCAAGGCCAAAAAAATCACCGATATCTCCGGCCTGGAGCTGGACGCCTATTTCTCCGCCACCAAGCTGAAATGGCTGCTGGACCACGTGCCTGGCGCGCGCGCCAGGGCGGAGCAGGGCGGACTGGCGTTCGGCACGGTCGACAGCTGGCTGGTGTACAAGCTGACCGGTCAGCACGTCACCGACGTCAGCAACGCCGCGCGCACCATGCTGTTCAATATCCACCTGATGCGCTGGGATTACGACCTGCTCCACCTGTTCGGCATCCCGGAAGAAGTGCTGCCGCAGATCGTCTCGTCCAGCGAGGAGGTGGGCAACACCCATCACAGCCTGTTTGGCGCGGCGATTCCGGTGGCCGGCATTGCCGGCGACCAGCAGGCGGCGACCTTCGGCCAGGCTTGTCATCAGCCGGGCATGGTCAAGAATACCTACGGCACCGGATGTTTCATGCTGATGCACCTCGGGCAGCATCCGGTAGCGTCGCACAACCGCCTGCTGACGACAGTGGGCTGGCGGCTGGATGGCGTCACCGATTATCTGCTGGAAGGTAGCGTCTTCATGGGCGGCGCCACGGTGCAGTGGCTGCGCGATGGGCTGGGCATCATCAAGTCCTCAGCCGAAGTGGAGCAGCTGGCGGCCAGCGTGCCGGATAGCGATGGCGTATTCATGGTGCCGGCGTTTGTCGGCCTCGGCGCGCCGCACTGGGATGCGTATGCGCGCGGTTCGCTGTTTGGCCTGAGTCGCGGCAGCACCCGTGCCCACATCGCCCGCGCTGCGGTGGAAGCCATCGCCTACCAGAGCGCCGAGCTGATGGCAGCCATGCAGAAGGATGCTTCGACACCGCTGCGTGAAGTGCGCGCCGATGGCGGTGCCGCCCGCAACGACCTGCTGATGCAGTTCCAGGCCGACCTGCTGGGCGTGCCGGTGGTCCGTCCCAAGGTGACCGAAACCACCGCCCTCGGCGCCGCCTACCTGGCTGGCCTGGCGGTCGGCTTCTGGGATTCGCAGGAAGAAATCGCCGCCCAGTGGGCTTGCGAACGCCGCTTTGAACCGGCGATGTCCGCCGATCGTCGCACCGAATTGCTGGCCAAATGGTCGCGCGCCGTCGATCGTTCAAAAGAATGGGCGCTGTATAATGGCGCTTGATGTCGCGTAGAATTTGTATAGACAAGTTGCCCTGGAGTTGTTGCTGCCAGGTAAATTTGAGTTGGTGTTGGGTGTTTTGTCAAGCTTGCCTCATTCCACGTGAGGGCGCTGCCGATGCGCTTCTCGTCATCTTTCCGCCTATTTCCCCCATCGATGCCGCTGTTGTCTATTTGCTACCGCAATGTTGGCGGTTTGCAACTTTATGCATTTAAATCAATTTTTTTTCTGCGACATTTTCCGGTCCAAACACATGGGTATAGATGAGGTGTCACCTTCACAACCTTGGCTAAGTACTTAATTTATCGACTTATTTTGTTTCTAGCTGGCTTCAAGGAATCGCGCTAAGTCCTTAATTTTATTAATAAAATCGTCGTTTCGATTGGCTGAAAGCGCTTGACCGCTATCCGGCCATCCTCTAAAGTGGGCACCTGTGTGAAAAAGTGTCTTTTTGTGGGAAATTTTGCCTGACTTAGCGGACAGGGGAGATGAAAACAAATAGAACTGGTTTCATGCTCCGCTAACCATACTGAGGTAAAAGGTAATCACGTGTTTCAAGGCGCGTCCGCAATCAATCTCGATGCCAAAGGCAGGATGTCCATCCCTGCCAAGCACCGTGACGCGCTCTCGATCCAGTGCGAAGGCCGCCTCACCCTGACGCGCCATCCCGACGGCTGCGTCATGCTGTTCCCCCGTCCTGTGTGGGAACAACACCGTCAACAGATCTCCACCTGGCCGCTGCAGGCACGCGCGTGGCAACGCATTTTCCTCGGTTACGCCACCGACGTGGAAATGGACACCGCTGGCCGCATCCTGATCTCGCCCGAACTCCGCGCCGCTGTCGGCCTGGACAAAGAGGTGATGATGATGGGCATGGGCTCGCACTTCGAGATCTGGGACGCCGCCAAGATGGCGGAAAAAGAGCAGCAGGCCCTGGAGGCCGGCACCCCTGATGTACTTGCCAATTTCTCCTTCTAAGGCCCCACTTTCATGACCACGACAACGGTGCCTGAATTCCAGCATCGCACGGTGCTGCTAGACGAAGCGGTTGACGCGCTGGCGCTGGATGGCGCGCGCGCCAACGGTGTGTTCGTCGACGGCACGTTCGGCCGTGGCGGCCATTCGCGTCTGATCCTGTCGAAGCTGGGCGCCAGCGCGCGCCTGATCGCGTTCGACAAGGACCCGCAAGCGATCGCCACCGCTGAACAAATCAACGATCCACGTTTCACCATCGTCCACGACAGCTTTGCCACCATGCGCGAAGCGCTGGCGGCCGAAGGCGTGGAGCAGGTCGACGGCATTCTGCTCGACCTGGGCATCTCGTCGCCGCAGGTGGATGACGCCGCGCGCGGCTTCAGTTTCCGTAACGATGGCCCGCTCGACATGCGCATGGATACCACGCGCGGCATGTCGGCGGCGGAGTGGCTCGCCACTGAAAACGAACAGACACTGGAAAAGGTGATAAAGGAATATGGGGAAGAACGGTTTGCTTTTCAGATTGCAAAGGCGATTGTTGCTCGCAGGGCAGTCGAGCCAATTTCAAGCACACGACAGCTTGCCGGCATCGTGGCAGGCGCGGTCAAGACTCGGGAAAAGGGCAAGGATCCGGCAACCCGCACATTTCAGGCTATCCGGATTTTCATCAATAAAGAGCTTGAAGACCTCGAAGTCGGTTTGAACCATGCCTACGACAGTCTGGCGCCAGGCGGCATCATTGCCATCATCAGCTTCCACTCGCTGGAAGACCGCATGGTGAAGCGCTTCTTCGCGTCCAAGGCGAATGTCGAGCAGCCGGACCGCCGCCTGCCGATCCGCGCGGTCGACCTGCCGCAGCCGGAACTCAAGCTGCTGGCCAAGATGAAGCCATCGGATCAGGAGATCGATGGCAATCCGCGTTCCCGCTCGGCGGTAATGCGCGTGGCGCGCCGCCTGCCTATTCCTGCGGAGTCGGCATGAGCGGCAAGATCAACCTGGTGCTGGCGGCCTTGCTGGTTGCCTGCGGCCTGTCGCTGGTCAATGCGCAGTACCAGGCGCGCCATCTGTTCATTGAACTGGAACGCACGCAGTCGCAGGCGCGCCAGCTGGATATCGAGTGGGCGCAACTGCAGCTGGATCAATCGACGCTGGGCAAGCATGCCCGCATCGAGGAAATCGCTCGCCGCGACCTGAACATGACGCCGCTGACCGCAGCGCGCACGCAGTACCTGACGCCGGAGCACGCCAAATGAGCCGCGGCAGCAATGTGAACACCTCACGCGTGGCAGCCTCGAAAGGCGTGGCCTTCTCCAAGAGCCCGGTACTGGCAGTCCGTCTGCCGACCTGGCGTTCGCGCGTTGTGCTGTTTGTATTGTTTGCCGCCTTCGCCGCGCTGGCCACGCGCGCGCTGTGGCTGCAAGGCCTGTCGACCCAGTTCCTGCAAAAGCAGGGCGAGATCCGTTACGCGCGCACGCTGGAACTGCCGGCCACGCGCGGCAAGATCACTGACCGTGATGGCCAGGTGCTGGCGTCGTCGGTGCCGGTGAAAGCCATCTGGGCGATCCCGGATGATTTACAGGAAGCGCCGCCGGCCAAGCTGAAACAGCTGGCACGGCTGCTCGACATGAGCGACGCCGACCTGAAAAAGAAACTCGACTCGGACCGTAGCTTCGTCTACCTGAAACGCCAGGTGGAGCAGGATGTGGCCGACCAGATCACCAAGCTGGGTATCGAAGGGATCCAGACCCGCAAGGAATACAAGCGCTTTTATCCGCAGGGCGAAGTGACTACCCACGTAGTCGGTTTCACCAACGTTGAAGACCAGGGCCAGGAGTCGATGGAACTGGCGCAGCAGAAAACGCTGCAAGGCATTCCAGGCAGCCGCCGCGTCATCAAGGATCGCCTGGGGCACATCGTTGAGGATATCGAATCGATCCGCGAGCCGCATGATGGCAAGGACCTGACGCTGTCGATCGACAGCAAGATCCAGTACATCGCTTTCACCCAGGTGAAGGACGCGGTGGAAAAATTCCAGGCCAAGGCCGGCGCTGCCGTGGTGCTGGACGTACATACCGGCGAAGTGCTGGCGCTGGCAAACTGGCCAAGCTACAACCCGAACGACCGCTCCAAGCTGACCGGCGAACAGCTGCGCAACCGCGTGATGACCGACACCTTCGAGCCGGGATCGTCGATGAAACCGTTCCCGGTGGTGATGGCGCTGGACGCCAAGAAGATTACGCCGCACACCATGATCGACACCGGCAACGGTTCGATGGTGATCGCAGACCGCACCATTCACGACACCTCGCCGCACCATGTGATCGATGTGCAGACGGTGATCCAGAAATCCTCCAACATCGGCACCACCAAGATCGCCATGGCGATGCCGGCACAAGATCTGTGGGAGATGTTCACCAAGCTAGGTTTCGGCCAGCAGCCGAAGTGGGGCTTCCCTGGCGCCGTGGCGGGCCGCGTGCGTCCGTATAAATCGTGGCGGCCGATTGAGCACGCCAACATGAGCTTTGGACAGGGTATGTCGGTATCGCTGATCCAGCTGGCGCGCGCCTACCTGGTGCTGGCGCGCGATGGCGACATCATTCCGCTGTCGTTCCAGAAGGTGCATGAGGCGCCACACGGCACGCAGGTGATCAGCCCGAAAACCGCCGCTGAAATGCGCGAGATGCTGGAAATGGTCACGCTACCTGGCGGCTCGGCAGTCAAGGCACAGGTGCCGGGCTATCGCGTCGGCGGCAAGACCGGCACGGCGCAGAAGTTTATCGGCGGCCGCTACTCGCACACCAAATACATTGGTAACTTCGTCGGCATGGCGCCGATGTCGGACCCGCGCTTCATCATCGCCGTCATGATCGACGAGCCGAGCGGCCCGTTGAAATACGGTGGAGACGTGGCAGGTCCGGTGTTCTCCGCGCTGGCCGCGCAAGCGCTGCGGGCCAAGAACGTGGCGCCGGACTCGGACCTGACCCATATCATCATTCCTGAATCTGCAGCACAGGGGAACATGTGACGACTTCTACTTTCGACCCTATCGCTGTTGCTACCGCGATCCGCAAGCTGGCGCCGACGGCGAACCTGGCTTCGGATTCGCGTCGCATCAAGCTGGGCGATGTGTTTTTTGCTTATCCCGGCGACGCCGGCGATGGGCGCAGCTTTATCGACGGCGCCATCGAGCAGGGTGCCGCGCTGGTGGTGCTCGACCCTGCTGGGTTTACCTGGAACGACAAGTGGACCGTGCCTTATTTGACGGTCGAGAACCTGAAGAAAAACGCTGGCGCCATCGCGCACGCCTTCTACGATCAGCCGGATGCCGGCATGTACACCGTCGGCGTCACCGGCACCAATGGCAAGACTTCCAGTGCCGTGTGGCTGGGCCAGGCGCTGTCGCGCGGCGGCGAACCGGCTGCTGTTATCGGCACGCTGGGCGTGGGCGTGTTCAGGCCACGCGGCGAAGTGGAATACGATGTCACCGGCTACACCACGCCGGACGCGGTGCTGCTGGCGCGCTCGCTGGCCGAGCTGCGCGAGAAGGGCGCGGCCTCGCTGGCGATTGAAGTGTCGTCGATCGGCCTGGAACAAGGCCGCGTATCGGGCATGCATTTCGACGTGGCGCTGTTCACCAACCTGACCCGCGACCACCTGGACTATCACGGCACGATGGAAGCCTACGAGGCGGCCAAGGTCAAGCTGTTCGACTGGCCGGGTTTGAAAACCGCTGTCGTCAACCTGGACGATCCGGCCGGCGTGCGCATCATCGATCACCTGAAAGCGAAACCAGTGGCGCTGGCTGGCGAGATCCCGCTGATCGGCTACACACTGCACGACAGCACTGCGCGTCCGGATATCGAAGGCGTGATGATACTGCGCGCCAGCCAGCTGCGCGCTGGTCGCAGCGGCGGCACGGAATTCCACCTGGAGTGCCCGCTGGGCGTGGCGCAGGTGCGCACGCAGCTGGTGGGCGGCTTCAATATCAGCAACGCACTGGGCGTCATCGGCGCGGTGCTGGCCAAGGGTCTGGGCCTGCGCGCCGGCATTGAGGCGGCGGAAGCATTGGCGCCGGCGCCGGGTCGCATGCAGCAGGTTGGCGGCCACGATGCGCCACTGATCGTCATCGACTACGCACACACGCCGGACGCGCTGGAAAAAACCCTGGCCGCGTTGCGTCCTGTGGCGAACGACCGTGGCGGCCAGCTGTGGTGTGTGTTTGGCTGCGGCGGCGATCGCGATCCGGGCAAGCGTCCGCAGATGGGCAAGATCGCGCAGGCGGCGGATCATGTGCTGGTCACCAGCGACAATCCGCGCAGCGAAGAACCGCATTCGATCATCGAACAGATTTTGGCGGGCATGGACCAGAACAATCCGGCATCGACTGTGCAGGCGCTGGACGACCGCGCGGCCGCCATCCTGTCGGCGATCAAGCATGCCGGCAAGCCGGACGTGATACTGCTGGCCGGTAAGGGCCATGAGCCATACCAGGAAATCAAGGGCAAGAAGCTGCCATTCTCGGACGCCGATCATGCGCAACTGGCGCTGTCGGCGCGTTTAACCATGATGAGGACGAATTAATGCGTGCAGCAGTCGCACAAATTCTGCCTTCTCTGACCGGCGCACGCTTAGTGAACGCCGGCGATGTCGTATTCAACGGCGTGTCGACCGACAGCCGTAGCGTTTCCGCAGGCGCGCTGTTTGTCGCCCTGCGCGGTGAGGTATTTGACGCCCACAACTTCCTGCCGCAAGTGGTGGAGAAGGGCGTCGCCGTAGTGGTCGTGGAAGAACTGCCGGAAGGCTGGACCGAATCGACCAACATCGCAGCCGTCGTCGTGCCCAACACGCTGGTGGCGCTGGGCCAGATCGCCAACTGGTGGCGCAAGCAGTTCAGCATGCCGGTCATCGGCGTCACCGGCAGCAACGGCAAGACCACGGTGAAAGAAATGATCTCCGCGATCCTGTCGGCAGCCCATGGCGAAGAAGGCCGCCTGGCCACGCGCGGCAACCTGAATAACGAAATCGGCGTGCCGCTGACGCTGTTCCGCATGGACGCGCAGCAGCAGGCCGCCGTGATCGAGATGGGCATGAACCATCCGGGCGAGATCGGCCGCCTGGCATTGATCGCCGGCGCGAACATCGCCATGGTCAACAACGCACAGCGCGAGCACCAGGAATTCATGCACACCGTGGAAGCGGTGGCGCGTGAGAATGGTTCGGTGCTGGCGGCGCTGCCCAAGGATGGCGTCGCCGTCTTCCCGCACGGTGACGAGTTCACGCCGATCTGGGAAGAACTGTCGGCCGGCCGCCGCATGCTGCGCTTTGGTTTGCACAAGGATGCGGAAGTCAGCTGCACCTGGCGCGCCAGCGATTTTGAGAGCGAGATGTTCATCACCATCAGCGAAAGCGAAGGCGATGTGCGTCAGTTCTTCGTGCGCCTGCAGGCGGCTGGTGAACACAATGTGCGCAATGCGCTGGCTGCGGTGGCATGCACCTACGCCGCTGGCGTGTCGCTGGAAGAGATCAAGCGGGGCCTCGACACCTTTGCGCCGGTCAGCGGCCGTCTGCAGAAGAAGCAGGCAGTCAATGGCGCGGTGGTGATCGACGATACCTACAACGCCAATCCGGATTCGGTGCGCGCCGCCATCGACGTGCTGTCGAAAGCCGCCGCGCCGCGTGTGCTGGTGATGGGTGATATGGGCGAAGTCGGCACGCAAGGCCGTGAATTCCACGAAGAGATCGGCGCTTACGCGCGAGACAAGGGCATCGAGACGGTGCTGGTAACAGGCGAACTGGCCGCGCATATCAAAGGCGCCAACGTTCGTCATTTTGAAAACTTTGGCGACTTGCTGTCTGCTGTTGAAGCAGCGGTGTCGCCTGATGCAACTGTATTAATCAAGGGCTCCCGTTTCATGAAGATGGAGCGGGTCGTGCAGCATTTGATTGGGTCGCAACAAGCTAACAAGGAAGGTCACTAATCATGCTGCTCTGGCTCGCACAATTTTTCCAGGATGATCTCGGGTTTCTCCGGGTCTTCAATTTCATCACCTTCCGCGCGGTGTTTGCGACGGCGACGGCGCTGTTCATCGGCCTGGCCGCTGGTCCGTTCGTAATCCGCAAGCTGACCGCGATGAAGTATGGCCAGGCGGTGCGTACCGATGGTCCGCAGACCCACCTGAAAAAACACGGTACGCCGACCATGGGCGGCGTGCTCATTCTGTTGTCGATCGCGATTTCCACGCTGCTGTGGTGCGATCTGTCGAACCGTCTGATCTGGCCGGTGCTGATTGTGACGCTGGGCTTTGGCGCGGTCGGCTGGGTGGATGACTATCGCAAGGTGGTGTACCAGGACCCGGAAGGCATGCGCTCGCGCGAGAAGTATTTCTGGCAGTCGCTGGTCGGCATTGCCGCCGCGCTGTACCTGGCGTTCTCGGTATCGGCGCCGAACACCAGCAAGGTGTTTGAGCTGTTCTTTGCGTGGGTGCAGTCGGGCTTCTCGATGGACCTGCCGCCTAAGGCTGACTTGATTGTGCCGTTCTTTAAAACGATCAGCTATCCGCTGGGCGTGTGGGGTTTTATTGCGCTGACCTACTGTGTCATCGTGGGCTCGTCCAACGCCGTTAACTTCACCGATGGCCTGGATGGCCTGGCGATCATGCCGACCATTATGGTTGGCTCGGCCCTGGGCCTGTTTGCTTACCTGACCGGCAGCGTGACGTATTCGAAGTATCTGTTCATTCCGCACATTCCTGGCGCGGGCGAGCTGATTATCTTCTGCGGCGCGCTGGCTGGCGCCGGCCTGGCCTTCCTGTGGTTTAACACGCATCCGGCACAGGTATTCATGGGCGACGTGGGCGCGTTGGCGCTGGGCGGCGCGCTGGGCACCATCGCGGTGATCGTGCGTCAGGAAATCGTGTTGTTCATCATGGGCGGTATCTTCGTTGCGGAGACGGTGTCGGTGATGATTCAGGTGATGTGGTTCAAGTACACCAAGAAACGCTATGGCACTGGCCGTCGCGTGTTTTTGATGGCGCCGCTGCACCATCACTTTGAACAAAAAGGCTGGAAAGAGACCCAGGTTGTCGTGCGCTTCTGGATTATCACGATGATACTGGTACTGGTTGGACTCTCGACGTTGAAACTGCGCTGATGATTTACGAAGGCAAAAACGCACTGGTATTAGGGCTGGGGGAATCCGGCCTGGCGATGGCGCTGTGGCTCGCCCGCAGCGGCGCGCGCGTGCGCGTGGCCGATACGCGTGAGTCACCTGAGCGTTTGCCAGCATTGCGTTCGGCCGTGCCTGATGTCGAATTCGTCGCTGGTCCGTTTGGCGCATCGCTGCTGGAGGGCGTGGACTTTGTGACCGTTAGCCCTGGCCTGGCGCCGAACCGTGAGCTGGCAGAGATTGCGCCAGCCGCTGCTGCTGCCGGCATTGAAGTGTGGGGCGAAATCGAGTTGTTCGCGCAGGCGCTGGATGCGCTGAAGGCAGAGCGCGCTTACGCACCGAAAATCATCGCCATCACCGGCACCAACGGCAAGACGACCGTGACTACGCTGGTCGGCCAACTGTGCGAGCGCGCCGGCAAGACCGTGCGCGTCGCCGGCAACATCAGCCCCGCCGCGCTGGACGTCCTGCGCGAAGTCCTCGACGCCGCGCCAGCCGCCGCCTCTGCATCCGACGCCGCGCAGCCCGCTGGTGCGTCTGTCGCTGTCGCCGCGTCGCTGCCGGACATCTGGGTGCTGGAGCTGTCCAGCTTCCAATTGCAGACGACTTTCACGCTCGAAGCTGACGCGGCGACTGTGCTGAACGTGACGCAGGATCACCTTGACTGGCACGGCGACATGCCATCCTACGCCGCCGCCAAGCACCGCATCTTCGCCGCCAACACCGTGCGCGTGCTAAACCGCGACGACGCGACCACCATGCGTATGGCCAGTGCCACCGGCCACAACGTCACCTTCGGCACCGACGCGCCAACCTTGCGCGACGACCTTGGCCTGAACAACGAGCGCGGCGTGCTGTGGCTCGCCACCGCCATCCCGGCCGAAGAAGAGGGCGAACCGAAGAAACGCAAAAAGAACGATCCACCGCCAGCACCGGTGGAATGCATCGTCAAGAACCTGATGCCAGCCGACGCGCTGCAAATCCGTGGCGTCCACAACGCCGCCAACGCGCTGGCCGCGCTGGCCCTGTGCCGCGCCATCGACCTGCCATTGGCGCCGCTGCTGCATGGTCTGCGCGAATATCGCGGCCAGCCGCATCGCGTCGAACTGGTCAGCGCCATCAACGACGTTGAATACTACGACGACAGCAAAGGCACCAACGTCGGCGCCACAGTGGCAGCACTGAACGGCTTGGGCAAAGCCTTCACCGGCGACAGCCAGCGCCTGCTGGTCATCCTCGGTGGCGATGGCAAAGGACAGGACTTCGCGCCACTGGCCGAGCCACTGGCGCAGTACGCCCGCGCCGCCATGCTGATCGGCCGCGACGCCGTACAAATCCGCGCCACGCTGGAACGGGCCGCCCGCGAGCAGGGCGCCGAACTGCCATACACGCTGGAAGACTGCGGCACCGACCTGCCGCAAGCAGTCAAGCGCGCCGCCGAACTGGCGCACGCTGGCGACGCCGTGCTGCTGTCGCCGGCGTGCGCCAGCATGGACATGTTCAAGAACTACGCGCATCGCGCCCAGGTGTTCATCGACACCGTGCGCGACATCGCGCTTGACGCTGGACAGGAGATCTGATGCCCTTGCAACTGCCATTCCGCTTTGGCTCCAAGTCGGCTGAAACGCCGATGGAGAGTCGCGCGCGGCAGTCCAAGATGATGGAATACGACCAGCCGCTTGTATGGGTCACACTGCTGCTGATGCTGCTCGGGATGGTGATGGTCTACTCGGCCTCGATCTCGCTGCCGGATTCGCCGAAATTCGCCAACTATGTGCGCTGGCAGAACACCTACTTCCTGCAACGCCAGGCCATGTTCATCGCCGTCTCGCTGATGGCTGGCCTGTTCGTGTTCCGTGTCCGCGTCGCTGATTTGCAGAAGGCCGCACCGTACCTGTTCATCGGCACGCTGGTGCTGCTGGTGCTGGTGCTGATCCCCGGCATCGGCGTGGTAGTCAATGGCGGCCGCCGCTGGCTGTCGCTGAAGGTGTTCAATATCCAGCCATCGGAACTGATGAAAGTCGTGGCCGTGCTGTACGCCGCCGACTACACGGTGCGCAAGCAGCAGTACATGCACAAGCTGACCAAGGGCTTCATGCCGATGGCGGCGGCGATCGGCTTCGTCGGCCTGCTGTTGCTGCTGGAGCCGGACCTGGGCGCCTTCGGCGTGATCGTCTGCATCGCCATGGGCATCCTGTTCCTGGGCGGGATCAACGCCATCTGGTTCGGTGGCATCGGCGCCGTGCTGGTGACGATCTTTGTATCGATCATCGCGCTGTCCAAGTTCCGCCGCGAGCGTTATTTCGCTTACCTCAATCCGTGGGAAGAAGACAATGCGCTAAACAAGGCATACCAGCTGACGCACTCGCTGATCGCTTTCGGGCGCGGCGAAATTTTTGGCGTTGGTCTGGGCGGCAGCGTGGAAAAACTGCACTACCTGCCAGAGGCGCACACCGACTTTCTGCTGGCCGTGATCGGCGAAGAACTGGGCCTGGCCGGCGTGCTGGTGGTGATTGCGCTGTTCTACTGGATCATCAAGCGCGCCTTCGACATCGGCCGCCAGGCCATCGCCATCGACCAGACCTTTGCCGGCCTGACGGCCAAGGGCATCGGCATCTGGATCGGCGTCCAGACGTTCATCAATATGGGTGTGAATCTGGGCTTACTGCCAACCAAGGGCTTGACCCTGCCGCTGATGAGCTACGGCGGCACGGGCGTTGTAATTAACTGTATCGGACTCGCGATCCTGCTCCGGATCGACTACGAGAACCGGGTCCTGATGCGTGGTGGCAGACTATGAAACGATTAATGATTATGGCGGCCGGTACTGGCGGTCATATTTTCCCCGGCCTGGCGATCGCGCAAACCATGCGCGCGCGCGGCTGGGAAGTGAGCTGGCTGGGCACGTCCACCGGCATGGAGCAGGAGCTGGTGCCGAAGCATGGCATCGCGATGGACAGCATCAACTTCACCGGCATGCGCGGCAAGGGCCTGAAGCATTCGCTGGGCGGCGCGCTGAAGATGGTGAAGGCGTTTGCCGACTGCTTCGGCTTCATCGGCCGCCGCAAGCCGGACGTGGTGCTGGGCATGGGCGGTTACGTGACCGTGCCGGGTGGCCTGATGTCGCGCATGCGCGGTGCGCCGCTGGTGCTGGTGAATGCCGATGCGGCGCTGCTGCTGTCGAACAAAACGCTGGTGCCGTTTGCCGGCCGCGTGTGCTTCGGCTTCCCGGCGGAATTCGGCAATGCGGCAGGCAAGGCGGTAGTCACCGGCAATCCTGTGCGCAAGGAGATCCTGGACATGGCGCCGCCGGCACAGCGTTTCGCCGGCCGTGAAGGCCAGCTGCGCATCCTGGTGGTGGGCGGCAGCCTTGGCGCGAAAGCGCTGAACGATGCGCTGCCGGCAGCACTGGCGCTGATCCCGGAAGCACAGCGTCCGCTGGTGACGCACCAGTCGGGCAAGAAGAATATCGATGCGCTGCGTGCGGCGTATCAGCAGGCCGGCGTGACGGCCAATGTGGTCGACTTCATCGACGACATGGCGGCCGCCTACAGCGCTGCGGACCTGGTGATCTGCCGCGCCGGCGCCATCACCGTGTCCGAGCTGACGGCGGCTGGCGTGGCCAGCGTGCTGGTGCCTTTCGTGGCATCGACCACCAGCCACCAGCGCGACAACGCGCAGTGGATGGCGAAACAGAAGGCCGCAATTCATATGCCGCAAACGGAATTGAGCGCGCAATCCGTTGCGGCGCTGTTGGAAACGCTGACCCGCGCGTCCTGCCTGGCGATGGCCACGGCGGCGCGCGAAGTCGGCAAGCGCGATGCGAATGATTCGATCGCGCAGGTATTGGAGCAGTTAGCATGAAACACAAAGTACAGAACATACACTTCGTCGGCATCGGCGGCAGCGGCATGAGCGGCATTGCAGAAGTGCTGCTCACGCTGGGCTACAACGTGTCCGGCTCGGACCTGGGCAGCAACGCTGTCACCCAGCGCCTGGCCGACATGGGCGCGACCGTGTATCTGGGCCACGCGACGGAAAACATCGGCAAGGCCGATGCTGTCGTGACCTCGACCGCTGTACAGCAGGACAATCCTGAAGTAGTGGCGGCACGCAGCCGTAAGATTCCTATCGTCCCGCGCGCAGTAATGCTGGGCGAGTTGATGCGCCTGAAGCGCGGCATCGCCATCGCCGGCACGCACGGCAAGACCACCACCACCAGCCTGGTGGCGTCCGTGCTGGCGCAGGGCGGGCTTGATCCGACCTTCGTCATCGGCGGCCGCCTCACCAGCGCCGGCGCCAACGCCAAGCTGGGCACCGGCGAATACCTGGTGGCGGAAGCCGATGAGTCGGACGCCTCGTTCCTGAACCTGACGCCGATGATCGAAGTCATCACGAACATCGACGCCGACCATATGGAAACCTACGAGCACGATTTCGAAAAGCTCAAGCAGGCTTTCGTCCACTTCACGCACCGCCTGCCGTTCTACGGCCGCGCCATGCTGTGCATCGACGATCCGCATGTGCGCTCGATCCTGCCGCACGTGACCAAGCCGGTCACCACTTATGGCTTCGCCGAAGACGCCGAAGTGCGCGCGGTGAACGCCCGCGCCGTCGGCGTGGAAATGCATTTCACCGTCAAGCAGGAAGGCTATCCCGACCTGGACGTGGTGCTGAACCAGCCTGGCCTGCACAATGTGCAGAATGCCTGCTCGGCCATCGCCATCGCGCGTGAGATCAATATTCCGGACAGCGCCACGCAGGCCGGCCTGGCTGGCTTTGCGGGCGTTGGCCGCCGTTTCACCAAGTATGGCGATGTTGCAATTCCCGCCGGCGGCAAGTTCACGCTGGTGGACGACTTCGGCCACCATCCGCTGGAAATGGAAGTGACCATGGCCGCCGCGCGCGCTGCCTATCCGGGCCGCCGCCTGGTGCTGGCCTTCCAGCCGCACCGTTACAGCCGCACGCGTGACCTGTTCGAAGACTTCGTCAAAGTCCTCGGCGCGCCGGACGTGCTGGTGCTGGGCGAAGTGTACGCCGCTGGCGAAGCGCCGGTGGTGGCTGCCGACGGCCGCGCGCTGGCACATGCATTGCGCGCACGCGGCAAGACGGAACCAATTTTTGTTGAGGCCATCGGCGATATGCCGGAGACCATCATGGGCGTGGTGCGTGACGGCGATGTCGTCATGACCATGGGCGCAGGCTCGATCAGCGGCGTCCCGGCCAAACTGACTAATTATCCAAAGGTCTGAATCGTGAGTACCCTGAATCCCCAAGACGCTAAAGCATTCGGCAAAGTCGGTGTGCTGTTTGGCGGCCGCTCGGCGGAACGCGAAGTGTCGAATATGTCCGGCGCCGGCGTGCTGGCGGCGCTGCAAAGCAAAGGCATCGACGCGCATCCGTTCGATCCGGGCCAACGCTCGCTGGCCGAACTGGCGGCGGAAAAATTCGACCGCGTGTTCATTGCGCTGCACGGCCGCTACGGCGAAGACGGCAGCCTGCAAGGCGCGCTGGAACTGCTGGGCATTCCTTACACCGGCAGTGGCGTGATGGCCAGTTCGGTCGGCATGGACAAGATCACCACCAAGATCGTGTGGCTGAACGCCGGCCTGCCGACGCCGCGCTATGCGGTGCTGAACGCGCAGTCCGACCTGGCTGCCACCGCCGCCGATCTGGGCCTGCCGCTGATCGTCAAACCGCCGCATGAAGGCTCGACCATCGGCATCACCAAGGTGAGCGAAGCCGCAGCGTTCAAGGCTGCCTACGACACCGCCGCCGCGCTGGACGATTCGGTGCTGGCGGAAGAATTTGTCACTGGCCGTGAATTCACGGTGGCAGTGCTGGGCAGCGGCGCCAATGCGCGCGCGCTGCCGGTAGTGGAAATCGTCGCACCGGAAGGCAACTACGATTATCAGAACAAGTACTTCACCGACGACACCAAGTATTTCTGCCCGGCCGTGCTGCCTGAAGCGCTGGCCGGGGAAATGCGCCGTATCGCCGTGGAAGCCTACCGCACACTGGGCTGCGAGGGCTGGGGGCGCGTCGACGTGCTGTTGCGTGAACGCGACCAGAAGCCATTCCTGCTGGAGGTGAATACCTCGCCAGGCATGACCACGCACTCGCTGGTACCGATGGCGGCGCGCGCGGAAGGCATCAGCTATGAAGACCTGTGCGTGGAAATCCTGCGCAGCGCACGCCT
>Ga0308157_10004317_pt1 | contig 19041 bp, 22 predicted proteins | sample PhyBR1_FD_201035 | JGI IMG/M metagenome (GOLD analysis project Ga0308157, IMG submission 201035) | Phyllosphere microbial communities from UC Gill Tract Community Farm, Albany, California, United States - DLSLB.R1 | ecosystem: Host-associated > Plants > Phyllosphere > Unclassified | place: USA...
ACTTCAGATTTACTTTTAAAAGAAAACAGCAAGAATGCCAGCAATAATATGAATTATTTTATGAGTTATCTAATTTGTGAAAAGCTGATACAGATTAACGAATACAACCGATTAATTCATGATTTAAACGGTATGGAAACCGATGAATTTCTGAATATTCTAAATGAAAAATTCTCGGTTGAAAAGGTTCACGAATATTGGAAACCGACAAAAAAATATACGTTTGGTATGTATTTAGAAGGATCGTTTTATTCGTTAACTTTAAAGAATATTCCGAATAAAGAGCAGATTATTGACAATTTAGATGCGCAGATTCTGTACGATTTAATATTAAACCCTTTATTGAATATAAAAGATTTAAGAACCGACAACAGAATTACTTACATACCTGGAAATAAAAATATTATGGAATTGGTTAATAAAGTTGATAACGGTGAATTTAAAATCGGATTTATATTGTATCCATCATCTGTAAACGAAATTAAAACCCTTGCCGATAACGATTTAACCATGCCACCAAAAAGTACTTACATAGAACCAAAACTGCGCAACGGTTTAATTATTTACGAATTTTAAGTTAACCACAAAAGGCACAAAGATTTCACACAAAGGAAACAAAAAGTATGATTGAAAATGAATTGTCTAATAAAGTAATTGGTTTAGCTATTGAAGTTCATAAAGCTTTAGGACCGGGACTGTTGGAAAGCGCCTATAAAGAATGTTTATTCTATAAAATTCAGCAAGAAGGATTAATTGTTGAGAAAGAAAAAGCAATGCCGTTGGTTTTTGAAGATGTGCGTCTTGAATGTGGTTACAGAATGGATTTATTGGTTGAAAATAAATTAGTTATTGAAATAAAAAGTGTTGATGCATTAAACGATGTACATTTAGCACAAACATTAACCTATATGAAACTAGGAAATTTCAAACTTGGATTGTTAATAAACTTTAATGTTATTTTATTAAAATATGGTTTAAAATAGAGTCATAAACGGTTCTCTGTAAACTTTGTGTAAAAACTTAAAAACTTTGTGGTTAAAAAAATGAGTATAGCTGAAAACTTACAAAATATAAAAAATACTTTACCTGGAAATGTTCATTTGGTTGCTGTTTCTAAAACAAAAGCTGTTGCCGATTTGTTGGAAGCCTATAATGCCGGACAACGAATTTTTGGTGAAAACAAAATTCAGGAAATGACCGAAAAATGGGAACAAATGCCAAAAGATATTCAATGGCACATGATTGGTCACGTACAAACCAACAAGGTAAAATACATGGCACCTTATGTAAGTTTAATTCACGGCGTTGACAGTTTAAAGTTGTTGGTTGAAATCAATCGACAAGCAAAAAAATGGCGACGTGTAATTCCTTGTTTGTTACAGGTCTACATTGCAACCGAAGAATCGAAATTTGGTTTGGCTCATGATGAATTGTTGCAATTGATACATTCAGACGAATTTAAATCATTAGAAAACATAAAAATAATCGGATTAATGGGAATGGCTTCTTTTACAGAAGATGCAAACGTAATTCGTAAAGAATTTCAATCATTAAAAGATATTTTCGATTATTTACAACCTTATCAATTGCCAAACTGTCATTTTCAACAACTTTCTATGGGCATGAGTGGCGATTACAAAATTGCCATTGAATGCGGAAGTACCATTGTACGTATTGGAAGTTCTATTTTTGGAGGGAGGTAATATAATTTGAAATTATTTTTTTGTAAATTTACTATTGAAATTAAATACCTAGTGTTATGAATTCAGCAGAATTAAAACTCAATCTTATTAATAAAATCACTCAAATTACTGATGTAGTTCAATTAAAAGAATTACTACAGTTACTTAAATTTCAGAGTGATAATACTGTTTATTATACAAACGAAACGGAAAAAAAAGCTATTTTAGAGGGTAGAAATGAGGTGAAAAATGGCGAAATTCTATCGCAAACCGATGTTGAAAAAGAAATTAACGAATGGTTGAGCAAATAGTTTGGACAGTTAAAGCAAAAGATGATTTAGCAGCTATTTTAGAATATTGGAACAATCGAAATAAATCAAAATCTTTCAGTATTAAACTAACTTCTTTGATATTTGAACAGCTAAATCTTTTAAAGGAATTTCCGCTAATTGGTAGAAAAACAGATATTAAAAATGTTTCTGTAAAGGTCATTCATAATTATCTACTATATTATGAAATTGTAGAAAACACTCTTTATATCCTTACAATTCAACATCAAAAACAAGATCAAAAAAAATAAATACTTCTCTAAAAACAGATTAAACATAATTACTTGCTTCATTAACATTTTTCGTATTTTAGCCTTTAAGAAACCAGCCGTTATTTTCGTAGAAGAAAAAAGCAATGGCAAATTCAAATAATTATGATTTAAAAAGATGGAAATAAAAAGCATATTTGAAAATAAAATTTTCAACTTTGAAGATCGTTTGGTTCGCTTTGCCGGTGAGTATATTTTTTTTACTCGAAATTTAGATAAAAGTTATGAGAACGAATATTATAATAATCAATTAATCCGTTCATCTGGAAGTGCTTCTTTAAATTTTAGGGAAGCCCAAGGAACTAATACTGACAAAGATTTTATTTTTAAAGTTGGTTTATCTGTAAAAGAATTAAAAGAGTCTAGAAATTCTTTAAAAATTCTAAATTATATAAAAGAAGGCGATAAAAATGTTCGAGATTTGCTTTTAAACGAAGTTGAAGAGTTAATAGCAATTTCTTCGAAAATGATAATTAATAAAAAATAATTTTTCAATAGCAACTACAATATCAATTGCAAATTTCAATTTTAAAAAATTGTATTTAATATTGTCATTGATTTGAAATTGAAATTGACATTGACATTGAAGAATGTACGCAGTAATAGATATAGAAACCACCGGCGGGCAATTTAATAAAGAAGGAATTACCGAAATTGCTATTTATAAGTTTGACGGTGTTGAAATTGTAGATCAGTTTATAAGTCTGGTTAACCCCGAAATTCCCATTCAGCCGTTTGTTGTTAAACTTACCGGTATAAATAATGCCATGTTACGTCAGGCTCCAAAGTTTTTTGAAGTTGCCAAACGCATCATTGAAATTACAGAAGGCTGTATTATTGTTGCACACAACGCTCCGTTTGATTACCGTATTTTGAAATTGGAATTTGACCGTTTAGGCTACAAATTTCAGAAACCAACTCTGTGTACGGTTGAAATGTCTAAAGTTTTGTTACCCGATGCGCAAGCGTATAGTTTGGGTAAATTGGTTCGATCGTTGGGAATTCCGATTGCCGATCGTCACAGAGCAAGCGGTGATGCTATGGCTACACTTAAACTTTTTAAGTTGCTGTTGGATAAAGATATCGACAAACAAATTGTTAAACAGCAAATTAAAAACGAAGTCCATCAAGGAATTTCTCCTAAACTGTTCGATATTTTAGAGAACATTCCTACAAGTATTGGTATTTTCTACGTTCATAACGATAAAGGAAACATCATTTTTATAGGAAAAAGTAGTAATATCCGTAAAAAGTTAAATCAGATTTTTACTGCCGATACAAAAATTGCCAAGCGCATTCAAAAAGAAGTTTATACCGTAACTTTTGAAGAAACTGGAAACGAATTAATCGCATTGTTAAAAGAACGCGAAGAACTGTTGCACAACAAACCGGTTTTGAATCCAACACAACGTAAATCGCCTTTTTTATGGTCGGTTTATCAGGAAAAATTAGAAAATGGTTACGAAACTTTAAAGATTCATAAAAGCGATGGTCGGAAAAATGCGGTTCAATCGTTTAAAAATCAAAAAGGTGCGTTGCAGTTTATTAACGATCTGTACAAAGAAAACGAAATTGTAGAAGAAGTTCAAAACGCTCTTTCATCTGCAGAAAACATCAATTATCCAACCGTTTTGCACAACGAACTTTTCAGTTTATTATTAACATCTAACAAATTAAAACACAACAACATAATTATTGTTTTAAAAGGAAGAAACTTAAACGAAAAAAGTGCAGTTGTTATTGAAAACGGAATTTTTAAAGGATTTTGCTTTTTCGATCTAAATTATCAAATTCTAAATGCGCAGGTTTTAAGTAAAATCTTAATTCCGCTTATTTATACAAAAGATGTGTTGAATACGGTTAAGCATTATCTTTACACAAAAAAAGATTATAAAATTATATCGTTTTAGGAATGAAACATATAAAATCGAAATACGAAATACTTCGTCAGAAAATTTACATTGTAATTTACGGATCGGGCACCATTGCAGGTAAAACGTTCGATTTACTGTTGCTTGCCGTAATTTTATTGAGTGTACTTTTAATTATGATGCAAAGTGTGGTGCGGTATGACAAGCTTCATCACGATTTTTTTGTTGTAAGTGAATGGATCATTACCGTATTTTTTTCGCTGGAATATATCTTGCGAATCATAAGTAATAAAAAACCGCTGAATTATATTTTCAGTTTCTATGGTTTTGTAGATTTACTATCGCTTTTACCTATGTATTTAAGTTTTTTCTTTCCGGGATCAGAAGCTTTAGTCGTTATTCGATCGCTACGTTTACTGCGATTATTCGCTATTTTAGACCTAATTCCGGTATTAAATCAATCATCGCACATAAAAGAATCATTACGGGCTAGTGCAAACAAAATTGTTGTATTTGTCTATTTTATCTTGGTTATGTCGGTTATTTTAGGTACCATTATGTTTGTAATAGAAGGTCGCCACAACGGGTTCACCAACATTCCAAACAGTATTTACTGGTGCATTGTAACCATGACAACCGTTGGTTATGGCGATATTGCCCCAATTACACCTATCGGCAAAGCAATAGCATCGTTCATTATGATTATGGGTTACGGAATTATCGCCGTACCTACCGGAATTGTCACTGCCGAATTATCAAGAAATCGCAGAACTAAAAACGTAAAAAATAATTGCCCGCGCTGTAAAACTTTTATTTACAACGAATTTGCAAATTACTGCTACAATTGTGGCGAAAAATTTATTGATGGAGAAGTTAAAATCGACGAATAATTACCTAATTGTAATCGTAGGACCAACAGCGATTGGCAAAACCGCATTATCAATTCAATTAGCCAAACATTTTAACTGCGATATTGTTTCATGCGATAGTCGACAGTTTTATAAGGAAATGACAATTGGTACCGCAGTTCCATCAACCGATGAATTAAAACAAGCAACGCATCATTTCATTCAGAATAAATCGATCACCGAAAATTACAGTGTTGGCGATTACGAAAAAGAAGTTTTGCCTTTGTTAGATGAATTGTTTTTAAAAAATAATATTCAGATTGTTGTTGGTGGATCAGGATTATATGTTGATGCTATTTTAAAAGGATTTGATGATTTCCCGGAAGTTTCGACTGAAATTAAATCAGAAATTGATAAGAATTACGAAGAAAAAGGTTTTGAATATCTTCAGGAAAAATTACAGCAATTAGATCCTTTCTATTTTGATTTCCTAAAAACGACCAATCAGCAAACATTGGTAAATCAACAACGAATGAAACGTTTTATTGGGGTTTCAATGGCGGCAAATGCACCTTATTCTTCGTTTTTAAATCAAGATAAAAATAAACGTAACTTCACTCCTATTGTTATTGGTTTAGAAGCTCCGCGCGAAGTTATGTACAACAGAATCAATCAGCGTGTTGATATAATGATGAACAGCGGTTTGTTGCTTGAAGTTGCCAATTTAAAAGAACATCAACAATTAAATGCCTTACAAACAGTTGGTTACCGCGAATTGTTCGATTTTATCGATGGAAAAATTTCTTTAGATGAAGCTGTAGAAGAAATCAAAAAAAATACCCGCCGATTTGCAAAAAGACAAATTACCTGGTTTAAGCGCAATGAAGCTACCGAATGGTTTTCGTATCAAACACCAATCAAAAATATTTTAAGCTATATAAATGAATTTACCCAATAAATTTTCATCAAGATACAAAGGTTCGTGCCAGGTAACAATAGATAAATGCTCTGTAAATTCTAAAATTCGCATTACCGATTTATTGAATTTACTACAGGCGGTTGCCGGGAAACATTCAGATTTAGGCGGAATGAGTTATTTTGATATGCAGAAAAAAAATCAGGCTTGGGTTTTAAGCAGTATGCGTATCGAGATTGAAAATTTACCGCAATGGCACGAAACTATTGAAATTGAAACGTGGATTGAAACACTTGCGGGCATAAAAACCATTCGTGATTTTGATGTGTTTTTGAATGATAAAAAAATTATCAGAGGAAACAGTCTTTGGGTAGTTTTAAATACCAAAAAACGCAGACCTGAAGCTATTGCAATTTCGCACGATCATTTAGAGAAATATCCTGAAAAGAAAGCTACGTTACAGAAATTCGGTAAAATCGATCTATCACAAAATGCAGAATTAGTCAGTCACCATAAAGTAGTTTTTTCTGATTTAGATGCGTTGAATCATGTAAACAACGTGAAGTACATTGAATGGTGTTTAGATTGTTTACCGATTGATATTCTTGAGAAAAACCGTATCAAAGCAATCGATATTAATTACTTAAAAGAAGTGACCATTCACCAAAAAGCTTCAATTTATTCTTCAATTAATGAAAAAGAAATCTATTTTTATATTAAATTAGACGAAATTGTTTGTTTCGGAATGAAACTTGAATTAACATAACTTATGAAAAAAATACTTTTATTAGCCTTAACACCTTTACTATTTACAAATTGTAGTGTTGATCGTTACGAAGGCGACGAACGAATTATCATCCAAGGAAAGGTTGTATACAATAATGTTCCTTTAAGTAATGCTGAAGTTGATGTTTATCCCGTTTATAACAAACCTGTAAACGGCTCAATTACTGAAGTTTATTACAACGACCTTAACTTCGATTACAATCAAAACAGCATATCAAAATCATTCACAGATAATTCAGGAAAATTAAGTTTAAGTATTCCAAGAAGTGAAGATACCAATGTATTTGTTATTAGAATTAGTCGTGATTATGATAGTAAATATTATGGATATATTTCTAAATATAATAGTAGTAATTATTATTTAAACTTAGGTACTTTAATTTTTTAGAGATGAAGAAAATCATATTTTTTGTACTATTCATTAGTAATTTCACATGCAACGCACAAGAAAACACCAACCCAAATATAAGTTTTGCAAAGAGTTTTCAATTCACATTTGGTTTTGCAAATTTAGCTACAAACAAAAGTATGATGGGTGAAGCACATAATGTGGCTTTTCCATCAGTAACAGGTCGTTTAGGTATTTTTCACTACAATAAATTTAGTGTCGGTTTGCATGCAAGCGTACATTCTATGGATGTTAAAAACACACAATATTATGGTTACTTTGAAGATACGCAAGCCTTAGCAATTGGTCCATACATAAGTTATTATCAGCCAATTTCAGAGAAAAGTTTATTGGAACCATACATATCATACGATTATGTAAATTATTATTCAAATTATGATGACAAAAAACTACATTCAGAAAGTGACGGATTAGGTTTAGGTATCGATTATCAATATAAAATTGTAGGAATGGCGTATGTTACTTTTGGGTTAAAGTATTCGTTTAATAAAATGCGAACAGAAACACATCCAAACTGGGAAAAATACATGAACAACTACAACTTTATGTCAGCAAAAATTGGTTTTACTTTTTCTAAAAACCGACTTTAAGCAAATTTAAACTCCCTTTTTTGAGATTGAATTTTTATTAACGCATAACTTTTGATATTTTTACAAAAAAAATCCATGTCAGCATCCATCTTAAAACTACATAACGCAACAATTTTTCAAGAAACCGAGCCTATTTTAGCCGATGTTAATATTGATATTCATAAAGGTGAATTCATTTATTTAATTGGAAAAACCGGTTCAGGTAAAAGTAGTTTAATGAAAACGCTTTACGCCGATTTAGATTTAAAACAAGGCGAAGGTGTTATTGTTGATTATGATTTACGCACATTAAAACAAAACGACATTCCTTTTTTAAGACGTAAATTAGGAATTGTTTTTCAGGATTTTAAATTACTTCCAGACAGAAATATTTTCGAAAATTTACTATTTGTTTTAAAAGCAACCGGCTGGACAAACGAAGTTGATATGAATGCGCGTATCGAAGATGTTTTAGACCGTGTTGGTATGTTACAGCATATTCGTAAAATGCCACATCAAATTTCGGGTGGCGAGCAACAACGTGTGGCAATTGCACGCGCTTTGTTAAACGATCCTGAATTAATTTTAGCCGATGAACCAACAGGAAATTTGGATCCACAAACAAGTGTTGAAGTTATGGAGGTTTTACAGCAAATTAATCAAAACGGACGTACAATTTTAATGGCAACGCACGATTATGCTTTGTTGTTGAAGTATCCTGCTAAAACGTTGAAATGCGATGAAGGAAAAGTTTTTGAAGTAGTTCAGAAAACGGTTTAAAATGATTCGATTACTTACAAAAGAAGATTTTATCGATGTTTACACCAAGCTAAACCAAAGAGGTTTTGGTTTTATTGCATCAAAATTTTCTTTTAAAAAAGAATCAAGAATCAGCAGCGCCTTTAATACTTTTCGATTAGAAAACACCAATTGGTGGGATGTTCCTGCTGTACAAACTCGTTGGAATAAAATGATTTCGGGCGATGAAAATACCGATTTCAGAGATTATTTAATCAACCACCATTTAAAAGATAAAAAAGATTTAAAAGTTCTTTCTTTAGGTTCAGGCACTTGTCAGCATGAAATTTATTATGCAGGTTTCAGAACTATTTTCAGCGAGATTTTATGTGTGGATCTGGGTTTAAACAACATAGAGAAAGCTCAAAAAATCGCACAAGAAAAACAATTAAACAATATTCATTTTAAGTGCGAAGATATTTACAAAACCAAATTTAAAGATAATCATTACGATTTGGTTGTTTTTCATGCATCATTACATCATTTTTCGAATTTAGACCAATTATTCAAAGACAAAATAATTCCAGCTTTAAAAGACAACGGATACTTGTTTATTAACGAATATGTTGGTGCAAACAGGTTTCAGTTTCCAAAGAAGCAAATTCAAACTATCAATAGTGCTTTAAATATAATTCCCAAAGAATATAAAATTAGAGGAGCTACTAATCTGGTAAAAAATAAATTTTACGGCAACGGATTATTTCGCGTTTACCTTGCAGACCCTTCTGAGAGCGTTTCGTCTGCTGATATTTTAAATACCGTTTACAAGTATTTTAATGCGGTTGAAGAAAGATCTTTCGGTGGAAATATTTTAATGAGTGTATTTAAAGATATCGCTTATCATTTTGTTGATTTAAATACGGAAAAACAGACTATTTTAAATAATTTGTTTAAAATTGAAGATGATTATTTAAAAGAAAACAAACCCGATTTTTTAGTCGGATTTTATCAAAAAAAATAAAATGCTTTCTATATTAATTCCTACATATAATTACAATGTTTTTCCACTTGTTAAAGAAGTCAGTGAAGAATGTATCGCTGAAAAAATAAGTTTTGAAATAATTGTTTTAGATGATGCTTCACAAAATTTTCATACAGAAAACAATGAAATTAATAATTTAGATAACTGTTCATATTCTATTTTAAATCAAAATATTGGAAGAAGTGCTATTAGAAATTTATTATCAACAAAAGCTTCGTTTGATAATTTACTTTTTTTAGATGCAGATGTTCGGATAATCAGTAATCAGTTTATCAAAAAATATGTGAGTTTTATTAAAAGTAATTCAAATTACGGTGTTGTTTATGGAGGAATTGTTTATCAGGAAAATAAACCTAACGACAATCAATTACTGCGCTGGATTTACGGAAACGAACGAGAAGCATTGTCTGCCGAAAAGCGAAATGAAAATGTTTATATTTCCTTTTTAACGCTTAATTTTTTAATTAAAAAAGAAGTTTTTCAAACCGTTCGTTTTAATGAAGACATTCCTAATTTACGTTATGAAGATTTATTGTTTTCATTCGATTTAAAGACGAATAGAATACCCTTACAACACATCAATAATCAGGTTGTGCATAATGGAATTGAAACTAGCGAAGTGTTTATGCAAAAAACAAATGATTCGCTAAAAGGCTTGAAATTTCTTTTGTCAAAAAACTATTTACCAGCCGATTATGCAAAAATAAGCAATGTATTTAATTTATTATATCAGACAAAATTGTTGTTTTTAATCAATTTTATCTATAAAATGAGAAAAAATAGTTTTGAAAAAAACTTATTGAGCAACAAACCTTCCCTATTTATTTATGATATTTACCGTTTAGGATATTTCAGCCAATTATAAATGACACCTTTCTTTTCAGTAATAATTCCGCTTTATAACAAAGAAAAATACATTCAAAATACGTTGAAATGTGTTTTTAATCAATCATTTACAAATTTTGAAATTATTGTTGTTAATGATGGTTCTACTGACAGAAGTTTAGAAATTTTAGAGGACTTTTCTGACGAGAGATTAAAAATTATCCATCAAAAAAATCAAGGAGTTTCTGTCGCTCGAAATACCGGAATGCAAAATGCTAAAGCTGATTATATTTGTTTTTTAGATGCCGATGACACATGGAGACCAAATCATTTGCAGGCATTTCATAATGCAATTACTAAATTTCCCGATGCGAAAATGTATTGTAACAGATACGTTACTCAAATTTCAAAAAATACATTTATTGAGAATAAATTCATCGATATTCCTGGAAATTACGAAGGTTATGTAACCGATTTTTTTAAAAGTAGTTTAATAAAAAGAGTTGCATTAACATCAGCAGTTTGCATAAATAAGGATATTTTTAATGAGATTGGTGGATTTGATCCTACACTAAAGAGCGACCAAGATTTAGATTACTGGATTAAAATTGCATTGAAATATAAAGTTGCTATAACTGCTGAAAATACAATGTTTTATAATTTTATCAATGCAAATAAAAGTTTATCTAAAGATCAATCGAAATTCAAAAAATTAACTGATTTAAACCAATATGTTGAAATTGAGAAAAGTAATGAAAGTCTAAAATTATTTTTGGATGTTTACAGAATTGAATATGGATTAAATTATCATATTTTGGGTTTAAAAGATCAATCGTTAGAATATTTAAAATATGTTGATCCTAAAAACATGAATTTTAAAACAAAAGTGCTATTCAAATTACCATCTTTTATGCTAAGATTAATGCTAAGAATAAAGCAAAATTTACGTAATTACGGTATAGATTTTACAGTATATCATTAATAACTTTTTCCCATTGCTTTTTAATTGCTTCCATTTGAAATTTCTCAACTGATTTGTAAGCATTTTGCTTTAAAAACTGATAAAGTTCATTATTAATTATCAACTCATTCATTCCTTCAATCATTTTCTCTTTATTTTGATTTTCAATCAATAAACCATTAAATCGATCTGTAATAATCTCATTGGGACCGGTTTCACAATCAAAAGAAATTACAGGAGTATGCATTATTAAAGATTCTATTAAGACCATCCCGAAACCCTCATATTTACTTGTTAAAACAGTAAATAAGGCATTTTTTAAATAGTTTTCAGGGTCGCGTATAAACCCTTTGAAATCCACAAAATCTGAAATATTTAATTTGTTGGCTAAAGATTTCATTTCATCTAATAAAACGCCATCACCCAAAATAACTAATCGGATTTCTTTTGCTGGAAGCATACTTTTTGCATAACATTCTAGTAAAACATCTATCTGTTTTACATTTTCATGATCCATGCGCGCAATAGCTAAAATATAGTTTCCAATATTTAATCCGCTTTGTTCAGTTGCTTTAAAATCTGTAAAATTATAAATGGTTTGTGCATTTAAAAATGAAAATTCTCTATTAACTTTTCGTTCAATTCCCAATGAATCGCAAATAAACAGCCGTTTTTTAAACAACAACCTATTCAATTTATCAGAATTAAATAGATAACTGTAAATATCTGAACTGTGAATGTGATTAAAAACCATTTGTTTGTGGTAAATAAGTTTTTGCCACATAATTTCAGTAATCCAATTTAAACGGTATCTGTGGTCAGCAATCAAAGTGAAATTATTTTCTTTAATTGATTTTTTAATATTTAAATAAGCTTTGATTTTGGAGAAAAATCCTAATTGATCAATATTATACTGATGGAGTTTTCCAGTAAAAGGATAATCCACTTTCGATTCTAAAACATACAAATGCACATCGTAGCCCATTTCTTCGAACAAAAAAGTACTATTTGCTACTACCCGCTCTAAACCACCAGACGATAAAGAATAAGTAACCAATGCTATTTTATTTTTTTCCAATATCTTTGCTGTAAATTAAAAAAATGTCTTTACCTATTGTTTCTGTAATTTGTATTTGTTTTAACCACGAAGCTTTTGTGCAACAAGCTATAAATTCGGTTTTAAATCAAACTTATAAAAATATAGAATTAATTGTTATTAACAATGCAAGTTCAGACAATTCTCATAATGTTATTACAGAAATAGCAGATAAAAATCCATCGATAAAATACATCAAATTTACCGAACTTTTTAGTTCTACAAAAGCTTTTAATCATGGATTTAAACATTCTAAAGGAACTTATTTAATTGATCTTTCGGCAGATGATATTTTGCTTGAAAATTGTATTGAAAAACAGGTAAATTTCTTTGCTCAACAATTGGATAATGTAGGTTTAATTTTTGGAAATGCTCATCACATTAATGAATACGGAACGCGAACAAAACCTTATTTTGAGGTTGATACACAAGGTAAAGTAACCGATTTATTATTGCACAATACTAATTATGTAAGATTACTTTCGGGCGGAATTGTAATGTGTTCGGTAGCGTCCATGTTTACTCGAAAGCATTTTGAATTATTGAAAGGATATAACGAAGAATTGTTTTTTGAAGATTTAGATTATTGGTTGCGACTTTCCAGGTTATATGAAATTAAATTTTTAGATGATTTCTTGTTCGAAAAAAGATTTTTAGAGAATTCGTTGGGAAATCAGTTTCATAAAAACGATGAATTTTCGAGAAAGATCAATAAATCGCTTCGACAGATTTACAATGAATCAATTCTAAGAAACACATCTAAAATAGAAAACAAAGCCTTGTTGAAAAGAATTCATTACAGCATGGAACAATGTTTTAAAAATAAACAATGGTTAGAATTTTTAAAGTTTTCTGTAATTGAACTAAAGTGTAGAATTCGATTATTTTAGATAATTCGTAAAATCATTAAAATCACGTATGTAATCGCTTTCATCAAATTCGTCAGAAGAAACTACCAAACAAACCGATCCTGATGAAAAATTTCGCAACTCTCTCCAAGTATTTACAGGAACATATAAACCTTCGTTAGGTTTAAACAAATGGTATACTTTTTCTTCGGTTCCATTATGTAAAACCACTTCAAAACTACCCGAAACAGCAATTATAAATTCCTGCTGATTTTTATGTGCATGCCCGCCACGTTCTGCTCCACTTGGTACATCATATAAAAAATAAACACGGTTAATTTTAAAAGGAATGGTATTTCCTTGAATTACAGATAAATTCCCTCGAGGATCTTCAATTTTTGGTAGTGTAATTATTTTGCTCATACTTTTTTTTGGTTATTTATTTAGTATAGATTTTATTTTTCGCATTAATAATTCATTTAATAAATATTTATCTAATTTGAAACCACTATAAATTATTGATAATACAAAAAACAGGATAGTAGATAAACGGTAGGCTAATTCATTAAAATAAAAATAGCATAAAATAATTATTAAACATGAAATAATAGTAAAAAGTAAAAGTTTTTTGGATTGTTTTTCTAAATTAAAACTATAATTAATCTTCGCAAAATAATAAGTATACATAGCAGATAAAATATAGTTTATTGTTATAGCCAAACCTATTCCGTAGAGTCCAATGTATTTATAAAATACAATCGTGAATAATATATTAAATATATCGCTTATTGCATTGATGTAAAAATATTGTTTAAAATTATTATGCGACAAAATGATATATCCTACAATATAATTAAAACCTCTAAAAAAAATTGAAACAAGACCAAAAATTAAAATCTCATATACTGGTAAAAAATTCACTGAAAACAATAACTTAATAAAAATATCACCTAAAAAATATAAAAGAAATATTGCAGGCATCAAAATTATTAAACACAATTCAAGCTGATTATTTATTAATTTATTGGTTTCAAATTCATTATCAGTTTTTAAAGACTGTGTCAACTTTGGAAAATAAAATTTATTAATTCCAATGAATAAAATACCTACATATGAAACCATTAAAATATTACCTACATGATAATAACCTAAAACTACTCCCTCATCAATAGGTTTTAAATAATAACGGATTAATAAATAACCTGACAATCCAATACAGGTATTTAATGCCAATAAACTACCAGATTTTGTAAATCGTTTAAAGTTGTTTTTTAATTCCTCTTTAGGAATTTTCACTGAACTTATATTGTATTTTTTCGTACCTCGCCAAAAAAATATCATATTTATCACCGAAGTTAAAATCATTGATAAAATAATACCTTGAATATTGTACAAATAATAACAACTTATTATAATAACAACATTTATAACGTTGGTAATAATATTCAATACAAGTAGCTTTTTAATTTCCTGTAAACCTTCTAAAATGATAGTTCTACTCTGAACAAAGCTTGTGCACACAAAATAAACTGCCAAAAATACAAACCAAATAGAATATTTATCTGTTCCAAAAGTTCCTCTGCTTAAATAAGTGGAAAATAAAATTGAAATAATTGCAGCTAAAAAACCCGTTGCAAGTGAAAATAGATTTATAAATTTAATAGAAGACTGTAATTCATTTGATAATTTATTAGAAGCAATCTCTCTAATACCAGTAAAATTTAAACCAAAACTAGTCAAAGAGATTATTAATTGTGTAGTATTTTCAACAAATCCAATTAAACCTACCCCAACAGGTCCTAAAAATTTACTCGCGAACATGTTCACTATTACACGAAGTAGAATTCTAATAAGCTCTACAATGCCAAATAGTCCAGTTGCTTTAAATAAAGATTTGTAATTAGAATCGCTCATTATATTTCACTTCCAATTTTTCTATATGATAACCTAAATGCTTCATACCATTTATCCCAAGCAGAATATAAACTTTTATTATTAATAATCTTTAAAATACAATTTTTAATCCAATCAGTAGAAATGTCTGAATTAAAATCATCTATTTTGTAAGTATTTCCAACTAACCATTCTTCGTTTAATACTTCATTAATTTTGAAAATATCAACAGTGGTTCCTAAATTTTCTTTTGATATTAGTGTGGCAGTAGTCTTTAATGTTGTTCTTAAAATTTCTGTGTTAGAATTTCCAATATTACTATTAATTTTACTTTGTAGCAACTGACTAATTTGTTTTAATTCATCCACATTATTTTGGTTAGATTTCCAGCAAGTCTGATAATATCTTTTAGAAAAAACGCCTCCGGCAACCATGTATAAATGGTAATATTTTAAAAGTTCTAATTTATGATTGAATAATTTAGTAACCAAACTTCCTAATTTGAATTTGTTTGTTCTAAAAATGGCATCGAACAAAAAAGGATTTTTAGTTAGAACTCTTGGTTGAACTATATTGAAATACTCTGTTTTTTGAACAACATTATCAGAAATTAACCTATTATTTTTTAACCATAAAAATTTAATCATATCCATTTCTAAATCATAAACCTCTTTTGTAAAATCTTTATAATTTATTGGTTGGGTAAACCACATATCGTCTTCTAAAAGAATAAAATATTCCGATCCTTTTAAAACTTCATCGCGCCAAAAATCGGCAGGAATAACTTTTTTAGGTACTTTATTTAAAGAAACATCTATACTTTTCTGTTCGTAATAAGGTGATTTTATAATTTGAATATCAGGAAATAATTCAACAATTCTATCTAAATATTTTTGCGGAGTACCATCGTCTAAAACAATAATTCTTCCATCAAAACCATTTAAATAATGATAGATACTAGCTATTGTTCTATTCAATAAATAAGCGCGATTAAACGATTTTATATAAACATCCATTAATAACCATTTATTTTTTCAATAATGAAATCTTGTTCTTCTACAGTTAACGACGGATTTAATGGAATGCTTACAATTTGCTGATGAATTAGTTCTGAGATTGGAAATTGTAAGCCATGAAATTCCTGCATAGCTTCTTGTTTATGCGGGGCAATTGGGTAATGAATGAGCGTTTGAATATCGTGCTGTAATAAATAATTTTGAAAATCTGCCCTATTTTCAACTCTTACGGGGAAAATATGAAAAACATGCGCTTCAAAATCATTTATAAAAGGCATAGCAATTAACGGATTTGTAATTTCAGAAAGGTATCTTTTTGCTATTCCTTGTCGTGTTTTATTGTCAAAATCTAGATCGGGCAATTTCAAACGCAAAAAAGCCGCCTGTAATTCATCTAATCTGGAGTTAATTCCTTTGTAAATATTGTGGTATTTTAGTTCAGAACCGTAATTACGTAAACTGCGAATACAATTCGCTAACTTAGTATTATTCGTTGTAACAGCACCACCATCGCCAATACATCCTAGATTTTTTCCCGGATAAAAACTAAAACCAGCAGCATCACCAATTGATCCAGCTTTCATATTATCAGCCGTTGCTCCGTGTGCTTGTGCAGCATCTTCAATTAACAACAAACCAAAATCTTTACAAAAAGTCTTAATTTTCAAAGCATCGTTCACTTGCCCGTACAAATGCACCATTAAAACGGCTTTTGTGTGTTGTGTGACTTGCTGCTGTAAAACATCTAACGTTAAATTGTAATTAAGTAAATTTGTATCAACCAACTTTGGAGTTAAACCCGCGTTAATGATAGACAAAATACTGGCAATATAAGTGTTTGCCGGCACAATAACTTCATCACCTTCCTTCAAAATACCTAATTCTAAATACGCTTTAAAAATTAAAACCAAAGCATCCAGTCCGTTTCCAACGCCTATACAATGCGAAACATTGCAGTAATCTGCAAATTCTTCCTCGAACTTCAATACTTCGTCACCTAAAATATAATGTCCTCTGCTAAAAAAAAGCTTTGTTTTCTCAAGAAATGCTTCCTGATAAGGCTCATTCAATTTCTTTAAATTTAAATACGGAATCATATTTTTGGTTGGTTAATTTTAAAAGTATATGTTGGAAATACAATTGCTCGCGCACCAAATTGCTCTTTCCATGCTAATAAATTGGAATTTTCGGCAGTTGATAAATCTTCAGACGATGTTCCGAAATCAAAATAATCTGTCTTTAGATTTTTAATGATTTCATAATGAAGTAAATCTAAACCGCCTAGTTTGTTATACTTTGATTTACTTGCGATATATTGCGATTTTACAAAATTTTTATTGTTGAATAAAATGGTTCCTGCAATCATTTCGTCATTTAAAAAAGCTGTGTACAATTCAATTTCATTAAGAAAACGTTCTTTTAAGTAAATTATTTCATCTAACGAATGAATTGGTTTTTTACTAAAGCGTTCTTCTAATCTTGGCAGTAACAGATCGTTCCAAAAAGTTGTAAAATCGTTTGATTTTCTTATTTCGATCCCTTTTTTCTGCGCATTTTTTGCATTTCGAACAATCGATTTTGAAAAAACAATTTCTTTTCTTTTATAAATAACTGATCCTATATTCATTTCTACAGAGCTTCCGTAAAACTGATGTAAAAATGTCAATTCGTCATTTCCAGATTCACAATAGATTGATGGTATTGTCTTCATGATTAATTCTGTAAATTTTTGTTCGTTCAAAAAATCAATCAGGGCTGTAAAAATATCTTTATACAACTGAAACTTACATTCTTTTTTTACGATCAAACCTCCATACGTCAATCCTTTGTGACTGTAACAAATAGTATCTATCTTACAAGCCGGAAGCAAAGCAACCAATTCATTATCTGAAAAGAACATGAGCGAAAAATCATCAAATCGATCGCTGTGATATTCCATAAAATTACGCTGAAACAAAAAAGTGCCATTTTTTGCTTCGTTTACAAAACCATCCCAGTTGCTTTTTAACTGATTTTCGTACCTGATAACTTTAATAGAATGCTTCTTAACCATTACAACAACGAAATAAAACAAAAACTACAACATTTCATAATGAAAGCGTACTATTTTTTGTTAACGTAAAATAATTCTTTAGTATATTTGCGTGATAAATTTCAATAGTAAGATGATTAAAATAACATTACCAGATGGTTCGGTTCGCGAATACGCTTCAGGCGTAACTCCGCACGATGTCGCTTTAAGCATAAGCGAAGGTTTAGCACGTAACGTAATCTCAGCAAACTTTAACGGTACAACCGTTGAAACGACTACGACTTTAACCACCGATGGTAGCTTAACGTTATACACTTGGAACGATGCCGAAGGTAAAAAAGCATTCTGGCACTCAACTTCGCACGTTATGGCGCAAGCTTTGCAAGAAATGTATCCGGGTATTAAATTAACTATTGGACCTGCAATTGAAAATGGTTTTTATTACGATGTTGATTTTGGAGAGAACAAAATATCAGAAAACGATTTCAAGGCAATTGAAGATAGAATTTTAGCAATTTCTAAAGAAAAGCACGAATTTAAAATGCGATCTGCAACAAAAGCAGAAGCTTTAGAATTATATAAGGATAACGAATACAAAACCGAATTAATTCAGAATTTGGAAGACGGAACAATCAGTTTCTGCGACCACGCTACGTTTACAGATTTATGCCGTGGTGGTCACATTCCAAATACAGGAATTATCAAAGCTGCAAAAATTCTTTCAGTTGCGGGCGCTTACTGGCGTGGTGACGAAAAAAACAAGCAGTTAACGCGTGTTTATGGTATATCGTTCCCTAAACAAAAAGATCTTACCGAATATTTAGAAATGATCGAAGAAGCAAAACGCCGCGATCACCGTAAATTAGGTAAAGAATTAGAATTGTTTACATTCTCTCAAAAAGTAGGTCAAG
>Ga0308157_10004318_pt1 | contig 19041 bp, 17 predicted proteins | sample PhyBR1_FD_201035 | JGI IMG/M metagenome (GOLD analysis project Ga0308157, IMG submission 201035) | Phyllosphere microbial communities from UC Gill Tract Community Farm, Albany, California, United States - DLSLB.R1 | ecosystem: Host-associated > Plants > Phyllosphere > Unclassified | place: USA...
ATGCGTCTTGTGCATTGGCATTATTTGCAAAAAAGGTTGCAATTGCTACCAACATTAAGATTTTGAATTTTTCTGTAATTTTCATGTGTTTAAAATTTTAGTTTGTAAAAAAATAATTATGGCATACATCTTTTGTAAGAGTATGTCACAAAGATATAACGGTAACATTTTGGTGTTCTTATAGAATTATTTATTAATCTTATATGATTTTTAGTCTAATAATAGTGCGATTGATATGAGAAAAACGAAGTAGGATAATTTGAAATGTTTATAAAATACACATTTACAAATGTTTGTAAAAATAGAAAGGAATTAAATTATTTAAATCTATAGTTTTTCCAATTTTAGAAAAATTTTAAAGGTTAACACTTCATAAATAGCTGTCTTCCTGTTAAACAATAAAATGAAAAGCAATATTTGTATTGTTATGAGCTTATAGATTTAAAAATTAAATCATCAAAAGCCAAAGTTTATTCAAAAAAAAGAGTCCAATTTATGCAATTCATATTCGGAAGTTCTCAAAGTGTTTATCTTTGCCGACTCAATAAACAAAACATGAACTTATCCCAATACACCAACGAATTCGCATACAATATAAAACTGGCTTATCCCGTAATTCTGGGAATGCTTGGACATACCTTGATTGGAATTGTAGACAATTATATGGTAGGAAATTTGGGTTCTACCGAGTTGGCAGCTGTTTCGCTGGGAAATAGTTTTATCTTTTTGGCAATCGCTGTTGGAATCGGTTTTTCGACTGCGATTACACCTTTAACCGCCGAAGCTCATGCCGAGAAAAATGATAAAAAAATCCGAACCACCTTTCATCACGGCTTGTTGTTGTGTACCATTCTTGGTGTGTCGTTGTTTATCATTACAGTTTTGTCCAAGCAATTAATGTATTTCATGGATCAGCCAAAAGCGGTTGTAGAACTGGCAGCACCTTATATTGATTGGGTCGCTTTTTCTATGATTCCAATGGTGATTTATCAGGCATATAAACAATTTGCCGATGGATTATCGCTGACCAAATATTCAATGTACTCCATTATTCTGACCAATATTGTGCATGTGTTTTTTAATTATGCATTGATTTATGGCTTATGGTTTTTTCCAAAATTAGGAGTAACCGGAGCAGCTTTAGGAACAGTGATTTCTAGAATTATGATGGTTGTTTTCATGCATTACCTGATGAAACACAACGCAATCATGAATCAGTATTTTAAAAATTTCACTTTCAAAGAAATCAAGAAATCAATCATCAAAAAAATTATCCGACTAGGATTCCCATCCTCTATGCAAATGTTGTTCGAAGTAACTTTGTTTACAGCGGCAATCTGGCTTTCGGGGACTTTAGGAAAAAACAGTCAGGCTGCCAATCAAATTGCTTTGATACTAGCTTCGTCAACGTTTATGGTAGCTATGGGATTGAGCGTTACGGCGATGATCCGGGTGAGTAATTCTAAAGGAATTGCCGACTATAAAAACTTAATTGTCGTGGCGCGATCCATCTTTTTATTGGCAGTAATTGTCGAAACGATTTTTGCCTTAATCTTTGTGGTTTTTCACAATCTCTTACCACATTTGTTTTTAAACATGACCGATCCAGCGCAAGCTCTCGACAATGCCGAAATCATCATTATTACTTCAAAATTATTATTGGTAGCAGCAATTTTTCAAATTTCAGATGGAATTCAAGTCGTAGTTCTGGGAGCTTTGAGAGGATTGCAGGATGTAAAAGTTCCTATGTACATTACCTTCGTGGCATATTGGGTAATAGGCTTTCCGGTTTCATTTTATTTGGGAAGATACACCGACCTAAAAGCCGTTGGAGTATGGATTGGCCTGTTGGCGGGCTTGACTGCGGCGGCTTTGTTTTTGTACATTCGCTTTGCACGTCTGACAAAAAAGCTGGTCATGGCAAATGCTGATAAAGAAATTTAGGAGCAGAAAATTTCGGTTTCAAAAGACCATTCCACCTGCTGTCCGCTGTATCTGTGCCCCCGAACCCCGGGGGCACAGGATGCCGCTACCATCAGGGCTAGATTAAGAGTTTAGGTTTTTTCAAGAACTTTTTTTCATACAATTTATCATGATAAACAGCCAAAATTGCATTTAGAAAGTTCAAATCTTTAAAATTTTATTCTGGAAATTAAATCTCCGATACTCTTTTTATCACTTTCTGATAAACAATTATAATTATCTGGTGAATTAAACGTCAATGCAGGCCATTCCTCGTGGATTTTTCCACAACAACTGCATTCGAATTTTATATTCTGTGACATATGTATTTCTGTTGTGGTTATTTTGTATTCGTTTTTAAAAGTTCATCTAAAACTCTTTTTCCATTTTTATTTAGAGGATTTAATTCAATTGATTTTTGATACATTTTAATAGCTTCTTCTTTTCTATTAATTTTCAATAGTATTTCTCCATAGCTATCATAAGCATTTGCGCTCTCAGGATTTAATAAAACGTTTAGTTTGAAAATTTCTAAAGCTTTTTCATTTTCATTTTTATGTAAATAATCATAGCCTAAATTATTTAAGTTATCTTCTGAATGTATGTAGGCAGTGTTCTCTTTTTTAATAGTGTTCAATGAACTAATTGTATAATTGAGAGTGCGATCATAAACTTCTGTTTTTTGTTTTTCACTTAGCAATTCAGCATAACTTTTTGATATTCTAGTTATGACCAAATTTGGATTGTCAAACCAAATTCCGTGACCACATTCAAATGCAGTAATTCCGATACTTTTTGGATGAGTTTCAACAAACTTTCTATGACATTCTTTCCAGTATTCTACTTTTTCAGTTTCTTTAAATGGTGAAAGTCCGTTTACTAAATCTACAACTGGAATATTTTGTGGAATTGATAATTCGCTCATCATTTTTGCAGTTTCACGAATATTTGAAGCCATATAATATAAACCAAGATTCGTTTTCTTCCATTCGGGAATTAGTTTCTCTTGTTTTTTCAAATCACTTTCAACAAACTTTTCCATAAAATTGTGGTTTACATCAATTAATACAAGTGATTTTACAAGATTTGGATTTCTTACTGAATACAGAGTTGAAAAGTAGCCGCCATAAGAATGAGAAACGAGCATAATTTGCTTGTTATATCCCAATTTTTTTAATCCAGTTTCTAAATCCAAAGTACCATTTAATATCCCGTGTTTTGAAAATTCAGTTTCTAAAGTATTTATTGTGCTTTTACCAAAACCTTCCCTATCGTATGTTATTAAAGTAGCTCCAGTTATTTCTGAAATTGGTTTCAAAATAGAATTCCAAACTGTTGCATCACTTCCTCCGCCAGCTTCAAATAAAATCGGAATTCCCTTCCCTTTTATTATATTAAAATGCAACTTATGATTTCCAACATCGACTAATGTATCTAATGTTTGAGATTGACTATTGTGATAATGGAAAAGTGAAAATAGAAGAATAATGTTTAGTAATAATTTCATTTATTGCATGTGTTTTTCGTTTGTAAGCCTTGTAAATAAGTTTTCAAATGGCTAATATAACTGAAAATAAGAATCTACATCGTAAAGCTTTACGTTTATCATGTTGTAATATACAAAACCTTTGATTCCCAACTGTTAAAACATCTCAATAAAAAGCGTACTTTTACACCCTTACATTAAATAAATAAACGCATGGAATTACCAAAATTCTTATTAGGAGACAATACTGATTTTGCAGAGGATATATTTGTTATTCACTTAGATTACCCAAGATTTATCATCAACTTAAAAGACGATGAAGTAGAATTCTTGGAAGAAGCCGAAGACCTAGACGAAGCAGAACTAAACGCTGAAATGGAAGGACTTATCGTTCTTGCCAACGAATTTTATGATAGAGAAATAGCTCGTTACGAGGAGTAAATTTTTAGTACTCGATTTAGTTCTCGCAAAGGCGCGAAGACGCAAAGTTTAGATTTGTTTTTCTTTGCGTCTTCGCGCCTTTGGGTGAAATACAAATCATCAGCAATCTGCATTATTTCCTAGTAACGATATAATATATTCGGGTCAGACGAACATTATGCTTCTTAGCACTTTTAGGAACATGATTCAAATCAATATAAAAAGCTTCTTTTAAATTGTAATTGCTAAATTCTTTTTTAGTAACAACACTATCCGCTTGCAAAGCCAATAAACCAAATTTATTCTCAAAAGGTAAATTTAGTTCGTTGGTTTTCCCATTTAATAAAATAGGCATGCTTGTGCCATAATCCCAGATTATTTCTGGAGTAAAAGAATTTAATTCATAAGTTTTAACACCGAGACTTTTTTCTTTTTCTCTAATCGCCTTGGCACTCGCATAATCAGGATTCTTCAAAATAAGATTGGTAAATGGAATTCCGAAAACAATTACAGACACTTGAACCGCAATTACGGAATAAAATACTTTATCGAAATTTTTATTTCTAAGGTTTGTAAAAAGAAAATAGCCAATAGCCAATAAAGAAAGTGTCAATCCAGCAAACCAAAATTCAAATCCGGAAATATCCTTTTTTGCAATAATAAAAATCGCAATTGGGATGGCAACACAAACCAATAGAATCAATCCAAAGGCAAAATAGGCAACTCCTTTTTCTTTTTTTAAATAAATATTTTTAAAATTATTTATCAAATATTCAATATAAAATCCCGTGTTCAACGCCATTGGAATCAAAACTGGCAACAAGTATCTTGATTTTTTTTCGGGTACTATAGAAAGCAAAACCACAGAAGTCAATGTCCAAATCAAAGTAAACTGATAGGTTTTCAGGTTGCTAACTCTATTTTTTAAATATGGATAAAGCAAGGCAATAAACGCAGGAACTGTCCAGATTCCGCTTTGGGTAAAGAAACTCCAGTAATAATAGAAAGGTCTGGTGTTGTAATTTCCCCAGCGACTGCTTTCGATTTTGGTCACTTTCAAATAGGTTTCCGGATCGGCATATTTCACGTATAATGGCCACGACAAACCAATAACCAAACCTAAAATTAGAATTAATAAGAGGTAGCGTTTTTTGCCTTTTAATTGAAATTTATACATAAATCCATAAGCGATTAAAAACGGTAACAATAAAGCATAAACCGAAATCGGACCTTTACTTAAAAAAGAAAAACCAAAAAACAATCCTGCCATTACAGCGTTGAAAAGCGGTTTTTTGGAATCATTCAATAAATCCCATAAAAACAAAATGCAAACAATCATGAAACTATGTGTGTACATATCCCATTGATTGTCTCTTCCGGCAAAATAAATGTAAAATGAAGTAATTAAAATTAGTCCGTTGTGAAAGCTTTGTTTTTGGGAAAGTCCTAATTTTTGAGAAAGTTTATAGATTCCAAAAACCAGTAATAAAGTTATCAAAGCAACGGGAATACGCATGCCATAAATACCATCAAAACCAAAAATAATTCCAGCAATGGCAGTTATCCAAGTTGGTAATGGCGGTTTTTCGTAGCGGGGCAAATCATTTAAAGTAGTTAATATCCAATGATTTTTAGTTACCATTTCTCTTGCTGAAATGAAATTTCGAGATTCCATGATGTTGGTTTCGATAACATCCAAATGCGGAAAAAGCATCAAACAAGCTACTATTAAAAGCCAGAAAGCATAATTATGAGTTAATTTTGACATCCTTTTTTATGATTACTATATTTCTAAAATAAATAACTAAACCTATGGCATGACCCGCTAATAATACAGGATCTCTTCGGATTATTGCATATATAAAAATGATTAGTGAACCAGTCAAGCTGATAATCCAAAAACCCAATGGCAAGACAGAATCTTTTTTCTTTTCAGAATAAAGCCATTGGTAAACAAATCGAAGTGTAAATAATATTTGACCAAAAATCCCTGTCCAAAGCAACCAAAGTGGAATCGCTTCGTTTCTAAATAAATGATCTAAATCCATCACATCATTATTATACCCATAACCAATAATGAAAACAGGAAAAATGAGTACAAACCACCTTAAGGCAACGTGCAATTTTTTCCAATCATTTTGCAACTGGATATTCCGAATGTAAATGTAATAAGTAATAGTTTGCCCCAGCATAATTGAAAAATCATGTCTGAAATACCCATAAACAAACAGCAAAAACGACGCAAATAAACTGATTTCCCAAAATAAAACTGGCGTTAAAACCTTTTTGTTTTTTTCTGAAATAATCCACTGCAAAATCATTCTGCTCGAAAACAGAATCTGAGCAATGAACCCTACTGAATAAATAATGGCACTATTCATTATCCTTGTTTGGCAACACTATAATTGATGTATTTTTTCTTCATCCACAAATAAGCAAAACAATCTTGAAGTGGCCCCAACAAACGATTCCAAAGATTGAATTTGGAAACTCCTGCTATTCGTTGAAAATGTCTCACTGGTGTTTGTTTAATTTTACCATTTTGCAACAAAATCATAGCTGGCAAAAATCGATGCAAACCATTAAACATTGGTATTTTCTTCGCCATATCTGTACGGATTATTTTCAAAGGACAGCCAGTGTCATCCATTCCGTCATCTGTAAAAGCTCGTCGAATTCCATTAGCAATTTTTGAGGACATATTTTTGGTAAAAGAATCTTTTCTATTTGAGCGGACTCCGGTAACCAAATCATATTCTCCAGCGTATTCCATTAAAATATTAAAATCTTCAGGAGCAGTCTGTAAATCGGCATCGATGTAGCCAACCCAAGGTGTGTCTGCATAATCAAATCCGGCTTTTATGGCAGCACTTAAGCCTGCATTTTTTTCAAAAGAAAGAAAATTAAATTCGTCGGTATCTTTGCAAATTTTTTCGATAAGGGATTGGCTATTGTCTTTGGAGCCGTCATTTACGAATAGGATTTTAGTCTTTTTTTTGGCGATGCTCAGGAATTGTTTCATTTCTTGATGCACTCTTTCGAGATTATCCTCTTCGTTGTAAACAGGTATAATGATTGTTAATTCAAAATTCATAGTTTCATGTATCTTTTTATACAAAAGTATTTCATTTTCGGAAGAAATTGCTTAAGTTTTCTTTAAAAAATATTCTTTAATAAGTTAGTTATGTGCGTTTTGTCAAAGGTTAAAAATGATTGAAAGATTCTGTTTTGGAAATAAAAGTAATTTGTGGAATGTATATTTAATTATAGTACAATATCCATTTTCCAAAATCTTTTTTGTTTTTAAACGGGATTAGTTTCGCTTTAATATACTCAGGCAAAGTTTCTTTTTTTCTAAAAAGAAAAACAGAATTTTGAATTTTAAAATCAGATTGTAATCGTGCAATTTCTTCTTTGCTTTCCAGATTATAATAGGTTTTTAAATAATTTGAATTTTTTTCAAATTGAACTTCCCTTTTACTAGTGTAATTGCCATTGTTTAGCGTGATAACGTTTTTTGAGGTATAAAATGACATCGAAGGGACTAAGTAGTTATAAATATAAATATTCTCGGTCGGCAAAGTGTTAATGAAGTTTGCAATAGGTTTTGGCGAGTTGATTAACAGTTCATTTGAACTCATTACAGTTGTCGAAAACACTACTAAAGCAATCGTATTTATTAGCAGAGTGTACATGTTTCTGTAAAACCAGCTAATGTTTTTTAGGCCGTAAAAACTAATTGCAATTCCTATGGCAAGTATCAAAACATACAGAAAGTTAAGTTCTATTTTGTGAAGTAATACAGCAATTAATTCCGCTACAAATAGTACACTAAAATAGCCATACAAGAAAAAAGTGAATTTTCGCCAGTACTTTTCTTCTACTTCAGTTAATAGATTAGAAACAAATAAGATCAGAAAAGATAATGATGGCAATATGTAAAAAATCAGCTTGGTTTTGAATAGTGAAAAAATCAAAATAATAATAATAAAAGTGGTACCCAAAATCTTAGTTCTCTTTGACTTCACGGCAATCTTTTTGAAAGACATAAAAAGATATACAACCCACGGAAATAAAGAAACAGGAACAAGAACAAGATAATACCAAAATGGTTTACCTCTGCTGTAAGCATCATTGGAAACCATTCTTTGATAAATCTGATCGCCCGTAAAATAGTCGAAGACCAATGGATTTTCGTTAATTATTCTCCAATACCACCATCCACAGGATAGAAAAAAAACGACGATCCCCCATAAATCATATTTTGAAAATTTGACTTTTGATCTATTATAATACAACCAAACCAATTGAAAAACCAGAACAGGTATAAACACAAGCGGCCCTTTTGTCAGAAAACCCAATCCAAGCGAAAGGTAAAAGATCCAGAAATATTTTTTGTTTTCCTGATATTTAAGCCAGAAATAAACGGCCATCAGTACAAAAGTATTTAGATAAGCGTCGGTAGTTAAATTTCTAATGGAGCCTAAAATTAACGGCGTCGAGAAATATAAGACGACCGCTAAAATCGAAGCTCTTTTATTGTCAAATAGTAATTGTGATGTTTTATAAATCAAAACCAATTGTACCAATAATGCAATTGATAAAAAAAAGCGAGCACCAAATTCATTGATTCCAAATAATTGATAGCCTAAAGCCGTTATATAATAAGTAAGGGGAGGTTTGTGATAATGCAAGATTCCCATTTTGGTAGGATGGATATAATCGCCACTTTCAATCATTTCTTTGGCTATTTGGGCATAACGTGCTTCACTGGTTTCGGTTAGTCCCCAGGAACCTAGTTGGAATAATGTGCTTACGAAAATTAAAAGGAGGATAAATAAGAGAGGTTGGCTTTTTATTATGGCTAAGAGTTTGTTTTTCATTTCTATATAATTTACATCAAACAAATTTTAATGGCGTATAAGATTTTTATAGTATTGTTTATACCATTTTTTAAAAATAGAAGGTTGTTTGTTGATGGAAGTTATCCTAAGATTATCAATACTATGTTTATGTTATGATAATTTTATGTAGAATTTTGAGGTTCACTAATTTAAGTTATTTTTTTTGACATTATATAATAGTTGATAAAAAATAAACATACAGTATATTATTACAATAGCATATCTTTGCATTAAGTTTTATAAGCATGTGAATTTATTATTTTTTTGAAAACCTGTGCCCAGATCTTCAAGCTACTGAAAAAACAGTTTTAAATAATAAAGATTAAAATATGAAAATACTAGTTACAGGCGCAGCTGGTTACATTGGTTCGCATACTGCCGAAAGATTGAAATCTCTAGGTCACGAAGTAGTTGGATTGGATAATTTTTCAGATTACTATGATGTTTCTTTAAAGGAATTGAATGCTAGTGCTTTAAGACAAAATGGAATTGCAATTGAAAAAATTGACTTGAGGGTTCCTGAACAGCTTGAAATATTGCCAACAGATTTCAATTATATTTTCCATTTTGCCGCGCAACCTGGAATTTCTGCCACTTCTACTTTTGAAGATTATTTAGATAACAATGTCATAGGCACAAAAAATTTAGTTGACTTTACTTTAAAAAATAAAAACTTACTTCTTTTCGTAAATATTGCTACATCATCAATTTATGGAATCCATGCTACTTTTGATGAAACTGTAGTTCCTTCCCCAGTTTCTCATTATGGAGTAACTAAATTAGCTGCTGAACAATTGGTCTTAGAAAGTAGCAGATTGGGACAATTCAAAGCTTGTTCTCTAAGATTGTATTCTGTTTATGGGCCACGAGAACGACCAGAAAAGTTATATACCAAATTAATTGCAAATGTTCTTCACGATATTCCTTTTACTTTATATAAGGGAAGTGAAAACCATCTTCGAAGTTTTACTTATGTTCAGGATATTATTGACGGTGTGGTTAGTGTTATTGGTTTAGATGATATAGTTAATAATGAAATCATCAACCTAGGCACCGAAGAAGAACATACAACACAAGAGGGTATTGATATTGTTGAGCAAATATTAAATAAAAAAATCAATATCCAAGTTGTTGAAGCCAGAACCGGCGATCAATTAAGAACTAAAGCAGTAGTTGATAAGGCAAAAAAATTATTGAATTATAATCCGCAAACAAGCCTGTATACTGGTTTGACGGCTCAAGTGCAATGGTATCAGGATAATTTTTTGGTTGTTAATAGATAGATGATTACTAGAGAGTATATTGAGGAGCTGATACCTGCTATCTGTTTCAAACGAAGTTCACTGAACTCCGATGAAAATAAAAACAATGTGAAGTAATCTTGTGGGCTGAACCCCAGCCCACAAGGATTTCCACTTCTATCAGGGCTAGGGCATTAGTTCTTCGTAAGAAACAATTGGTCACAAAAGTTTAAGTCCTGTTAAATATTTTATTTCTTTTCAAAATAACTATCTAATAAATTTTGTGCTGCCGCAAAAGGTGAAATGGTATTATCATGAACTGCTTTTTTATTGGCTTCTAATAATTCAGTGATATTGGGCTGATTGTAAAAATGAGTTTTTAATTGTTCATTAATAGTTTCCATCATCCAAAATTGATTTTGCTCTTTACGATTTTCTATAAAAAAATCATTGGATCGAACCAATTCCAAATAATCTGTGATAGTTTGCCAAACGGTATCAATTCCATCGCGAGTTATTGCGCTACAACTTGAAGTTTTCGGGATCCATCCTGATTTTTTTGGCGGAAATAAATGCAACGCTCTGTTGAATTCCGCTTTAGCTAAATTTGCTTTTTTGATATTGTCTCCATCGGCTTTATTGATGACGATTGCATCCGCCATTTCCATAATTCCGCGTTTGATTCCCTGTAATTCATCTCCTGCGCCGGCAATTTTTAGCAATAAAAAGAAATCGACCATGCTATGAACTGCAGTTTCGCTTTGCCCAACACCAACAGTTTCAATCAGGATTATATTAAAACTGCAAGCTTCACAAAGAGTGATCGTTTCTCTGGTTTTTCGTGCTACACCTCCCAGTGTTTCTCCAGAAGCTGATGGCCGAATGAATGCATTTTCGTCTTTTACTAATTCTTCCATTCGGGTTTTATCACCCAAAATACTTCCGTGCGAAATAGTACTGCTAGGATCTACGGCTAGAACAGCAACTTTATGGCCTAAGCTAGTTAAGTGTTTTCCAAAAGCTTCAATGAAAGTGCTTTTACCAACGCCTGGAACTCCTGTAATGCCTATTCGAATTGATTTGTTAGCATGAGGCAAACAACCTTGAATAACTTCATTAGCTTTTGATAAATGTTTAGGATTAGTGCTTTCTATCAAAGTGATTGCCCTACTTAATGCAGTTATATTTTTGGACAAAATACCTTCAATTAACTCAGTAGAGGAGGGCTGTTTTTTTCTGAATTCTTTAATGTTTTGCATAGCATTTGAACTGATAATTTCAGGAGGTGAAATACCAGCCTTTTCATGTAAAGCGCTCGGATTATTTTTTTTGCTAGACAAAATGCTTATTTTTTTGAATAGTAAAAGTAATCAAAACAAAAACAGTTTCAAAAGACGCATCTTTTGAAACTGTTTTTTTGCCTAATATGAAAATTAATAAGCAGCTGTAAAACGTTGTTGATGGTGTTTTGGGGTTTCTACTTCATCGGCAATAGCTACTGCTAAATCTTCAACAGATAAAATGCTTCTTTGGTTTTCATCAAATACAGGATTTTCTAAACCTAATCGGTATTTTCCTGTTCTGCCAGTAGTAATTCCTTGATGCATTTCGATAGCTGGACTAAAAAATGCCCAATCCAAATCTTTTTCTTCTTTAATAATATTCAGATATTCTCTTGCTGCACTTGCTGCTACATAATATTCTTTTGGAAATTCCGGAGTATCAACTAATTGTAAATCTGGAGCAATATATAGACTTCCTGCGCCACCAATCGTAATAAAACGCTTCAACCCTGACTTTTTTACCGCTTCCAAAATAGCTTTTGAACCAGTGATAAAATCTTCTGCAATGTTTGGATTAGCCCAACCTGGATTGTATGCACTAACGACAACATCATTATTTTTTAAGATTTCAGATAAAGAATCGATATTAAAAATATCAGCAGCAACCCATTTTACATTTGGGGTCTCTTTTGGAGTTCTAGCAATAGCTGTTATTTCATGGTTTCTATTTGCTAATTCGTTTAAAATGGCTGAGCCTACAAATCCGGTGGCTCCAATAATTGCTATTTTCATAGTTGTATATATTTAAAAGTAATAAAAAATGTTACAGTTTTATTTAAAAAAATAGAATTAAAATTTATTTGAAAAATCTTCTAAAGTCATGTTGCTCAATTGCGAGTTAATAGTTTGATTGATATCTTCATATAAATTTTCTAGATTTCTATTAATTTGTTTGCCAACAGGACAATCTGGATTTGGTTCATTCTTCGAAAATCCTAATGTTACAGTTTCAAAAGTCATTTTAAATATCGCATCTAAAGTGATTTTTGAAGCCGGTTTTAATAATCGGGTACCTCCATTTTTGCCCTCTTTGCTTTCTACAATATTGTTTTTTTTCAGGTTTGCAATTTCTTTTCTAACCAAAACAGGGTGTAAATTCATGCTGCCAGCTATAAAATCCGACGATAAATACTCATCAGGAAATTTTGAAAGCAACGTTAGAATGTGAATGGTTATGGCAAATTTACCTGAAATCATACTGTAATAAAATTTATTGCAAATATAAGGTTTTATTTAGATTGTAATGTTTATAAATAAAAAATATTTTGTTCTTTAGTTACGCAGCTGCTTTTGGGTTCAGTGTTTTTAAGTGTATTTTTGCATTCAATTTTAAGCGATGAACAATTTTATTCTCATTTTTGTTTTTTTACTTCTTGGTGTTGTACTGCAGCAGATCAAACAAATTCCAAGAAAAGCTCATAAAGTTTTAAATTGGATTGTCATTTATATTTGCCTTCCTTCACTAGCCTTATATTATATCCCGAAAATTAAGTGGGACAATCAATTATTATTTCCAATTGGTGTTTCCTGGATTGGGTTTATTATTTCGTATTTCTTTTTTAGTTATTTGGGTAAAAAAAGAGGTTGGTCAAAAAAACTCATCGGTTGTTTAATTATTTGTGCGGGTTTAGGAAATACTTCTTTTTTAGGTTTTCCAATAATTCAGGCTTTGTATGGTGAAAAAGGAATGAAAACAGCCATTTTAGTGGATCAACCTGGGTCTTTTGTTGTGCTTTCTACTTTAGCAGTTTTGGTTGCTACTGTTCATTCTAAAGGGAATTTAAATGGCTTTCAGATAGCGAAGAAAATCGCATTTTTTCCGCCTTTCGTTACTTTTTGTATCGCTTGCCTGATGAATATTTTTCAATTTGAATTTTACGATTATGGGCAATTGTTTTTTAAATCAATTGGGAGTTTAGTAACACCATTAGCGCTACTTTCAGTCGGGTTTCAGTTGCGTTTTGAAAAAAGAAGTAAACATTGGGCATTCTTGGGATTAGGTTTGTTGTATAAATTAATTATTACTCCGGCCATTATCTTTTTCTTATATGTAATTGTGTTTAATCAGCATTCTAAAGCGATTCAGGTGGCGGTTGTAGAATCGGCGATGGCTCCAATGATTACTGCTTGTATTTTATCTTCAACTTATGGTTTGAAACCTAGATTAAGCAGTATGATGATTGGTTTTGGAATACCTTTGTCATTTCTGACTTTGATTTTTTGGGTTATTTTGACACATTTTATTTAGTTTGAATTCGTAACTGTTTGATTTTTGGTTATTAAATTGATTTAGTCTATCGGATATGTCGTTTTTTTATTTAATTTTAAGAAACTAAATTTTTAAAACTATGGCAACACTACGATTAGGAGATATAGCTCCGGATTTTACCGCAGATACAACAGAAGGAAGAATTAATTTTCATGAATGGTTAGGAGATTCATGGGGTGTTTTGTTTTCTCATCCCGCCGATTTCACACCAGTTTGTACTACTGAATTAGGAACAGTAGCCAATTATTATCCTGAATTTCAAAACAGAAATACCAAAGTCATCGCTTTGAGTGTTGATGGATTAGAATCACATAAAAATTGGATAAAAGATATCAATGAAACTCAGGGTACAACGGTTAATTTCCCAATTATCGCCGACGAAAATAAAGAAGTGGCAACACTTTATGATATGATTCATCCAAATGCAAATGATAAATTTACAGTTCGTTCCGTTTTTATTATTGGAGCTGATAAGAAAATTAAATTGACATTGACTTATCCAGCTTCTACAGGGAGAAATTTTGACGAATTATTGCGTGTGATTGATAGTTTGCAATTAACTGCTAATTACAGTGTAGCAACACCGGCAAACTGGAAAGATGGTGAGGATGTTGTTATTGCTCCTGCCATTGCAGATGCGGATATTCCGGCAAAATTTCCAAAAGGACATACACCAATAAAACCGTATTTGAGAATGACGCCTCAGCCTAATAAATAAAGTGGGTCTGGTGGAAATATAAAAGCACAATGAGAAGTGGTTTCATTGTGCTTTTTTTTTTTATTTTAAAATGTTGTAATAATTAAATTAAACAAGTTTATTAATCTTAGCATATTGCAACAACATAATCGTTTTAGCATCTTTAATTTCGCCTGATTCAATCATGGCGAAAGCTTCGTCAAAAGGGAGTTCTATCACTTCGATATGCTCTTGTTCAGCAGCAAGTCCGCCGCCTTCGGTTACTTTCATAGAAGCATCGTATTCGCCAACAAAAAGATATAAAATTTCCGTAATTGCTCCAGGCGACATATAAGTTTCGCAAACTTTTTTGACTACTGAAATTCGGTAACCCGTTTCTTCTTCTGTTTCTCTAATGATGCATTGTTCGGGATTGTCTTTGTCCAAAAGTCCTGCACAAACTTCAATCATCATGCCACTTTCATTGCCGTTGAGGTAAGTTGGCAATCGAAACTGGCGAGTTAAAATAACTGTTTTTTGAGCCGAATTATAAAGTAAAATTGCCGCTCCATTTCCTCGGTCATATACTTCTCGAGTATGCGTTTCTATATTTTTATTTTCCTCTTGATAATTATAAGTTACTTTATTCAAAAGATACCAATTGTCTGAAAGTAATTCAGTCTTTTGGATTGTTATTTTTGGGTCTTTCATTTTTTTGTATAATTTGAATTTAAAGATAAAAAAACGTCCCGATTAATTCGGGACGTTAAGTATATTATTTATGAATTGTTTGCTTTCTGTCTGGTCCAACAGAAACAATCTTGATCGGAACTTCTAGTTCTTTTTCTATAAACTCAATGTATTCTTTTAATTCGATTGGTAATTGATCGTAAGTGGTCATTCCTGTTAAATCTTGTTTCCATCCTTTGAACTCTTTGAATATTGGAGTTACATTTTCTGGCTCGATGTTATAAGGGAAATGTGAAATGTTTTTTCCTTTATAATTGTATTCTGTACAAACTTTCAAAGTTTCAAAACCAGAAAGTACATCACCTTTCATCATCATTAATTGTGTTACTCCGTTGATTTGAACAGCATATTTAAGTGCTACTAAATCCAACCATCCACAACGTCTTTGTCTTCCTGTAACTGATCCAAATTCGTTTCCAACTTTAGCCATTGTTGCACCATCTTCGTCAAAAAGTTCAGTTGGGAAAGGTCCACTACCAACACGAGTCACGTAAGCTTTGAAAATTCCGTATACTTCTTTGATTTTGTTTGGAGCAATTCCTAAACCTGTACAAGCACCAGCAGCAGTAGTATTTGATGAAGTTACAAATGGATACGTTCCAAAGTCAACATCTAATAAAGAACCTTGCGCACCTTCGCAAAGAATTGATTTTCCTGCTTTTTGAGCTTGTGCTAAATATTCTTCACTATCAATAAAGTCTAATGTTTTTAAAACTTCAATAGATTCGAAGAATTCTTTTTCCATTTCTTCTAAATTGTATTGAATGCTAACATCGTGGAATTTAATCATTTCCTCATGTTTGTCAGCCAAAGCGCGGTATCTTTCTTTGAAATCTTCTAATTCAGTATCTCCAACACGCAATCCGTTTCTACCAGTTTTGTCCATGTAAGTTGGACCAATCCCTTTAAGAGTAGAACCAATTTTTGCTTTCCCTTTTGAAGCTTCAGAAGCAGCGTCTAATAAACGGTGTGTTGGTAAAATTAAGTGTGCTTTTCTGGAAATAATTAATTTGGATTTGATATCCATATTAAATTTTTCAAGACCTTCAATTTCTTTTTGAAATACTACTGGGTCAATTACAACTCCGTTTCCAATGATATTTACGGCTGTTTTATGGAAAATTCCAGAAGGAATAGTTCTAAGTACGTGTTTAATTCCATCAAATTCTAAAGTATGTCCTGCATTTGGGCCTCCTTGAAAACGAGCAATTATATCATAATTTGATGTAAGAACGTCAACAATTTTTCCTTTTCCTTCATCTCCCCATTGTAATCCTAATAATAAATCTACGGTCATTCTATTGTTTTATTTTTAGTTAATTTTCTACTGTATTCTCCAGCGTATTTTCCGGAGTGTTTTCTATTCTATTTTCTATTTTGTTTTCTATTACCTTTTCTTTTTTTCGGTTTCCGTATAGGTATAGCGAATGATTGGTGATTTCGATATCAAAAATTTCTTCGATTGTTTTTTTGATGGTTTGAATTCGAGGATCACAAAATTCAATTACTTCACCGGTGTCGGTCATGATGATATGATCGTGCTGTTTGTCGAAATATGATTTTTCGTAATGCGCCTGATTTTGTCCAAACTGATGTTTACGAACTAAGGCACAGTCCAATAATAATTCGATGGTGTTGTAAAGAGTTGCCCTACTGACACGGTAGTTTTTGTTCTTCATTTTGAGGTAGAGGTTTTCTATATCAAAATGTTCTTCACTTTCGTAAATTTCTTGAAGGATAGCATAACGCTCTGGAGTTTTGCGATGTCCCTTGTTTTCAAGATACATTGTAAAAACGTTTTTTACAATCTCTTGATTTTTGTTGTTATCTGTGGAAATGAGTGTCATATCTTGCAAAGATAAATTATTATTTTAAAAGTATAAAAAAATAGGGTTTTAATTGTGAATCTGGCGTTTTGCCTTCAATATATTACTAAAGTGGTTTTATGCTGATAAAGTTTTTTTGCGTGAGGGATAGAAGCTAGCTACCGAAGTAGCGCGGATAGCCCGACGCCATTGTGCAAAGGGGCTTTGTATGCGTTGCTATAAGTAAGCCCCTTTGTGCAATGGGGTCACGCCCAAATGATTTTGAAAGTATTGTTTTTCGGGTTTATCACAATTTCTACTTTTAAAGTTTATTTTGTCAGTTTTTATAAACTCTCGTGACTTTGTCGATTCCATCAATTTTTTTGATGTTTTCCATTAGTTTTTTCAAAATGGTGATATTAGGCACAATTACAGATACTTGCCCTTTGAAAATTCCGGCTTCACCACTTAGTGAAATACTCTGAATGTTGACATTCATGTTATTCGAAATTACTTTTGTAAGCTCGTTTGTAAGTCCCAAAGTGTCCATTCCCATGATGTTGAGCGTGGCTTTGAAATCCTGCTGAGTGGAGTCAATCCATTTGGCTTGCATGATTCGGTAAGCGTAATTGGATTGTAATGCAATGGCATTTGGGCAATCTTTTTTATGAATTTTGATGCCTTCATTTATCGTTACAAATCCAAATACTTCGTCGCCCGGAATCGGGTTGCAACAGGTAGATAATTTGTAATCGAGTTTGTCTTGCGTTTTTCCAAAAACCAACATGTCGTAATTGCTGCTGATGACTTGTTTGTGAATGTCTTCATCGGCTGTGCTGTGATTACGTTTGATTTTGTTTTTGAAAAAGTTAATTAAAGTGTTGCTTTTTTTGGCAGCATAATCTTTTAGTTGTTGGTTGTCGATTGAACCAACACCAACTCTGTAAAATAAATCTAAACTTGTTTTTAATTTAAAGAAGTTGACTAACTCATTGATAGTTTGCTCGTTTAAATTTATTTTAAGGTGTTTTAATTTTCGGGTAAGAAGTTCTTTTCCGTCCTCAGCAATTTTCTTGGTGTTCTCGTTGAGAACGTTTCTGATTTTATTTTTGGCACGTGATGTGGTCACAAAATCCAGCCAGTTGATCGTTGGTTTTTGATTGGGTGACGTGATAATTTCGACCTGATCACCGCTTTTTAGTTCGTAATTTAAAGGGACTAATTTTCCGTTGACTCTGGTTCCTCTTGTTTTTATCCCGATTTCGGAGTGAATGCTGAAAGCAAAATCTAGTGAAGTAGCGCCTTTTGGAAGTGATTTGATTTCCCCTTTTGGGGTAAAAATATAAATCTCTTTGGAATATAAATTCATTTTGAAATCCTCCACAAAGTCGACTGCGCTTGTTTCTGAGTTTTCTAGTGCTTCTTTCAAAAGATTTAGCCAGACATCAAGACCGTTTTCTTCGGTAGCTCCGTTTTTGTATTTATAGTGGGCTGCGTATCCTTTTTCGGCAATTTCATCCATACGTTCGCTTCGGACCTGAACTTCTACCCAACGGCCTTTTGGTCCCATTACGGTGATATGCAAAGCTTCATAACCAGTAGATTTTGGTGATGATATCCAGTCGCGTAATCGGCTCGGGCTGGGTCTGTAATGATCGGTTACGATGGAGTAAATTTTCCAGGCAAGGAATTTCTCATCGTGCGGATTTGATTTGTAAACAATACGCAAGGCGAATTTATCATAAACTTCGTCAAATGTCACATTTTGCGCCAACATTTTTCTGTTAATAGAATAGATGGATTTTGGTCGGCCTTTGATGATGTAATCTATGTTTTCTTCGTCTAATGCTTTTTGGAGCACTTCGGAAATGTCTTTGATATAGAGATCTTGTTCTTCTTTGGTTTCTCTTATTTTGCTAACAATGTTGTTGTATCGTTCAGGTTCGGTATATTTTAGACCTAAATCTTCAAGTTTGTTTTTAATTTTATAAAGTCCTAAACGATGAGCTAGTGGTGCGTAAATGTATAATGTTTCGGATGCAATTTTGACTTGTTTATGGTCTTCCATCGAGTCCATAGTAAGCATATTGTGTAATCTGTCGGCAATTTTTATGAGGATTACCCTAACATCATCATTAAGCGTTAGCAGCATTCTTCGAAAATTTTCGGCTTGCATTGATACATT
>Ga0308157_10004322_pt1 | contig 19030 bp, 18 predicted proteins | sample PhyBR1_FD_201035 | JGI IMG/M metagenome (GOLD analysis project Ga0308157, IMG submission 201035) | Phyllosphere microbial communities from UC Gill Tract Community Farm, Albany, California, United States - DLSLB.R1 | ecosystem: Host-associated > Plants > Phyllosphere > Unclassified | place: USA...
GATTTCCGATGAAACAAGTCCAGGACGCCTACATCGTTGCCGCCACGCGCACGCCCATCGGGCGCTCGCACCGGGGCTTTTTCCGCAACACCCGGCCCGACGCGCTGCTGGTGCACGCCCTCAAGGCCGCGCTGGCACAGGCGCCGGGGCTGGACCCGAAGGCGGTGGAAGACATCGTCTGCGGCTGCGCCATTCCCGAGGGGCCGCAGGGCCTGAACATCGCGCGCATCGGCGCGGTGCTCGCCGGCCTGCCCGCCAGCGTGGGCGGCATCACCGTGAACCGCTTTTGCGCCTCGGGCCTGTCGGCCATCCAGATCGCCGCCGACCGCATCCGCGTCGGCGAGGCCGACGTGATGGTCGCTGCCGGCGTCGAGAGCATGAGCATGGTGCCGATGATGGGCAACTCGCCCTCGCTCTCGCCCGACATCTTTGCCAACGACGCCGACGTGGGCATCGCCTACGGCATGGGCCTGACGGCCGAGAAGGTGGCGCGGCAGTGGAAGGTCTCGCGCGAGGCGCAGGACCGCTTCGCCTACGAGTCGCACATGAAGGCGCTCAAGGCGCAGCAGGCCGGCGAATTCAGCGCCGAGATCACGCCCGTCGAAGTGACCGACCGCAGCGCCGACCTGGACACCGGCGAGGTCGTCGCCAAAACACGCACCGTCAGCCTGGACGAAGGCGCGCGCGCCGACACCACGCTGGAAGGCCTGGCGAAATTGAAGACGCCGTTTGCCGCGCGCGGCTCGGTCACGGCGGGCAACAGCTCGCAGACCTCCGACGGCGCTGGCGCCTTGATCCTGGTGAGCGAAAAGGCGCTCAAGGATTTCGGCCTGAAACCGCTGGCGCGCTTTGTCAGCTACGCGGCCAAGGGCGTGCCGCCCGAGATCATGGGCATCGGCCCGATCGAGGCGATTCCGGCGGCGCTGCGCCACGCCGGCCTGACGCAGGACGACATCGGCTGGATCGAGCTGAACGAGGCCTTTGCCGCGCAGTCGCTGGCGGTCATCCACACGCTCGGGCTGGACGCAGCCAAGGTCAACCCGATGGGCGGGGCGATCGCGCTGGGCCACCCGCTGGGCGGCACCGGGGCGATCCGCGCGGCCACGCTGGTCCATGCGCTGCAGCGCCACCAATTGCAGTACGGCATGCTGACGATGTGCGTCGGCATGGGCCAGGGCGCGGCCGGCATCTTCGAGCGGCTTTGAGGCCGCCGGCGGAGCGCCCGGGCCGCCGGCGCGCCGCGCTGGCAACCGGGCGGGCACCGTTTCCAAGCCTTTTGGCCCACCAGCCCATGCCCCGCCTGTGCCGGCAGCTATTGTTTTGATAGCGAGTGGCCCGGCCCGCTGCCCCCGGGCGCTGCCCTACACTGTGATTTTTCAACCCCTGCAAGGCCTGTTCCCATGAGCACCTCTTCCCCTTCCGACATCCTCAGCCACGTCGATGCCGGCGTGATGACGCTGACCTTCAACCGCGTGGCGCGCAAGAATTCCATCACCGCTGCCATGTACAGCGCCCTGGCCGACGCGCTGGAGGCGGCCAACCACGACCCGGCGGTGCGCGCCGTCGTCATCCAGGGCCATGAAACGGTGTTTTCGGCCGGCAACGACATCGGCGACTTCCTGGACAACCCGCCGGCCAGCGCCGAGTCGCCGGTGTTTCGCTTCCTGCGCGGCCTGAGCAGCTTTCCCAAGCCGCTGGTGGCCGCCGTGTGCGGGCCGGCGGTCGGCATCGGCACCACGCTGCTGCTGCACTGCGACTTGGTCTATGCCGGCGACAACGCAGCGTTTTCCATGCCCTTCGTCAACCTGGGCCTGTGCCCCGAGGCAGCGTCGAGCTTTCTGGCGCCGCAGCTGATGGGCTACCCGCGCGCGGCCGAGGCGCTGCTGCTGGGCGAGCCGTTCATGGCCGAAGTGGCGCTGGAGATGGGGCTGGTCACGCGCATCGTGCCGCCGGGCGAGGTCAACGCGCTGGCGCAGCGCCAGGCGCAAAAACTCGCCGCCAAGCCGCTGTCCTCGCTGCTGGAGACCAAGCGGCTGATGAAAAAGGGCAACGCCGGCATCGTCGCCGAGCGCATCGCCGAGGAAGGCGCCAGCTTTGGCCGCATGCTCACCGAGCCCGCCGCGCGCGAGGCCTTCGGCGCCTTCATGGAAAAGCGCAAGCCCGACTTTTCGCAGCTCTGACGTGGCCGGGCCTTTGCGGCCCTTCGGTTTTCCGTCCTTCCGGCACTTCGACCTTTTGGCCTTTGGGACTTTTGGCTTTGCGGCCCCGCCCGGGCCGCTTCACGCCGCCTCAAGCGTTGCCGAGCCAGCCGGCCACGGCCTGCGCGGCGCCCGCCAGCACGTCGTTGCGCGCCGCGGCCTCCTGGCGCGGCTGCGCGCTGTAGAGCGCCAGCACCACCGGCGCCCGGCCCGGCGGCCAGAGCACGGCGATGTCGTTGGCCGTGCCGTAGTCGCCGCCGCCGGTCTTGTCGCCGATGCGCCAGTCGGCCGGAATGCCGGCCTGGATGCGGGCGCGGCCGGTCGTGTTGCCCAGCAGCCACTGGCGCAGCTGTTCGCGCTCGGGCGCGGGCAGGGCGTCGCCCAGCACCAGCCGCTGCAAGGTGCCGGCCATGGCGCGCGGCGTGGTGGTGTCGCGCACGTCGCCCGGCAGCGCGCTGTTCAGGGCGGTTTCCCGGCGGTCCAGGCGAAACGCGGTGTCGCCCAGCGAGCGGGCATAGGCGGTGACGCCTTCAGGGCCACCCAGCAGGCCGATCATCAGGTTGCCGGCGGTGTTGTCGCTGTGCTGCAGGCCGGCCGCGCACAGCTCGGCCACCGTCATGCCCGGGCCGGCGTGCTTTTCGGTGACGGGCGAGTAGCTCACCAGGTCGCTGCGCGGGTAGGCGATGCGCCGCGCCAGCAGGCCGGGCACCTGCGCGCTTTGCGCCAGCACGCCGGCGGCGGCCACTACCTTGAAGGTGCTGCACAGCGGAAAACGCTCGTCGGCGCGGTGGGCCAGCGCCCGGCCGCTGCCCGTGTCCAGGGCGAACAGGCCGAGCCGGCCGTCCAGGCTGCGTTCGAGCTGCGCCAGCCGCTGCAGCGCGGCGCGTTGCGCTTGCTCGGGCTGGCGGGCGGCCCACGGGCTGCAGCCGCAGGACAAAAGCGCGGCGGGCGCGGCTGCCAGCAGGGCGCGTCGGGTCGGGAAAGGGGTCATGCAAGGTCTCGATGAAGGCGCTGAAAGGGCGGGGCCGGCAAGGCCTCGGGCGAACGCGCTATTTTGCCGGCCGGCCTCCTGCGGCAAAGCGGGCCCGCCCAAAAGAAATGCCGCCCTCAAGGCTTGAGGGCGGCATGGTTCAACCGGCTGCGGCGCGGCCTGCGCGCCGGCTTGGCGTCAGTGCACGACCATCAGCGTGAACGGCCAGACATAGGCCTGCAGGCTGACGAACAGGCCCACCAGGCAGGCCAGCACGACGGAGTGGACGAACACGTAGCGCAGGATGTCGCCCTCGTGGTTGAACCACTTGGTGGCGGTCGAGGCGACGACGATGGACTGCGCGTCGATCATCTTGCCCATCACGCCGCCCGAGCTGTTGGCCGCGCCCATCAGGTTGGGCGACAGGCCCAGCTGCTCGGCCGCCACTTTCTGCATGCCGCCGAACAGCACGTTCGAAGCCGTGTCTGAGCCGGTCATGGCCACGCCGATCCAGCCCATCAGGGTGCCGAAGAAGGGGTAGAACACGCCCGAATTGGCAAACGCCAGGCCCAGCGTGGTGTCGGTGCCCGAGTAGCGGGTGAGCGTGCCCAGGCCGAGCATCAGCACGATGGTCAGCAGCGAGTAGCGCACCAGCCAGAACGTGCGAAAGAACGTCTTGACGATCTCGACCGGGTTGTACTTCATGATCAGCGCGCTGATGATGGCCGAGATCAAAATGCCGGTGCCGGTGGCCGAGAGCAGGTTGAGCACGTAGACGGCGCTTTCCTTGTGCGGCGTGGGCACCACGGGCGGCACTTTTTCGATCAGGTTGTGCAGGCCGGCGATTGGGAAGGACGGGGCGTAGAGGCTGTTGAGCCAGGCCTTGACCGGCGGCAGGCCCCAGACGAAGACGAACACCGACAGGATCAACCAGGGCGTCCAGGCGCGGACCAGCGCGGCGCGGTCGTGGCGCACCACGGGTGCGGGCGGCTTGGCTTCATGGGCGCTGACGTCCTTGCCCTTCATCGAGGGCGAGGTCCAGATCTTCTTGGGCTGCCAGACGCGCAGGAACAGCACCAGGCAGACCATGGAAACGATGGCGGCAATGATGTCCACCAGCTCGGGGCCGATGAAGTTGGAGACCAGGTACTGCGGAATGGCAAACGACAGGCCGGTCACCAAAATGGCGGGCCAAATTTCCATCATTGCCTTGCGCCCGGCAAAGGCCCAGATCAGCCAGAACGGCACCATCAGCGAAAAGAGCGGCAGCTGGCGGCCGATCATGGCGGTGACTTCCATCAGGTCGTAGCCGTGCACCTTGGCCAGCGTGATGACCGGCGTGCCCAGCGCGCCGAAGGCGACCGGCGCGGTGTTGGCGATCAGCGACAGGCCCGAGGCGGCCAGCGGCGAAAAGCCCAGGCCGATCAGGATGCCGGCGGTCACGGCCACCGGCGTGCCAAAGCCCGCGGCGCCCTCGAAGAACGCGCCAAAGCAAAAGGCGATCAGGAGCAGCTGCAGCCGGCGGTCGGCGGTGATGCCCGAGAGCGAATCCTGCAGGATCTTGAAGCTGCCGTTTTGCTCGGCGAGTTGCTGCAGGAAGATGATGTTCAGCACGATCCAGCCGATGGGCAGCAGGCCGGTGAAGCCGCCGTACATCGCGGCGCGCCCGGCCATGTCGGCCGGCATGCCGTAGGCGAACACCGCCACCAGCACCGCGGCGATCAGGCCCAGGCCGGCGGCGATGTGCGCCTTGATGTGAAGAAAGCCCAGACACACCAGCATGACCACCACCGGGATGGCCGCCAGCAGGGTTGAGATGATCATGTTGCCGAAGGGGTCGTATATCTGCTGCCAAATCATGGCGGTCTCCTGAGTTTGTAAAGGGGCTGGTTGGGCAAGAGGGGCTTTTTGCGCCGGGTAGCGCGCATCCCGGCGGGCATGGGTCGCCTGACCGTGGCCGAACTATAGGCACACATTGCAGCGGGTTGTTTGAATGTTCTTGCGGTAACGATTGCAAAAATTTTGTTGCCCCGCCCCCATGCGTGTCAGGCCGGGGCCGGGGCGGCAGGGTCCGTCTGTTTTGCGCAACGCTCAGAGCTGAAAGGCCAGCCAGCGGATCATGCCCTCGAACAGCTCGCGCAGCACGCCCGGGCGCCGGGCGCGGTAGGGGCGGGCGGCGGCGCGCTGCGCGTCGATCCAGGCGGCAAAGCGGGCCACGTCGGCCGGCGCGAAGAACGCCACCATCAGCTCGTAGTTCAGGAACAGGCTGCGCTCGTCCAGGTTGGCCGAGCCGGCCAGCGCCAGCGCGTCGTCCACCACCACCGCCTTGGCGTGCAGCATGGGCCCGAGCAGCCAGACGCGGGCGCCGGCGGCGGCCAGCTCGCGCAGCGCGGCGGGCCGGGCCAGGTCGGCCAGCAGGTGGTTGGAGCGGCGCGGCAGCAGCAGCTCGACCGCCACGCCGCGCCGGGCGGCCAGCGTGAGCGCCATCAGGAGCGTTGCGTCGGGCACGAAGTAGGGCGTGGCGAGCAGGATGCGCCGCTGCGCGCTGAAGCAGCTGGCGATCAGCAGCGCGTAGAGCGTGTCCTCGGCCTGGTCGGGGCCGCTGGCAACCAGCTGCGCGCCCGCGGCGCAGGCCGGCCCGGCCGCCGATGCCGGGGCCAGCGCCGGTGCGGGCGCACGGCGCGGGCGCTGCGTGGCAAAGGCCCAGTCCTGTTCGTAGCGCTGCTGGGCCTGCGCGGCCAGGTCGCCACAGACGTCAACGCTCAGGTCGGTCCACGGCGGTGCGGCCCGGGCAGGGTCGCCGGTGAAATACTCGGCCGCCAGGTTGCGCCCGCCGGTCCAGAGCCGCCGGCCGTCGGCCAGCACCATCTTGCGGTGGTTGCGCAGGTTGGTGCGCCCGGGCAGGGCCGAGCGAAACGGCGAGACGAACAGCGCCACCTGCACGCCGGCCCGCCGCAGCGGCGCCAGGTCGGGCCGCCCGCCCAGGTACACGCCGATGCCGTCCACCAGCAGCCGCACGCGCACGCCCTGGCGCGCCTGCTGCATGAGCTGCGCCATGACCTCCTGCCCCAGTGCGTCGCGCCCGAGCACAAAGGTGCTGACGTCCAGCGTGCGGCGTGCGCCCAGGATCACCGCGCGCAGCGCCTGCAGCGCCTCGTGGCCGTCCTGATGGACGGCCAGCGCCTGGTAGCCGGCGGCCGGGGGCAGCCCCATGGCGGCCGCCAGGTGCTGAAACTGCGCCGCCAGCCCGGCCGGGCAGGCGCCGGCGGGCGGCGCGGGCGCGGCGCGCACCGAGGCCGCGCGCAACACCTTGCGGCTGCCGAACAGCAGGTACAGCGGCAGGGCCGCGTAGGGCATGAGCGCCAGCGACACCACCCAGGCGATGGCCGCCGACGGATGGCGGCGCTGGCGCCGCGTGTGCGAGGCGATCACGTAGAACGCCAGCCCGGCGGCCGCCACCAGGCCGTGCACCGTCAGCCCCCAGCGACCCAGGAAGTCGAGCAGCGGCGCTGTCATGAACGCCCGGGCCGGCAGGCGCGGCGGGCAGGACGCTGGCCGGCCGGCGCCGGGGGAAAACCCCGGTTACACCTGTAAAACCACACATGCTTGCAATCCATTCCGGGCAATGGTGTAATTGCTGCACTGCAACATTTTTCCATCCCAACCCAAGGAAGCACCATGAACTACTCCAATGACCAACTGATCGCCGCGCAAAAGACCCAGCTGCAAACGCTGACCGACCTGTCGAGCAAGGCCTTTGCCAGCTTTGAAAAGCTGATCGAGCTGAACATGGCCGCTTCCAAGGCGATCCTGGAAGAGTCGATCGCCAACCTGCAGGCGTTGGCCAGCGTGAAGGACGCCCAGGGATTCTTGTCGCTGCAGACCGAACTGGTCAAGCCGCTGCCTGAAAAGATGGCCTCCTACAGCCGCCACCTGATGGACATCTTCTCGGGCACCGGCGCCGAGCTGGCCAGCGTCTTCGAGTCCAGCAGCGCCGAGTCGCAAAAGACCGTGACCGCCCTGCTGGAGAACTCGCTCAAGAACGCCCCCGCCGGCTCCGAAGCCGCCGTGGCCGTCATCAAGCAGGCCATGGCCGCCAGCACCAGCGCCGTCGAGACCGCCCAGAAAAGCGCCAAGCAGGCCGCCCAGCTCGTCGAGTCCAACCTGACCGCGCTGACCTCGACCGCCACCGCCGCCCAGAAAGCCGAGTAAGGCCCTTTCTGGTGCACGCCGCCGGGGCTGCTGCAGCCCCCGGCCGGCCGGTGCAAGCGCATGACGGCACCTTCGGGTGCCGTTTTTTTTGGCCTGCCGTGCCGCACAATGCAGGCAATGACCCCTCCCACCTCCACCGCTCCGCGCGCATTTCCGGCCGCCGGCTTCGAAGAAGAATTCATCGCCGGGCTCAAAACCATCTTTGAGGAAAAGATCGTCTTCAACCAGCTGCTGGGCCTGAAGGTCACCTCGCTCGGCCCCGAGCAGGTGCGCGCGCGCATCGACATGCGCCCGGCGCTCGTCGGCCACCACGCCTACGGCCGGCTGCACGGCGGCGTCATCAGCGCCGGCCTGGACGCGGTCGGCGCGCTGGCGGTGATGGCGGCCATCGGCGCGCGCCACATGGACGAGACGCCGGCGCAGCGGCTGCACCGCTACAACCGGCTGGGCACCATCGACCTGCGCGTGGACTACCTGCGCCCGGGCATCAGCGAGCATTTCGAGCTGCGCGGCCAGGTGCTGCGCCTGGGCTCGCGCGTGGCCAGCACGCGCATGGAATTTTTGGGCGCCGACGGCACGCTGTTTTCGACCGGCGCGGCGGCCTACATCGTCTCCTGAGCCTCAGGCGGCGCTGCCCGGGCCGCCTGGCAACGCGTCGCTGTCCTTGACGGCCTGCACCCGCGCCTCGTGGATCTGCTCGCCGATCTGCGGGCCCTGGCGGCCGGCGGCGATGGCCCGGGCGGCCACTTCGTCGGTGGCCACGGCCTGCGCCGCCGCCAGCAGCCCGAGCAGCCGGGGACGCTGCGGGTAGGCCGACGCCTCCAGCCCCAGGCGCCCGCGCGCGTCGCATTCGCAGGCCAGCAGGATGTCGGCAAAGCGTGCCGGCTTGCGAAACGCGTCGCAGCGCTCCAGCAGCCGCACCACGGCCGCCGGGCCGAACTCGGCGCTGCGGTGGAGGTTGCCGTGCTCGCGCGCGACCACGTCGGCGATCTCGCGGCACGCCAGCGGCACGCGCAGGCGCTCGCACAGGCCCTTGAGCAGCCGGGCGCTGCGTGCCTCGTGGCCGAGGTGGCGCGGCAGCATCTCGGCCGGCGTGGTGCCCTTGCCCAGGTCGTGGCCCAGGCAGGCAAAGCGCACCGGCAGCGGCGCGCCCAGCCGCGCGGCCATGTCCAGCACCATCAAGAGGTGCACGCCGGTGTCCACCTCGGGGTGGTACTCGGCGCGCTGGGGCACGCCCCAGAGCCGGTCCACCTCGGGCAGCAATTTTTTCAGCGCACCGCAGTCGCGCAGCACCTCGAGCATGCGCGAGGGCCGGCGCTCCATCAGGCCGCGTGCCAGCTCCTGCCAGACGCGCTCGGGCACCAGGGCGTCGGCCTCGCCGTCGGCGACCATCTCCTGCATCAGGGCCAGGGTCTCGGGGGCGACGGAAAAATCGTCAAAGCGCGCGGCAAAGCGCGCCAGGCGCAGGATGCGCACGGGGTCTTCGCGAAAGGCGTCGGTGACGTGGCGCAGCACCTTGGCCTGCAGGTCGCGCTGGCCGCCGTAGGGGTCGACCAGGGCGGACAAATCAGGCTCGAATTGGCCTTGGGCGCAGGCGCTGCTTGCGGGGGCTGCAATGGCATTGATCGTCAGGTCGCGCCGCGCCAGGTCCTGCTCCAGCGTCACGTCGGGCGCGGCGTGGATTTCAAAGCCCCGGTAGCCGCGCGCGGTGTTGCGCTCGGTGCGCGCCAGCGCGTACTCCTCGCGCGTGTGCGGGTGCAAGAACACTGGAAAGTCCCGCCCCACGGGCACGAAGCCCTGCGCGCTCAAGGCCTCGGGCGTGGCGCCCACCACCACCCAGTCGCGGTCCTGGACCGGCAGGCCCAGCAGCTTGTCGCGCACCGCGCCGCCCACCATGTAGATTTTCATGGCCGGCAGTGTAGCCAACGGCGCTTTAGCGCCGCAGCCGGTAGGGTTCCTCGAAGGCGCGAAAGTCCTGCTCGGCCAGCGCGCCGTCCATCCAGGCGCGCACGCCGGGCAGGGCGCTCACGCGCTCGATGTAGGCCTTGGTCTCGGCGGGCACCGGCAGCGCGTAGTTTTTCAGGCGCATGCACACCGGCGCGAAGAACGCGTCGGCGATGCTGAAGGGCCCGAAGAGCATCGGCCCGCCGTGCTCGGCCAGCAGCTCACCCCACATGGCCACCAGGCGCGCCACGTCGGTGCGCACGGGCGGCTTGTCGCGCCAGACGAGTGCGCCCGCCTCGTGCAGGTCGGCCTCGATGTTCATCGGGCAGGCGCCGCGCAAGGCCGTGAAGCCGCTGTGCATCTCGGCGCAGATGCTGCGCGCCCGGGCCCGGGCGCGCGCATCGGCCGGCCACAGCTGCAGCGCCGGGTGGCGCTCGGCCAGGTACTCGCTGATGGCCAGCGTGTCCCAGATGACGAGGCCGTCGTCGTCGAGCACCGGCACCTTGCCCACCGGGCTGACGGCGCCGATCTGCCGGCGAAACTGCGAGCCGTCGTCAAACGAGTCGAAGCGGATGCGCACTTCCTCGAACGCGATGCCGGCCTGCGTGAGCAGCACCCAGGGCCGCATGGACCAGGACGAGTAGTTCTTGTTGCCGATGTAGAGCTTGAGCATGAAGTTCCTGCGAAGGTTCTGAAGAGGACGGAAGGACGTGAGGGTTCTAAGAGCGCCCGGCGGTGCGCCGCATGGCCATCAGGCCGCTGCGCAGGCCGCGCGTGCCCAGGTAGCCGGGCGCAATCGCCTCCAGCGAGGCCGGCGCGATGCCCAGCGCGCGCAGGCCCGGCAGCCGGCCGCTGGCGATGTTGTCGGCCTTCATGGCGTCCAGGTTGTCGCGGCTGAGCACCGGCTCGCCCGGCAGCAGCTCCATGAAAAACGCCTGCAGGCGCGCCAGCGCGTCGGGCAGCCCGACCACCGGCCGGCCCCGGCCGCCGTTGACGCCGGCCCAGCGCCCGGCCAGCTCGACCAGCTGCTTCAAGGTGAACACCTCCGGGCCGCAGGCTTCGTAGACCTGGCCGATGGTCTGCGTGTCGTGCAGGCAGTGAACCACCGCGCTGGCCACGTCGCCCACCCACACGGGCTGAAAGCGCGCCTGGCTGGCGGCCAGCGGAATCACCGGAAACACGGCCTGCAGCCGGGCGAAGGTGTTGAGAAACTTGTCATTGGCGCCGAAGATGACGCTGGGCCTGAGCGCCGTCACGTCCAGCCCCGCGCCCAGCAGCGCCGCTTCGCCGCGCGCCTTGCTGCGCTGGTACCTGGAGGGCGAGTCGGCCGCCGCGCCCAGCGCGCTCACGTGCACCAGGCGGCGCACGCCGGCGGCCTTGCAGGCGCGCGCCAGCGCCAGCGGCCACTGCACATGCGCTTTTTGAAAGGCCTCCTCGGAGCCGTGCAGGATGGCGATCAGGTTGATCACCGCGTCGTGTCCGGCCACCAGCGCGGCCAGCGCGGCGCCGTCGCCCAGGTGGGCCTCGGCGGCGTACACATGCGGCAGCAGCTGCAGTTCGCGCGCGTTGGCGATGCGCCGGGTGGCCACGGTGATGCGGCAGCCCAGCTGGTTGAGCTTTTCGCACACCTGCGTGCCGACAAAGCCGGTGCCGCCGAAGATCAGGATTTTTTTCATAAGGCGGCTAATTTAGCGCGTTTGGCCGCTTTTGGGCGCGCGCGATGGTCTTGCGGGCGTTTTGTGGCGCAGGCCCAGGCGCCGCCTGGGCGGAGTGCTATCAATTGGGTAGCGTTGCCGCCCGCGGGAAACGCCCGCCCGCCGCGCCCACAAACCGCCCTCGGCCTACAAGCGCGGCCGGCGCGCGTCCGGATAATTCGGCCCATGAACATTTTTGAAGCATTGCGCATCAGCCACGACACCCAGCGCACGCTGGCCGACGCGCTGGTGCAGACCCAGGGCGACAGCCGCGAGCGGGCGCTGGTCTTCAAGGAGCTCAAGCGCGAGCTGGCGGCGCACGCGGCGGCCGAGGAGCGGTTTTTCTACGTGCCGCTGATCGCCCACGACCTGACGCAGGAGCCGTCGCGCCACGGCATTGCCGAGCACCACCAGATGGACAAGCTGGTCGAGTCGCTGGAGGCCACCGACCCGAGCTCGCCCGGCTGGCTGGCCACCGCGCGGGCGCTGCACCACAAGATCAACCACCACCTGCAGGACGAGGAGCACGGCGTGTTCCAGCTGGCCGGCAAGGTGCTGGGTGAGGCCGAAAAGCTGTCGCTGGCGCTGGACTACGAGGGCGAGTTCGTCTCGCAGCGGCTCAAGGCCTGAAGGGCCCTGAGGCGCCGCAAGCAGGCCCGCGGGGCTTGGTGCCTTGCTTTCAGTGTTCCTTGTGTTCCTTGTGTTCCTTGGGCGGCGCCGCATCCGGCTCAATCAGCAACTTGTCGGGTTTTTCCAGCGCGTCCACCACGCGCGGCATCAGGCTGAAGATGGCCAGGGCCAGCAGCGTGCTCAGCACCGCCGTCGATTCGCGGCCCATGCCGGCGGCCACGCCGATGGCCGCCGTCAACCAGATGCCGGCGGCCGTCGTCAGGCCCTTGACCTTGCCCAGGTCGTCGCCCTTGAGGATGGTGCCCGCGCCCAGGAAACCGATGCCGGCGATGATGCCCTGCACCACGCGGCTCAGGTCCGAGGCCGGCATGCCCGCCTGCTGCGACAGCAGCACGAACAGCGCCGAGCCCATGGCCACCAGCATGTGCGTGCGCACGCCGGCGGCCTTGCCCTTTTGCTCGCGCTCGATGCCCAAGAGCCCCCCCAGGAGCGCCGCCAGTGTCAGCCGCAGCAAGATGCGCGTGACCTGCGGCACGTCGTCCAGGTCGGAAAACTCGGCCACCAGGGTCTGGCCCACCTGCTCCCACATGCTTGAATCCATGTCCGTTCCCGTTCCCGTGGTTGCGGCGCCAGGCGCACCGCGCCTGATGCCTTCAAATGCCTGCGGCCCTTGCCAGCCATGGGTAGGACGCTATCGAAAGCATAGCGCCCGGCCGCCTCAGCGTTGGGTGATCTTTCTCGGCCGGCCGTCCGCGTCCAGCGCCACGTAGGTCAGGCTCGCCTCGGTCACCTTGATGTAGCGGCCCTGCGCCTGGAAGTGCTCGGCAAACACCTCCACCTGCACCGTGATGGAGGTGGTGCCGATGCGCTTGACGGCGGCAAAGAACGACAGGATATCGCCCACCCGCACCGGCTGCTTGAAGACGAACTCGTTGACCGCGACGGTGGCCATGCGCCCGTCCACGTAGCGCGCCGGCAGCACCGCGCCGGCCAGGTCCACCTGCGCCATCACCCAGCCGCCGAAGATGTCGCCGTTGGCGTTGCAGTCGCGCGGCATCGGGATGACCTTGAGCACCAGCTCCTTGTCGGTGGGCAGCTGCCCGTGCAGGGCGCGCGTCTCGGCCGCGGCGTGGCCGTGGGGTGGCGGGCTGGCCGCGGGGGCGGCATGGCCGGGCAGGGCGCTTGATTCGAGGGACATAGGCACAATCTCTGAAGTTTGAAAATTTCAATTGAATTGTGACTTATGCGCTCTCGAGCTTCCACGGTTGACTCCTACCCCGCGCCGCCTGTCGCCGCCCCCGGGGCGCCCGCAGCGCCCGCGCCGGCCCGCTCCGACTGGGCCACCTTGACGCGGCTCTTTCCCTACCTGTGGGAGTACAAGTGGCGCGCCGGCGCGGCGCTGGCCTTCATGCTGGGCGCCAAGCTGGCCAACGTGGGCGTGCCGCTCTTGCTGAAAAACCTGGTGGACACCATGAGCCTCAAGCCCGGCAACGTGCAGGCGGTGCTGGTGGTGCCCGTGGCCTTGCTGCTGGCCTACGGCCTGCTGCGCCTGTCCACCACGCTCTTCACCGAGCTGCGCGAGCTGGTGTTCGCCAAGGCGACCGAGGGCGCGGCGCGGCGGATTTCGCTGGAGGTGTTTCGCCATCTGCACGCGCTGAGCCTGCGTTTCCACCTGGAGCGCCAGACCGGCGGCATGACGCGCGACATCGAGCGCGGCACGCGCGGCGTGCACTCGCTCATTTCGTATTCGCTCTACAGCATCATCCCGACGCTGATCGAGGTGACCTTGGTGCTCAGCCTGCTGGCGGTCAAGTTCGACGTCTGGTTTGCCGGCATCACGCTGATCGCGCTGACCTTCTACATCACCTTCACCGTGCTGGTGACCAACTGGCGCACGCAGTTTCGCAAGGCGATGAACGAGCTCGATTCGTCGGCGCACAGCCGCGCCATCGACTCGCTCTTGAACTACGAAACCGTCAAGTACTTCAACAACGAGGAGTTCGAGGCGCGGCGCTACGACGAGAACCTCAAGCGCTACCGGGCGGCCGCCATCAAGAGCCAAAAGACGCTGAGCCTGCTCAATTCGGGCCAGCAGCTCATCATCGCGCTCGGCCTGGTGGCCATGCTCTGGCGCGCCACGCAGGGCGTGGTCGATGGCCGCATGACGCTGGGCGACCTGGTGATGGTCAACGCCTTCATGATCCAGCTCTACATTCCGCTGGGTTTCCTGGGCGTGATCTACCGCGAGATCAAGCAAAGCCTGACCGACCTGGACAAGATGTTCAACCTGATGGAAAAGGAGCGCGAGATTGCCGACGCGCCCGGCGCCGGGCCGCTTCGCATCGAGGCGACGCCCGCGGTGCGCTTTGAGAACGTGAGCTTTGCCTACGACCCGAGCCGGCCCATCCTGCACGGCGTGAGCTTCGAGATTCCGCCGGGCAAGACCGTGGCGGTGGTCGGCTCGTCGGGCGCGGGCAAGTCCACGCTGGCGCGGCTGCTCTACCGCTTCTACGACGTGCAGCAGGGCCGCATCACGATTGCCGGGCAGGACATCCGGTACGTCACGCAGTCCAGCGTGCGCCAGGCGATCGGCATCGTGCCGCAGGACACGGTGCTGTTCAACGACACCATCGAGTACAACATCGCCTACGGCAAGCCGGGCGCGACGCATGAAGAAGTGGAGGCCGCTGCCAAGGCCGCGCGCATCCACGGCTTCATCGCCTCGACGCCGCTGGGCTACAACACGATGGTGGGCGAGCGCGGGCTCAAGCTCTCGGGCGGCGAGAAGCAGCGCGTGGCCATTGCCCGCACGCTGCTGAAAAACCCGCCGGTGGTGATCTTCGACGAGGCCACGTCGGCGCTGGACTCGGCCAACGAGCGCGCCATCCAGGGCGAACTGCGCACCGCCGCGCAGAACAAGACCACGCTGGTGATTGCGCACCGGCTTTCGACGGTGGTCGATGCGCACGAGATCCTGGTGATGGACGGCGGGCGCATCGTCGAGCGCGGCCACCACGCCGAGCTGCTCGCCGCCAACGGGCGCTACGCCGAGATGTGGGCGCTGCAGCAACAGGCCAGCGAGCGGATTCTGGATGAAATAGGCGTCTAGCCCAGGCTGCGTCTGCGCATGATGCTATTGAAAGCATAGCGGGTCGAACGCTCCGGCTGGGCCGCACCCAGGCTGCGCGCTTCAGTCGGGCGCAGGGCCGGTGTCATCGCCCTCGTCGCCCAGCAGCCGGAATCCCACCTTGAGCGTCACTTGGTAGTGGGCGATCTTGCCGTCCTGGATGTGGCCGCGGGTTTCGGTGACCTCGAACCAGTCCATGTTCTTGACCGTGCGCGCGGCCCGGGCGATGGCGTTCTGGATGGCGTCGTCGGTGCCTCGGGTGGACGAGCCGACGAGCTCGATGATCTTGTAGGTGTGTTCGGTCACGGGCGTCTCCTTGGATGAAGCGGGTGTGGACAGAAAATGCCGCAAGAAGCCTTCTTGCCGGGCCGTTTCACTGTACCGCAGAGCGCCCGGCAGCGCCCGCCGACTTCCGTTTCCGCCAGGCGGGCAACCGTGCGCCCGCGCCCCGGGGCGCAACAGCTGGAGACACGGGCGAGCGGCCGATTGCGCACCGCCCGGTGCGGCAGTACGATGGCTGCCCTTCAACCGGACCGGGGAGTCACGCCATGCCCTCTCGACTCATGCCTGCCGTGCTGGCTGCTGCCTTGGGCAGCACCTTTTCGGGCCTGCCCGCACGGGCCGACGCGCTGTTCTTTGAAAAGGCGGCCGTCAAGACCGGCTCCGAAGCCACCTGCCTGCGTTTTGCCGGCGACGTCGCGCGCAACCAGGGGTTTCGCAACGTCCACAAAAACGCCGCCGAGGTGGCCGGGGAGAAGGACGGCGTTTACGTCGCCATGACCTGCGTCGGCCGGGGCCAGCAGCCCGCCATCGCCTTGGTCATGGCCGTGGCGCCCAGCTTCGAGCGCGCCCGGCAGGTGGGGCACCTTGTCGCTGACCGCATGAAGCTCATCACCTGCATCGACTCGCCCTGCTGAAGGGCGCCGGGCACCGGAAACCGGCTGCCTGCTCCAGCCAGGCGCTTCGGGCCGCTCGGCTGCGTGCGGGCAGACCGCACCTCCATAATCGGCCGATGGAAACCAAATGGCTCGAAGATTTTGTCTCGCTGGCGGAAACGCGCAGTTTCAGCCGCTCGGCGCAGCTGCGCCACGTCACGCAGCCGGCGTTTTCGCGCCGCATCCAGGCGCTCGAGGCCTGGGCCGGCACCGACTTGGTGGACCGCAGCTCCTACCCCACGCGCCTGACGCCGGCCGGCCAGACGCTGTACAGCCAGTCGCTGGAGATGCTGCAGGGCCTGCAGTCGACGCGCGCCATGCTGCGCGGCCACACGGCGGCGGGGCAGGACTTCATCGAGTTCGCCGTGCCGCACACGCTGGCCTTCACCTTCTTTCCGGCCTGGGTGAGCAGCCTGCGCGAAAAGTTCGGCCCCTTCAAGAGCCGGCTGATCGCGCTGAACGTGCACGACGCGGTGCTGCGCCTGGTCGAGGGCAGCTGCGACCTGATGATCGCCTACCACCACGACTCCCAGCCTTTCCAGCTCGACCCGGGCCGCTACGAGATGGTCTCGCTCGGGCGCGAGGTGCTGGCGCCGTTTTGCCGCGCCAACGCCGACGGCCGCCCGGCCTTTGCCCTACCGGGCAGCGCCGCCCAGCCGCTGCCCTACCTGGGCTACGCGCCGGGCGCCTACCTGGGGCGCATGGTCGAGCTGCTGCTCAAGCAGTCGGCCACGCCCATCCACCTGGACCGCGTCTACGAGACCGACATGGCCGAGGGCCTCAAGGCGATGGCGCTGGAGGGCCACGGCGTGGCCTTTTTGCCGCTGGGCGCGGTCAAGAAGGAGCTGCGCGCCCGAAAGCTCGTGAGCGCCGCCGGCGACCTGGCCATGACCATGGACGTGCGCGTCTACCGCGAGCGGCCGGGCGCGAAAAACGCCGGCAAGCGCCAGGTGCAGGCGCTGTGGGACTACCTGCAGGCGCAGGCCCGCCTGGGGCACAATACCGCCGTCCGCGCCGGGCCTGCCGGATAAGGCGCTGCAGACGGCACCCGCAGGACGGGAATTTGGCATGGACATTGCAAGGCGTTTGTAAGCGGGCCGAAAGCTTTTTAGGGGCTGCCGAACGTTTTCGGCATCGGGTCGGGTTAACCTCCTGCACGCCCTGCTACACAATCCTTAAGATTGCAGTCGGATTTTTCATTCATTACAGGAGATTTCATGAAATTCAAGATCGCCACTTTGACGCTCGCGCTACTCGCGTCGGGCGCGGCCTTTGCTCAGGCGACCGACACCGTCGCCAAGGCCAAGGCATCGGGCGTGGTCACCATGGGCGTTCGGGATTCCTCGGGCGCGCTGTCCTACACACTGGGCGACGGCAAGTACGTGGGCTACCACGTCGAGATCTGCCAGCGCGTGATCGCCAACCTTGAAAAGGCCGCCGGGCGCAAGCTGGAAATCAAGTACCAGCCCGTCACCTCGCAAAACCGCATCCCGCTGGTGCAAAACGGCACCGTGGACATCGAGTGCGGCTCGACCACCAACAACGTCACCCGCGCCAAGGACGTGGCCTTCCTGGCCACCACGTTCGTCGAGGAAGTCCGTGTGGCCGTCAAGGCCAACTCGGGCATCACCTCGGTCGCCCAGCTGGGCGGCAAGAACGTGGCCACCACCACCGGCACCACCTCCGTTCAGACGCTGCGCAAGAACAAGCGCGCCGCCGGCCTGGACTTCAAGGAAGTCTATGGCAAGGACCACGCCGACAGCTTCCTGCTGCTGGAGTCGGGCCGCGCCGACGCCTTCGTGATGGACGGCTCCATCCTGGCGGGCAACATCGCCTCGGCCAAGAACCCGGCCGACTTCAAGATCGTGGGCGAGGTGCTCAGCGTCGAGCCCATCGCCATCATGATCCGCAAGGACGATGCGGCGCTGAAGAAAATCGGCGACGACACCATCAAGGAGATGATCAAGACCGGCGAGATGGCCAAGATCTACGACAAGTGGTTCATGCAGCCGATCCCGCCCAAGAACACCAAGGTCGGCCTGCCTCCGAGCGACAGCGTGAAGGCCGCCTGGGCGACGCCGAACGACAAGCCGATGGAAGAGTACGCCGCCAAGTAACCCCGGCCCGTCTGCAACCTCAAACCCCGCTTGTGATGGTGCCGGCGGGGTTTGTCGTTATCAGGCGGCTCAAAATTCAATGAAATTGCACGCAACAGGCAGGAGGAACCCGGCATGACTTGGGACTGGAATGTTTTTTTGAACGACGATGGGAGCGGTCGCACCTATCTGGAGTGGATGTTCGACGCTTGGGGCTGGACGCTGGCCGTGGCCGGCTCGTCCTGGGTGGTGGCGATGGTGGTCGGGGCCCTGATGGGCACGCTGCGCACCTTGCCGGGCAGCCCGTGGCTGGTGCGGCTGGGCAACGTGTGGGTGGAGCTGTTTCGCAACATCCCGCTGCTGGTGCAGATCTTCATCTGGTACTTTGTGGTGCCCAAGATGTTCCCGGCGATGCAGCAGGTGCCCGGCTTTGCGCTGGTGGTGATGGCGCTGGGTTTCTTCACCTCGGCGCGCATTGCCGAGCAGGTGCGCGCTGGCATCCAGGCGCTGCCGCGCGGCCAGCGCTACGCGGGCATGGCGCTGGGCTTCACCACGGCGCAGACCTACCGCTACGTGATCCTGCCGATGGCCTTTCGCATGATCTTGCCGCCGCTGACCAGCGAGTCGATGAACCTCTTGAAGAACTCGTCGGTCGCCTTTGCCGTCTCGATTGCCGAGCTGACGATGTTTGCCATGCAGGCGCAGGAGGAAACCTCGCGCGGCGTCGAGGTCTACCTGGCCGTGACGGCGCTCTACGCGGTGTCGGCCTTCGCGGTCAACCGACTGATGGCGCTGGCTGAAAAGAAACTGCAGATTCCGGGCCTGGTGATTGCCGGCGCGACCGGCGGAGGACACTGAAGATGCTCGGACTCGACCTGACTTTCCTGAACTGGGAGACGCTTTCCAAGTTCGTGATGAACGGCTTTCTGTTCAGCCTGCAGCTGACGGTGGTGGCCACGCTGGGCGGCATTGTGCTGGGCACGATCCTGGCGCTGATGCGCCTGTCGGGCAGCAAGGCGCTGGCCCTTCCGGCCACGGTGTACGTCAACGGCATGCGCTCGATTCCGCTGGTGATGGTGATCCTTTGGTTCTTCCTGCTGGTGCCCACCCTCATCGGCCGGCCGATCGGCGCCGAGCTGTCGGCCACCATCACCTTCGTGGCCTTCGAGGCGGCGTATTTCAGCGAGATCGTGCGCGCCGGCATCCAGTCGGTCTCGCGCGGGC
>Ga0308157_10004324_pt1 | contig 19021 bp, 12 predicted proteins | sample PhyBR1_FD_201035 | JGI IMG/M metagenome (GOLD analysis project Ga0308157, IMG submission 201035) | Phyllosphere microbial communities from UC Gill Tract Community Farm, Albany, California, United States - DLSLB.R1 | ecosystem: Host-associated > Plants > Phyllosphere > Unclassified | place: USA...
GATTTCTTCCTTGATGTGGGTACTGCCCTGCACCACCGCTTTTTCCGCCTTGAGGATTTCCTCGAAGTCGTTCAGTTCGCGTTGCAGGCGCTCGATTTCTTCCTCGATCAAGTCCAGGCGGCGCCGCGAGCCTTCGTCCTTTTCCTTCTTGACCGCTTCCTTCTCGATCTTCAGCTGGATCAGCCGGCGTTCGAGCTTGTCCATCACCTCGGGCTTGGAATCGATTTCGATCTTGATTTTCGAAGCCGCTTCATCGATCAGGTCGATGGCCTTGTCGGGCAGGAAGCGGTCGGTGATGTACCGGTGCGACAACTCGGCCGCCGCGATGATGGCGGCATCGGAAATCGCTACCTTGTGGTGCAGCTCGTACTTGTCCTGCAAACCGCGCAGAATGGCAATCGTGTCTTCCACGCTCGGCTCGTCGACCAAAATCTTCTGGAAGCGGCGCTCGAGCGCAGCGTCCTTCTCGATGTACTTGCGGTATTCGTCGAGCGTGGTGGCACCCACGCAGTGCAGTTCGCCCCGCGCCAGCGCCGGTTTCAGCATATTGCCGGCGTCCATGGCGCCATCGGCCTTGCCCGCGCCCACCATCGTATGCATTTCATCGATGAAGACGATGGTCTGGCCTTCGTCCATTGCCAGTTCTTTCAAAACGGTTTTCAGGCGCTCTTCGAATTCGCCGCGGTATTTGGCGCCAGCCACCAGCGCCGCCATGTCGAGCGCCAACACGCGCTTGCCCTTGAGCGAATCGGGTACTTCGTTGTTGACGATGCGCTGCGCCAGGCCTTCCACGATCGCGGTTTTACCCACGCCCGGTTCGCCGATCAGTACCGGGTTGTTCTTGCTGCGGCGCTGCAATACCTGGATGGCGCGGCGGATTTCATCGTCGCGGCCGATCACGGGGTCGAGCTTGCCCGCCCGGGCGCGCTCGGTCAGGTCCAGCGTATATTTTTTCAGGGCTTCGCGCTGGCCTTCCGCCTCTTGCGAATCGACCTTGCCGCCGCCGCGCACAGCATCGATGGCCGCTTCCAGCGCCTTGCGCGTCAGGCCATTTTCACGGGCGATGGTGCCGGCGTCGGACTTGTCTTCGGTAAGCGCCAGCAGCACCATTTCGCTCGAGATGAACTGGTCGGTGCGTTTTTGCGCTTCGCGGTCGGCCATATTCAGCACGCCCACCAGCTCGCGGCTGGCCTGGACGTCGCCGCCGGTGCCCGACACCTTCGGCTTGCGTTCGAGGGCATCCTTGAGCGAGCGGGTAAGGCCACCGACATTGACGCCGGCGCGCTGCAGCAGCGAGCGGGCACTGCCGTCGTCCTGGTTCAGCAGCGCCAGCAGCAGGTGCGCCGGTTCGATGTATTGGTTGTCGTTGCCCACGGCCAGGCTTTGCGAGTCCGACAGCGCTTCCTGGAGTTTGGTGGTGAGTTTATCTTGCCGCATGAAAGTGCTCCGATATATTTAAGTTATCGCACAGATAGGGTTATACCAACACCTTTTCAAGACCTGAGCGAGGGCAGCGGCAAGATTGCAACGTCAGGAGGAAGCGGCTCCCTGCCATTTGGCCAGCGCCTGGTCGTCGGTGACACGGGCGTCCACCCAGCGGGCGCCGTCCGGGGTTTGTTCCTTTTTCCAGAACGGCGCCTCGGTCTTCAGGTAATCGATGATGAACTCGCAGGCGGCAAACGCTTCGCCCCGGTGCGCGGCCGTGGCCGCCACCAGCACGATCTGGTCGAGCGGTTTGAGCGGCCCCACGCGGTGGATCACCAGCGCTCCGAACGTGGGCCAGCGCAATTTTGCCTGCTCGATAATATTGCTGATCGATTGCTCGGTCATGCCCGGATAATGTTCGAGCTCCATCTCGGCCACCGTGGCGCCGTCGTTGAGGTCGCGCACTGCGCCGACAAACGTGACCACGGCGCCGATTTTGGGGTTGGCAGCGCGCAGCCGCGCCACCTCGGTGCTCAAGTCGAAGTCTTCGGTCTGGATCCGGACTTGATCGATGCTCATGCGCGCTCCGATGCTCCCACGCGGCGCAACAGTTGCTCGATGCGGCTGGTAGTGCGGGCGTCGGCCAGCGCCGGCATCGCGCACAGTTGCAGGTAGGCGGCGCTGGCGGTGAGCGGCTTCTGGCCCGACTTGAGCGACGATTGCAACACTTCCACCTGCATCTTGAGCCGCTCGCGGGCGAACTCGGCGCCGGAATCGACGCCAGCCACGATTTCCAGGCGCAGCACTTCCTCGAGCAGGCGCGCGCGGTTGGCTTCCAGTTGTTTGGCGTAGGCAACGCGCTGGCCAGTCAAGGCGGCCAGGCCGGCAGCAAAGCGGCCGTGCAGCGCTTTGTCGTAGTCGCCGCCCAGCGGCGGCAACGCGGTCCAGCGCGCCTGCCACGCCTCGGCGTCCAGCTGCTCGCCTGCGCCGGCAATCGACGCTTCCAACGCTTGCACCAGGCGCAGCTTGTCGCGCAGCGCGTTGGCCTGGGCGGCGCCGGCGCGGCGCTTGATGGCGTCGGCCTGGCCCTGGACGCCCGCCACGGCCGCCTGGTAACGCTCGGTAATCCGTGCTTCGGCCGCGCGCGGCACGGTGCCGGCCGCGTTCCAGGCCGCCTGGGCGTCGCGCAGGGTTTTGGCAATCGCCGCCAGTTGTTCCTTGTCGTCGCCGGTGAAGCTGGCCGTTTCCAGCTGCTTGCACAGGGCTTCGCGCGCATGCAGATGGGCTTTGCGTTCATGGTCGGCCGCGTGGGCGGTTTCCTTGCGCTTGGCGAAAATCGCATCGCATACGGCGCGGAAGCGCTGCCACAGCGCCTGCTCGATCTTGCGTTCGAGCGGCAGCGCCTTGGCCAGCTCTTGCCAGCGCTCCTGCAGGCGGCGCAACTTGTCCAGCGTGTGGCGGTCGGCCGGTTGCAATTGCTCGGCTTCGGCAATCAGTTCCTCGCGTCTGGCGGCTTCGATCTTGCGCTGTTCCGACAACGGCGCCTGCATGTGGGCCAGCGCCTTGTCGAACGCCTGGTCGAGCTTGCGCTTTTCCTTGCGGTCGATGGCGCCCAGGCGGCCCCATACCTGGCGCAGGCGCTGGACCGCGGCCGCGACGTTTTTCAGGTCGGTGCCGCTGGCAGCGGCTTCGGCCATGGCGCGCGTTTCATCGATCAGGGCCTGGGCCTTGGCGGCATTCGCGTGGCGCTCCTCGGCCAGGTGCTTGAAGTGGGCGGCAGCGGGCGCATAAGCCGTGGTGCAGGCCGCGTCGAACCGTTCCCACAAGCCCTTGGGCGCGTGGCCCGAGACAGCGTCGAGCGATTTCCAGCGGTCGCGCATGCTGCCCACCTTCTTGGCCAGCTCGGTCATCGCCAGGCCTTGGGCCGGCAAGTCTTCTACGGCCTTGACCAGTTCTTCGCGCGACACGTTGCCGCCCCAGCGCGCCCAGTCGCCCAGTCGCTTGAGTTCGGCGCGCACATGGTTCAGGTGGTCGGTTTGCTGCGGCGACAGGCGTATCTTGTGCTCCTTGAGCCACTTGTCGTGCTCGGCAGCAGCGTGCAACGAGCCCTGCTCCAGCGCCGCTTCCATCGCCTCCAGGGTGTCGAGGAATTTTTTCTCGGCTTCTTTCGATTGCGCCGGCTTGGGTGGGCGCGGATCTTTTTTGGGCGCCGGGGCCGGGTTGGCAGCAACCGGGGGGGCGTCCCCCGCAGCCGGCGTTTCAGTGCCTGCCTGCGCAGCGTCGGTCGTCTCAACCGCGGATGCGACGGGCGCGGCTGCAACGGGCGCAGCCTGGCGCGCAGCGGCGGCGGCCAGCGCGGTGCGCGCCCCCTCGATCACCTGGTTGTAGTCGGACAATAAATGGCGGGGCAGCGCCGCATGTTCGGGCGCCTGCTGGTAGCCGGCCAGGTCGGCGGCATGGCGGGCCAGCGCGGCGCTGGACTCCTCGGTAGCCAGCCCGGCTTCCGGCAACTGGCGCACGACAGCCATGGCGTCAATGATTTTGCGTTGCAAGGCCACCTGGGCTTCCAGCCGCGCCGCCAGCGCCGCGCGCGCCACCGCGAACGGTTCGGCCACGGCCGGCACCGCCGACGTGATCGCCCATTGGCGGTCGAGCTCGGCCACCTGGTTGGGCGTGAGTTTTTCGTCTTGCAGCAGGCGCTGGGCCTGCTCCAGGCTGGCCTGGGCTTTTAACAGTTCGGCCTGCTGGTAGCGGATGGCGTCGAGCCGGCCCTGCATCAGCTTGGCCACGCGGCGGTCGGTATTGCGCATGGCGGCCAGCACTTGCTCCAGCGCTGGCTGGGTTTGCACGTGCTCGGCGGCAGCCAGGCGCACGCCGGCGAACTCGCTTTGCAGGATCAGCGCCACGGCGCCCGCTTCGTCGCCGGCCAGCGCAGCGGCGCGCTGCGCCTGCTCGTCGCGACGGCTGGTCGAATCGTTCGCACCGGCTGCGGCAGCGCCCTGGTCCGGCCCGCCGGTAGCGTTGGGGGTAACCTGGGCAGGGGCGGTCGTGCGCTTAAAGATGAAATCGAACATGGGGCGCTATGGTGGTGGCTAAAACCACCATCATAGCAAAGCATGAAGAATTTGCCCGGTGCGAGTGCCGTCCGGGACGAAGTTGCCGTATTGCTCGCTTTGTACTGCTTGCTTATAGGGCAGCGATGGGACGCTCGCGCCGTCGCGTTGCGCCCGGTGCGACGTCCTGCACAATGTCGACATCCACCACCGGCAACACCTGCAAACCGGGGATGGTGATCTGGGCGTCGCTGATGTGGCGGAGCGCGGCGCGTGACCTGCCCGGCTGGGTCGCCGGGACAGAGGCGGACGGGGAATGGTCCACGGCCGGCGGCGCCGACCGCTTCATTTCCTCCAGGTGCTTGTCGTGCATCATGAGCTGGTTGGCAATCGAGAACCAGGTGTCGCCGGCAAACGCGGTACGCGCTATGGCAAACAATTCGTGCTCTTCTTTTTCCAGGCGCTGCAACATCGCCGTGCAAAACATTTCGATGCTGTCGCATACCTGCTCGACGCGAAAATCCTGCACGTCGGCAAAAATGCCGACCCGCTCCTGCAAGCTGCGAATGGCCGTGAGCGCCGCCTGGTTCAAGCGGTTGAGCTCGTCAAGCAACTGGTCGGCGCGTTCGGTGGTCTGGCGCAACGCCGGGATCAGATACATCTCGGTTTTGCGCCAGTAGCATGCCTGGTACAGGTTGTTGAGCGACGCGCACGCATACTCGAGCTGCGACAGCGTGATGCTGTTTTGCTGCAGCAATGTAGACCGCACGTATTTTTGGAACGATAGCAAACTGAGGCGGACACTGGCCTGCTCCACCGACAGCGCTACCAAGGTATATGTGGCCGTTAACATTCTGACTCCCAAAACTGAAGTTGCGCGCCCTTGGCGGACAGCGAGAGCGGAAGTGAAAAGTGTAAATAAAACCGACACGCACGCTTTGACCTGGAACAAACCCGGCCCTGCGTGCCGACCGGGTTTCGATGTCCAATATATAACAGCTAAATTGTAAAATCTACCTTAATGACAGTTGCAATCGCACCATACCCGGCTCGGGATGCGGTAAAACCACGCCGCCGAAAAACCGCACCAGTTTTTGCACGCCCACATTCTCGGCCAGCGCATCCCCAACGATCTCGGCGGTACCACGCGACCGGAAATAATCGACCAGCTTGCCAAACAAGATGTAGCCGAGCCGCTGCCCCTTGAGGTCGGACCGGATGATGATGGCGAATTCGGCACTATGGTTCGCGGGGTCGGTCACGGCGCGCACCACGCCCAGCGTTTCCGCCGCGCCGCCCACGCCCGTGGGCCGGGTGGCAATGAAAGCCATGGCGCGGTCGTAATCGATTTGCGTCAGGCGCGCCAGCTGCGCCGGGGGCAGTTCGCGCATGGCCGAGAAAAACCGCAGCCGCACGTCGTCGGGGTCGAGCGCGTGGAAAAATTCCTGGTGCTGCGCCGCGTCCTCGGGGCGGATCGGCCGCAGCACGATGGTGCCGCCGCCCCACTCCACCGTTTGCTCGAGCTCCTGCGGGTATGGACGAATGGCCAGGGTGCGGCGGCTGCGCGGCGCCGCACCCAGTTGCAGCCGCGCGCCCAGCGCCACCACCGCGCCGCCGATGGCCAGCACCGGGTTCAGATCGATCTCGGCCAGCTCGGGCACATCGGTCACCATGTCGGCCACCTGCACCAGCGTGCGCACCATGGCCTCGGCATCGGCCGCCGTCTGGCCTGGCGCCAGCAGCCGCGCCACGCGGGTGCGGCCCACCATGTCGCGCGCCAGCACCATGTTCAGCGGCGGCAGGCCCGCCGTGCGGTCGGCTGCCGGGTCGCCGGCAGCTGCGGCCGCGATGCCGCCCTGCCCGAAGAACACCACCGGGCCGAACACGCGGTCGACGCCGATCTCGATGCGCACTGCCGCTGGCGTATGCCCCACCAGCGCCGCCTGCTGCGGCGTGGCCAGCGCAATGCCGTAGGCCGCCAGCAGGCTGCGCGCCTCGTCGTCGGCCAACAGCACCGGCGCCCGGTCCCTGGAACTGTCCCGGGCCTTGCCGTCGCGCCGGTGCGCGGCCAGCGCCGCTTTCACCAGGGCCCGCGCCGCTGCCCGTGGCGGCGCAGCGGTATTGGGCAACCCGGCCGGCACCTCCATCAGCAGCGCCTGGTTGCGGCGGTATTGCGCCACCTGCAGAAAGCCTTGCACCGCCGTCTCGGGCGTATCGAACGTGGGCAGGCCGGCGTCCGCGAAGCGGCGCCGGGCGGCGGCTGCCGATGCGCCACCGAGCCAGCAGGACAACACGTTGCGGTCGGCGCCCTGCATCAACGGCGCCAGCGCTTCGGCCACCAGGTGGCTCGGCACCATGGCCGTGGGCGCATGCAGGAACAGCAGCGCGTCGGTCTGGTCGTCGGCCAGCAGCGCCGCAGCCGCCGCCACGTACTGCTCGACGGCGGCGTCGGCCGGCAGATTGACCTGGCCCGTGGTGGGACCGGCAACCGGCGTACCGGCCTGCGCCAGCCGCTTGCGGGTGGCGTCCGCCAAGGGCGCCGGCCGCACCTCGCCGGCGGCCAGCGCATCGGCCGCGATCAGTCCCAGGCCGGCGCCGTTGGTCAGCACCGCCAGCCGCTCGCCGCGCTGCGGCCGGCGCCGCGCCAGCGTTTCCACCGCGTCGAACAAGTCTTCGGTCGAATGCACGCGCAGCATGCCGGCGCGGCGGATGGCAGCGTCGAACACCAGGTCGGCGCCGTCCGCGTCGCCGGCGTGGCCGATCTTGAGCACGATCACCGGCTTGGCACGCGCCGCCAGCCGCCCGGCCGACATGAACTTGCGCGCCGAGCTGACGTTTTCCACGCACAACAGGATCGCCTCGGTACCGGCATCGCCGGCCAGCTCGTCGAGCAGGTCGCCGAAATCGACGTCCACGTCGTCTCCAAGCGCCACGAAGCGCGAGAAGCCGATGCCGCGCAAGCCCGCCCAGTCCAGCACCGCCGCCCCCAGCGCGCCCGATTGCGACACGAAGGCCAGCTTGCCGACGCTTGCCGCCAGGTGCCCAAAACTGGCGTTGAGGCCCAGCGCCGGCGCCTGCAGGCCAATGCTGCCCGGTCCCAGGAGGCGCACCAGGTGCGGCCGCGCGGCGTCGAGCATGGCCTGGCGCGGCGCGCGGCCGGTCACGGCGGTCATCACGATCACGGCGCGGGTGCCGCGCGCGCCCAGTTCCGCGATCAGGCCGGCGATGGTGGCGGGCGGGGTGCAGAGGATGGCCAGGTCGGGTGCGGCCGGCAGCGCGGCCACGCGCGCGTAACACGGCATGCCGTGCAGCGTGGTGTACTTGGGGTTGACCGGCCAGATGTGGCGCTCGCCGACAGCGAAGCCGCCCTCCGCCAGGTTGGCCAGCACCCGGGTGCCGATGCGGTACGGCTTTTCCGACGCGCCAATGACGGCCACGGTACGGGGGGCAAACATTCGGTCCAGATTCCTGATGCTCATGCGGCTTTGTCCTGTCGTCGGGGAAAATTGTAGTTACTTACCAGCGCGAGGCATGTTCCTCGGTCACGCCCATCATCTGGGTGACGATGCGCTTCGGTTCATCGGGCCTGCTGCGCACCCAGCCCGTAAAGGCGCCCACCGGTTGCAGGAAACGGCTGGCCGCGACCAGGTTCCTGCGATGGTCGCGGCGCGCGCCTTCGGGCGTGAAGTGCAGCTCCAGCAAATCGTCCTCGGTAAAAATATGCCAGGTCGACAGCGGGTCCTTGGCATCGTACAGGAAGCGGGCCGGCGCCAGCGCATGCACCTGGCCGTCGAGCCACAATGCGTTTTCGTTGGCGCCGAAATACCCGGCCTGCAGGTTGAAGCCCAGTTCCAGCGTATGGGCCGAAGCCCAGCGCCATGCCGTATCGCGCGCCAGCAGGCCGTTGGAATAATCGAAGCTGGCCACGCCGCCGGCCAGATCGTACTCCTCGCGCCACGTGCGCACCTCACCGCGCAGCGGCATGCCCGACGATTTTTGCGTCGAATGCACCGACCCGCCGGCCACCGTGCCCGTGGCCAGCAACAGCGGCGCGGCGGGCGGTCCGAAATGGGCATCGATTTCCAGGTGGTCGCACTGCACCGTGAGCGCGAAACTGCCCGCGCCCGACGGTTCGAGCGCAATGCGCCCCTGGCGCGAGTGAAAATAACTGGCGCCTCCCGAATGATCGGCTACCTGGCCGCGCCGGCCCAGGCGGCCGTCGGCCGAAAAATTGACCAGCATGTCGCCGTCGCTGCGGTCGAACGCATAGGCAAACGCGGTGCTGGTCCAGCCCAGGTCCACGATCGCCACGCCGCAAAAAACCCGCTCGGTGCACAGCGCCACGTAATGCCAGCGCTTGTGGTGAAACCGGCGCCACCACGCGCTGCGCGCAAACGGCGCCGCCAGGCCGCGCCAGTCGATGGTGCCGGTCTGGCCGGCAAAGCGACCGAGCAGCGGCTGGCCATCGATGCCGACCAGGCCGGCGGGTGCGGCGGGCAAACTCATGCGGCAACCGCCTTGCGGCGGGCGTTGCGAACGGCGGTGTCGATCAACATTGGGTGGGGGCGCCGGAGCGCGTATGTCTGGGATGCCTATTTTAATAAGGAAATCAAACTTGCTCCCAGTCCGAATGCGCTATATTGTGTTTTTCCCGGTTGTTTACTCTTATTTCATGCGTCTGCTGCACACCTCCGACTGGCATCTCGGCCAATCCCTGCACAATTTCGAACGTCACTACGAACACCAGCGCTTCCTCGACTGGCTGCTCGACACCATTGTTGCCGAGCAGGCCGACGCCCTGCTGATCGCCGGCGACATCTTCGACAATGCCAATCCGTCGTCCGCTTCGCAAAAGCAGCTCTATCGCTTTTTGCAGCGCGCCAGGGAACGCGTGCCGCACCTGAACCTGGTGGTCATCGGCGGCAACCATGATTCGCCGGGCCGGCTGGAAGCGCCCGGTCCGCTGCTCGAGGCCCACGGCACGCGCGTGATCGGCGCCGTCCAGCGCGACGCCGGCGGCGTGCTCGATCTCGACGCTCTGGTGTTGCCGCTCACCGGCGCCGATGGCACGGTGCAGGCGTGGTGCCTGGCAGTGCCGTTCCTGCGTCCCGGCGACGTGCCGCGCGGGCCGGTGCTGCCGGGCGCCGAGGATGCGCCGGCGGCCGATCCCTACCTGGCCGGCATCGCCCTGCTGTACCGGCAGGCGCTGGCGCTGGCGCTGGAAAAACGCCAGCCGGGCCAGGCCATCCTGGCCATGGGCCACTGCCACATGATCGATGGCCAGATGTCCGCCGACTCGGAACGCCGCATCGTCATCGGCGGCACCGAGATGCTGCCGGCCGGGATCTTCGACCCGGCCATCGCCTATGCGGCGCTCGGCCACCTGCACCTGGCGCAGGCGGTGGGCAAGCAGGATCACATCCGCTACTGCGGCAGCCCGATCCCGCTGTCGTTCGCGGAAGTGGGCTACCAGCACCAGGTGCTGCGCATCGACCTCGATGGCGAAGCGGTGCGCGAGATCGCGCCGCTTGCCGTTCCGCGCGCGGTGCAGCTGCTGCGGGTGCCGGCCAGGCCGGCGCCCATCGCCCAGGTGCTGGAGGAACTGGCGGCGCTGGACGTGCCGGACGCGCCGGGGGAACAGCAGCCGTTCCTGGAAGTGCGGGTGCGGCTCGATGCGCCGGAGCCGGGCCTGCGCGCGCGCATCGAGGCAGCACTGGATGGCAAGCCGGTGCGCCTGGCCAAGATCGAGACCTCGAGCGCCGCACGTGGTTCCAGCGTGGACACGGAGGTGATGACGCTCGACCGCCTGGAACAGCTGAAGCCCGACGACATCTTCCGCCAGCTGTACCAGCAGCGCTTCGGCAACGCCGCGCCACCTGACCAGTTGAGCGCCTTTGCGGAGCTGATGCTGCCATGAGAATCCTGCGCATCGGCGGTAAGAACCTGGCGTCGCTGGCCGGAGAATTTAGCGTGGACTTCGAGCAGGAACCGCTCGCTTCCACCGGCCTGTTCGCCATCAGCGGCCCCACCGGCGCCGGCAAGAGCACCCTGCTCGACGCCCTGTGCCTGGCACTGTACGACGACACGCCGCGTTTACTCAAGGTGTCCGGCCGCAGCATGCTGGCCGACGTGGGCAACGAAACGGTGTCCACGCAAGACACGCGCACGCTGCTGCGGCGCGGCACGGCGGAAGGTTACGCCGAGGTGGACTTCATCGGCAACGACGGCGCCGCGTACCGCGCGCGCTGGAGCGTGCGCCGCTCGCGCACCCGGGCCGAAGGCGCGCTGCAACCCACCGCCATGACCTTGCACCTGCTGACCGCGCTGCAACCGATCGGCGCGACCAAGACCGAAGTGAAAGGCGAAATCGAACGCCGCATCGGCCTGTCGTTCGAACAGTTTACGCGCGCCGTGCTGCTGGCGCAGAACGAATTCTCCGCGTTCCTCAAGTCCGAAGACAACGAGCGCGGCGAACTGCTGGAAACGCTCACCGGCAGTACCGTCTACACCGAGATTTCGATGCGCGCCTTCGAACGCGCCAAGCTCGAACAGCAGGCGCTGCAAAGGCTCAACGCCCGCCTGGCCGACCAGAAACCGTTGAGCACCGAAGAACGGGCCGCGCTGGAAACCCAGGCGCAGGCCGCGACCGACGCGCTGCAGGCGCTGGAGCAGCGCAAGGCCGACCTGGAACAGGAGCTGCGCTGGCATCGCCAGGCGCAACAGCTGGCCCAGGACGAACTGGCGGCGCAGCAGGCGTGCGACCAGGCCACCGCGGACGTGGCGGCAGCGAGCCCGCGCCGCGCCGCCCTCGCCCACCTGGTGGCGATACAGGCGGCGCGGCCGCTGGCCGGCGAAATCCGCCGCGTCGAAGCGGACATCGCCGCCACCGAAGCGGCGATCGCCGCCGGTACCGGGGCGATCGCCCTCGCCGCCCAACAACTGGACCGGGCGACTGCCTTGCAACAGCAAGCGGCCAACGGCCTGCAGGAAGCGGAAACCGCGCAGCGCACGTCCGGGCCGCAACTGGACCAGGCCAAGGCGCTCGACGCCCGCGTGGAAGCGATGCTGCCCGCCTGGCGCCAGGCCGCCAGCGCATGCGAAAAAGCCAACCAGGTCGAAACCTCGGCCAAGGCCGCGCTGCAGGCGTCGCAGCTGGAAACGGGCGCCGCGTGGCTGGCGCAGCACCGGCAATGGCAAACGCTGGCACAGTCATGGGAACGCTGGGACGTACTGTTCGTGCAGGCCGGCCAGGCTGCCGCCCAGGTGGACAAGCTGGCCGACCAGCTGGCGCGCATCCAGCGCAATGCCAGGATCCACCGCGACGAGGAAGCGGAAGCATCGGCCAAACTGGCCAAATCGGCCACCGTGCTCGAAACGCTGGAAGCGCGGCGCATGGATGCCAACCAGGCGCTGGCTGCTTTCGATCCGGAACAGCTGCATGCCGCGCGCAGCGGCTGGCAGCAGCACCGCGAGCTACTGGCCAGCGGCGAGAAAATCTGGCTGGAGCTGGCGGCGCGCCAGCAGCGCAGCGCACATCTCCACCAGCAGGACCGGCACCTTCGCGCCACCATCGCAGCGGCCGGCGCGCAACTGGCCAATGCACAGCAGGAAGGCGTGGCGATTTTCGCCGCGTTTTCACAGGCCGAGCGTTCGCTCACGCTGGCGCAGGCGGCCAGCGGCGAAAGTGTGGAAAAGCTGCGCGCTGCGCTGCAGGACGACACGCCGTGTCCCGTGTGCGGCGCGCACGATCATCCCTATCGCCACACAGATCCGGCGCTGCAAGGCATGCTGGGCAGCCTGCAAGGGGAGCTCACGCGCTGCCGCACACTGGTGGAAGCCAACGTCAATCAGCAGGCCGCACAACGCGCCACCGAACACGCCAGCCTCGAACAACTGAACCTGCTGCAGGTGGACGCCGACGCCGAACGGCAGGCGCTCGACCGCGTGCAGGCGGCCTGGCTGGCGCACCCGCTGCTGGCCGACGACAGCCCGGCGCCGCCACCGGACGCCGACCAGCGCAGCGCATGGTTCACGACACAACTGGACCAGGCGCGCAGCAACCTGCAGGCAATCGAACAGCAGGACCGCGCACTGCACGCGGCGCGCACCGCGCGCGACAAGACGCAGGCGGAATACGAGGCTGCGGCGGCCAACGTCAGACAGCTGCAGGAAGCCGCCACCGGCGCCCGCACCGCGCTGGCACAGGCCACTACCGAGTACCAGAGCCTGGACACACAGCGCAGCGACGCGGCGGCGACGCTGGCCGATCTGCTGGCCGGCCTCGACCCCGCCTTCACCGGCGGCGACCTGCCCAACGACGGCTGGAAAGACGACTGGACCATGGATCCCGCGCAGTTCCACGAAGCGCGTCAGGCCGAGAGCCGGCAGTGGCTGGCACAACGCGAGGCGCATGAACAGCGCGGCGCCGCGCTGGCCACGTTCGACGTCGAAATGAAGGCACTGCACGATGCCGTAAACCGCGCCGGCGAAGACGCGCTGGGCGTGCGCCACGCGTATGCCGTGGCCGACGACGCGCTCAAGCACACCCAGGACCAGCGCATGGCGCTATGGGGCGGGCGCGAAGTGGGCGTGGTGGAACGGGCGCTGGTCGCAGCCATCGAGCAGGCCAGGACGTTGCTGGCCAGCCGCCAGCAGGAAACGCAGCAGGCCGCGCAGGCCCGCGTGCGCGCCGACGAGGCGCTGGCGCAGGCCAACAGCCGGCTCGGCGCGCTGCACGCAGCGGCAACGACGGCAGCGCAGGAACTGGCCGACTGGCTGGCGGCGTTCCAGCAGCAACAGCCCGACGCCGGCGTGGACGATCTCGAACGGTTGCACGCGCTGCTGGCGCGCCCTGCCACCGACATCGAGAGCGAACGCGCAGCGTTGCAGGCACTCGACCGCGCCGCCGACAACGCCGCCACGGTGCTCGGCGAACGCCAGCGCCAGCGCGCCCAGCACCAACTGGCCGCGCCGCCGCCACGCGCGGCAGCAGCAACCGGTGCCGCCGGCCCCGGCGCAACAGCGCCGGACGACGCTGGCGAATCACCGTCACCGGTGGCAGCGCTGGCCGCCGATCTCAATGCGCTGCTGGCCGAGCGCCAGCAGGCACAGGACAGCGCCGCTGCCGTGCACCTGACGCTGGCCCAGGACGACGCCAAACGGCGCCACGCGCACGCCATGCTGGAGGAAATCGCCGCGCAGGAGGCGGTCGAGCAGCGCTGGTCGCGCCTGAGCGACTTGATCGGCTCGGCCGACGGCAAAAAGTTCCGCAATTATGCGCAGCAGTTCACGCTCGACGTGCTGCTCGGTTACGCCAACGCCCACCTCCACCACCTGTCGCGCCGCTACCAGCTGGAACGGATCCAGAATCCGGCCAATCCGTCGCTGGCGCTGCTGGTGCGCGACCAGGACATGGGCGGCGAAATGCGCTCGGTGCACTCGCTGTCGGGCGGCGAATCGTTCCTGGTGTCGCTGGCGCTGGCGTTGGGACTGGCCTCGCTGTCGTCGAACCGGGTACGGGTGGAGTCGCTGTTCATCGACGAAGGTTTCGGCAGCCTGGACGCGGAAACCCTGCGCGTGGCGATGGATGCGCTGGACGGCTTGCAGGCCATGGGCCGCAAGGTGGGCGTGATCTCGCACGTGCAGGAGATGACGGAACGCATTTCCACCAAAATCCTGGTGCAGCCGGCGGCGGGCGGCCGCAGCACCATCAGCGTGGTGTAGCCGCAGTGTAGCGCTGCCGTCACACCCCGGCGCGGCGGCGCGGTTATGCTGGCGCCGCGGCGCCAGTTTGCTATCATCGAGGCTCCCGCATGGAGTTCACCATGAGCATAGGCGCCGTCACCATCAGCCCCGCAGTCGGTCAGCCCGAGCGTTTTTCGCCTCTGGCCCGCGACACCGCGCGCGCCACCGGCTTTGTCACCGCTGGCAATGGCAATGGCAATGGCAATCCTGCCAGCACCACCACGCTCACGCCCGAGGCGCTCAAACTGGTGGACGACCTCAAGGCGCGCGACACCGAAGTGCGCCAGCACGAACAGGCCCACCTGGCCGCAGCGGGCGGCCTGGCCATCTCCGGCGCCACCTACACGTATCAGCGCGGCCCCAACGGCGTCAATTACGCCATAGGCGGCGAAGTGCAGATCGATACCTCGCCGGGCGCCACGCCGCAAGAAACCATTGCCCGCGCGGCATCGATCCAGGCCGCCGCCTCGGCGCCGGCCGAACCTTCCGGCGCCGACCGCGCAGTGGCGGCAGCAGCGCAGCAGATGGCGGCGCAGGCGCGCGCCGAACTGGCCAGCCAGGAAACCGACAACACGGGCGGCGCCGCAGCCGCCACGTTCGAACGCATGGCGCGCAGCTATGGCGCCGATGCGGGCCGGCCGGCCGCCGCTCCCGCCGTGAACGTGTACGCGTGACGCTGGCCGCGCCGGTGATAAAATCGCGCCTTTCGCCTTCGCTCACGAGTCAATCATGTTAAAAGCACCACGCACCCTCACCTTCAAATGCGCCAAATGCGCCAAGGCCGTCCAGGTTCGCCTGCAAAAAGTATCGGCGTGCTCGCACATCCAGCCTTATGTGGGCGTGTGCCCCTGCGGTGAAGTCAAGCACCATGCGCTGGGCCAGAAAGACGCCGTCGCCTCGTACCTGGCCGCCCCCGAAGGCTGGACCCACCACCATTAATTTCATTATCGAAGATGCAAGCCCTCAAGTTCCGGAAAGTGTAACCGTTATAGAAGTATTATTAAACGGAAGCTGCCATGGCAACCATACCCGCACTCGGTGCCCGGAACCTGCCGGCCACTTATTATCCGGCCAGCCAGAAGGCCGAGACCAGGACCAGCAACACCCCCACCACGCAAAAGGCCGGCGATGCGTCCGCGCTGTCTTCGCTGTCGAACGACGCGCTGGACATGCAAAAGCGGGTTGCCTCGCTGGGCAATTCCACCGTCGATTTCGCCCAGGACTTCGTGAGCAGCTTCACCAAGGCGCTGTTCGGCGACGCTGCCAAGGGCGCCACCATTGAATTCGACAGCGCCAGCCTGGAAGCGTCGTCGAGTTATGCGCTGGGCGTGCAGCAAACCTCCGGCGCCAACGGCGTGCAAACGCTGGCGGGCCTGAGCCTCACCGACAGCTCGCACTTCATCGGCAAGGGCACCATTACCACGGCCGATGGCCGCAAGTTCGATTTCGAGGTGGAAGTCAAATACGAGTATCAGCTCGACGCGGCCAGCAGCTCGCAGACCAGCCAGGCCGCCGCCGACAAGGCCGGCAACGAGCCGCAGACCGTCGACCTGTCCGACCTGCCCACCGTCAAGGTGCCGAATATCGATTTCCCAGGCACCCTGGCGGACCTGTTCCAGCTGATCGGCCGCGATTTGCAGACAGCGCTGACCAGCGGCGACGGCGCCTCCGACCAGACCAGCGACAATATCGACCGCAACACGCTGCGCGGCCTGTCGCTACGCCTGCTCAACCTGGTGGACAGCAAAAACACCGACACCTATACCGCGCACAGCATCGCCGACAAGGCCAAGTCGGCCGCTGCGTACGGCGAGCAGGCCGCGCCGGCAGAAGTGGCCACGCCCATCAAGGTGGCGCCCGACGACGTGACCACGCCGGTCAAGGTGGCGCCGGACAGCGTCGCGCCGACAGAAACACCCGCTGCGGCCGATGCCGCTGCGCAGCCCGACGCCACGCGCTGAGCGACCGGTATAATAAGCGGCTGTATCATCCGCTTATTACTCCTACCGATCGCCCTCCATGTCCGTAAATACCACTACCGCTCCCACACCGCAACAGATCCACTGGGAGGAAAACGGCGTGCAGCACAGCGCGCGCTGGCGCTCCGAGGCCGGCATGCCGCCGCCCAAGCGCGTGGTCATCGCCGACGACCGCACCAATGCCGATGTGGCCTATCGCCTGGCGTGCGAAGGCACGGCCCTGCTGTGGCGTGGCGACTTCCAGAACGCGCGGCAGCTGCTGCAAGCGCTGGCCCGCCGCGCCGACCATAAAGCCAAGCCGGCCAAAAAAGCCAAACCGGCCAAGGTGCCCGCCACCCCCACCGAGGCCTTTCACCTGCACCGCCAGGCGCAGTCGCAGCGCGCACGCACGCTGGCCATGCTGCTGCTGCCGTTCGAAGACGGCTACACCATTCCGCTGCGCCGCGCACCCGACGTCACCCTGGCCTGCAACGAAGCCTATGGCCGTTTCGAAGAACCGTTCATCGCGTCGCTGCGGGAGCTGCTGGGCGTGATCGGCGCCCACGAGTGGCGCCGCACCGGCGTGGAAATCCCGGCGCTGAACGCGCGCATCCATCCGTACTATGGCGTGTTCTCGCCCGTGCGCGGCGAGTATGTGCAGCTGGTGGCCGAGGCGCCGCTGCCAAAGGATGCGTCGCTGGCGTTCGATATCGGCGTGGGCACGGGCGTACTGTCGGCCGTGCTGGCACAGCGCGGCATCGCGCGCGTGATTGGCACCGACCAGGACCAGCGCGCACTGAGCTGCGCGCGCGAAAACATCAACCGCCTGGAGCTGGACCAGCAGATCGAACTGCGCGTGGCCGACCTGTTCCCCGAAGGCCGCGCCCCGCTGGTGGTATGTAATCCGCCATGGGTGCCTGCCCGCCCAAGCTCCGCCATCGAAGCTGCGGTGTACGACCCGGACAGCCGCATGCTGCGCGGCTTCCTGGCCGGCCTGGCCAACCACCTGACGCCGCGCGGCGAAGGCTGGCTGATCCTGTCCGACCTGGCCGAGCACCTGGGCCTGCGCTCGCGCACCGACCTGCTCGAGTGGATCGCAACTGCCGGCCTGAAGGTGGTGGACCGGACCGACGTGCGCCCCACCCACCCGCGCGCAGCCGACGCCAGCGATCCGCTGCACCAGGCCCGCGCTGCCGAAGTGACGTCGCTGTGGCGCCTGGCAGCGGCCTGATCGATATTCAAAAGACAGCATGCACTACTGTCCTTGCGTTATCGGCTGAACCTGTATATAATTCATGCCTCAGACGCGGGGTGGAGCAGTCTGGCAGCTCGTCGGGCTCATAACCCGAAGGTCACAGGTTCAAATCCTGTCCCCGCAACCAAATTCGGCGAAGCCGTTGATTCCAAAAGGATTCAACGGCTTTTTGCTTTTGCGGGTGTGTCACACTTAGTGAGCCACCTCATGCACATCAAAGCACCACGACTCCTGCTTAACCGGTTCGGCGTCTACTACTTCCGCTACAAAGCCGATGGCGTCGAGAAACGCATAAGTCTTCGCACCAAATGTTCCACAACTGCTAACATTCTTGCTCTGCAATTGAATCTCAATATCGAGAGGAAGCGAGCAATGAGTAATCCCAAGCTGACCGATTTCGACTTTGGCTCGATTGGCCGGTATGAGCTGACCTTGCCCAATGGGGTGAAGATCAAAACAGACGGAACGCAAGCGGATCATTCTCGGGCGATGGAGGCGTTGGAGCAGATCGGCCCGCTCTTGCAGAGCATGCCCGCACCAGGCAACCAGCAGCAAACCCCAAGCCTTCCCAAATCTGAGCCTCTGATCGCTGCAGTTCAAAAATGGCTGGCAAACTGTGCCGGCAAAAACGGGGCTCGGACCGTTGTGACGAAGACCTATCACATCAAAGATTTTATGGCCCGGTCGTTTTCGCACATCGAATCCGTTGAGCGTTGGCTGGCCGAGAGCCAAAACACGGACTTCCTGAAAGAGCGTGGCCTTCGGACCGTCGAAGCTCGCAAGGTTCGTGGCGACTACAAGGCCAAAGACATTGAGAGCAATGCGATCAGCAAAAAGACACTCACTGACTACAAGGGCATGCTGGCAAGCGGAGCCGATGCCCAAACGGCCAAGACCATCGACAATAAGCTCGACACCTTGAAGGACTTTTTTGATTATGCGATTGGGCATGGGCTCTACACGCTCTCGCAAGACAATCCGGTCCAAGGTCTGCATATCCACACCAAGAAGACTCGGAAGGCGAGCACGCAATCCTTCCAGCCGTTCCCGGTAACGGCTTTGCAAACCCTCTTCGAGCCCAAGACCTACCTCCCTCGCATGAACGAGCCTGATTTGTTCTGGGGCCCATTGCTGGGCGTCTACTCCGGTATGCGGATCGGTGAGGCTACGCAGATTCGTGTGCAAGACGTGCACCTGGCAGACAACGGCGTGCACTACATCCACATCCACAAAAGCAAAACGATCGGCGGCATTCGCAACGTCCCGATTGCCCAAGCCTTGATCGATCTGGGCTTCCTGCACTACGTTGAAGAGTGCAAAGCGGCAGGAGCTGAGCGAATTTTTCCACACTGTCCCTACATCAATCACTCGTATTACAAGCAGCTATCTGCGGCCCTGTTAGAACACCAGCGAGCTTTGAACATCAAGCTGCCGCAGACGAGCTTCCATTCGTTCCGGGTCAATGTCATCACTGTTGAGTTGCACTGAAATCTGACCCACTTTCCCCAGAAATTTGCAGCGGAATTTGACCCACGTTAGTAGCACAATTCGACCTGTCCTATCGGCAGGAGAATGGAGTGATCGAC
>Ga0308157_10004326_pt1 | contig 19013 bp, 14 predicted proteins | sample PhyBR1_FD_201035 | JGI IMG/M metagenome (GOLD analysis project Ga0308157, IMG submission 201035) | Phyllosphere microbial communities from UC Gill Tract Community Farm, Albany, California, United States - DLSLB.R1 | ecosystem: Host-associated > Plants > Phyllosphere > Unclassified | place: USA...
ATTTCCTAATTTGCTTTCTCCCATTCCGTAAAAGAAAAACTGCAAAAACCACATGGTTCCAGCAAGAGCAGAAAACAAAACGTTTTTAGTTATTGGAGTAGATTTGTCCGTGTAATTTTTAATGGTTTTATTTTTAAAATTTAAATAAAGGCACCAGATAAAATTGGTTGTAAGTCCACCCCAAAGAAGAACTACATAAGTCACATTATTCTGGAATAATGGATTTGCTCCATTTACAACTGCTTGCTCTGCCATTGATTTTCCAGCTTCAATTCCGTAATTAAAAAATGAACTTAAAATTCCTGAAATCACGGCCACGATCAAACCTTTTACCAGATTGAAGTCTTTGTCTTTATCTTCGTGACCTGTTGCAAAATCTTTCTCTTTCAGCATTCCTGCTTTTCCAGAAATGGCAATTCCGATTAGATATACAACCACACCCAATAAAACGATCTGACCACCAGTATTAGTAAGCATGTGAGAAAATGAAATCTTACCTTCAGTTGGAACAATATCATAATAAATGGAAGGAACCAAAGCTCCAAATGCAGAGCAGAATCCTAACGTAATTGAATTTCCTAAAGACATTCCTAAATAACGAACGCCTAAACCATAAGTTAAGCCGCCAATTCCCCAAATTAAACCCATCGTAAAAGTGAAGGTTTTTATTGATGGAGAAGCTGCTGCAATAATTTCTGTAAAATTTGGAATTGTTAAGTAGGCTGCAATTGGCGGTACAATCAGCCAAGAGAAAAAACCTCCAACAAGCCAATAGCTTTCCCAAGCCCAGTCTTTTACTTTTTTAAAAGGCATATAAAAACTACCTGAAGAAAATCCTCCGATAGAATGAAAAATGATTCCTAATAATGATTCCATTTAATAAATTTTAGTTTTTGGTTTGTTAGATAGTGATTTGGTTTTGTAAAATAAGAGAATGTCAAAAAGAAAACTGTCCTGTACTATCCTTTACGGATTTTATATTTTTTGTTAAAACTAAAGATTATTAGAAATAACGACTTGTAATTATTGGGTAAATAGATTTAAAATGGCTATTTTAGCAATTGATTTCGTAATTATTGATTCCTCATTGGGGTTAAAATTTAGAAATCATAAAAAAAAGATTACAAGCCTTGTCAATTTCTCTTTTTTATTAGTAAAATGACACTGCTTAACAGCTTCCCTTTTTAAAGAAGAGATTTTTTTAAATTATTTAGAATTAAAAAAGTGTCCTGCAGAAATACAAGACAAATTTCCTCAAAATGAACATGATTAAACTTATTAAAATAGATGAAGATTCTCGAGTTCCTAAATACAAGCAGATTGTTGACTCTATTCTTCAGAACATCGCTAACGGAAATTTAAAAATCAATCAAAAAATTCCTTCTATAAATAGTTTCAGCGAAGAATTTTATATGTCTCGTGATACTGTTGAGAAAGCTTATAATATTTTAAAAGAGAGAAAAATCATTTCTTCCATTAGAGGAAAAGGTTATTATATTACCCGAACAAAATTGGAATCTAAAGTCAATATTTTATTTCTGACCAATAAATTGAGTTCATATAAAATGAAGACGTACAGTTCTTTTATTGATACTTTGGGCGCAAATGCACATGTTGATCTTCAAATTTACCACTGCGATGAAACTTTATTTTTGAACATCTTAGATAAGTTTGAGGGAGCTTATGATTATTATGTTATTACAACGCACTTTAAAACAGACGAATTAAAACATTTAAGTTTTACTGATGATGTTGTAAATGCTATTAAAAAAATTCCACAAGAAAAACTGGTTGTTTTAGATAATATCAAACTGGGTACAGGAGATGATGTAATTAAGATTTATCAGGATTTTGAAAATGATATTTATAATGCCCTAAAAGAAGGTCTTTCCAAAATCACAAAATATAAACGTTTGATTTTGGTATATCCAGATAAAGCGGTTTATCCGTATCCAAGAAGAATTCTACACGGATTTAGAAAATTCTGCGTTGAGCATGAAATTAACTTTGAAATTCTGAGTGAAGTTTATGACGACATGATTCTTAAAAAAGGAGATTTGTTTATTACAATTGAAGAATCTGATTTGGTCAATTTAGTAAAACAGATTCGCGATGAAGAATTTGTTTTAGGAAAAGATATTGGCGTTATATCTTATAATGACACTCCTTTAAAAGACTTACTTGGCATTACTGTAATGTCAACCGATTTTAATGTAATGGGAGAAACTGCCGCGAGAATGATTTTGAATAAAGAAAGAGGTCAAGTAAAAGTTCCTTTTAATTTTATTGATAGAAATTCGATCTAAGGCTCTGAGGTTCTGAGAAGCTAAGATTCTAAGCTTTCTTCATTTTGACTAAAACTTATTGATGAAATTTATTTCATAAAAAAACCTCGTCTGTTGACGAGGTTTTAGTTGTATTATTTTTTTGATTCTTCGATAGAAACTTTTCTGAACTCTTTTAAAAGTTTTTCAATTTCTAAAGTTGATTTACGTGCTCTTGGTCCAGCAGCTTTAATTCCTTTTTCAGTCAAAGATTCAGCTTCAGCTTTGAATGTTTCAATTTCGGCGTTGATTTTTACTAATAAATCTTTCATGCTTATATATTGTTAAATTAAGCCACAAAAATAAAAGTTTGTGTGATAGTTACAACAATTTTGCTGTTAAATTTAATGCAGTTTTTCATTCAATTTCTTTACAATAAATTGACTTCTTATTTTTCAAAAAAACCAACAAACACAATACACTAACAATCAATAACTTATTAGTGAAAATAATTTCAAAACTATTTTTAAGAGCTTTCAATAGAGTGTTGTAAAAAATAACATTTTTTCTTGAAACACCTCTAGAAATGCTTTTAATGAAGAACTCTTTAGCGGAAAAATTACCCAAAAAAGGAAAATTTTACTCAAATGGAATCTTATTTATATGCGTACTTTTTTAACAAACATCCATCAAATCGCCGATATAAGCCAAATCCTATCCTTCAATCTTTGAGACTATAATTGAATAATCAAGATTGTGGTCTTCCCTATTAAGGCTTCTTTTAATGTAAAGCTATTTTTCATTTTTAATGGTTAGCGAATGGTTTATAGAACAAAAACAATACAAGCTTTTTATATTTATAAAATATTAAAAAGAGACAAAGTTATTTTACTTTGACTTTTACTTTTGCAGAAAGTTGTTTAGCCAAATTTGTGACATAATTGGTAAAAAAAGCAGAATCATTAAATCCTTTATCTGCACTCAGTTCCCAAGCGGCAATAGCATAATAGCTGATTTCTTTATTGTTTTCAACTTTTAATTTTGCTAAATACGAATCTGTCAGCTGTCCTGTTTTTGGAGCTTCAATGTAGCCTTGATAAATATTTGCGGGAACTAAAATGGCTGTTCCCAGAATCCATTGGCGCTCGTAAGTTAGATAATCATGTTGAATTAAACATACCCAATCTCCAGCTTCGATAACCTGAAGCGGATTTTTATTGTTCAAATTAGAGATTGCAGCCAGAAACGTTTCGTTTCCTTTAATTCCATTTATAGAAACAGTGTTTTTATAACCATACATGCCTGGCCAGATAGAAGTAGTTTCCTCTACTTGATAAAGATTCCCAGAAGCATTCCAATTTTGATAGTGGTAACTTAAAACGGAATTTACAGGTCCTTCAGTTACAATTTTAAAAGTTGTCTTTTCAACGTTATTAATAGTGTCATTTCCTAAAATTCCTAGTCTATTTATTTTGTTATCGATAAGCAATGCATATCCTCCCAAACCAACAGAATTTCCAACAGGAAAAATGTCTCTTCCCCAATCGTACATTACATGATAATTGTCTTCAACCGCACCTTTACTGTTTATACCTACATTTTCTGGAGTAATTCCTGGAAGTTTTTTCCCGAAAACATCTTTAGAGTTTCTTCCATCCAAATAATGTCTAAAACCAACCTTGTCATTTTCCCAAGTTGGGCCATCGGTCTGGTATTTTTGATAGCCCAATTTTTTATGAACTTGATCTGCCATTAATATTTCCTGCGTGTCAGGATGAACTGGAAGATTCTTTCCTTCTCTTTTTCCAAAACGAACACTTGTTTTTATGGTAAACTTTGGATCTGTTTGAGACCATTTTAACTGTATATTTTTTTCTTCATTGGGCAAAAAATCAGAAGTAAAGAAAATTTCATCCCATTTTCCATCACCATTAAGATCATTTGTCTGCGCTGCAATGGTATCGGTTTTATATATTAAGATTGGAAAAGTCCCTTTTATAGCACTTTCTCCGATATGCTCTCTTTTTATAGAAATTGATTTTTGATTGAGTGCCAAAGAAGTCTCATTTTTTAAAATAATAGTTTTTTCTGTTATATCTTTAGAAACTTTACAACCTGATAATAAAGCAGTTAATAGAGCAACAGGAAGATATAATAACACTCTTTTTTTCATTCTTTCTTATTCTTTATTTTTCCGAACAATTTAAGGGATTTAATTGTTATAAAAACACTTAATACAGAAAAGTTTGTCAGAAAGAAATAGTAGTAATATAAAAAAGCAGGATAAACAACATCTATCCTGCTTCTAAAAGCAACATTTTATACAAATGTTTGCGCGAAAAAAATTATAAAAAAATAAAATAAATTACATTAAAAAATACATGGCTTTATAGTATTCCTGCATTTTTCTCTGAGAGATTTTTGGGGGCAAAAAAGGTTTTTCGATTGATTTAGAATCCAATGTATTATCAAAAAATACTTTTAACTCTTTTAAGATTTCAGGTTTGGTTTTAGATTCGTTAAATAGAATAAAATTATTTGTACTTTCTAAAAAAGATAAGCTCCTGTAATGCTGAACATTAAACAAACAAACTAAAATATTAGCTCCTCTTTTCTCTTGTCCTAAAAAATTAAGCAATTCGTTGTGATTGTGTATTACAAAAACGATACGATCAAATTCTTTAGCTGTTGTTCCGTCAAAAAAAGAATCTTCTATAAAATCAAGCTCTTCCTTAAATCTTCTTTTAAACATTTTTAGAAAAACGCCTTTACTATCAAATACTAGAACTTTTTCCTTCTTCATTTTCCTCTATTTTAAATAAACATCAAAATTAAATCAGGAAATAATCAATAAGTACCCTGACAGGTCAAAAATTAGACATTATAGGGTATTTTTAAATCTTTATAATCTGAGTAACATTGTTTTCAACAAAGACCAATAACTCTTCAATTTTCCTACAATCGTAATCTTTCCTAGAAATAGTAATAATATAATTATTGCGTCCTTTTATATATAGAAACAAAAAATTCTTGGTCAAAATTACCTTTTCAATTGTTGTCCATTTATGAGTTAAATTGCCTAATGGAAATTGAATACAAACCTTTGAACTAGTAAATTTGAATTTATACCTGCTATTTAATTTTTTAAATTTTAGTAATCTCTTTGTCAACTTAAAAACTATTCCTGAAATAGCATCAGCAAATGAATTTTCAATTACTACAAAAAAAACTATTACTACCAAGCTTCTTATTAGCCAAAACAAAAAATCAGTTTCAAAATCAATATTTGATAAATCAAGAAAAATCAGAAGTAACAAAATCAATATTGAAACAAAAACAACACGTTCTCTAAATAGATGCTCAAAATACATTTTATTAAGCTTTCTTATCTCAGAAAGACGCAATGGAAACTCTAATGAAAAATTTGTGGTATTCATGACTTTTGCTTCAGATTTTAACTTAACAACAAAAGTATCTTAAGATTTTTCTTCAGCACAGACCAAAAAGCTTTTAAACTATCATAATAGGACTTTTTAAATTTCGAATTCAAAAAATCTTTGCTCGCAAAGTAAGATTTTTTCTATATTAAATTCTACGTCAAATAAGCTCCCAAAAAGACAAAAAAATAATAAAATAAGACATAAAATAAAATATTATTTAGTTTACATTCAAATACTTACAATAAAACAAAGTTTTATTTTGAGGTTTAATTTATTTAGCTACTTTTGAAATTAATTTAATTTTTTGAGAATAATTTCCTACAATGCAACCACACTCAACAGAAGAGGCTTTAAGAGAAAAAATAAAAGAACTTAGCTGTCTTTATACTATCTCAAAAATCATCTCCAAATCGAATTCGATAAACATCCAGACTCTTTACGATATCATTATTAGCGTAAAAAGTGCGTGGCGCTACTGTACAGACAATGTCGTAGAGCTCCACATAAAAGATTATCATTTATCTACATCTGAACAAATGGAACCCACTATATTTCAGTCTAGTACAATACTAGTAAACAAAATATATTATGGACACATTAAGGTGCACTATCCTTCAAAAAAATACAATTTGAGCGATTTTAGTGAAGATGAACAACTGCTTTTGGATACTATTGCAATAGAAATTGGAAATTATGTTGACAAATATCAAACCTTAGAAAGAAAAGCAGCATTGAGACGAACTGTTGAACGTATGGAGCGACTTTCTTTACTAGGAGAAATGACTGCGGGGATTGCTCATGAGCTAAATACTCCTTTAGGCAATATTTTAGGTTTTGCCGAACTGATCAAAGATCAAAATTCTGATTCTGAAATTAATGCTGACATTTCTATTATTATCAATTCCGTTATTTATTCACGTGAAATTGTCAAAAAACTGATGTACTTTTCTTGCGAAATGCCTCAAAAATTAGAGTTGCAAGAATTAAAACCTATTATAGTTTTTGCTCTTTCTTTTCTAAAATCCAATTTTCAAAAAAAAGCAATAAGACATGAATTGATTTTCAAGAATGACGCTATAATGGCTACGATAGATTCTGTTCAAATCACTCAAGTACTATTTAATCTTCTTATAAATGCAATCTATGCTTCGCCAGAAAAGAGTACTATTAAGATAATAATAGATGATGATGAAACTTATCTGTATTTAAAAATTGAAGATAATGGCATTGGAGTTCCAGATTCTATAAAAGAAAAAATATTTGAACCTTTTTTTTCAACCAAACCTGTCAATTATGGATGTGGTCTCGGTTTAAGTGTTGTTCATGGCATAATAAAAAATCATAATGGAGAAATCACTCTTCAAGACAATTCCCCTATTGGATCAATTTTTACAATTCGAATCCCATTATCTTAAAATAACATGACTTTCAAAAAAGAAAATATATTGATTGTTGACGATAATAATGATATGCTGGATTTAATTCAAAGACAATTAAAATCTTTCAATTATCGCCCATACAAGGCTTCTTCTGTAAGTGAAGCTATAGATGTACTCAAAAATTCAGATATAGATTTATTGATAAGTGACTTAAATATGCCAAACATCAATGGCATTGAACTACTAAAATTTGCAGAAGAACATTATCCAGCAATCCCAAAACTTGTCATATCAGGTATTCCATCTGTTTACAATATAGTTAGTGCAATGAAATCTGGAGCTTTAGATTATTTAACGAAACCTTTTACAAGCGAAGAGCTTCATAAAACTATTCTAGATTCATTGAAGAAACGAAATTTTATTTCTAAGACTTCAATTAATTTTCAAGATATAAACAACGAAAGATCATATGGAGGTCTTACAGGAAATTCAGTGCCTTTCAAAGAATTAATAGAAACAATCAAGCGAGTTAAAGACACTAAAGCAACTTTACTCATAGAAGGAGAAAGTGGCACTGGAAAGGAACTGATTGCAAGAGCCATTCATTTTACCAGCAAACTTGCAAACAAACCGTTTATTGTTGTAAACTGCGGAGGAATACCCGAAAATTTAATAGAATCTGAATTATTCGGCCACATTAAAGGCTCATTTACTGGAGCGACAGAAAATAGGATCGGTTTGTTTCAATCAGCTTATGGAGGAACCATTTTTTTGGATGAAATTGGAGACGCCCCAATGTCTGTACAAGTTAAGCTCTTACGCGTTATTCAAGAAAAAGAAATCTTAAGAGTGGGCGCCACAAAACCAGAAAAAATTGATGTCAGGATTTTATCTGCAACAAACAGCAATCTTGAAGAATTAGTTCTAAAAGGTTTATTTAGAGAAGACCTATATTATAGAATCAATGTTATTAATATTAAAACAACACCTCTTAGAGACCGTAAGGAAGATTTAGGAATATTAATAAATGATTTTATTGAAAAATATTCTCATGAATACAATAAACCAAATATTAAAATAAACGAAAAAGCAACCGATATTTTACTGAGATATAATTGGCCAGGAAACATACGAGAACTAGAAAATGTAATTCACAGAATGGTAATTATGAGTGACGACATCATAACCTTAGATCATATTCCAGAAAATTTGAAATATCATATTCCTTCATCTGACACAATTTTTAAATCTTTAAAAGAACATGAAAAAGAGCAGATATTGAAAGTTTTATCAGCTGTCAATAATAACAAAACAAAGGCAGCGCAAATACTTCAGATTGATCGAAAAACACTAAATCAAAAAATACTTTAAAAACCGAGTAAATATTCCTCACCCGCACAAAATCTACCTACACTTTTTGTATATTTTAATAAAGACTTAGATACAATATATTGATTTACAAATTAATATAAAAACGGGCACATAATTTGCCTTTAAAAGTCAAAAAAATATTAAAATAAATCAAATTGAACATCAAAATGGCTAAAATGAAACAACAATTAGGCTTAATTATAATTTCAGTCATAAACTTCCTAAAAAACTTTGATGATTTTTCTTTTTCATTAATTAAAATTCATCTCATAACTAATCTAAAAAAAGTATTTATAGTATTTTATTTCAAAATACTACACGGCTTTTAATCCTTCAATTAATTTAAATTTTAAAGTATACTTTCTTTATAAGTTATTAACAATTAACATCTCATTAATTATCAATAACTTATAAAGTAAAAAATGCATTTATTTTCTTAAAAAACTTAACTTTATAAAACAAATCCACATTTCCATGAAAATAATTAAACATTATTATGATGCTGATGATTCTTGGGTAGAACATTATGCTGCACAAATTGGAGGAAAAATTGAAGGAAACTTTATCCGATTGCCTGAGGAATCCCAATCTGGCACCAGATATTTTTTAGATTGTGGTGATGGCATTTTGGCTTACTACATAAATGTAGAGTACAAAAGAAACTACCAATTGATTCAACAGAATTTAAATCAAGATTTCGTTGGCTTTTATTATAATTTGACAGAAGGAGAAGCCTCTGTAAATACTGACTTTCTTTTATATAATGTTGGAAGATGGAATTACAATCTAGCCGTTATTGACGGATCATTGGAATCGGAATACAATGTAAAGAAAGGAAGTAAAACCTTCGCGTTATGCATTTTTATCAAAAAAAGCATGTTAAAGACCTTCACTCAAAAAAACAATATTGTAATTCAAAATATTGATGCAATACTTGATCCAAAAGAAAATACGATGGTTCGCTTTGATAGAATAAGCAGTGAAAGCTTTCATATATTAAGCGATTTGAGAAAATTAGAAGTCGGAGGAGCTATTTTCGATCTACATTTAAAAGGCACTGTCCATCTATTAATTTCAAATTATCTGAAAAAATTAGCCACAAAAAAAATCCTTATACAAACTGTTAACAAGAGAGACTTAGATCATATTATTGCTATACAGATGTATTTAATCAAACATATCAAAGATAATTTTCCAAGCATATCTCAAATGGCTAAAATGTCAGGCATGTCTGAATCAAAATTTAAAAACTTATTTAAGAAAATAACAGGAAATACAGCAAATGTTTTTTTCATGGAAAATAAATTACTACTAGCCAAAGAACTTCTTGAAACCAAACAACTGACTATTTCTCAAATTTCAGATGAGCTAAACTTTACCAATAATTCTTATTTCGCATCAAAATTTAAAGACCATTTTGGGTTATCCCCAAAAGCCTTTTATAAACAATTGTAAAGCAAGCAACAATAATCTATTAGAAACAACAAATCTATGAGAAAACTTACGCATTATTACAGTTTAACACCAGAATGGCAATATGATGTAGTCAAACAATTAAACACAGAACTAATAGACAATAAACTTATTATTGTGCCTGATGATATAGGGGAAGGCTTTTTTTATTTTTCTCCTGTAATGGACGGTATTTCTGTTGTTTATGCTGAATTAACAACTAATACACCTTTCAAGTTAGTAAGACAAAAATCTGAAAACGAATTGTATATTTTTCATTTTGATTTAAGTGAACATGTCAATCTCATCAAAATTAATGATAGTGATTACCAAATTGGTGCTTTTAATCAGTTGGATCTCGCAATTTTCGATAACCAATTTGAAACTACATTTAAACCTTCAGTTAATGAAAGAACTATTGCTTTAAGAATACTTCTTGACAAAAAATTGCTTCATGATTTTATTCAAAAATTTAAAAAAAAGGAAAACGCGTTCAACCATATTGAAACAAATAAGAAAGTGTTTTATCATTATGGCAATATTGACAGTAACAGTATACTCCTCATCAAATCTTTACAGAATAAACCTGTTACTGATCTTTCTTTTGACTCGTTCATAAAAGGGATTTCACTAAAAGTCCTTGGTAATTTTTTTAATAAATTTTATGAATCAAAAGAAAATCATACCGAACTTACCGAAATTGAAAATGATTTTATAGAGAGAACAAAAGATTATTTGATAAATAATCTTCATGGTCCATTTCCTTCCCTAATATTTTTGGCGAGTATGGCAGGAATGTCATCGTCTAAATATAAAAGTTTGTTTAAAAAACGTTTTAATAATACCCCGAAAAATTTGTACTGCTAGCTGTTACAATTCCGCTATTAAAACATCCCGTATTGCTAGCTATTCCAGAAACAGTTTGTGCAAAAACTCCGTTTCTCATAAAACTCATTACAGGCAGAATAATCAGCAGTACTACTAAAGTAATTTTTGATTTCATAATTGTTCATTAATAATTAAACTTTCTTAACTTAAACACAATATTTACCTCAAAAAAATATGACCTTCAGAATACAAAACCTGTAAAATTCTTACAAATAGCCTGATTTTCAGTATTTTAGAAAAGCGGATACAAAAGTCTTTCTCCTAGAAGTAGCTTATTACCTCTAAAAGTTAAAAAAATAACACAATAAAACATTAATCAATTGATAATCAAATAAAAGGAAAATTGTTTTTACTTATGTAAACTATAAGTAAGGTATTGTAAAAGCAAGTAATATGTTAAAATTTGAAAAAAGAAACAGCTTCAAAAGTATATATATAAAACTAGGCGTATAGCAAATAGAGCAAGATAGATTGTACAATTCTAGTATCAATTTAGAATTTAATTAGTAAAGTTGTCACTTAAAAATCACTCATTATATACAATAAATACCAAATATACTGATTTTCAATAAATTAACAAGATATTTTGTTTTTAATAAAAAGAAAAAAAAAAGTGAAAAAGAACGAATCTTATCACTTTCTAAAAAATACTATTACATAATAAATGTCTTTCAAGTAAAAAACATTTGCATAACATCTAAAATTTGTATGTCTTAATTTGTTATGTGCAAATTGTTTTATTTAATTTCTCTCTTGAGTAGCTTTAAGGATACATCATTAGAAACTTTAATTTGATCAATTACAATCTTAGCAATACTTTTTGCCCCTAATAACGAAAGATGTGTGTCATCTGCCTTGTCTTTATCATAATAGGCGTTCTCACCAGCTTTAAAATGTAAGTGTAATTGCTTAGATTTTTCTGGTCCATATGATTGTTCTAATAATTCTGTGTAATATTCTAAATCAATAAATGGCACATTGTATTCTTGTGCTACCAATCTTGTTTCCAATGGATAATCTCCATGAGTGGGCACTAAAACTCCTTTTTCATTGAAGTTGCGTCTCGCTATTGAAGTCAATAAAATAGGTATAGCTCCTTTTTCTCTACTTTCTCGAACAAAACGAATCAAATTATAACGATAAGCAGTATGTGGATTTGTATATCGTGTTGAATCTTCTATTTTTTCATCATTATGTCCGAATTCGATAAACACATAGTCTCCTTTTTTCAGTTTTTGATATATTGAGTCCCAACGTTTTTCTGCGATGAAGCTTTTGGTGCTTCTTCCATTTACGGCTCTGTTTACAACGACAATATCATCTTTGAAAAATGGCTGCAATACCTGCGCCCAACCATGCTCAGGATTTTTGTCAGGATCTTTTTTATTGGCCATAGTGGAGTCGCCAATGCAGTATAAAGTTGTTTTTTGTGCAAAACTTACTGTGGTGATTAGAAATACTAGGATGATATATTTTTTCATTTTCTTTATTTTTTTCTACTGAGTGTTTTTTCTGCCAAGTGTTTTTTTTTACCGCAAAGTGCGCTAAAAAAACTTTGCGATACAAAATTAACCGCAAAGAAAACCTTTGTCTCTTTGTTCCTTTGCCACTTTAAACCTAAAAAACTAATGCTTCGAAACTGCTGTCGGCACTGTTGCTCGTTGTCCTATAAACACATCTGTCATTAAGACATTTTCTGCATTTTCATTTGACAACGCATTTTTGGCTTCTTTGATTTCTATATTTTTTAATGATATGTTCTTGATTTTTTTGTCTGCAAATCCCTGAATTACGATTCCAGATTCTGATGCTTTATTACAGGTAATATTAGAGAAATATACATTTGATATATCCGATTGATAGCCTTTTCCTTCTCCGTGATAATTTGCTGTAATGTATAAACAGTCTTCTACTTGATCTAATTGAATGTTTCTAACAAATATATTTTTGATATATCCACCACGATCGGCATTGGTTTTTAAATAAATGCCTCTTTTTAAATATCCTGCAGTTTTGCAATTTTCTACAAAAACATTCTGAACTCCAGCCGACATTTCGCTGCCGATTACTACTCCATGAAGTCCTTTAAAATTGCAATTTCTGATAATAATATTTTGGCTTGGTATTGCTTTATTGGCTCTTCCTTCATTGTCCCGTCCTGCTTTTATCGCGACATTATCGTCTCCGTTATCAAAAGTGACATTTTCAATTAAAACATCTTTTGCATACTCTGGATCAATTCCATCGTTATTATGATTTAAAGATTTGTAGCTTATCCTGCGAATGGTAATGCTTTCTGATTTTAAGAGATGCAGACACCAGAATGGCGAATTTTCGATTCGGACATTCTCTACTAATATGTTCTTACAGTCTAAAAACTGGATCATTTGCGGTCTTAAGAAATAACCTTCTCCAAATTTTCTTTCGCTTAATGGCGTATTGTTATGATTCATGTCACGGCTTCGGTTTTTACCTTCATTCTCTTTTGCTTTAAAAGTTTTCCATGTCTTACCTCCTTCTCCATCAATAGTACCTTCACCAGAAATGGCAATATTGGTACAATTGTACGCATAAATAAGCGGACTGTAATTATATAGCATTGTTCCTTCCCAGCTCGTTAAAACCATTGGCAAGTAATCTTTTGGATTGTCGCTGAATTTTATTTTTGCTCCTTTCTCTATCTTCAAATTAACATTGCTCACAAAATGAATTGGTCCATTAACTTTGTAAATCCCTTTTGGAACAATAATAGTTCCGCCGTTGTTCTTCTTGCACAATGCCATTGCTTTATCAAAAGCTTTTTTATTGTCGGCAACAGAATCTCCTTTTGCTCCTAATTTTAAGATATTGATCTGATATGAAGGTATAATAGGTAGTTGAATTCGTTTTACAATAGAATCGACTTTGGCTGATGGAAAGTCGCCATTCTGTGCAAAACAAACACTGGAGAGGAGAATTAAAAGAAGGTATTTTAGATTCATTTTTTTAATATTATTATTTTTGTTTCACGCAGATTTAATTCTAGAAAATCTGTTTGATCTGCTTTGATCTTTTTATCCCGATAGCCATCGAGAACGTGAAAATTTTACTCTCGCTGATTTAGCAGATTTCGGAGATTTATTTTTTGTTTGTTTTTGTTTGTCGTCTTACTTTTGTTTTCGATCTCACTTTTCAGTGCAAACTGTGACCGAATACTGAGACTCAAACTGTTACTAAAAATACCAATTAGACACTTTATCACTAAGAATGTTCTCTATCGAATACTGCCCTGCTTCTTTCTTGGAAAGCTGATGCGACCACTTTACCCTTTTTGTTGGCTGAAATCCTTCACCAGTGCAATTGTATTCAGCATAAAAAGCGTTTTTTTCTGCTTCGAGTTTTGACCAGTTTTCCCAACCTTCGGGTTTAATTTGTGAACCCATTTCGCAGTTTATAAAAACCGTTTTGGCATAAATACGCCATGGCCTTCCTAAATAAACATCTTTTGCTTCTGGATTTGCTGTAAGCTTACAGTTTTTAAAAACAAATCCGAAAGCTGTTCCTTCTGGAGTTGAAGCTGCTGTGATATAAGAACTTTTAATGCTGTGAATAGTACAGTTTTCGAATAAAGCAGTTGCTCCTCCAAAGATAAAATCGGTTGTTCCTTCTATATAACAGTCTTTAAAATATTGTTTAGCTTCTTTTCCAGATAAATATAATGTATCCTGATTTCCTAGAAGATTGCAGTTTATTATTTTGGCTCGATTTGCCGTTACTGACAATGCAATAGCTTGTCCGCGTTCTCCTGAAGTGTTTTTAATGGTTAAGTTTGATGCCGAAAAATCATCTCCTTCAACCAAAAGCGTATAAGTGTAAAAGGTGCTGTTTCTTCCAAGAGCAATTTTCGAGAAATTATCGTCAAAAGTAATAATGGTGTTTTCTTTGCTTTCACCTTGTAAAATAACATTTGTATTCCATTCTGGAATTCGGACTTTTTCATTATACGTTCCGTTTTTTACAAAGATGGTCACTTTCTCATAAGGAAAAGCTGGAGTTGCATAAACTGCATCTTGTATTTTGGTATAATCTCCAGAACCGTCTTGTGCAACTGTAATATAGTTTACATTTTTCTTTTCTGAAGCACCTAATTTAGTTCCATTTTTGACTGCCCAATCGGGAAATTTTTTCAAAACTTCTTGCGGTGCATCTGAATACCACGAATAGCCATTTCTTCTTTCTGATCCAATCTGATCTAATGATTTTTTCTTGATTCCGTCGCGATCGCAAAAGAAAGGCTCATTAGTTTCCAAATCCATAAATCTCGCCCAAATTGGTTTAGCATTTGCTGTTGGAATCATTTTTTTATCTACAATTTTTCCAGCGTCATTTAAAACTCTTTTTTCTTCCAAATTGGTAATTTTTGTTTTTTCGAACCACGCTACAGCATTTTTTACTGCCATTACAATTTCTCTTGAAGGCTTATCAATTGACATTAAAAGCAATACAATTTTTGCCGATTCATAACCGCTTAGCGAAGCCAATTCAAAAGCTCTGGCATTTGCAGGAGCCAATGTTAACTCGTCATGCTGAGCACACCATGCGGTCAAAACTCCATTTTGTTTGTATTGTGTTTTTAAAATACAGTCAATTCCTTTGTCAAATGACTTTTTGCATTTTTCTACAACTTCTTTTGATGGTTTGATGCTATAATAATCCGATTCGTCTGCTATTGCTTTTATTACATTCATAATATTAACCATTGAATCGTCATTGTAGGTAATATGCGTATAATATCCTTTTTTTAACGGATAAAACTGTGGCCAACCGCCATTTGCATATTGTGCTTCAAGCAGATAATTTAAGCCTTTTAAGAAAGATTCTCGGTAACGCTCGTCTTTAACCTGTGCATACATTCTAGACATAAAAAGCATTTCCTGACAAGTTGCACCATTGTCTGTAGTAGTTTCTACGGGCATTTTTTTGAGTGCAATTAAATCTTTTTTCTGTTTTTCGGTCAGCTCATCCTGCATCTGAATATTCTTTGGCCAGCCTCCAATATCTCTTTGATAAAGCAATACATTTTCGGCTATTCTTTTTGCTTCTTCTGTTGCAAACCAAGCGGCATCACTTTTACGAATAATATCTGGCCATCTTTTATAAGTATTCTGAGCATTTACAGCAAAACTGCAAAGGCATAAAAAAAGCATTATTTGTCTTTTAAGCTGCATCATTTCTTTCTTATTTCGTTACTCTAAACCAATCGACTTCAACATTTCCAGAATCATTTTTTATTTCTTCGCCTAAAGCAAAAAGTCCGACTTTAGCACCAATCCATTTTCCTTCTCTTGATTTGAAATCATTTCCGATAGATTGATAATTTTTATCATCTAAGCTGTAAAAGAAACTGCACATTCCATCTTTCTTAATTTGTACTCTTAAATAAATGGTATTGTTTTCTATTAAAATTGGTTTTGTTCCTGTTTCTGAAACCGTTTTGTCAAAAGTTCCCGTTTTCTGGTTCAAGTATAACTTTCCATCGATATTTTTAAAACACAGAAAACTATAATCTAATCCCATTACAATCAAACCTGTTGATTCACCTTTTAGCCTCGAATTAAAAGTCAGTTTTACTGTAGCTGTAAATTCTTCTGCTGGGAATTTTTGCAATAGTAAATTTGGCGCATTAAAAATGTTTGGTGTTGTGGTATTACAAAATAGATTCAGATATCCTAAACTTGTCGAAAATCCAAAATTGGTTTGTTTGTTAGCCTGCCATTGCCATTGCAATCCCAGTTTAGGTTCGTTAAATTCATCTGAAGTTGCAGGAACTTCTATCGGATATTTTTTGCCGACATTTGGCTTTCTATAAGTTGTGACAGGCTCTCCAATTCCGTTTTTATCAAAATCTTCTCCCATAACCGGCCAGTCGTTTACCCATTTCATTGGCTGAAGATGTACAATGCGTCCGTAAGCACCCTTATCCTGGAAATGGAAAAACCAATCTTCTCCTGTCTGAGTCGTAACCCAAGCGCCTTGATGCGGACCATTTATTGTGGTCGAACCTTGTTCCAGAACCTTCTTTTTTTCATAAGGTCCGAAAACATTTTTCGATCTTAAAACAGTCTGCCAACCTGTTGGAACTCCTCCTGCTGGAGCAAAAATGTAGTAATATCCATTTCGTTTGTAAAATTTAGGCCCTTCAATAGTTTCTTCGCCTTTATGCCCATCAATAACCATTACTTCGTCATTGTTCACGACAGTTCCTTCTGGATTCATTGTGCAAACTACCAACAAACTTTTAATCTGTGCGCGACTTCCTGCAAAGGCATGTGTTAGATAAGCTTTGCCATCTGTATCCCAAAGTGGACTAGGATCGATCAATCCTTTTCCTGCTTTAACTAAAAGTGGTTCAGACCAAGGCCCTTCTGCTTTTTTTGCTTTAATCATATAGATTCCGAAATCGGGATCTGGGTAATAAATATAAAATTCGTTTTTATGGAATGTAATGCTTGGTGCCCAAACTCCGTTTCCGTGTTGTACACTATCGTAAGTTTCAAATGGCGGCTGCTTTACCAAAGCATGTCCAATAATTTTCCAATTTACTAAGTCTTTTGAATGTAAAATCGGTAATCCTGGAATACAGTTAAAGGAAGAAGCTGTCATATAATAATCATCGCCTACGCGAACAACATCTGGATCTGAATAATCGGCATGAATAATCGGGTTCGTGTATGTTCCATCACCGTTATCTGGCGTCCAAACTTGTGCGGTATTTTTCTGGAAAGAAATAATGCAGAAGAGGAATAGGATGATTTTTATGTTTTTCATTTTTAACTACACTTTTTATTTAAACCCGACAGGTTTTGAAAACCTGTCGGGTTTGTCACTTGCTTATTCTTTGAGGAGTTACTTTGAGATGCTTCTCCCGAAGCCTCGGGATCGCTCAGCAAGACAAAGCTGAACATTCATCACTCATAACTCAAAACTCATAACTTCTAAAAAATTATCTATTTAACTCAATAGCTGCCAAAATAAAAGGCCCTGTTGCTTTAGGATCGTTGTCTTTTTTTCTTTCGTTTACATAATATTCGTAAGAACCATCACGATATGGATTTCCACCTAAACCTGCCACTTGACAGCAGTTTGTTAAAGTGATTCCGCCATCTTCGTCTACTTTTTTGATTAAAACTGTAGTTAATCCGTCAAAAGCTTTGTTGGCTGCTTTTTTAAACTTAGCAGGCAGATATCCTTTGTTTGTCCCTTTTGCATACGCATAAGCAAACATTGCAGATCCAGAAGCTTCTAAATAATTATCTTTTTCACCGCCTTTATCTGTAACTTGATACCACAAACCTGATTTACTATCCTGAAATTTAAGTATAGCCTCAGAAGCGTTGTTCAAATATTGAATAAGCTCTTTTCTTTTTGGATGATCTTTTGGCATATAATCTAAAACATCAACTAAAGCCATTACATACCAACCCAAAGATCTAGACCAGAAGTTTGGAGAGTTTCCCGTTTCTTTATTTGCCCAAGGCATTTGTTTGCTTTCGTCCCATCCGTGGTACAATAATCCTGTTTTTGGATCTGTAGCTTTAAGCTGAATCACTTCAAATTGTTTTGCGATATCATCAAAGCTTTTTCCGTTCTCAAATTTTGCTGTATATTCTGCATAGAATGGCTCACCCATGTATAAACCATCTAACCACATTTGGTTTGGATAAATTTGTTTGTGCCAAAATCCGCCGCTTTGTGTTCTTGGCTGTTCTGCAAGCTGTTTGCGAATTAATTGTAAAGCTTTTAAATATTTTTCATCTTTTGAAGTTTCATAAACATCAAAAAGAAGACGTCCTGGCAAAACTAAATCAATATTGTATTTATCAAACTCGTACGTAGTAATGCTTCCGTCTGTTTGCACAAACTGATCCACATAACTTCTTACGTAATTTTTGTATCTAGCATCAGGATTTTTTTTGTACAATTCTTCTATTGAATGCAGTACTAAAGCATGAACGTAATCCCACTTTGGTTTTTTAGCATCGTCAATCATATACGATTCTGGATGGCGTTTCATCAAGGTCAAGGCCATTTTATCAGACCATTTCGCATTCTTTCCAATCACAATCTCTTTTGCTGGTTCCTGCGATGTTACTTTACAACTTGTAATGGTCATAAAACAAGCCATCAAAATCGACATAAAATAACTTTGCTTTCTACTATTTTTCATTTCAAAATATATT
>Ga0308157_10004328_pt1 | contig 18993 bp, 17 predicted proteins | sample PhyBR1_FD_201035 | JGI IMG/M metagenome (GOLD analysis project Ga0308157, IMG submission 201035) | Phyllosphere microbial communities from UC Gill Tract Community Farm, Albany, California, United States - DLSLB.R1 | ecosystem: Host-associated > Plants > Phyllosphere > Unclassified | place: USA...
GCTTTCCCGGCATTTTAAAAATAGGTCGAAGGCATTTGCGACCGAGCAAGCTGAGGTTTTAAATGCAAGCTCTTATTCCGTCAACGAAGCATCGATTCATTTGCTAGATCTAAAATGCATATGGATAGAGCGTTGCTGGAAAGCATCTCCACCATCAGCAGGCACATGAGGGTCATCACGATGAGCAACGCCGCATTAGCTGTTCAACCCATCGCCCACGCGCTCGACATCCACCCGGTGGCCGGTCGTATCGGCGCCGAGATCCGTGGCATCAAACTATCCGGTGACCTGGATGCCGCCACCGTCGAGGCCATCCAGCAGGCACTGGTGCAGTACAAGGTCATCTTCTTCCGCGAGCAAACCCATCTCGATGACCAGAGCCAGGAAGCCTTCGCCCACCTGCTCGGTGAGCCGATTGCACACCCTACGGTGCCGGTGCGCGACGGCACACGCTTTCTGATGGAATTGGATGGCACCCGTGGACAGCGCGCCAACTCCTGGCACACCGACGTGACTTTCGTCGATGCCTACCCGAAAGCTTCGATCCTGCGTTCGGTGCTGGCGCCAGCGTCCGGCGGCGACACCGTCTGGGCCAATACCGCCGCCGCTTACAACGACCTCAGCGTCGAGCTGCGTGCGTTGGCTGACCACCTGTGGGCGGTGCACAGCAACGAATACGACTACGCCGCACGCAAGCCGGATGTGGCGGTGGAGAAGCTGGAGGAATACCGCAAGGTCTTCACTTCGACAGTGTACGAAACCGAACACCCGGTGGTACGCGTGCACCCGGTCAGCGGTGAGAAAACCTTGCTGCTGGGGCACTTCGTCAAGCGCCTGAAAGGCTATTCCCAGGCGGAGTCGGCGCAACTGTTCAACCTGCTGCAAGGCCACGTCACCCGCCTGGAAAACACCGTGCGCTGGCGCTGGAATACCGGTGACGTGGCGATCTGGGATAACCGCGCCACCCAGCATTACGCGGTAGACGACTATGGCACCCAGGAGCGCGTCGTACGCCGGGTCACGCTCAAGGGTGATGTGCCGGTGGGTGTGCAGGGGCAGCGCAGCCAGACCACCAAAGGTCTCTAAACCAGTTGGAGATTAAAATGTGGGAGGGAGCAAGCCCCCTCCCACATTGGATTTGTGGCGTTTACCAGACCCCGATTTGCACCACTTTTTCCGCCTCCGGCTCACCATAGCGAAACCATTGGCCACGCACTTCGATCTCGGTGTGGCTGATGGTGGTACGCCGCTTCAACCCACGCAGCCATTCGAACAGATAACCCAAGTGAGTCTCGCGCACCTGGGCATAGGCGGGGTCGCTGCCCAGGTCGTGGATTTCCTGCGGGTCGTTTTCCAGGTCGAACAGCTGCGGGCGAAAGCCGTCATAGGCCAGGTACTTCCAGCGCTCACTGCGCACCATGGTCATGCGGCAACGGTCGATGGGCTGCGCCAGGCGTTCCCGGGCCGGGGCCTGGAAGGCGTAGTCGTATTCGGCAATGGCGTAGTGGCGCCAGGTGGGTTGCTCGCCGTGCAGCAGTGGGATCAGCGAGCGGCCTTCGAGGCGATGGTCGGCGGCGGGCAGGCCCAGAGCGTCGAGGAAGGTGGGCAGGGCGTCGATGGTTTCCACCAGGCGTGCGTCCACGCTGCCACGGCTGACATCGGCACTGGCCCGTGGGTCGCGCACAATCAAGGGAACACCCACCGCAGGCTCCAGCAAAAACTCTTTTTCACCGAGGTAATGATCGCCGAGGAAGTCGCCATGATCGCTGGTGAACACGATCAGCGTGTCGTCCCAGCGGCCAGTGCTTTGCATGAAATCAAACAGCCGCCCGAGTTGATCGTCGATTTGTTTGATCAGGCCCATGTACGTGGGAATCACCGTGAGGCGTACTTCATCCCGGGAAAAATTCAGGCTCTCCTGGTGTTGTCGAAACGCTTGGTACACCGGGTGATCGCTGGTGTGTTCAGGTTGAATCGGCGCCTGGATATGCTCGGCGCCGTACAACGCGTGATAGGGCGCCGGGGCGATGTAGGGCCAGTGCGGCTTGATGTACGACAGGTGCAGGCACCATGGCTGCTGCCCCTGCTCGCCGATAAAGTCGATGGCGCGCTCGGTGGTGTAGACGGTCTCCGAATGTTGTTCGGCAACCCGTGCAGGCTTGCCCGCGTTGCGCATGTGCCAGCCGCTGAGGATCTCACCGTCTTCGCCTTGGGCGGCGTTGGCCCATTCATGCCAGGGGTTGCGACCACCGTAGCCTTGCTCACGCAGGTAACGGGTGTAGGGCGCGGACTCGCGTTTGTCGTCGAACAGCGGGCTGTCGGGGTAGATGCCGTCGTGGCGCAGGTACGCGTCAAAGCCCACCTCATTGAGCGGCTCGGCCTGGGCACTGTCGGGGTCTATATGCAGGCGTTGTAACGCCTCCACGTTCGGCGTGGCGTGGGTCTTGCCCACCAGCGCGGTGCGGATGCCGTGGGGGCGCAGGTAATCACCGATCGTCAGTTCTTCCAGCGGCAGCGGCACGGCGTTCCACGCCACCTGGTGGCTACTGACGTAACGCCCGGTATAGGCCGACATGCGCGACGGCCCGCAGATGGTGCCTTGTGTATAGGCCCGACTGAAACGCACACCGGCGGCGGCCAGGCGGTCGATATTGGGGGTGTGCAGATGGGCATGGCCGTAGCACGACAGGTAATCGCGGCGCAGTTGGTCGCACATGATGTAGAGCACATTGCGCACGGGTTTGGGGTCAGACATGGAGGTTTACCGGACGAAGGACAGGAGCGTTTTTTCGCCGTTCGCAGGGTGTGCTGGCAAGTGCATTTGAGGTCTGGATTTTATGCAGGGAATGCATGGGTGTGGCTGCTGGCGCCATCGCAGGCAAGCCAGCTCCCACAGGGGAATGCATTGCAAATGGGGAAGCCGGCCCGCCAGCCGACGCCCATCTACCTGACACTCCGCGATCAAATTGTGGGAGCTGGCTTGCCTGCGATGGCGGCTAGCCAGCCGACACTCATCTACCTGACGCCCCACGATCAGCCTGTGGGAGAGGGCTTACTCGGCGAAGGACCTGATGTGAGCAGCCAGCTCTGCCAGCTCTTTATCGTCTTCCCCGGTCCCGTGCATCGGGAATAATTTGGCGTGCAGATGATCGACGCCGTAACCCTCCAGAATCATGCCCGTTCTAGCCACACCTTTTAGCGCTTCGTCCAAAAGCTGCGCCGTCTTCTTGGCTGCGATGACCAAGTCACACAGCACGGTGTCCGGTTCGGCAAACGCGTAGCTGCCGTGATGGGTTTTGGGGATAACGACACTGAACCCCGGCGTGTTGGGAAATATGGAGAGAAAGGCTATGTGGGTCTGGTCTTCCCATAGGAGGTGGCGGGCCTCCGTTCACCACTGACTCAGACCGCAATATTTTCCAACGCATAAGCATCCTCGTCCCTCTCATCAATCTTCTTGATCTGCTCAATCATCGCCTCCGCCAACGGCGACAAACGATACCCCGCACGGCTGACAATCCCGTAGCGGGTGTAACGCTCCTCCAGGTTTTCATCCAGGCCATCGATTTTCAAACACACCAGCTCGCCCCGCGCCATGTGCAGCACATCGCTGTTGGCGCTGACGATGCCAATGGCGTCCGAGCGCAGCACCACACCCATCAGGCTATAGCCGTTTTCGCACTCCACATTGGGTTGGTAATCGGGCCTGCCGCTGAGGTCGACGATGACCTTGCGCAGGTTCGGCGGGCGAATGGTGACCGCCAGCGGATAACTCATCAGTTCATCGGCGCGGATGCTTTCGCGGCCGGCCAGGGGGTGGCCGGCGCGGCAGCAGAAATACCAGCGGCGTGGGCGCAGGCGGTGGGTGTGGTAGTCGGGGTTGGCTTCGAAGTGGCGAGTGTCGGCGACGAAGAATTCGAACTCTTCGCTGAGCAGGCGTTTACCCAGGCTTTGCCAATCATCCACCTGGAACTGCACGCGGGCCTTGGGGTAGCGCCCGATAAAACTGCCGATGGCGCGCGGGATCAACCCACCTGCCGGGGCCGGGCCGCAGCCGAAGCGCAGCTCGCCGGCTTCCAGGCCGTTGAACTGGCTGATCTCGTTGGCCAATTGCTGGGCGCCGCTGACCAGGCGCCGGGCATGTTCAAGCAGTACCTGACCTTGCTTGGTGGGCGCCAGGTCCTTGCGGCCACGGTCTACCAGCTGGCAGCCGGCGCTGTGTTCAAGGGCCTGGATGCTGCGACTGAACGCCGACTGCGACAGGTTCACGGCCAAGGCTGCCGCGACAAAACTGCGTTGTTCGGCGAGGGCGATGAAGTGGCGAAGCTGGCGCAAATCGATATGCATTTTTCACATCAAAAATATCCGGGAAATGCATTGGCTATGCATTAGGTCGACTCCTTATAAAGGCTATCTCTTATGCAGTAAATGTTCGTAAAAACATAAATAAATAACCTTTAGGAATATCTGGCGACGGATATCTCCGGGTTCTGGAGCCGCTTATGAGTCTGTTCAAGTCCTTGCCGCTGGCGATGCTGGTGGCCGGTAGCAGCAGTTGGTCGCCTTCCCAGGCCGCTGAAACACCCGCGCCTGCCGGCAAGGGCGAAAGCGCCAGTGGCCAACTGGAAACCGTCACTGTGACCGCCCGGCGGCGTACCGAAAGTGCCCAGGCCGTGCCGACGCCCATGAGCGTGGTCGGTGGCCAAGCGCTGGAAACCCAGCGGGTGTACCGCATCCAGGATTTGCAACAACTGGTGCCCAGCGTCAACGTCGCCTACATGCACGCGCGCCAGTCCAGCGTGTCGATTCGCGGCCTGGGAAACAACCCGGCCAGCGATGGCCTGGAAGGCAGCGTGGGGTTGTATATCGACAACGTCTACCTCGGGCGCCCGGGCATGGCGGTGTTCGACCTGATGGACATCGAGCAGCTTGAAGTACTGCGTGGCCCGCAAGGGACGTTGTTCGGCAAGAACACCACCGCTGGGGTCATCAACATTAGCACCCGCGCACCGAGCTTTACCCCGGAGCGCAGCATCGAAACCTCTCTGGGCGAGGACGGTTATTTCCAGACCAAGGGCACGATCTCCGGCCCACTCACCGAGGACCTGGCAGGACGCTTCTCGGCCTATCGCACCCGCAGCGACGGCGACATCAAGAACGAGCACGACGGCCATGAGCTTAACGGCGGTTCGCGCCAGGGCTTTCGCGGGCAACTGTTGTACAAGCCCAACGAGGCGTTCAACCTGCGCTGGATCGGTGACTACAACGAAGAAGATTCCAGCGCCGGCACCCGCGTCCTGTACAGCACCGGGCCGACCATCAATGGCACCAACCTGTATCAATCCCGGGCCAACGCAGCGGGAGCGACCCTGGTGGATGGCACCCATCGCAAGGTCAACCTGGACAACGACCAGCACGTCACCGTGTTCCAGGGCGGTACCTCGCTGGAGGCCAACTGGACGTTGCCAAGTGACTTCACCCTGACGTCGGTGAGTGCCTATCGCTGGTGGAATTTCACTCCGCGCAATGATGATGGTCTCAACGTGCCGGCGTCGTATAACGCCGGGGTTTCGGTGGAGGATAAGCAGTGGTCCCAGGAGTTTCGCCTGGCATCGCCAACCGGTGGCTTCTTCGATTACGTGCTCGGCGCCTATTACTTCGGCTCCGACCTGGACAACAAATCCTTCGCCTATTACGGCCCCAAGGCCGATATCTGGAACGGCACGCCGAACGGCGCTTTGAGCAATGTGAGCAGCGTCGGTAACGGGCATATCCGCACCGACAGTTTTGCCCTGTTCGCCCAAGGCACCTGGCACCTCACCGAGCGTCTGGATTTCACCGCCGGCCTGCGCGGCACCTACGAAGAAAAAAGCGCCTGGGTCACGCGCAATGCGCCTCTGGGCGGTGCTGCGGTGAGCGGTGCGGCGGCCACTGCACGGCGTGGGCGCACCGGGGCGTATGACTCGGGCGACCTGACGCAGTACAGCGCCACCCCTTCGGGGCTGCTCAACCTCAGTTATCACTTCAATGACAACCTGCTGGGCTATGCGACGCTGTCCCATGGCGAGAAGTCTGGTGGGGTCAACCTGGCGGTAGGGTCTGCGCCCACGGCCGGGGCCGACTCGTTACTGATCGGCACCGAGCGCGCCAACAACGCCGAGCTGGGTTTCAAGAGCACGTTGTGGGACCGCCGCCTGCAACTCAACGCCAACCTGTTCTGGACCCAGGTCAACGGCTACCAGACCAACGCCTACGATCAGGACAACCGCGTGCAGTACCTGACCAACGCCGGTTCCGTGCGTTCGCGGGGCGTGGAAGTGGAAAGCACCCTGGTGCCGATCAAGGGCCTGACCCTGAATATCAACGGCTCGTTCAACGATGTGAGCTACCTGTCGTACAAGGATGCGCCGTGCCCGCCGGAAACCAGCTTGCGCCCTGGTGCACCGGCGTCCTGCGACCTCACGGGCCATCAAGTAGTGGGCGCGTCCAAGTGGATCGCCAACGCCAACGGCGAATACAAATGGAACCTGGCTAACGGTTTGGAACCCTACGTCACCGCCAGCTACGCGTTCCGTTCCAAGGCGGTGGGCACGGTGGAAGATTCCGACTATGGGCAGATCCCGGCGTACGCGGTGGTCAACCTGTCCACCGGCCTGCGCGGCAATTATGACCAAGGGCAGTGGGACGTGTCGCTGTGGCTGAAAAACGCCTTCGACAAAACCTACTACACCACCCTGTGGACCGGCGGAAACGGCGGTTACGAGGGCCTGTTGGGCACGCCGCGCACCCTAGGCGTGACTGGGCGCTACGACTTCTAGGTCAGTGCGATGGGTGGCCGGGCTGAACACCCGCGTCACCAGCAACATCGCCACCACGGTCACCGTCAGCACCACCCAGGCGCTGACGAAGTTGCCGGTGAGTTCGCGCAACCAGCCGGTCAGCCACGGCGAAAGTGCATTGATCAGAAACCCCACGCCTTGCACGAACGCCGCCAGCTGCCCGGCTTGGCGTGGGTCGCGGTGGTGGTCGAGGGTCAGCAGCAGGCTCAGGGCGAAACACGCGCCCAGGCCGAAGCCGATCAGCGCCACCCACAGGTGCGGGAATTGCTGTGGCGCCATCAGCAGGCCGAGGTAGCCGATGGTTTGCGCCAGCAGGCTGATGCTGAGCAGTGGGCGCCGGTCAATGCCGCGTTGTGCCAGCACTGGCATCAGCAATGCGGCGATCACCTGAAAGATGGTCATGAACGCCAGCAACGAGCCGCTGGGCAACACGCCCCAGCCCAGTTGCTGATAGTAGGCGGGCAGCCACGCGACCATGCTCATGTAACCGCAATTGACCAGGCCGAAATACAGCGCCAGCAGCCAGGCGCGCCGGTTGCGCAACCCTTTGAAGGCGGGTGCCTGTTGTGGATTTCGCGCGGCACCCAGCGGCAGCCAGGCCCATAGCAGCAATGCCCCCAGCGCCGGCAACAACCACACCCCCAGGCCTGCCTGCCATTGCTGGAAATGCAGGGCCACCACAGGGCTAAGCAGCGCCGCGAGCCCACCACCGGCCATCAGCGAGGCCGAATACACGCCCATCGCCACCGGCACGCGGTGATGAAATTCGCGCTTGATCATCGCCGGCACCAGCGCCTGGATCAACGCCACGCCCGCGCCACCGAGCAGTGCGGTAACCAGCAGCGCCGACGCCTGGCCCATCAACCAGCGCGCCACGCACGCCAGCAAAATCATCAACAAGCCCAGGGCGATGCCGCGACGTTCACCCAAGCGCGCTTCCACGCGCACGCCGACCAGTGCCACCAGCCCCATGCAGATCACCGGCAGGCTGGTGAGCAAGGCGCTGCTCTGGAAGCTCAGCCCGGTGGCCTGGCGAATCTCGCCGAGCAGCGGGCTGATGGAGCTGAGGATCGGGCGCAGGTTCAGGCCCAGTACCACCAGCAGGCCCCAGCCGGCGAGGGATTTATTCAGGGTCATGCAGGGTTTTCCACTGGTGATACAACGCAGTCATTGCGCTGTCGGGCAGGTGCTGGATGGGCAGGCGTTGCGCACCGATGGGCAAGCCAACCTGTTGGCTGATGGCTGCGGTCGACAGGCCGAACGGCTCGGCCATTTCGTTGCTGGCAGCAAACACCACCCGTTCTACACCGCACAGGTACATGGCGCTCAGGCACATCGGGCAAGGCTGGCCGCTGGCGTAGATCACGCAGCCGTCCAGGCGTGCACCCAGTTGGCGGCTCGCTGCGCGGATCGCCAGCAGCTCGGCGTGGGCGGTAGGGTCCTGGGTCAGGTGGATCTCATTCACGGCTTCCACCAGCACTTCACCGTTGCGCGTCAGCACCGCGCCGAAGGGTCGGCCACCTTGGGCGACGTTGGCGCGGGCCAAGGCGATAGCGCGTTGCAGGTGTGGTTGATCGTTGGTCATACAAGCCCCCCGGGCGCGATGAAAGGTGAAGTATGGTCAGCCACCGGGGTATGCTGAAATTAAATATAAACATGCCAATCAGTGGCAAACGCAATGGTGATGACGTTGTTCGATCCCGTGTTGTTGCGCAGTTTTGTCGCCGTGGTGGACTGCGGCAATTTCACCCGCGCCGCCGAGCGCCTGCATTTGACCCAGTCCACTGTCAGCCAGCAGATCCGCCGGCTTGAAGACGCAGTGGCTTGTCAGTTACTGGACCGCGACCAGCGCCGCGTGGTGGCTACCGCCGAGGGTGAGCGTCTGCTCGCGTATGCGCGCCGCATTCTCGCACTGCACGAAGAAGCCGCCGACGTGCTGATCAACCAGCAGAGCGACGGTGTGTTGCGCCTTGGCGTGCCGGAGGACTTTGCCGCCGAGCGCCTGATGCCGCTGCTTTCAGCGTTTGTCGTGGCCTATCCACGGGTGCGGCTGGAAGTCACCAGCGGTCTGGGCCCTGAATTGCAGCGCCAGTACCGGGGCGGTGAATTCGATGTGTTGCTGGTCAAGCAGATGGGCGACAGCGACGACTGTGTGGCGTCGTGGCCCGAGCCCTTGTATTGGGTCGACAGCCTCAGCACGCCGGCGCTGGGCCGTGACCCGCTGCCGCTGGTGGCCTTTCCGGTAGGCGGCCTGTATCGCAACGACATGCTTCACCATCTTGAGCGGGCCGGTTGGCGCTGGCGCATCGGCTACTCCAGTGCCAGCCTGGCCAGCGTGTGTTCAGCGGTGGCGGCAGGCTTGGGCATCAGCCTGTTGCCAGAGCGGGTGTTGCAACCGGGCCATCGCATACTCGGCCCGGAGAGTGGCTTGCCGCCTGTTCATGGTGTGCGATTGGCCCTGTATGGCCGCAGTGGTTTGGGCGCAGCGGGCCGGAGTCTGCTGGGAGAATTGCTGGCGTTGTGCAGTGGAAACCCGCACTGAGCCATACCTTTGCTGAATATTTTGTATGCCTTTAAAGCATTGAAAAACAAGGGTTTGGCGCCAGGCCCCGAGCCACGTGGCTTTGACGTCAGCGACTGTTGTATTTATGCGATTTTGTTCTATCTATAACTTTAAAGATTACTTTAAGAGATAAGTGCCTGGCCCCGATGATTCAGCCCTCGACGGGGCTGCACGCTGGCCCGTCGGTTTTTCAAAACCGTAGGGAGTGAATCAATGGGCAATGTCCAGACCGCCGCCAGTGCACCCGAGGCGCAATGGCGCCAGGCACCGAGTGGTGAGTTGGTCGACCTTGGCCGGCCGCATCGCGCGCCGTTGGGGCAATTGCGCCTGCAGAAGACCCCGAAGCGTTTTTCCAGCCACCGCGAAGGTATTTTGCTCGGGTTGCTGGTGTTGGCGCTGCACGGCGCAGTGATCTATTGGGTGAGCCAGAAACCCACGCCGGTGCTGCCGATTGTGCCGCCGGAAATTCCGCCGATGACCATCGAATTTTCCCAGCCGGCGCCGCCGGTGGTTGAACCGCCACCGCCTGTACCGCCACCACCGCCACCTGTAGTCGAGCCACCGCCGCCGGTGGTGGATGAGTTGGCGGCCAAGCCGGCGCCGCCCAAACCTGTTGTGAAGCCCAAGCCCAAGCCCAAGCCCGCGCCGAAACCTGAGCCCAAGCCGGCCCCCAAAGCCGTGGAGCAGCCGCCTGCGCCACCGACGCCAGCCCCACCTGCTCCGCCCGTACCTGCGGCGCCAGCGCCGGTGACGCCGGCTTCGGCCAACGCCGCGTACCTGAAAAACCCGGCACCGGAGTACCCGTCACTGGCTCAGCGTCGCGGTTGGGAAGGCACGGTGTTGTTAAGGGTGCATGTGCTGGCCAGCGGTAAGCCGGGCGAGATTCAGGTGCAGAAAAGCAGCGGGCGCCAGCAACTCGATGACGCCGCACTGGCCGCCGTAAAACGTTGGAGCTTCGTACCGGCCAAGCAGGGTGATGTGGCCCAGGACGGCTGGGTCAGCGTACCGATCGACTTCAAGATTCATTAATTATTCGGCCGCGGTGTGCACACGCCGCGACCTGCACAAGAGGGAAAACATCATGGCATTAGCGTCTCCACTTGAATCCATCGAAAGCGCGGTGATCTGGCTGCTGGTGATCTTTTCGGTCGCCACCTGGGGCCTGGCGTTGCTCAAGGGTGTGCAGTTCGGTCGCCTCAAGGCCCAGGATCGCAAGTTCCACAAACAGTTCTGGGCGGCATCGAGCCTCGATTCAGCCGCCGAACTCGCCGAAACCCAGCCCGGCGCCGCCGCGCGCGTGGCTCAGGCCGGCTATGCCGCAATCCAGGTGGGCGATACCCCTCACGCTGCGGATCTAAGCCAGGCGATCAATCATCAGGACCGCCTCGAACGCGCCTTGCGCCAGCAAATCGTGCGCGAGCGCCGCTCTCTGGAGACCGGCTTGGCGGTGGTCGCCAGTATCGGCAGCACCTCGCCGTTCATCGGCTTGTTCGGCACCGTGTGGGGCATCATGGAAGCGCTGAAGGGGATCAGCGCCGCCGGGTCCGCCAGCCTGGAAACCGTGGCGGGGCCCATTGGCGCGGCGCTGGTGGCGACCGGGGTGGGGATCGCCGTCGCGGTGCCTGCGGTGCTGGTCTACAACTATTTCCTGCGCCGCCTGAAGCTGACGGCGGCAGACCTGGATGACTTTGCCCACGACTTCTACAGCCTGGCGCAGAAAAACGCATTCCGCGTGCTGCTGCATCCGGCCCTGACCAAAGCCGGCGCCAGCAGCCCGCAGAAAGTGAAGGAGGCGTCCTGACATGGCCTTCTCCACGCAAGACAGTGATGAGGTGCTGAGCGAGATCAACGTCACGCCGTTGGTGGACGTGATGCTGGTGCTGCTGGTGGTGTTTATCGTCACCGCGCCGCTGTTGACCAACTCGATCCCGATCAACCTGCCCAAGACCCAGGCCGTGGCACCGGTTGAGCAGAAGGATCCATTGGTGGTGAGCATCGACGGTGCCGGCAAACTGTTTATCAACAAGGACGAAATCCAGCCGGACCTGCTGGAATTCAACCTGCAGGCGGCCAAGGCCAAGGATCCCGATGTGCGGGTGCAACTGCAGGCGGACGATGGGGTGAACTACGGCGAGGTGGCGCGAGCCATGGCGTCGATCGAGCGTGCGGGCATTACCAAATTGTCGGTGATTACCGCTCGTTAGTTTCAACAAGCCGCGACACGTTTTTTGGGCCGTTTCCTTGGCAGGGTGCGGCCTTTTTTTATTTAAGCGTTAAGACGTTTATAGGGGAAAAGAATTTACACGTTTTTGAATGTTTCCAGGCGTGCAATTCGCAACGGTATGATTATTCTGGTCGGCGCACGGAGTAGTTTAATTAAAGGAGCAGTTGCATGATCGTACGTTTTCCTATTCATTCAGTAAGTGCATTCGTGAACCCGCAAGCAAGGGCCTCTCAAACCGAACAAAAAAGCCCCGTCGGTGTTTTTCCACGGTCTGACAGGCTTGGCCCGCAACATCCTTTAGCGCAACGATCGTCAAGTCATGTCGGCTATCAGGAAAGTACCACTTCAACAGTGCTCAAGCCTAATCCTGAAATAGATGCTTATATCAGTACGCACGCATCTGATTTTATTTCGCCCGAAAAAGATATTTCGACTATTTTGTCCGCCAGGATAAAGCAGCATTGGGGCGTGGATGTTGATCCTGACAACACGTATCTGGTGACGTTTAAACACGATGGTACTGATGAAAAGGATGTTGTAGAGAAAGTAACACTGACCCAGGCGGCTTTAAAAAATAGGCAAGATGTAAAAATTGAAGATAATGAGGGGTGGTTCCGAAAAATCGCCAAGTTTTTTTCACCGGCGGTTTATATAACCAATAAGATTGAAGGCTGGGTGGAGGAAGCGCACAGTCGACAAGGTATTTATCGGCAGCCGGGTTCTCCAGGTGCTGCGCCCTATAGCGCGGCCACTCAAGTGTCCATTCCTGTTGAGGACTTCAAAGCCTTGGTCTGGGATACGGACCGAACCCAACTTTACAAGAATACGCTGGACGAGTTTTGGGACAAGCACAGCGGTTCATACGCTTCATTGAGTAAAATATCCTATCTTAAAGCGATCCATCTACAGCGCTTGGAAGGGACGCTTGGTCCTGTCGAGGCGGCACTCGCCCAGCGGGCGTTAGGGCCTATTGCGCAAAAGGAATGGTCGGAGCTGACGGTGCAGGATTTTTCAGCGCCTGGCATAAAGGATCCTAATGTGGATATTGGGTTGCTGAGCATCAATGGCTTGCAGTCAACCGACCTGATGTGTGTGACCGATCGCAGAACCCAGCTGACGTTGCTGTACATCCCTGGTAATTCCTCGCCGATACATCGTTTCGATAACCCTCAGAAAATGAAAACCTGGTTGGCCGAGCAAGCCACCGATCCAGTAAAGCGCGCCTCACTGCTAACGCATTTCTCTCTCAAGGACCAAGCCGACAAGTCGTTTTCAGACGGTGTGCGTCAATCCTTGGAAGGGATGGCAAATTGGTCCAATGCGCAGGCGTCAGGGAGCGCTTTCCTTTCAGGGCTCAATGGCTGGGTACCTGATCGCTTTATCACGGTTGACCCGTTGCGCAACGATCCTTTTGAAGCGGTCAAGGTTCGGCAAAAGGCGCGGTCTTATTCGGACGCGGAAAACGCGATCGTCAGCGATGGTGACTACACCAAGAACAAAGTGTTGCAGGGCGTGGAAGAGGCCACGAAGGTTGCCATGTTCATGACCCCGCTTGCGTTGGTCATGCCGGAAGTCGCGATAGGCCTGGATGTTTTCTTCATGGCTGCCGGGGCCACTCAAACAGGTATCGGTATTGATGATGCCGTCAAAGGAAAAGCGACGGCCTCTGACCGAATCGTTTTCGGGGTATTGAACGCGGTACCGCCCTTAGCCACCCATGCGGGGGCTCCACTGGCGAAAGCGATGACACAGAGAATGTCCCGCGAGGGTATTGCTGCGGGGGTTGATGCTACAGCTCGGGCGCCTGCTCAAGTGGCTGAACAGGACCGTCCATTCTTCAATCCGCCACGACGGGTCAATGGCCATATTGGCTACCCGATGGGGCCTGTTTCGCCGCCGATGATCCGCGAAGAGGTCACGATACCCATGGACGGTGTGCTGACAGAGTTCTTGGGAGGCAATGTGATTGATTTTAATTTATATGCGACCCCAGTTACGTATGACCTCGGGGCAGGCCTCTGGCGTGGGCTTAACGGTAAAGGTGAGGCGGCAGACATATTTTATTGGCGTAACAGCCAGGGTGAATGGCTGAGAGGTACCAAGTCTCAAGCGCTTGCAGGTAGTAAAAATTCACCTGTTTCGGTTATCAATAAAACGCTGAAGCTGCCGGAGTTGCCGTCGCTACCGTCGGGTGCTACGCAGGTACCTAAAGTTATCCACTATTTTTGGGCTGGCGACGAGATGCCAGAACATTTGCTCGAAAATATTGCGGAAAACTCCAGGAAAAGTCCAGGATACAAATCTATTGTTCATGTGGATGCAAATAACGCGAATGCTTTTCAGAAAATAAAGTCTGCGCTGGATCACAAAGTGGGTGGGCTGGAAGTGCATGATCTAAAAGAGGATGAGGCTTTTCGAGAACTGAACGATAGTAAGTATGGAGAAATGTATCAGTACTTTCGATCAGGCCAGGGGCAGAATTTGGCAGCCTCATCGGACGTGATGCGTGTGGCATTGATAAAAAAGTACGGTGGAATATATCTGGATACAGATGATACGCTGACGTTTAACGTGGGGGATGTCACGCTGAACGCTACGCAAAATGATGTATTGATGAGCTCGCCCGTCAAGTATGCAGGGGCGGATTTCAACGGGTTCAATACAAGTAATTTTGCAAGCCATCCAGGTAATCCGTTATTCGATAAGATTCTGGAGGAATCGTATCAGCGATATAAAGCCAACGAGGCGTGGTTTAATACCAATCGCCCTTTTCTGAAAGACAGCTCGACAGATATAGAACGGCAAGCCTATAAAGAGTACGAAACGAAAATTTTTGAGGTGACCGGGCCGAGAGTGTTTGGTGATGTAGTGGGGCAAGAAAAATATGGGTTTTTCCCGTTGGTTGATGAAATTACCGAACTAATGAATACGCGTTTTTTACTGCCCGATGATTATAGAATCAAGTACACAGAAGCACTGGGTTTTTATATGCCAATGAACCATAAGTTTGGGGTAACTATCGGCTCAGAGCACTCTATGTATCACTCTCGTTGAATCGGCAAAGCGGTCGTCGTCGTTGAGACCTGGGTGATACAACTCAACGACTGACTGCATTACAGCCATTGCCCCTGATGCCCCGGTGTTGGGGGGCCAATGGTTTGGGCTCCATGAATGGCGGAGGAGCAGGTTTCGAAAAAGTAAGGTTATGCATTTTTGGTTATTAATAAATTACTTTTTATTCCTTATTTGATTGTCAGGTCGCCTCTATACTGACCAGCAACGTTAAACGCTGCAGGAGCGCACACCCATGCACAGCGAGTCGATTCGTTATCTGATCGTGCCGGGCTGGCAAGGATCGCCAGAAGATCATTGGCAAACCCATTGGCAGAACAGCTTGCCCAACAGCGCACGAGTGGAGCAGGCCGATTGGCTGACGCCGCGTCGCGAGGACTGGGTCGCCGCACTGGCCGAGGCCATTGCTGCCGACAGCACGCCGGTCATCCTGATCGCCCATAGCCTGGGTTGCATCACCGTGGCCCATTGGGCCGCCACCGCCCCCGTGCATTTCCTGCGACAGGTACGTGGTGCGTTGCTGGTGGCTCCGGCAGATGTCGAACGCGCGGCGTGTGCACCGGCACTGCGCAATTTCGCCCCGATTCCTGCCGATTTGTTGCCATTCCCCAGCCAAGTGGTCAGCTCCGACAACGACAGTGCCGTCAGCGCCCCCAGGGCTTTGGAGTTGGCGCGTCAATGGGGCGCCGAGGCCGGCATCCTCTCGGGCGCCGGGCATATCAATGTGAAGTCCGGCCACCGGCGCTGGGAACAAGGTTTTGCTTACCTTTATCGCCTGCAACATCGCCTCGAGCACCATGCTCGGCGCAGTGCCTAATATTTTTTCAACGCCCCGTCCCTGAGTGGATTGGGGCGGGAGCCTGCCATGAGTCTGCATGAAACCTACGGCCAGCCTTTGCTGACCTTTCCCGATGCCGAAAAGAGCCCACTGAGCATCCGCGCCAAGGCGTTGGTGTTCGTCGACCCACGCTCACGCCAACTGCGTGAAGAATTGGAAAGCCTTGCGCCGCGCGCCTTACCCGTATTGATCCGCGGTGAAACCGGTAGTGGTAAAGAACTGCTGGCGCGACACATCCACCGTGGCAGTGACCGTACTGGCCTGTTTGTCTCGGTCAACTGTGGCGCCATCAGTCCTACCTATGCGGATGCCGAGTTGTTTGGCTATGCCGCCGGCAGCCACAGCGGTGCAGCGAGCAGTCGGGCCGGCTGGTTTGGCTCCGCCAACGGCGGCACCTTGTACCTGGATGAGATTGGTGACTTGCCGCTGCCGATTCAGGTGAAATTGCTCTCGGCCCTGGAAAATCATGAGGTCACCCGCGTCGGCGCCCATCAGCCCAGCCCGGTTGACGTACGCCTGGTGGCCGCTACCAGCATCGACCTGGCTCAGGCTGTGGCCGTTGGCAAGTTTCACGAGCGCCTGTTTCATTACTTGAGCGAAGGCCGGCTGGACCTGCCGGCGTTGCGCGAGCGAGTGGGGGATATTTTGTCCCTGGCCGAGTATTTCCTCGGCATCTACAGCCAGCGCCTGGACCTGCCGGTGCCGCTTATCAGCGACGCCGCTCAACAGGTACTGGAGCGTCACACCTGGCCGGGCAATACCCGCGAACTGGAAAACGTCATTCACTTTGCCTTGCTGGTGAGCAGCGGCGATGAAATCTTGCCCGAGCATTTGAACCTGCCGGTGGCAGGCTCGCCGCTGGAGCAAGTGCGACGGATTTTTGCCGGCGCCAGCGCGACCGAGCGCGAATCGCTGCGCACTTTCCTGTATGAACAAAATGGAATATCAACGTGAATAAAAGATATTGTTCGGGAATAAAAAATCTAGGTATTGTCCTTCCTACGCCGCGATAGCATTTCGCTGGCACCTCACATAAAAAATGGTCGTTAGAAAAGGACACTGCATGAAAAAGGTTCTGTTGTTTACCGCCCTGGCGGCTGCCCTGACTGCCGGCTTCGCCCAGGCCAACGAAAAGCTGGTGGTAGCGGCCACGCCGATTCCGCACGCTGAGATCCTTGAGTTGATCAAGCCGACCCTGGCCAAGGAAGGCGTGGACCTGCAGATCAAAGTCTTCACCGATTACGTGCAGCCAAACGTGCAAGTCGCTGAGAAGCGCCTGGACGCCAACTACTTCCAGACCCTGCCGTACCTGGAAAACTTCAACAAGGGCAAGGGCACCAACCTGGTCACGGTAGTTGGTGTGCATGTTGAACCCATTGGTGGCTACTCAAACAAGATCAAAAATATTTCCGAGCTTAAAGACGGCGCAACCGTTGCGATCCCGAACGAAGGCTCCAATAGCGGTCGTGCCCTGTTGCTGCTGCAAAAGAACGGTCTGATTACCCTCAAAGACCCGAAAAATGCACTGGCTACCCCAAAGGACATCGCCAGCAACCCGAAGAACCTCAAATTCAAAGAGCTGGAATCGGCCCTGCTGCCACGCGTGCTGGATCAGGTTGATCTGGATGTGATCAACACTAACTACGCCCTGGAAGCCGGTCTGAACCCGGCCAAGGACGCGTTGATCATCGAAGATGCCAAATCCCCTTACGTGAACTTCCTGGTAGCCCGCCCGGACAACAAGGACAGCGACGCTATCCAGAAACTGTCCAAGGCCCTGACCAGCCCGGAAGTCAAAGCGTTCATCGAGAAGAAGTACAACGGCGCAGTCGTGCCGGCGTTCTGATGTAACTCAAAACCCCCTTCAAGGTTTCAACGCCGACGGCTACTACAGCGTCGGCGTTTTTTGTACGCATACATCGCCCTCTGTAGGAGCGAGCTTGCTCGCGAAAACTTCAACGATAACGTGTGCTTCCTGAATGAACGCGGCGCCTATGAGTTTTTCGCGAGCAGGCTCGCTCCTACAAAAGCCTTGATTGACTGGTATGAGGGCTTGCCCCCTCCCACATTGATCGCCCTGGCGAAGGTTAGTTTTTTGGGTGATATCAATATGCAATTTCGGTATTTAAATTTTGCTTTTTATACCTTTAAAGTTCGCACTACCCGACGTTATCCACGCCGGAACGGATTGCGCTCGCAGCATTACCCATGCGGCGATATGGACTGCACATGACCTTCGATTTCGCTTTTATCCTCAGCACCTTGCCGGCGTTCCTGCAAGCGGTGGGCGTGACCCTGCAAGTGGGCCTGATCGCCATCGGCACCTCCTTGCTGGTGGCACTGATCAACGCAGCCTTGTTGGTGTTTCGCACGCCGTACCTGTCACGGCTGGTCGCGCTGTATGTGGAGCTGGCGCGGAACACGCCGCTGCTGATCCAACTGTTTTTCGTCTACTTCGCACTGCCGGCCCTGGGTTTGAATATTTCCGGGTTCTGGGCGGCGATCATCACCATGACCTTCCTGGGCGGCGCCTACCTCACTGAAGTGTTGCGCGCCGGCGTGGAAGCCGTGCCGCTGGCGCAGATCGAGTCGGGCAAGTCCATTGGTCTGTCCGACTGGCAGCTGTTGCGCCATGTGATCTTGCCCCAGGCCGGCATCCTCAGCCTGCCGGCGCTGTTCGCCAATTTCATCTTTCTGCTCAAGGAGACCACGGTGGTTTCCGCGGTGGCGGTGCCGGAGATTCTCTACACCACCAAGAGCTACATCGCCCTCTACTACAAGACCTACGAGATGCTCGCCGTGCTGACGCTGATTTGCGTGCTGCTGTTTTTGCCGTTGTCGTTGCTGCTCAGCCGTTTGGAAAGGAGGCTCCAGCATGGCCAGTTCGGGTCTTGAGTTGCTGTGGGTGTCGTTGCCACAGCTGGGCAAGGGCGCTGCGCAAACCCTGTCGATTTCGTTTTTGAGCATCGCCTTCAGTACGGTCGGCGGCGTGCTGTATGGCGTGTTGCGCACCTTGAATAACAAGGTGATCAACGGCGTGCTGCGCATCTACCTGGAGCTGTTCCGGGCGATTCCGGTGCTGGTGTGGTTGTACCTGCTGTTTTTCGGCCTGCCGATTTTCTTTGGTGTGAGCCTGCCGAGCTTCTGGTGCGCGGTGCTGGTGTTGTCGCTATGGGGCGCCAGCGAAGTCGGCGAGGTGGTGCGCGGTGCATTGCATTCGCTGCCGCGTGGCCAGCGTGAAGCGGGCTTGTCGATTGGCCTGTCCGACCCGCAGTTGTACGGCTACGTGCTGCTGCCCCAGGCCCTTAAACGCATGACGCCGCCGACCATCAACGTCTACACGCGCATCATCAAGACCAGTTCCCTTGCGGTGCTGATCGGCGTGGTGGATGTGATCAAGGTCGGCCAGCAAATCATCGAGCGCACCTACGAGTCGGTATTGATCTACGGCGCGCTG
>Ga0308157_10004329_pt1 | contig 18982 bp, 20 predicted proteins | sample PhyBR1_FD_201035 | JGI IMG/M metagenome (GOLD analysis project Ga0308157, IMG submission 201035) | Phyllosphere microbial communities from UC Gill Tract Community Farm, Albany, California, United States - DLSLB.R1 | ecosystem: Host-associated > Plants > Phyllosphere > Unclassified | place: USA...
GCCTGTGGGATCAGTTGGCCGCGCACTTCGACGGGCTCTACCTGAGTTTCGAATCCCGCACCGACCCCGCGCTGCTGGTTCAGGCGTTCCCGCCCGCGACGCTCGCGCGCCTGCGCGAGGTCAAGCGCCAGTATGATCCGGAGGGGCTGTTCCGCGACAACTTCGCGGTCGGCACGGCGACGGCCGCCGAGGACGAGGCGGCCTGACCCGCGCATCGGACCGGTCCGGTTCGGCTTGGCAACCATTGGCCCGCCCAGCGAGATCTCGACAATCACCACCGCCCCCGTTAGTGTGACCGGAAGGCGGCCATCCGGCCGCGAGGGGAGCGGAATCATGCTGGTATTCGGAATCATTCTGATGGTGATCGGCGCGATCGTCGCTTGGGCTGTGCCGGGCATCTGGCAGGTCGAGGGCTTCGATTGGGCCCTCATCGGATACATCGTGCTCGCCGCGGGAGTGCTGCTGACGATCTTCGGGATCGTTCAGCTTGCCAAGCGCGGCCGCACGTCCAAGACGATGCACACGGAGGTCGATCCGGCCACCGGCACGCGCACCGAGCACGTCGAGCGCCGCGACGACCTGACCTGAGCCTGACGAGCTACAGCGTCCACCCCGTATAGGCCTCGGCGAGGTAGGTGCGGCCGGCCTCCGACTCGACGACCGAGCGCAGCTCGCCGAGCTGACGGCGCTCGTCGAACTCATTGTGCTCGGGCAGCTTGTGCAGCATGCTCGTCATCCACCACGAGAAGTTCTGCGCCTTCCAGATGCGCCGCGAGGCAGTCTCGGCGTATGCATCGATCAGGCGCGCGTCGTTCTCGCCGAACATCGCGTGCAGGGCGTCGGCGAGGATCATGACGTCGGCGATCGCAAGGTTCATGCCCTTCGCGCCGGTCGGTGGAACCGTGTGCGCGGCATCGCCGACGAGCGCGGCCCGGCCGTGGCGCAGCTCGCGCGCGACGAAGCTGCGGAAGCGCAGCACGTCGCGCTGGAAGATCCGGCCCTCGTTCAAAGCGGTGCCGGGCACGCGCGCCTGCAGCGTCTCCCAGATCTCGGCCTCGCTCATCGCGTTCGGATCCGCATCTGGGGCGCACTGGAAGTACATCCGCTGCACGTCGTGGCTGCGCTGACTGATCAGGGCGAAGCCGTTCTCCGAGTTGCTGTAGATCAGCTCGTCGGCGCTCGCCGGGGCCTCGCAGAGGATGCCGAACCACGCGAACGGGTACTCGCGGAAGTATCCGTCTCGCGACGTGCCGGCGATCGCGGGGCGCACGACGGAGCGCGATCCGTCGGCCCCGACGACGAAGTCGGCCTCGATGACGAGCTCGGAGCCATCGGCGTCCGTCGCGACCACGCGCGGCCGGTCGGCGTCGACGTCGTCGACGCGAGAGGCGGTGACGTTGAACCGCAGATCCTGCCCGGACCCCAGGCGCAGCGCGAGCATGTCCTTCAGCACCTCGTGCTGCGGGTAGAGCCAGACGCTGCGCCCGACGAGGCCGGGGAAGTCGATGCGGTGACCCTCGCCGCGCAGCCGCAGCTCGATGCCGTCGTGGCGGTCGCCGACCGTGTGCACGCGGGTGTTCGTATCGATGCGGGTGAGCAGGTCGACCGTGCCCTGCTCGAGGATGCCCGCGCGGATGGTCGACTCGATCTCGTCGCGCGAGCGCTGGTCGATGACGACGGATTCGACGCCCGCCTCGGCCAACAGGTGGGAGAGGATGAGGCCGGCGGGCCCGGCGCCGACGATCGCGACCTGGGTGCGGATGCTCGTGCTCATGTGCGTCTCCTTCGACGGAATCGGTGCAACGGATGCTGTGCCCCAGTGTGCCGCGGGCCGACCGACCCCCGCGCAAGAATCCCGTTGAACGGGAATCAGCGCATCGTGCGGAGGTCCTGCTCGATCTCGCGGGCGGATCCGATCAGCGCGTTGACGGCGGGCGTCGTCTCCGCCGCGCGCGGCAGGACGACCGACAGCGCCGCGACGACCTCGCCGCGATCGCGCAGCGGAACGGCGACTCCGGTCGAGACCGCCTCCATGGATCCGGGGGCGATGACGTACCCGCGCCGCCGGATCGACGCGAGCAGCGTGCGCAGCATATCCGGATCCGTCACAGTCTCGGACGCGACCGCGCGCAGCGGCGCGCTCAGCACGCGGTCGCGCACGTCGGGATCCGCGTGCGCGAGCAGAACGAGCCCGGACGACGACGCGTTCAGCGGCAGTCGCCCGGCGACGCGCGTGATGTTGGCGCCCGCGTGCGGGTGTGAGAGGCGTTCGAGAAAGAGCGCCTCCTCGTGCTCGAGCACCGCGAGCTGCGTGTGCTCTCGGATCAGCGTCTGCACGCGCTCCATGTGCGGCAGGGCCGCCTGCCGCAGTCGCAGCGCGCTGGATCCGCGCAGTGCGAGCTCCCACAATCGCATGCCGAGGCGGATCCGATTCTCGTCATCGCGCTCGAGCAGGCCGGCCGCGACGAGGTTGCCGATGATGCGGTGCGTCGTCGAGGAGGGGAGTCCGGTGCGCTCGGCGATCTCGGCGGCCGTCTGCGTGGTCCGCTCGGCCTGGAACGTGTCGAGCACGCGCACGATGCGCTCGGTCATCGAGTCGCCGGAGCGAGAGTTCGCCATGGGGCCAGCTTCGCACGGTGGCGGGTGTACAATCGTTGGCACCCCAACTAATCCGGACGATTCGGGCGCCCTTCGCCGACCGGACCGGAGTGATCAAAGGAGATCTGATGCAGTTCTACCGCGACGGATACCGCCCCGGAGACCCCGACCTTCGCGTTGCCGCGCCGCAGGCGGCAGATCGCGGAGATATCTTCCCCGATGAGGTCGACGTGCTGATCGTGGGCACCGGGCCCGCGGGATCCGTGCTCGCGGCGCAGCTCGCCGAGTTCCCCGACATCACCACGCGCATCGTCGAGCGCCGCGAGCAGCCGCTGCAGGTCGGGCACGCCGACGGCGTTGCATGCCGCACGGTCGAGATGTTCCAGTCGTTCGGACTGGCCGACGCGCTCGTGCGCGAGGCGTACTGGGTGAACGAGGTGCGCTTCTGGGGGCCGTCCGAGAAGGATCGCTCGAAGATCACCCGCACGGGATGGGTCGACGACACCCCGGAGGGGCTCAGCGAGTTTCCGCACGTCATCGTCAACCAGGCGCGCATGCAGCAGTACCTGCTCGAGCACGCCGCGAAGTCGCCGAGCCGGCTCGAGGCCGACTACGGCATCGAATTCGTCGGCTACGAGATGAACGACTCCGCGCACCCCGTGACGGCCACGCTGCGCCGCACCGACGGCAGCGAGTTCGCGGTGCGGGCGAGATACGTCGTCGGATGCGACGGAGCGCGCAGCAACGTGCGCCGCGCGCTCGGCATCACGCTCAAGGGCGACGCCGCGAACCATGCCTGGGGCGTCATGGACGTGCTCGCGGCCACCGACTTCCCGGACTGGCGCACCAAGAACGTCGTGCAGTCGGCCGGCAAGGGCAGCCTGCTGATGATCCCGCGCGAGGGCGGCAATATGGTGCGCTGCTACGTCGACCTGGGCGAGGTCCAGGCGGGCGACAGCGAGATCCGAAGCACGTCGGCCGAGGAGCTGCGCACCGTCGCCAACGCCATCCTGTATCCGTACTCGATCGACGTGAAGCAGGTCGCCTGGTCGAGCGTGTACGAGGTCGGCCAGCGGGTCGCCGACCGCTTCGACGATCTGTCCGAGAGCTCCCCGCAGGACGCCGTGCCGCATCTGTTCGTCGCCGGCGACGCCTGCCACACGCACAGCGCCAAGGCCGGTCAGGGCATGAACGTCTCGATGCAGGACGCCTTCAATCTCGGCTGGAAGCTCGCCGCGGTTCTGCAGGGACGATCGGATGCGACCCTGCTGCGCACCTACTCCGAGGAGCGCCAGCGGATCGCCGTCGACCTCATCGAGTTCGACAAGTACTGGTCGGACTTCATCGCACAGCCCGCCCTCGACCCGGAGCACCCCGAGCAGGGCGGCGTCTCGGCGGCCGACATGCAGGCGGAGTTCGCGCGGCAGGGCCGCTACACGGCGGGGCTCGCGACGCGGTACACGCCGTCGCTGCTCACCGGGATCGCCGACTACCAGGATCTGGCAACCGGCTTCGAGATCGGCACCCGTTTCCACTCGGCGCCGGTGCGCCGCGTCGCGGATGCCCGGCCGCTGCAGCTCGGACACTCGCACACCGCCGATGGTCGCTGGCGGATCTACGCGTTCGGCGATGAGTCGAGCGCCGCGCTGCAGGAGTTCTCGACGTGGCTGAGCGAAGGAGACGATTCTCCCGTGCGCGCCTTCACCGCGGCCGACGCCGATATCGATAGCGTCATCGACGTCCACGCCGTGTTCCGCGGCTCGCATCACGATGTCGATGTCACGGCACTGCCGTCGCTGCTGCTTCCGAAATCCGGCCCGCTCGGCCTGCAGGACTGGGAGAAGGTGTGGGCCGCCGACGCGAAGGACGATATCTTCGTCAGCCGGGGGATCGACGCCGGCGGCGCGATCGTCGTCGTGCGCCCCGACCAGTACATCGCGCACGTGCTGCCGCTGTCGGCGCGGGAGGAACTGCGGGAGTTCTTCGCCGGCTTCCTGCTGCCGGCATGAGCGCCGCGGCGGGGGAGGCGGATGCCGTCGTGACGATCTCCGATCTCCCCGAGCCCCAGCGGCACATCGGAAACCTCATCCGGCGTGCGCAGCAGCTGCACCTCGTGACCTGGGCGCGCGTGGCATCCGCGGAGATCACGAGCGCGCAGTACAGCATCCTCGCGGTGCTCGACCGCGCGGGCGAGGCGAGCCAGCGCGAGCTGTGCGACGAGGTCGACCTCGACCGTTCGACGATCGCCGACCTCGTGCGGCGCATGGAGAAGGCGGATCTCATCGCGCGGCGTCGCGCCGAGGGAGACGCGCGCCGCAACGTCGTCACCCTCACCGAGCACGGCGCGGCGGAGCGCGCCCGGCTCGCGCCGCTCGTCGTCGAGGTGCAGCGCGAGCTGACGGCCGGGCTCGGCGATGACGACGCCGCGGCGCTGTTCCGCGGGCTGTGGTCGATGCTCGAGCGGTAGCCTCGGAACATGCCCTCTTCTGTCTCCACGGACGCCCTGTCGTGGGATCCCCTCGCGCCCCAGGCCGTCGCCGAGCTGCTGTCCGCGACGAGCGTGCGCTGGTGGCTGTCCGGGGGAGCGGCGCTGGATCGCTGGCTCGGCCACGCGATCCGGCCTCGCCAGAACATCGACGTCAGCGTCGTCGCGTCGGATCTCGCCTCTCTCGTCGCGAGCCTTCCCGACGGCTTCAGCGCGTGGGCGCCCGTCGACGATGAGGGCGAGGAGCTCGCCGCGTTCGCGGACGCGCGCACCGACGCCGATCTGCAGCCCATTCTCGTGCGCGACGAGGCGAAGAACGCCTGGGTGCTGCAGATCAATGCGGAAGACGGCGCGCCCCGCGCGTGGGTGTACAAACGGGATCCGCGTCTGACGCTGCCGTGGGACCGCGCGGTGAGGGACGTCGACGGGATCCCGACGGGAGCGCCCGAGGTGCAGCTGGTCTGGAAGGCGCTGCGCCCGCGCCCGGAGGACACGATCGATAAGGACGCGATGCTGCCGACGCTGTCGGCGGACGCGGTGTCGTTCTACGAGACCGCACTTCTGCGGATCCACCCGCACTCCACGTGGGCGATCCACGTGCGCAGCCCCTTCGCGCCCGCGAAGTCGAGCTGGAACAAGAAGTCCTGACGCGATGGCAGCGTCCCATTCGATGAGACGGGAGTTCGTGCAGATCGACTGACGCCCCATAGTTGCGTATGCGGCGATGGGATGCCGCGGCGACAAGGAGGTCGATCATGGCGCGAAAGCCAGATCCCGGCGAATCCATCTTCGGGCACACGGACACGGTGTTCCCCGATCCCGCGCCGGTGCGGGGCGCACCGGACGAGCCGCTGCCGCTTCGCGTCTTCTCGCGGATCGAGATGCTGCTCTCCGCGGTGTTCTTCGTCGGCATCCTCGTCGGCGTTCTCTACCAGGTGCTGGGCCGGTACGTGCCCGCCGTCAGCTGGATCGGTGCGGGAGAGCTCGCGCTGCTGTCGATGGTGTCCCTGACGTTCCTGATGATGGGGTACCTCACCGGGCGGAACGGGCACGTGACGATCGAGATCTTCGACCGGCTGCTCGACGGCAAGAAGCTGTTCGTCGCCCTGCGGATCTTCTCGGCCGTGGTCATGGTCGTCACGTGCGCCTGGATGGTGTTCGACGCGTGGGAGAAGATCGGCGCCGAGATGGGGCGGTCCACTGCGGCCATCGGCATTCCGATGGGCATCATCTACGTCTTCGCGTTCGTCGGAGGCCTCTCGGCGGGAATCCACTCCGCGCTCAAGATCCCCTACGCGAACCGCCCCGAGCGTCAGCTCGAGATCGAGGGGATGTAACACAGCGATGGATCTCTGGCTCTATCTCGTTCTCGTCGTCGGGCTGCTGCTCCTGCGGATCCCCGTCGCCTTCGCGATGGTTCTGCCCAGCCTGCTGTACTTCACCACGCACGGGCTGTCGGTCGGGTACGCGACGACGTACATGTTCAACGGCGTCAACAGCTTCCCGCTTCTCGCGGTTCCGCTGTTCATCTTCATGGGGACCCTCGCGAACGGACTGGGCATCGCGACCCGGCTCTACGACTTCGCGAAAGCGCTGCTTCCGCGCCTGCCCGGCAACCTGGCGTACGTGAACCTCGGCACAGCGGTCGGATTCAGCTGGATCAGCGGCTCGGCGTTCGCCGATGCGGCCACCACCAGCAAGGTGCAGATCCCACAGATGCTGAAGGCGGGCTATCCGTACGGCTTCTCGGCGGGGCTGACGGCCTCCGGCTCCCTGATCAGCTCGATCATGCCTCCGTCGATCCCGGCCGTGCTGTTCGCGGCAACGGCGTCGATCTCCACGGGCGCTCTCTTCGCCGGATCCGTCCTCCCCGCCGCTCTCATCGTCGTCGGCCTCGCGATCTATATCGCGGTCTGGGTGCTCCGGAACAAGACGGTCGCCGGCACCGCGAAATTCGATGGGCGGCTGCTCGCCACGGCGACCGTGCGCGTGCTCGGCCCGGCGCTGCTGCCGATCATCGTGCTGGGCGGAATCTTCAGCGGCTGGTTCACACCGACCGAGAGCGCCGGAATCGCCGCGCTCGTGACGCTCGTCCTCGGCGCGTGCTATCGCACCCTCACGTGGGACACGTTCTGGAAGGCCCTCAAGGACACGGTCGTGACATCGGGCGGAATCCTGCTGATCCTCGCGGCATCGAACCTTCTCGGCCAGGTGCTCGCCCGCGAGCAGGTGTCGCGCACTCTCACCGCCTGGCTCACCTCGGCCACGGACAGCCCGGTCGTGTTCCTGCTGCTGGTCGTTGTGATCCTGATCGCCGTGGGGCTCTTCCTCGAACCGCCGCCCGCGATCCTCGTGTTCGTGCCGATCCTGCTGCCGATCGCGATCGAGTTCGGGATCGACCCCGTGCACCTCGGCACGATCACCATTCTGTGCCTGATGATCGGCACGCTGACCCCACCCGTCGGGGCCGTGCTGTTCGTCGTCGGCGCCGTCACGCGCCGGCCGATGGGAGAACTGTTCCGTGCGGTGCTCCCGTTCATGATCCCGCTGTTCGCGGTGCTGGCCATCCTCGTCTTCATTCCGCACGTCTCCACGATCGTGCCCGATTTCCTCGGTCTGTGAACCGAGCGCCCGAAAGGACACGACTTTGACTCGTTCGATCTATGTGCTGAACGGCCCGAATCTCGACATGCTGGGGCAGCGAGAGCCGGAGCTGTATGGCACGACCACCCTTGCCGACATTGAGAAGGACTGTCTGGAGGTCGCCTCCGGGCTCGGCTACGAGCTGAGATTCCTCCAATCGAACGCCGAGCACGAGATCATCGACTGGCTGCACGACGCGTACCGCGAGGCGGCGGCCGTGGTGATCAATCCTGCGGGGCTCAGCTTCGGATCCGTGCCGGTCCTCGACGCCCTGCGAATGCTGAGCGTGCCGATCGTCGAGGTGCACCTCACCAACATCCACGGGCGAGATGAAGCCCACCGGCACTCGCTGATGTCACCGGTCGTCACGACGGTCATCGCGGGCGCGGGGCCCTTCGGCTATCAGCTTGCGATTCGGTCCGCCGATCGCAGCGTTCACACGAGAACACCTTTCGCACACACAGGAGGAAGTCATGATCACAGTTCCGAGTAGGCGGGTCGCAGCAGGGTTCGCCACCGTGGCGGCGACCGCGCTGGTCATCACCGGTTGCAGCGGCAACGGCGGCAGCGGCAGTGACGGCGGCGGGGAGCCCGCGGGCGAGGGCGGCGACGTCACGCTCACGGTGTCGCTCACGCAGAACGAGCAGACCCCCAACTACTACTGCGGCGTCGAGCTGCTCAAGGAGCGACTGGAGGGGGCCGACCTCGGCCTCACGGTCGACCTGTACCCGTCGTCGCAGCTCGGGCCGCACGCCGACCGCTTCCCCCAGCTGCAGGCGGGCGACATCGACGTCGACCTGCTCGGCGGCAGCGAGCTGTCGACGTCGTTCGAGCCGATCGAGGCCGTCGACGCGGCCTATGCGTTCGACGACGCCGACCACCTGTTCGACTGGATCGACAACGGCTCCGCGGATCTGTTCGACGCCTTCCACGAGGCCACCGGCGTGAAGGTCGTCGACGGTTGGCTCTTCGGAAACCGCACCTTCACCACGAAGGGCGTCGAGGTGCACAGCCCCGACGACCTGTCCGGCGTGCCGATCCGCTTCCCGGACTCGCCCGGATTCCTCGCCAACGCCGAGGCGCTCGGGGTGGACAGCCCCGTGTCGGTCGCGGTCGAAGAGGTCTACACGGCGCTCCAGCAGGGCATCGCCGTCGGTCAGGAGAACCCGATCGTCGCAACGCACTCGTCGAGCTACGACGAGGTGCTCGACACCGTGATCTTGAACGAGCACAACATCGGCGTGCAGTTCACGCTGGTCGGCGACAAGACGTACGAGAAGCTCAGCCAGGAGCAGGCGGATCTGCTCGAATCGACGCTGCACGAGATCCGCGCGGAGAACCGTACGTGCGTCGAGGACGAGACGAACGAGATCCTCGATGGGTATCGCGCTGATGACGCCTTCACCGTGATCGAGAAGGAGGACATCGACATCGATGCCTTCATCTCGAAGTCGGAGGAGTACTTCAGCGATCACTACTCGGGCGACACGCTCGAGGCATACGAGTCGATCCGCGCGATGGCGGGCTGATCGCCGGACGTGACAGGGGGTGCGGGCGCCACGGCGTCCGCACCCCCTGTCGCGTGGACGCCGCTCGAGCGACGTTCGCTAGGACGCGAGCGCGCGGCTGAGAGCCGCTGCGGTCCTGCGCACGAGGGGCGCGATCGCATCGGCATCGATGCTGCTCGACGACCCGTTGGCCGAGAGCGAAGCGACCGCGCGGCGGCGTTCGAGAACCGGGCTCGCGACGCACACCTGTCCGCCGCGCGTGTGCTCAAAGGCTGACGGGATCTCCGCTCCGGCCGCACCATGGCGGAGCGCCTCGAGGGCGGAGTCGAGCGCCGCAGACCCGAGCAGAAGCCGTTCGCCCATGCGGGCCACCGGCGGATGAGACCCGTGGCCGTGCGCGCTCGCAATGACGATCACGTCGTCTCCGTCGGCGACGGCGAGCTGCACGTGGCAGCCGGTGGCGTCGCGCAGCTGCACCATGCCGTGTCGCGCGAGCTCGCGGAGTCGTCGAGGGCGCTCGACGCCCTGGCCGAGTTCGAACAGGCGAACGCCGAGGTGCAGCCGCGCCCCCTCGCGATCGAGGTAGCCCTGGTCGACCAGGTCGGCGGCAAGACGGGACACCGTCGACTTCGGCAGGTTGGCGCGCCGGGCGATCTCGGTGATGGTCAGTCCTGCGCTGTCCTCGCCGAATGCATCCAGGACGGCGCTGAGCCGGTCGAGCACGCTGACGGATTCCGTCCAGGCGGCAGTGCGCATCGAGTCTCCTATGCCGCGGTGAGCCGGCGGGTGAGCGAGATGCTCGCCGTGCGCACCAGCGGGGTCACGTGCGCCGTGCGCAGGCCGCCCGCGGGGCCCGCGACGGAGATCGCGCCGACGACGGATCCGGAGCGATCGATCACGGGGCTCGCGACCGCCGCGACGCCGGCATAGGAATCGCCTTGGTCGACGGCGACCGTGTCCGCGCGCACGGAGGTGAGCTCGTCGTAGAAGCGCTCGACTTCGTCGTCGAGGAGCGGCGCGCTGACGCGGTCGACGACGTTCGTGTCGTCGCAGAACGCGAGATACGCCTTCCCGCTGGCCGTCGTCAGGGCCGGCGAGCGCATGCCCGCTCGCGTCGGCAGCATGGGAAGGCGCCCGGGCACGGCCGTGAGCGAGATCATGTCGGTGCCCTGCTGCACCCAGACGCCGATCCGCTCGCCGGTGCGCTGGGCGAGCTCGTAGACGACGGGCGCGGCGGCCGACGCGATCCGGCGCGGCATCGTCGCGCGGGCGCCGAGCTCGAAGAGCCGCATTCCGAGGACCACGCCGCCCGGTTCGTGGGTCAGATAGCGCTGTGCGACGAGGCTGGCGACGAGCCGGGCCGCCGTCGACTTCGGGATGCGGGCCTCGCCCGCGATGCCCGAGATCGAGATCGGGCCGTCACAAGAGCGCACGACGTCGAGCACGGCGAAGACGCGGTCGAGGACCGAGACCGGACCCTCGCGCGAGGGGAACGGGTGTGACAGCTGCGACATCGAGCACCCCTTCGTGAAGCGATACGCGTTCGAAGAACAGTCCCGAACGAACCCGGCGGCCGTGACGCGGGTTGCAGTGAATCTACCGCATGCCCATCGCCGGCTCGCCCGTTGTTCCATTCAGTGGGTCGCGGCCGGGCGGATCCTTCTGCCGCACGCAGCAGCGACTACGCGGACCGCCGGCGGTACTCCCCGGCAGATACGGCGTCGAGCACGACCGACCGGAACCATTTCTGCGCTGGTGCCAGGCTCGCCTCGCGGCGCGTGTACACCGACACCGGCGTCGACTGCGCCGGCCACGGCAGGTCGGTGATCCGCAGCCCTTCGAACCACCCGCTGAACACCTCCGCGACGTGACGCGGGACCAGCACGACGAGATCCGTGCTCTGCACGACGGCCGGCACGGTCGAGTACTCCTCGACGGTCAGCGCGACCTGCGGCATGAGCCCGTGCTCGGTCAGAACCTGCAGGGGGAACACGTGCCCGCCGCGCGCGGAGACGCGCACGAAGTGGCGGTCGACGAACATGTCGGGCGCGGTCGGGGGCAGCGGATGCGCCGCCGACGTCAGCGCCACGTATTCGACCGCGCGCACGTGCGTGCGCCACAGTCGCGGGCTGCCGATCATCGACACCGTCATCGCGAGGTCGATCGTGCCGCGGATCAGCCCGTCCTCGACCTGATCCGAATCGAGCCGCTCCACCAGCAGGTGCGGGCTGGACGCCTCGCGGGCGAGGGCCGCCATGATCGGCGGCAAGAACGTCTGCTCTCCGATCGAGGTGAGGCCGAGCGCCAGCTCGCCGCTGAACCCCGACGGCTCGAACGCCTCCGGATCGCTGACGGTGGCATCGATCTGCGCGAGCGCTTCGTGCAGCGGCGTGAACAGCGCGGTCGCCTTGGCGGTCGGCACCATGTCGTGCCCCTCGCGGCGGAACAGCTCATCGCCGAACCTCTCGCGCAGCCGCCGCAGCGTGTAGCTCACGGTCGGCTGCGTGACGTGCAGGCGGTCCGCGGCCGCCGTCACGCTGCGCACTTCATAGAGCGTGACGAAGGTGCGCAGCTGGTTGAGATCTGCCAGGGCCATGCATAGAGACTATCTATGCAAATCGATGCTGAGATCTATTGGACTATATAGACCGGCGAAATTAGAGTCAGAGCAACAGCCTCCGAGTGACAAGGACGACACGCGTTGATCATCGATATCCACGGCCATTACACGACCGCTCCCGCACAGCTGGGCGCGTGGCGTGACCTTCAGATCGCCTTCACGAAGGGCGAGGGCGAAGCCCCCGACCCCGCGAAGCTGACGATCAGCGACGACGACATCCGAGAGACGATCGAGGCCAACCAGCTGCGCCTCATGAACGACCGCGGCAGCGACATCACGGTCTTCAGCCCGCGGGCATCCTTCATGGCCCACCACATCGGTGATCTCGCGGTGAGCCAGACCTGGGCGCGCATCTGCAACGACCTCGTCGCGCGCGTCAGCGAGCTCTTCCCCGACCGCTTCCTCATGGGGGCGATGCTCCCGCAGTCGCCGGGCGAGGATCCGAAGACGACGCTCGACGAGCTCACCCGCGCGGTCGAAGAGCTCGGCGCCGTCACCGTCAACCTCAACCCGGATCCCTCGGGCGGCAAGTGGAGCGCCCCGGCGCTCACTGATCGTTCCTGGTACCCCATCTACGAGAAGCTCGTCGAGTACGAGATTCCGGCCATGGTGCACGTGAGCACGACCTGCCGACCCGACGTGTTCCACACCACCGGCGACCACTACCTCGGCGCCGACACGACCGCGTTCATGCAGCTGCTCAAGGGCGACCTGTTCCGCGACTTCCCCGACCTGAAGCTCGTGATCCCGCACGGCGGCGGCGCGGTTCCGTACCACTGGGGCCGGTTCCGCGGGCTCGCAATGGCGCTCGGCAAGCCCGAGCTCGAAGAGCACCTGCTCAACAACGTCTTCTTCGACACCTGCGTCTACCACCAGCCCGGCATCGACCTGCTCACCGACGTCATCCCGACCGACAACATCCTGTTCGCCAGCGAGATGATCGGCGCCGTGCGCGACGTCGACCCGCGCACCGGCCACTACTTCGACGACACCAAGAAGTACGTCGACGGCACCGCGAACCTCACCGACGCCGAGCGCCTGCAGGTGTTCGAGGGCAACGCCCGCCGCGTCTACCCCCGCCTTGACCGCGCGCTTGCCGCCCGCGGCCTCTGAGAACGAGAGATGAACATGCGATTGAACAATCTCGGCATCGTCCGTACGAACATCCAGCGCCCCGACCCCGACGACGTCGCACGCCTGTCGCAGTTCGGCGTCGCCACGGTCCACGAGGCCATGGGTCGCGTCGGCCTGATGCGCCCGTACATCCGCCCCGCGTACAAGGGTGCGGCGATGTGCGGCCCGGCGGTCACCGTGCTGCTGCAGCCCGGTGACAACTGGATGTTCCACGTCGCGGCGGAGCAGGTGCAGTCGGGCGACGTGCTCGTGGCCGGCTGCACGACCGAGAGCGAAGACGGCTTCTTCGGCGATCTGCTCGCCACCTCGCTCACGGCCCGCGGCTGCAAGGGCCTCGTCATCGACGGCGGCGTGCGCGATGTCGCCGACCTCGAGAAGATGGACTTCCCCGTCTTCTCCCGCGCGATCAACTCGAAGGGCACGGTCAAGGCGACCCTCGGATCCGTTAACGTGCCGGTCGTCGCCGCGAACGCGCTCGTCAACCCGGGCGACGTGATCGTCGCCGACGTGGACGGCGTCGTCGTCGTTCCCCGCGACCTCGTCGGCGCGGTGGCGGACGCCAGCCAGAAGCGCGAGGACAACGAAGAGTCGAAGCGGCAGAAGTTCCGCGACGGCGTGCTCGGCCTCGACCTGTACGGCATGCGCGAGCCGCTCGCCGCCGCCGGCCTCGAGTACGTGGAGGACTGACATGGCGCACGGCGACACGACCGGTGACTTCACCAAGACCGAGGGCTGGCTCGACTGGTACGACGGCCCCACGAAGCCGACGTTCACCCTGCCCGCGGGCGCCGTCGACGCGCACTGCCACGTCTTCGGCCCGGGGGCCGAGTTCCCGTACGCCCCCGAACGCAAATACACCCCGTGCGACGCGTCGGCGGATCAGCTGTTCGCCCTGCGCGACCACCTGGGCTTCGACCGCAACGTCATCGTGCAGGCCACCTGCCACGGTGCCGACAACTCCGCTCTCGTCGATGCGCTGAAGCGCAGCGAGGGGCGCGCCCGCGGCGTCGCGACCGTGCGCCGCGATGTGACCGATGCGGAGCTCGCCGAGCTGCACGCCGCCGGCGTGCGCGGCGTGCGCTTCAACTTCGTCAAGCGCCTCGTCGACCGGGTCCCCACCGACTCGCTCGACGAGATCGTCGCGAAGATCGCCCCGCTCGGATGGCACGTCGTCATCTACTTCGAGGCGGAAGACCTGCCCGAGCTCTACGACTTCTTCTCCGCCATCCAGGCGCCCGTCGTCGTCGACCACATGGGCCGCCCCGACGTGACGAAGGATCCGGACGGCGAGGAGTTCGGACTGTTCCTGCGCTTCATGCGCGAGAACGACAACGTGTGGACCAAGGTCTCGTGCCCCGAGCGGCTGAGCGTCACCGGTCCGCGCGCCCTCGACGGCGAGCAGCAGGCATACACGGATGTCGTGCCCTTCGCCCGTCGCGTGGTCGAGGAGTTCCCCGACCGCGTGCTGTGGGGAACGGACTGGCCCCACCCCAACCTCAAGAACCACATGCCTGACGACGGGCTGCTGGTCGACTACATTCCTCGGATCGCGACGACGCCCGAACTGCAGCAGAAGCTGCTCGTGGACAACCCGTCGCGCCTGTACTGGGAAGACTGAAGGAGAATCATCATGGCACTCGACAAGCCGTACAAGAACGTTCCCGGCACCACCATCTACGACGCCGAGCAGGCGCGCAAGGGTTACCACCTCAATCAGTTCGCGATGTCGCTGATGAAGCCCGAGAACCGCAAGCGGTTCCTCGCCGACCAGCCGGCATACCTCGACGACTGGCCCCTGACGCCCGTGCAGCGTCAGGCCGTGCTCGACATGGATCTGAACACCATGATCGATGAGGGTGGAAACATCTACTTCCTCAGCAAGATCGGTGCCACGCACGGCATGAGCTTCCAGCAGATGGCTGGATCCATGACCGGCATGAGCGAGGCCGCGTACCGCGACATGATGCTCGGCGGCGGCCGCCGCCCCGAGGGCAACCGCCTGAAGGACCTCGACGGATGGACCCCGCCGGCCCCCGGCGAGAAGGCCGACACCTTCCGCCCGGACGCCCCCGCAGCGTTCACCTCGGCGCTGTTCACCTCGCATGTTCCCGCGATCGGCGCCGCGATGGACCTCGGCAAGACCGAGGAGCCCTACTGGAAGCGCGTCTTCGACGGCTACCAGTGGACGCGCAAGTGGGTCAAGGAAGAGAAGCCCGACGTCGTCATCCTCGTGTACAACGACCACGCCACCGCGTTCGACGCGTCGATCATCCCGACGTTCGTGCTCGGCACGGGCGCCGAGTACCCGGTCGCCGACGAGGGCTACGGACCCCGCCCCGTGCCGGACGTGAAGGGCTACCCGGAGCTGGCCGCGCACCTCGCGCAGTCGATCATCCAGGACGACTTCGACCTCACCCTCGTCAACGAGATGGTCGTCGACCACGGCCTCACCGTGCCGCTGTCGCTGGTCTTCGGAGACGTCGAGGAATGGCCCGTCCGCGTCATCCCGCTGGCCGTGAACGTCGTGCAGTACCCGGTGCCGTCCGGGCGCCGCTGCTACGAGCTGGGCAAGGCTCTGCGCCGCGCGCTCGACAAGTGGGACGGCGAGAAGCTGAACGTGCAGATCTGGGGCACGGGCGGCATGAGCCACCAGCTGCAGGGCCCGCGCGCCGGCCTCATCAACGAGGAGTGGGACAACGCGTTCCTCGACCACCTGATCGAGGATCCGCTCGGCCTGACCGAGTGGCAGCACATGGAGTACGTCGATGAGGCGGGCTCCGAGGGCATCGAGCTCGTCGACTGGCTCATCGCGCGCGGCGCGATGGACGACCAGTTCGGCGGCGAGGCCCCCGTGATGAACCACCGGTTCTACCACGTGCCGGCGTCGAACACCGCGGTCGGACACCTCGTGATCTCGAACCCGGTCTACGGCTCGAAGGCCACCTCGGCGGACGCCGAGACGGACGTGCCCGAGGCGGCGCTCGCCGCCGAGGCCGCGACCGCCTGACATCCACGAACGAACTGAGGAGACACGAATGAGCGACAAGATCCGCATCGCCGTGGTCGGCGCGAACGGCGCGTTCGGCAAGAAGCACCTCGACGGCCTGGCCAACATTCCTGACGCGGAGGTGACCGTCGTCAGTGCCACCTCGCAGGAGAAGGCAGACGCCGTCGCCGACGAGTACGGCGTGCCCAACGCGGTCGTCGGGCTCGACGCCGTGCTCGAGCGCGACGATGTGGATGCTGTCATCCTCGCGACTCCCACGGGGCTGCACGCCGCGCAGACGAAGGCCGTGATCGCGGCGGGCAAGCACGTCGAGGTCGAGATTCCGGTCGCCGACTCGGTCGCCGACGCCGAATCGGTGCTGGCCGCCGCCGAGGCGTCCGACCGCGTCGTGATGGTCGGGCACACGCGCCGGTTCAACCCGTCGCACCAGCTCGTGCACGACCGGATCGACGCGGGCGAGTTCAACGTGCAGCAGATGGACGTGCAGACGTACTTCTTCCGCCGCACGAACACGAACGCGAAGGGCGAGCCGCGCAGCTGGACCGATCACCTGCTCTGGCACCACGCCGCGCACACGGTCGACCTGTTCGCGTACCAGGCGGGCAAGATCGTCGAGGCGCACGCGATTCAGGGGCCGATCCACCCCGAGCTCGGCATCGCGATGGACATGTCGATCCAGCTGAAGAGCGAGTCCGGCGCGATCTGCACCCTGTCGCTGTCGTTCAACAACGACGGGCCGTTCGGCACGTTCTTCCGCTACATCGGCGACACCGACACCTACATCGCCCGCTACGACGACCTGTTCAACGGCAAGGAAGAGCAGATCGACGTGTCGGACGTCGCGGTCAGCATGAACGGCATCGAGCTGCAGGACCGCGAGTTCATCGCGGCGATCCGCGAGGGTCGCGAGCCGAACTCGTCGATCCGCCAGGTCGTCGACTGCTACCGCGTGCTCGGACAGCTGGAGGAGCAGCTCGCGTGAGGCTTCCCCGCTTGGGGCTGGGGTGCATGAACCTCAGCCACGCCTACGGCGTTCCGCCGTCGGAGGATGAGGGCCTCGCCGTGCTGCGCGCCGCGCTGGACGGCGGGGTCACCCACCTCGACACGGCGACCCTCTACGGCGGCGGCCGCAACGAGCAGCTCGTCGGCCTCGCAATCGCGGGGCGCCGCGACGAGGTCGTGCTGGCCAGCAAGTGCGGCATGGCCCAGGTCGACGGCGTGAAGGTCATCGACGCGCGGCCAGACACCGTGCGGCACCAGGTGGACGCCTCGCTGAAGAGGCTCGGCGTCGACCACATCGACCTGTACTACCTGCACCGCTGGGACAAGAAGGTGCCGGTCGGCGAGAGCGTGGCCGCGCTCGCGGAGGCCGTGGACGCCGGCAAGATCGGCGCGATCGGGCTCTCCGAGGTGTCGGTGGCGACGCTGCGCGCGGCGCAGAAGGCAGCCCCGATCGCCGCGGTGCAGAATGAGTACTCGCTGTGGAGTCGTAATCCCGAGCTCGGCATGCTCGAGGCCACGCGCGACGACGGAATCGCGCTCGTCGCGTTCTCGCCGATCGCGCGCGGATTCCTCGGCGACTCGGTCGGGGATCCGGAGCTGCTCGTCGAGAAGGACATCCGGCGGAACATGCCGCGGTTCCAGCCCGACAACTGGCCGGGCAACGCGGCGCTGCTGCCCGCGTGGCGCGCGCTCGCCGCGGAGGCGGGATGCACGCCCGCGCAGCTGGCGCTCGCCTGGCTGCGCTCGCGCGGAGAGCACGTCGTGCCGATCCCCGGCACGACGAACATCGACCACCTGCGCGAGAACGTGGGCGCCCTGTCGATCACGGTCGACCCCGCCCTGCTCGAGCGTGCGGGCGCGCTGATCAATACCGGCACGGTGTCCGGCGCCCGATACGCGCCGGGCCCGGCCCGCGAAGTGGATGCGGAGACGTTCGAATGAGCACCCTCAAGGCGATCTCGTCGATGGCCACCCGCCACGTGCTGGCGGAGCTGGTGGCCGCAGCGCACGAGGCCGGCCATCCCGATGTCGAGATCGAATCGGTCGGGGGAGTGGACGCCGCCGATCGCGTTGCCGCCGGAGAGGCGTTCGACCTCGTGTTCCTGGCGCAGGGCGCGCTGAACAAGCTCGCGGACGCGGGGCACGTCGAGAAGTCGACCGTCGCGCCGCTGCTGCTCTCGCAGGTGGCCGTCGCCGTGCCGAGCGACTCCACGGATCCCGCGGCGCGGCCGTCCGGAACCGCGTACGGATCCGCCGACGGTGTGCGCGACGCGCTCCGCGCGGCGAAGCGGATTGGTTATTCGACCGGACCCAGCGGTACTGCGCTCGTGAAGATGATCGACGATTGGGGTCTCTCGGACGAGCTGGGCGACCGGCTCGTGCAGGCGCGCCCGGGCGTTCCGGTGGCGCGCTCTCTCGCCGACGGCGAGGTCGACCTCGGGTTCCAGCAGCTCAGCGAGCTCGTCGGGCAACAGGGCGTCCGCATCCTCGGTGTGCTGCCCGACGACTGCGCGATCGACACGGTGTTCTCGGGCGCCGTCGCGGCGGCGTCCGCGGATCCGGAGCTCGCTGGCGGTCTGCTCGCGTACCTCCAGTCAGGAGACGCCGCAGAGGTCAAGGCGCGGCACGTGTTCGGGGTTCCGTCGGCATGAGGTGAGCCGGTCGCGCGCGGCGGTGACACCGCTCTTACCGATACCGTTGTTGCAGGCATCCTGGCAGCAGAAAGTGTGGGTATGAGCGAACAGATTCGGATCGGCATCGCCGGCTACGGCAACCTGGGCCGCGGCGTGGAAACCGCGATCGGCAAGAACGCGGACATGACGCTGGTGGGTGTGTTCACCCGCCGCGACCCGGCCCACCTCACGCCGCTGCACGCATCGACACAGGTGTTCGGCATGGACGATCTGTCGACCCAGCGCGACGAGATCGACGTCCTGATCCTCTGCGGCGGATCGAAGGACGATCTGCCGGTGCAGGGTCCCGAG
>Ga0308157_10004330_pt1 | contig 18981 bp, 14 predicted proteins | sample PhyBR1_FD_201035 | JGI IMG/M metagenome (GOLD analysis project Ga0308157, IMG submission 201035) | Phyllosphere microbial communities from UC Gill Tract Community Farm, Albany, California, United States - DLSLB.R1 | ecosystem: Host-associated > Plants > Phyllosphere > Unclassified | place: USA...
TTCGACGACATCGGTAGGGATACCGGAGCAACTTACCAGCTCGGCGATCTTTTCGGCCTTGAGTGGGATGTCTACTTCAAGAACGGCGCAGAGCAACCGTGGCGAAAATCCCGCCTTACCGCGTTTGGAGCGAACGAGCGCGAGGCAATCTTGAATCTGTTGGACGACGGCTTTCGGCGTGCTGCGTGGGACGACTACTTCTACGTCCGGCTACAAGGCGTGACGGACCTGCGCGGGATGGGCACTACGTGTTTGAACACCAGAAGCCGGCTGGGCTTCTATTAAAGACGAAAAGAAAATGAAACTTGAAAAAATTTGGCTGGTGGTGGTTTTAGCTGGTTGCGCTTCTACGACGGGCGTGATCTCGACGGGTAGTAATCAGTACATGGTTTCGCGAGAAGACAACGGTCCGGCTGCTTCACTGGGCCATCTCAAGGCCGCGACTATGAAGGACGCAGGCGCGCACTGCGCCGGTCAAGGGAAAACGATGCAGATCCTCAGGGAGACGGATACTCCGCGCTCGCTCGGCCAGTTCCCGCAAACCACGTTGCATTTCACCTGTACTTGAGCCGGATGGCCCCTAGCAGCTCCACGGCAGACCAATGCTATGCCGCTAGGCACCCTACTTATTGTCGAGCTGGCATTGCGGCGTTACGATACTGGCCATGACGAGTTTCTCTGCTCCCTCAGTTCACGCATGCCCCGGTTGCGGCGCCTTCTTCCTTCGCCGGCGACTTCGCAGCTTTAATTTTTTCGGTGCCCGAGACTGGTCGGACGGCGTGCCGAGCATGTGGTGGCGCCAAGAGCCATTGGTCCGTTGCAGCGCTTGCGCTGCGCTCTTCTGGCTGGAGGATATCGAGCCTGTCGGGATCATGCCCGACGCCCTACGGCCGATTGGCCGGTTTACACGCGCCTGGCTGCGCTGGCGCGGCGACCCGCAAGGGCTGCTTCAAAGCGAAGAGGAATGGGGGCGAGCCATGGCATCCTGGGGACAGGCTGGCTACATCGGCAGCGTAAAGTTCGACGACGTCATGTACGTACTGGCCCGCTCTAAAGGGATCAGCAGGGCCCGGTTGCTCTGGCTGCGCAAGCGCATCTGGTGGGACTTGAACGACCGCTACCGCAGCCGTCAGGATGGTTCGCCCATTCCCGATGTGCCGACTTGGCCGCGGGCTTTGGAGCGGTCCAACATGGAGGCGATCCTGGCCATGCTGCGTGAAGGCGATGGGCATCCAACGGACATGATCGAGCAAGGGGAATTACTGCGTGAGCTTGGCCGTTTCGACGAGGCGATCGCGGTGCTGAAAGCTGTGCCGGCTGACGGACATAGCGAGGTCAGGGCAGTCAAGATCGAACGGCTCGCAAGAAGCGGCGACTCGCAGGTGCGGGAGTTACACCCCGCGACATGGTGAGATTCGGTCAGTTCGGTCCTATGGCATGGTGCCGCCGCCAAGCATAGCGGGGCATAATCTAGCGTCGTTGTTTGCAGTGGTAATTCGCTCCCTCAAATGGACGTGCGCGGTCCTTCGGTGTCTCGGGCACGCCGCAGCTTCACTACATTTTTGCTGAGATTTCCTTTTGGTAAGGTAAAGTACCGCCCAACTCTTGACGATCAAGCCGGGCGTTGCTCGCTCGTGTATAAAAAGGAAATTACCAAGCATGTCCGCCCTGTCAAATCTTCTCGCTACTTTTCGCAACGCGGCCGTCAGTGAGCGCGAAAAAGGCACCTACTTTGAAGAACTGATCGTAGCCTATCTACGGAATGAGGCGACCTACCGTGACCTCTACAGTAATGTCTGGACCTATGCTGAGTGGGCTAAGCTGCAGGGGTTGGATGGGCGCGATGCCGGAATCGATCTCGTAGCTAAGACAGCGGGCACCAACGAATTCCATGCAATCCAATGCAAGCTGTACGCCGAGGACTACCGGCTGCAGAAGGCCGACATCGACAGCTTTTTCACTGCTTCGGGCAAAAAACCGTTTGTTCACCGCGTCATCGTCTGCACCACAAACCACTGGAGCACTCACGCTGAGGAGGCACTGCGAGACCAGCAGCCACCCGTCAGCAAAATAGACCTAAACGATTTGGAGAACAGCCAGATTGAGTGGGGCAAGTACCAGCCGAAGACCGCGCCGGTGCTGAAGGTCAAGAAGGAGCTTCGGCGCCACCAGCAACAGGCGCTGGACGCCGCGCTGTCGAGGTTGCAGACCGTCGATCGAGGGAAGCTCATCATGGCCTGCGGCACGGGCAAGACGTTCACCAGCCTAAAGATCGCGGAAGCCCTGGCCGGTGCCGGCAAGCGCGTATTGTTTTTGGTGCCAAGCCTGTCCTTGCTCTCACAGACCTTGACAGAGTGGACACAGGAGAGCGCCACGCCGCTGCACAGCTTCGCAGTCTGTTCGGACAGCGACGTTGGCAAGAAGCGCCAAAAGGAAGACGATACCGTCCAAACCTTCACTCACGAGCTGCGTTACCCGGCCACGACCCAACCAGCCCGCTTGGCCTCCGAGATGGCCAAGCGGCACGACGCGGCGCACATGAGCGTGGTCTTCAGTACCTACCACTCCATTGATGTCATCAGTCGTGCTCAGCACGAGCATGGCCTAGCCGACTTTGACCTCATCGTCTGCGACGAGGCGCACCGCACCACCGGCGCCACCTTCAGCGATGACGACGAGAGCAACTTCGTCAAGGTGCATGACGCAGCCTTCATACGGTCAGACAAGCGCCTGTATATGACAGCCACACCGCGCATCTACGGTGACAACGCGAAAGCGAAGGCCGAGGCGGGCAGTGTGGCGTTGTGCTCGATGGACGACGAGACCCTCTACGGCCCCGAGCTCCACGTCATTACCTTCTCCGAGGCAGTCCGGCGCGGCTTGCTGGTGGACTACAAGGTCATCGTTCTATCCGTGGAAGAGAGTCACGTCAGCCGTCGCATCCAATCCCTATTGAAGGACGAGAACAACCAGCTCAAGGTGGATGACGCCGCCAAGATCATCGGTTGCTGGAAGGCCTTGGCAAAACAGGGGCTCACGGGGGATCTGAGCGGCGATCACGAGGCCATGAAGCGCGCCGTGGCCTTCTGCCAGGTCATCGAGGTAAGCAAAGGCGCAAAGACCCACAAGGTCAGCTCCAAAAATATCGCCGGTATGTTCCAGGCGGTGGTCGAGGCTTACCAGGAGTCCGAGGAGGACGACGCGGCATCGACGCTGGCCTGCGAAGCCGAGCATGTGGACGGCAGCATGAACGCCAGCGAGAAGGAGACCAAGCTCGCGTGGCTGAAGGCGGATGCCGCTCCCGACACCTGCCGAATCCTGAGCAACGTGCGCTGCTTGTCCGAAGGTGTCGACGTACCGGCCCTGGACGCAGTGCTGTTCCTGACCCCGCGCAACTCCCAGGTTGACGTGGTGCAGTCGGTCGGCCGTGTTATGCGTAATGCGCCGGGCAAGAAACGCGGTTACGTTGTACTGCCGGTGGTTGTCCCGGCCGGCGTAGAACCCCACGAGGCTCTGAACGACAACAAGACCTACGCAGTGGTGTGGCAGGTACTGCAGGCGCTGCGCTCACATGATGACCGCTTCGATGCGATGGTCAACAAGCTGGACTTGGTCGGTAAGGACACCAGCAAGATGGAGGTCGTCGCAATCACGGACAAGGTTCAGCGGAAGCAGGAGAAGCCAAAAGGATCAAAGAACAAGGACACGGGCAAGGGCAGTTTCTCCGTAGGCGAGTCGCCGGCTAAGCCCTACTACAAGCAAGAGCAGGCCTCTCTGTCGTTCGAAATCGGTGAAATTGAGAAGGCCATCTACGCAAAGTTAGTGCAGAAGGTCGGCAACCGGCATCACTGGGAAGACTGGGCCAATGACATTGCCAAGATCGCCCGCACTCATATTGACCGCATAACTGCGATTGTTGAAGATCCGGTCCACGAGAAGGAGCGGGCCGCCTTCAATGCCTTCGTCCATGAACTGCGTGATGACCTCAACGGCAGCATCAGCGACGGCGAAGTCATCGAGATGCTGGCCCAGCATCTCATCACCAAGCCGGTCTTCGACGCCCTCTTCGAGGACTATAGCTTTGCTCAGCACAACCCCATGTCGCTGGCTATGCAGGCTGTTCTCGACGTGCTGCAAGAGCACCGGCTGGACAAGGAGGCCGACACCCTTCAGCGCTTCTACGACAGCGTGAAGATGCGCGCACAGGGCATCGACAATGCGACTGGCAAGCAAAAAATCGTCGTCGAGCTCTATGACAAGTTCTTCCGCAACGCCTTCCCTAAAATGACCGAGCGGCTGGGGATCGTCTATACGCCGGTGGAGGTGGTGGACTTCATCATCCACAGCGTCGCGCACATCCTGAAGACCGAATTCGGGCAAACATTGGGCAGTGAAGGCGTGCATATCATCGACCCATTCACTGGAACCGGCACCTTCATTACGCGGTTGCTGCAGAGCGGCCTGATCGCGCCCCAGCACTTGCCTCACAAGTACAAGCACGAAATCCACGCCAACGAGCTCGTACTACTTGCGTACTACATCGCCGCGATTAACATCGAGGCGGTTTACCACAGCATCGTGGGCGGCGACTACAAACCTTTCGAGGGCATCTGTTTGACGGACACCTTCCAAATGTACGAGAGGGACGATTTGGTTGATGAGCTGCTGGTGAACAACAGCGCGAGGCGGAAGCGACAAAAGTTGTTGGACATTCGCGTCATCGTCGGCAACCCACCATACTCCGTTGGACAGGAACGAGCGAACGATAACAACCAAAACATTGCATATCCTCACCTCGACAAGCGTGTGAGAGATACATATGCCGAGCGCTCGACTGCGACCAATAAGAATGCGCTCTACGACAGTTACATTCGTGCAATCCGGTGGGCAAGTGACCGAGTTGGTAGCAGTGGCGTGATCGGTTTCGTTACGAACGCGGGATTTGTAGATACAGGCACGTTTGATGGCCTCCGTAAATGCTTAACGGAGGAGTTCAGCAGTATTTACGTTTTCCATTTGCGAGGCAATCAACGCACAGCTGGCGAACTGTCGCGCAAAGAGGGCGGTAAGATTTTTGGAAGCGGCAGCCGCGCGCCAATAGCTATCTCACTCTTGGTCAAGAATCCTGATGCTAAGCAGCACGGAAAAATCTATTTCCATGATATTGGCGATTCGCTCAGTCGGGAAGATAAGCTGGCTAAGATCGCCGAGCTAGCTAGCATCGCAGGCATCTCCGCTGATGGCGGGTGGAAGACCATTAGGCCCGATCAGCATGGCGACTGGCTGAAGCAGCGCGACGACAGCCTGGCGCGGTACTTAATAATTGGAGATAAGGCTAAAGATAGTCGCACAGTTCTGTTTGGCAACTACTCAAGCGGCGTGAAAACGCAGCGAGATGCGTGGTGCTACAACGCTGGAAGAATCCAGGTCTCCGAGAATATCGCTCGAACGATCGCTTTCTTCAACCAAGAGGCTGAGCGTTTCGACAGAAAGCATCCTGACCTGAGTAGGCAGCAGAGAGAGCAGGTAGTCGATGACTTCGCCACCTCTGATGCTTCCAGCATCTCGTGGACCCGTGCGTTACGGCAGGAATTGATAAAGGGAAAACGCTTCAGTTTTGATGAGTCATGCTTGGTAAAGAGCCTGTATCGACCATATACAAAACAGTGGCTGTACTTCAACCGCCGATTCAATGAGATGGTTTATCAGGTTCCCAGATTATTTCCTGCTCAGGCAGACAATCTCGTGATTTGCCTTAATGGTGTAGGCGCCCAGAAGGAGTTTTCCGTATTGATGACCAATTGTGTTCCTGATCTGCATGTAATGCAAACAGGCCAGTGCTTCCCGCTCTATCTTTATGATGATCCCGAACCTGACGCCTTGGAGGGTGGTCCTGAGCAGCACACCCTGTTCGGTGAACCCGAAAAATGTGCGTTTAAGCGAAGAGACGCCATCACGGCCGAAGGTCTAGCACATTTTCAATCGGCCTACTCTCGCGATACCCTCAGCAGGGAAGATGTGTTTTACTACGTCTACGGCCTGCTGCACTCGCCTGACTATCGTGAGCGTTTTTCTGACAATCTAGTTAAGGAGTTGCCGCGCATCCCGCGCGTGAAGATGTTTGACGACTTCTGGGCATTCTCCCAGGCTGGTCGCAAACTGTCCGACCTGCATTTGAACTATGAAAACGTTGAGCCTTACCCGCTGAAGATCGACAGCTTAGGCAAGAAACTCGCCGATACCGACTATCGCGTCGAGAAAATGCGCTATGGCAAAAAGGGTAGGGATAAGGACCTGACGACCCTGCACTACAACAACAGGATCACCTTGACCGGTATTCCACTAGAGGCCTACGATTATGTCGTCAACGGTAAGCCGGCGCTTGACTGGGTAGTCGAGCGCCAAAGCGTAAAGACCGACAAGGACAGCGGCATCGTCAACGACGCCAACGACTGGGCCAACGAGACTATGAACGACCCAAAGTATCCACTCGAACTGTTCCTACGAGTTGTCACGGTCAGCTTGGAAACGATGAAAATAGTTCGTGAACTGCCCGCACTCGTGCTGGCTGATGGCAATGCTGAAACCGAAATAGAAGTGTCGCAGCTAGTAGCGTGAAATAGGGCTACGAATAGGCACGAATAGGAAGGCATTGCGCTCGTGCCGACGGCGTCGAGAAGTTGATGCCAACATTGCGTTTGCATATGCTGCACTTGAACCCGTGACTACTTTATAAGCAAAAACATTGATGTCAACTTCGGACCTTAAGGAGCAAATCACTGCCAAGCTGGAAGCCGCGCCACCGGAGTTGCTAGTGAAATTACTGTGCGAGTTTCTACAGCGATGTCGTGTACAAGGGCTGCTTTCCGCCTCCGAAACGGAAACGGAAACGGAAACGCCTTTATTGATGTCGATCTCGGACCTTAAGCAGCAAGCCGCCGCTAGGCTGAAAGCGGCGCCGCAGGAACTGCGAGTGAAATTACTACGCGAGCTTTTGCAGCGATTCCGTGAGGAAGAGCTGCTTTCCGTCTTGGGATCGAAAACCTCGGCACCGATGTCGACTTTAGAGGGCAGGCAAGCCGCTGCCAAGCTGAAAGCCGTACCGCCGCAGTTGCGGTTAAAAGTGTTACGTGAACTTGCACGGCGATCCCGTGAACGAAAACTTTCCGACTCCGAATCGAAAACCCCTGTCAAATAAGTACGTGAGGTGCCTGCCAACAGCCGGAACGGAAGAGATTGCCCGCGAGGCGGCAAGTGAACCGAAGGGCTAGAGCCTCATGACCCAACTATCTGCGCTGATCATGTATCAATGCCCGCGTGCGCGGTCATCTTTACTCGCTCTGTGCTTACGCTCCTGCATTTTTACAATGATGTCCCGGAATGATCAGACGGGATGAGCGGGCAATGGTGGGCAGGGATAGGAGGGCCTATAGGACGGTGCCCGGTTTGTACCACGATCATTTGGGTCGACGATTGCTAGGAACGTCATGCCAGCCCCTCGGGAGCCTCGTCCAATCGGTGCCGTGGCCCGCCTATGGCATTGAGATTCCGGCATCGTGACCGCCGATTCTAGTTGCGGCCAAAATCGGTCACTATAGACCGGAATGGGTGGTCACGATGGACCCGGAATCACTGGTCACGATGGACCGGAATACCCAATCATAAACACGCTGTGGGGAATTGGACTGATTAATGCCTGGCGGACATCACTGCCAGTTCCGGCCTATACGGACGCCGAAAAATTTTTTTCGGTTCCTCTACGCGCCGAAAATTTTTGAGGGATGGACCGATGAATTAACCATGCGGTGGGGGTGGCCTTCGCCCTCCCCCCCCCGGGTGGGGGGCCGCCAGCCCGCCAAGCGGCCGCCAGCGCCGCCGCAGCGTCGTACGGCTGGGCCGCAGGCGTACCGGCCAAGGCCCAGGTCGCGCTGTACTTATGACCGAAGCAGACCACGGTACCGGTGTCGTACATGCGGCATAGCACGTCGATGGCTTCCTTGTACGGCAGGTTGGCCTATCGGAACAGCCGCGGCCAGATAAAGTCGTGGCAGCCCCTTCCTGAGCGTGGGAGAGGGCGATGCCGATCATAGAGGGCGTGCATGCACAATCAGACCTCCAGTTCGCGCGACCCCAAACGAGCAATGCAAAGCCAGTACTATGACGTACGCCAATTCGCCAATTCGCCATTTCGCCAGCGCGCCCTAATGCCCAAAGACCTCACTGTTCCGAATCAGATTGCATATTCGCACTGTAGTTTTTCCTCTGCCGAAGTGCGGCTCTGGTCGCTGTCAGGGCGTAGGGCTGAGTTCAGCGATTAGGTGTTCCAATTGTCGGCGTCTGCCTTTAAAGCCCACGGTACGGCCACCTAAAGGTGTGTGCGAGTAGTCTTTTTTTTGCATGAACTCTAACGTTTTCCAGACCACCTCGAACACCTTCTTAACGTGGGAACGATCAACGCTGGAAGGGCTGGCGGGGAAGTCGAGATTTCGTGTTCTACGTGTGTCTACGTCGATGATCTGATGATAATTCTTCTTGGTCTGGAACCCTAGCTGCTGAGGGGTGGAGATAGTTCGCGCCTCGCCGCCCTCCGAAGTGTCAAGGTGCCACACATGGTTATGCGCAATTAAATTCCTCAGCATAAAGACTTCGAGTAAGTCCCCGTATGTCGGCAGGTCGGGGAAGTAAGCCACCAGTAGGTCGGGCGTCGATATGGCGCCGGGCAACGCGACATCATCTGGTCGTACAAAACGGACTCGGGCCGTATACGACTCCAGCACGGTTACAAAGAGAATAACAAGGGCGTTGGAGTAGCCGTTTTCTCGGTGGCTTGTAGCTGCCGGCCCTGGAACAGGCATAGGGTGGCTGGTCAGTTTTTCAATCAGGTCAGCTATGGGCTGAAAGTAAGAACTCGCTACGATAGTTATCTGGTCATCCATGGGCATCGTAACCTTTGGTCTGTAGCGGGCGAAGTGCATATGGTACCTCGGCATTGCGAAAGCCGAGATCGCTCGGCATTTACGCGACGGTTGTAGACCTCCATGCTGCGTTGCATAGGCCCCGTAGTCATCCAGCCACGTGCCCCTAACAACTACGGCGTTGCTGGAGCGCATTTCTTCAGAATCAGTTTGACCTGCGACTGGCTGACGTTCAAGGTCGAGGCCACCCTGGCGATGGTGTAGCCCAAGGCGCGCAGTTCGATGATCTTCCTGTTGGCCACTGTATCGGGTTTGCGGCCCTTGTAGACGCCCTTGGCCTTGGCGACCTCGATGCCACTGGCCTGCTTGCTTGCTCGCTGCTCGTAGTCCTTGCGGGCCATGTGTAGTGCGATCTTGAGCATCATTTTCTGGTTCGCCTCTAGGACAATCTGCACCAGAGGATCAGTGGTGCTGGCGATGATATCCGTCAGATCGATCAGGTCGGGCACGGCGATCTTCGCGCCCTTCTCGGTAATGCGGGCGATCAGTGCCTCCCCTTCGGCCACTGGCAAGCGACTGATACGGTCGAGCGATTCGGCGATGACTACGTCCCCCTTCTTCAAGTCAGCGATTAGCCTGTTTAGCTCCGGGCGGCTTGCCACAGTGCCGCTGACCTTTTCCGAGTAGACGGCGGCGACATAGAAGCCGGCCGCCTCGGCGTCCACCACGAGCTGCTGCTGACGGCTCAGGTCTTGGCCAGACGTGCTGACACGCTGGTAGATGCGGCAGGCTTTGGGATGCTTAGTGGCGGTCATTTTGGTCCTCGAGTGGATTGGTTAAATTGAGTATACCCTAAATATCCAATGTAGCAATACTATGCTAGCCCCCAAAAATCTGAAGAAATGAGCATTTCTGACTCTTTAATTGCATACGACCCTATTTGACCGCTTTGAGGTCTAACCTGCTGCGTTAGCCGGCTCGCCGAACGGCTTGCATTCGGCTTGAACCCTGCTAGCCAGGCCTGAGCGCCCTCTACAAGCAAATAACGTTCTATCTCGGCCACTCCAGCATGAGCTTGCCGGAGGAAGACATTGCGTCGAGCTTCCTCAGTCGCAACACAGCCCCCTCGCATTTCAAGCTATCCACCGCTAAGTTCGTCGCAAGCACGTCCAGCGCGTTGACCAAGCCGATCCAGCTTGGCGAGCACCGCAATGACCTTTTCTTTCATTTCGCCAGCATCTTGCTGACTCGCTTGCGCTGGATGCGAGGACCTTACAGCTCACTATTTCAGCGAACCACTACTTCACAGATATGTTGCGTTCTAAACCTTAAGCCGTTAAATGCCAGGGTTCCTTCCTGCTGCAGCACACGAGCTGCCAAGCGGAGAAGTATCGAAAACGGACCGAATTCCAGCATCCGAAATTTCAGGTTGGAAACTGTTTGTGGCATACTCTCGTGATTGTGATCGGAGCTATCCATGAAATACTACGAAACGAAAATCGACAAAGATCTAAGGACGTGGTTCGGGAACGATAACACGCGTGCGCTACTACGCGGGGTTCATCTGGTTGAGGGAACCTTTCGTGGTCTTAATTCACTGGACATAAGCTTCGACTACCCAATCACAGCAATAGCTGGCAAGAACGGTGCAGGCAAATCTACTATTTTGGCACTGGCAGCCTGCGCTTTCCATAACGGTCCTAAGGGCTTCAAGCTCCTCAAAAGGCAGAAGCCCTACTACACCTTTTCCGATTTCTTTGTTCAGCATTCTGACGAGGTTCCACCTGAAGGTATTTCGATTTTTTATAAAATCGCGCACAACAATTGGGCTAAAGGTACTGTATTTCCAACGGGCGAGGGAATCGGCGGTCAGGAGCGTAAGAAAATAAAGGGCGGAAAGTGGAATGATTATGGCTCGAGAGTAAAAAGGACGACAGTATTTTTAGGTATTGAGAGGATCGTTCCACATAGCGAACGAAGCCAAAGTCGCTCATATTCAAAGGTATTCAAAGAAAAACCTCCTGGTGGCTGGGAAAAAAGTGTTATGGACGATGTGGGGCACGTTCTAAATAAAAAATACGATAATTATGTGTCACTCAATCATTCAAAATATAGTTTGCCGGTCGTGCAATGTAATGACATCATCTACTCTGGATTTAACATGGGTGCGGGAGAAAATGCACTGTTCGAGATCTTTTCGACGATTTATGCTGCAGGAAGTGGTGCGTTGATAGTTGTTGATGAGATTGAACTCGGTCTACATGCTGAAGCACAAAGACGCTTTATGGATCGGTTGAAAAAAACATGTTTAGATCAAAAGGCTCAGGTAATTTGCACAACGCATTCCACTGAAATATTTGATCGATTGCCTAACGATGCACGATTTTACATTGAAATCGTAGCGGGAAAAACCAAAGTGACGCCTGGGATTTCCTCTGAGTATGCGTTCACGAAGATGAGTGCAAAAAAGGGGCTTGAACTAGACATATTTGTTGAGGACGATGTCGCAAGGGCTATAATACTCGCCGCGCTACCTGCTTCAACTCGGGCACGAATTACACTTCAAATAATTGGCTCTGCTTCTGTGCTCGCAAGGCAATTGGCAGCATGTTATCTTCGCAACGAACAAAAGCCGGTTCTAGCGATCTTTGACGGGGATCAAAAGGCGAAGCAAAAAGATAATTTGAAGCACGCGAAGAAAATGGCCGAGAACCCAAAAGATGATTTTGATACATGGTTCTCTTCTCGTATCGCTTACCTACCCGGTGATACATGGCCTGAGGCCTGGCTTTTACAAAAAGGCTCCGAAATATTAGACGTTCTGTCGGATGCTTTGAACGTAGAGCAAAATGAATTAGAAGACTTCATTGAATATGCATTACAGGCAGGAAAGCATCATGAGTTTCATGAGTTACAGAGTCAACTTGGTTTGGAAAGAAATGCTTGTCTCCAACTATTTTCGACAAGTGTGGTGAAAAATTTTGCGGACAAATTCGATCAAATTAGGACTGCGGTTGAAACAGCTTTGGGTGATGCGAAATGATTCTCGGCGTTAAGTGAGCTGTAAATTCTTTGCCAACTTGTTTGGCGTTGCGATAAAGACGCTATTATAATTTGGCGGTTGACTAAATAGTATATTTGCTAAGTGGGTGAACGTTCGAGCCAATCACGGATGCTTTGATAATGAATATGACTCAAGCTCGCGGCTTTCGCGATTAAACGGAGATGCCGTTTTCGCCATTTGTATGGCAGTCGTACCACTTCAGGATGATCTGGCTTACCGCCGAGTGCGGTCAACAGTTTGGATCTCGCGATCCGCGCCCGCTCGAAGGATGTCGAGGCGACGTTTGATCGGTACCGCAGGGCATGACAATGCCGGCATGCCAACTCACCACCCCAGAAGTACAGCGATTGAAAATTCCCCTCGTGCGCGCGAGGACACTTTAGGAGGGGCCGCAACCGGCCCTGCAAGCATTGAACGGCCACGATGTCTACCACCCACTGCTGACCGCCCAAGAAGACCGCCAGGCGCCTTTCGGTGAGCACCGCGACAGTCCGCACATCCCCGTCGTCCAAGACGAGCCTGGACGAGCCTGTGGCCTTTGCAGCACGCATCAACTTGGGCAAGTTCAGCTCGAACGCATTTTCAAGAACTGGCACTCGCGGCGCCTTGGCTTTTTTCATTCGGTGTACCTAAAAGAAAAGCGAACCGGGCACATTCATGCGCGGTTCGCAGTGGTTCAGATGATGAGTTACAGCGGAGTGTTCGGGTCGAACTTGTAGTACGAGCCATGACCGACCCGGTACCAGATCGGGCCTTGCAAATCCCCTATAACTCGGCGTACCTCGCACTGCAGTGCCGCCGCACTAACGTAGGTCGGTGGGCGCTTAACCGCCATCGACAGCGCAACTTTAACGCCAGCCTCCAGCTCATCTGGCATGAAGCGGGCGAACTCCTTGAAACTGATGATTGAGCGATGTGCCAGTGGCCCTGAGCGGACGAACGACTGAGTACCGAAGCACAGCACGACAGCTTCGATCAGTCGGATTGCTTGCTCCTTCGTGATGTCTACAACTCCAGGTACTTCATTTTCGGCGATTGGGGTGGTGACCATATAATTTCCTTATACCGAGCGATTTATCTATTAAAACGCAACGCGACAAATTCGAGTGCGCCTTTTTCTTTCCCGATTTTTCCCACTCAGGGGTATCACCGGGCCTTTTTTGGCGGCCCATACTGTTCCCGGTCTTTCCCACCTCCCCTATAGGGGGAGGGGAAAACCGGGAAGGCTGAGCGCAATATTCGATAGGTCGGTGGGTGGGTGGGTGGGTAGGTACTGTGATCAATCGGTAAGTCGATTGCAATGCGGCAGCCGTGCCGCCTTTTCTACTATCCCAGTGCAGCGAGGCGCACAATATGCGTTTCGGTCAGTTCGACCATGCCATAGCTTGCCAAGGCCAACATGGCCTGCTTGGCGCGTTCACGCTTGTGCTTCGGGTCCACCTCAATCATGTCTGCGATAGCGTCATACGCTGCGCTATAAGCAAGTGCCGTCTTGTCCGGTGCTGCATTGAACATAGCAAGCAAGACGTCACGGGCGGTGCGCTGGTGTGGCCCGAGCTTCCGTGCACCCCGCTGTGCAAATGATGGCGCAACCGACACTGCCACACACGACGTGATCTCTTCGCCCTCGTCGTCAATGCCCACGACGACTTGCTCAAGACGGAACGGGTGCATGCTGCCGGTTTCGTCGTCTTTCGACTTGCCGATACCCCACGACAGTCCCTTATCCTTTGAGTTGGAGACGTAGAGGACAGCATCCATCGCCGCGAACAGGCTAGAGTGACCACGCATGCCTTTGCTTTCGTCCTTACCACTGTGGTGCACCAGCAGCACCATCCCGCCGACGATTTGTTGCAGCGCCTTCGCGTTTGCGATGATTACGCCCATGTCCTTAGACGAATTTTCGTCGGCACCTGGTGCCGCGCGATTCAACGTGTCCAGAACGATCAACCCGTCTGCACCCTTGGCAGCGCGGATGGCCAGTGCCAGCTCTTCAACATCGGCGGGCGACGTGATGTCAAATGGCTGAACGATGAAACGCAGATTGTCCGCACTCGCTTTTTGGTAATGAGCTTCCCAAGCCGCGATCCGCTTACCCATGCCAGCTTCGCCTTCGAGCACACAGTAAGTAACGGGGCAAGCCGTCACTCGCTTGCCGTACCATTCGGCGACGGCGGCAGCAACCGACGCGCTGAGATCGAGTGCCAAGAACGACTTGCCAGAGCCGCTTGCGCCATACAAGGCTGCCAGCCCCGTTTTAGGCAGCAAACCCCGGATCGTCCAAGCGATCGGTGCCGACTTTGCGACTGCCGCTGCGCTGAGGACCTTGAAGCGCGTGACCTTTGGTGCGTCGTCATTCGCCGCCGCCTCCTGCTTCGCCTGCACAACTCCCACGATGCGGCTGACGTCCACCACGTTCGGCGAGAACTTGTTGACGGCGCTATCAACGAGTTTGGAGATCTCCTCGTTGCGTGCACGCCAGCGTTCATTCCGTGGGCCGCATGATTTTTGCATAAGGCCGCGCAAGAACACCACCACAGCGCCGGGCTGCATCCCGGTGGCGACCATGGAACCCGCCAGGTCGCGGAGGGTGTCGTGGTAAACCTCGCCGCTGAGAATCTGGCTGATCCACACAGCATGGCGGTCGTCCAGTACGCCCTCAGGCGCACGTTCGACCCCATTGCCGCAGCTATCCTTGCGGACCTTTGCGGCCAGTTCAGTGAAGCCGGTAAGCTGGCCCAGCCCCCCGTTGCTCAGCGTGTGCCCGGTCACGGTCAAGAAGCGCAGGTTGGAGTACAGCTCAACCTTGAGGCCATCGAGGGCGCCGTTCACCCCCTTCTCCAGGTTTTGCGCGTAGCCGAAGCCGCGAAGCCCAGTGCCCGACGGCGAGATTTCGATGTACGTGACGTCCAGTTGCTGCATCAAGTCCATCGATGCTGCCGATGGCACCCCGTTGGTGACGCAGTGATCGATATCGATGCCGACCACGCCGTCGCCATTCAGCATGAACCCCACTCCCGTGTACCCACCCTCCATGAAAGCTGCCTCGGCCTGTTCGTATGTTCCCCACGTTTCCAGGTCGTTCGACTTAGCACGCGAATTCAGCATTTTGGGGTCGTACGGCATTTTGATCGGCTTGGCTCCGGGCTTTCCTTCCAAACGCCAGACAACCCAATTTGCTTTCGCTTTGAGTTCCAGTGGAATTTCGTCGAACTTCGGCGATCGAGTGTCCGGGCTATTGGAACGCGGCTGCAGTGCGTCAGGAGCATCCGACAACTGCGCGCCACCCGCCGAGGCCGTGAGCTGGTGTTCGATGTGGTGTTGGGTCTGCATATTGACTTAGACCTGCGCCACTTTGAACTGCACGAGGTCGGCATTCACCTGCTTGCTTTCGATCTCGAATTGGACGTCAGTCACGTTCGACAGGTAGATGCCATCGAAGGCGTAACGATTGGCCACGATCACATAAACCTTATGGCCAACGAGGCTCTCGACGGCCTTAGTGGTCGAAATGGCAATGCCATTCATTTTCAAGGCGTGGAGGGGAAGTTCGATCATACCAACGCAAGGTGTGCCCCAGAGGAAGTCGATCTCCGCGATCACAACGCTGCCCTCGACAACGATGGAATCGATCCAACCGACGTGCTTACCCTGCCCTGGCTGCTTACCGTAGATGGAGCGGAGGTATGCCTTACGGGCCTTCTCGCAAGCTGCTGCGTGTTTAGCTGCGGTACGCGAGTTGCTATTGCAGAGCACGACCGTGTTCAGCAGATGGTCTTGGGCCAGCAGGACGGTGTTCATGCGCACTCCTTGTTCAGCAGGGCCTTGATATCGGCGACCAGCCACGCGAGGCGGCCGTTGATGCGGATCGGGCGGACGGGGCCATTTTCGTAGCAAGCCCACTTGCGGAGGGTTTGCGGCTTGCGGCCAAGGTGGAAAGCGGCTTCGTTGGTGTTGATTGCGCTTCGCGACTCTCGTTCGAGTGCGATGGAATTTGCTTTAGCGTTCATTGTCGTTCCTAGATGTTGATCGGATACTGCGACAACGAAAGCTACGCACGGCAACTAATCTGGATGGTTGCTGCAACCACTGGGACCAGCAACCATGCGGGTTTCAGGGCACTTAGTGCAACCTGACCATGCAACCTATTTTTTGCGACCCCTCCCGCTCAGGACGTCAAATGGGGAAGCCGGGCGCACGCCGTGGACATCCTTTGCCTTGGCCAGTAGCTTGCCGATGAGCTGGCGCGTAACACCATATTTTTCGGCGAGAACGACTTGGGTGTTCCCCGGCAGCAGGCTCTCTTCAAGCAAACGGCGAAGATTATGCTGGTCCCAGGTGTTCACTTTCCTTGCGTGTGGTGTCGAGGTAGCCCCGACCTGTGGTGACGCAGGAACGGCCGAAGTTGTGTGAGTGATGGTCGCCGGAAGGATGTCCGAAGGTGCCGAATTTACAGCTTGAGCCCCTTGCACCGCTCCTCGTCCGTCCCCCACCAGGACAGGCGAAGTGTGTGGATTGGCTCTGCCCAGGGTGGTCGTATGCGGGTCAGCGACTGCTTCGTTCCGGACCAGTTCGGCAATAGTATGACGTGGCACGACAAACGTAGACTGCGCCGTGACTTGCACCGGCTTAGAGAAGAAATACTCGTTCGACTCTCCCATCCATTCGTCCTGCTCGGTTTCCCAATAGCCGATCACACGATGGTTGCCTTGGCGAAACGCGGCGATGCTATCCCAAGACTGGTACGGTTTATCCCCCCAGAGCCAGGCCGGTCGATCCGTGACAACCTGAGGCCCAGGGCTATAGGCGAGCTCCTCGATCTCGGCTTGCAGCAGCGTGACATATTGAGCACGCAGCGAAGGCTCGTCCGCAACAACCAAGCGATCGTTAACGTATCGCTTGGACACGATCGACGCATCGTAAGGCGCCGCGGCGTAGACCGGAAGACGAAGACGGATGACCGCACGGACGAATTCGTCCTCGGTCCAGGTACGCTTAGTCAACGCGCTCAGGATCAGGACGGCCTCGACAATTGAACACACTTCGCTTATATGCATCGCTACCTCGCGCAACGGGATCAGCACCCTAGCAGTAGCTAAGCAGAGCGTCAACGTTACACCAACGGTCGCAGCGAAATGTTCCGGCAGTAGCGTGCAGCAGCGATTTGCCGGCTGCGCCCGTCCCTATGCAGCAGTTCGTTATTCATCCTTCCGTATTTCAACGCCAGCCTGCTCCAGCATCCATACCTCAATCTTCGTGTGCCACATCCGTAGCAGGTCGATCGGACGGCGGATGTAATGCTTCTCTGCGATGGCGCTGGGCTTGTGGCCCATGATTTGTGCCACTACACCGGTTGGGCACTCCACCCACTCGCTCAGCGTGCCAAACGAGCGGCGCAGACCGTGGATCGACACATGCGGCAGCTCTGCCGCCTCCAGGGCATTGTTATGGGCCTTGCGCGGCTCCTGGATGCGTCCGCTTGCAGCGGAGTGGCTGCTGAATACCCACTCATTATTACGCGGCAGCGCGTTCAGCAGCGCGGACATGTAGGGGGTCAACGGAATCGTCCGGTTGACCTCCACCTTGTCCTGCAAAACCATCGTGCCCCACTTGAAGTCCATGTCTGTCCAGCGCAGTCCGGCCATTTCCTCGCGTCGCGCGCCCGTCAGCAAGAGGGCTTGCAGGTAGGCGCTGGCGACAGGATTCTGGATTTCCCGGATTTGTTTGAACCAAGGGGCCAATTGCTCGCGCTGGAGGCAATCTGACTTCGCCGCGGGCTTGGGGAGTTCGTCCTTGGCCACGCACGAAGCGCATGCGTTGGCCCTGACTTCGGTCTTGTATTCGGCTCGCATGGCGCACCAGTTCAAGAACCCGCGCAAGCGCACGAAAGCGTTCATCGCCACAGTGGACCTGTGCGTCTCACCATTCAGCCATTTCCGTACAAATTCCGCATCGATGTCACGGAGAGGGCGGGCGAGCACGGAGACCAGCACGCCGGGCAGAGTGGTTTCTCCTTCACCCTTTTTGCGACCACGGGTCTTTTGACGGCCACCCGGATCAACCAGCCTCTGGTGGTCCAGCAGGGTACGGGCGCTCCACCGGGTCCTCCGGGCCGTCATATAGACGTCCCATGCTTCACGTGCGGGCGTCTCGGCGCGGCGGCTAGCGTCGCGCTTTGCTGCCTGCTCAGCGACAAGCTCGGCTTTCTGCACCCTCGGGTCGTGCCCGCTGTCGACAAGTACTTTGAGGCGGCGCGCCTCCGCTTGGGCGCTGGCGATATCCCATGTCGACGGCGAGCCGATCGTCATGCGAATGGTTTGATTGTTGAGCTTGGCCTGGAAAACGTAGGCCTTGGCTCCACTGGAGACCACGCGTAGGCCAAGGCATGGCGCAGTAGCGTCCCACATGAACGCTTGCTTGCTGCTTGGCGTACAAGTGAATCCCTCGACGCGCGCGGCAGTGAATTTAATTTTTGCCATATAGCTGAGTGCTGTGTAACCGCTGTGTAACCCAGCTATGAGTATAGTTGTGTAACGTAATCAACACAAGGTTGACGGAGAAATTATATAAGTTACTGAATTTTAAGGTTTTTTTAATTTACTGATATGCTGATCAACACATCGATATACAGTGAACTTCTCATTCGTAATGCGAAGGTCACCAGTTCGATTCCGGTCAGCGGCACCAAAATTAGTTAGTCAGAAAAAAGGGTTACCGGCTTCGGCCGGTAACCCTTTTTTCTTGTTCGCGCGCTGTATGGGTTGATAATCGCTGGCGGTATGCAGTCCTGTGTTGATCGAACACTGCGCCGCGTGAGGCCTTGATGGCGGCGATCTGCGTGCTGGCTGACGAGAGCCCTCAACCGGGCTGAGTTTCTTCGGTCGCCGCTTCCTGCAGACTACGCGCCAGGCTCGACACACTCGGATTGTCGACGAACACGCAGCGTTTGCCATGGCGCTTGCAATGGTCCTTCACGCGCCAGTAGGCGCTGTGGCTGATGCA
>Ga0308157_10004331_pt1 | contig 18980 bp, 21 predicted proteins | sample PhyBR1_FD_201035 | JGI IMG/M metagenome (GOLD analysis project Ga0308157, IMG submission 201035) | Phyllosphere microbial communities from UC Gill Tract Community Farm, Albany, California, United States - DLSLB.R1 | ecosystem: Host-associated > Plants > Phyllosphere > Unclassified | place: USA...
GAGCCCGGGCGCCAGAACCCGACGTGTAAGTTGGGTCTGAACACGTGACACGGGGTGCCCCACGGGGCTGAGAACACACCCGTCGAACCTGATCTAGTTCGTACTAGCGAAGGGATGTCGCGCATGACGCGCACGTCGGAACACCTCGTCGAGACCGTCGACCCGCAACCCATCGCGCACCTGCGGCGACAGGTGCCGCGGGTGCTGAGCATCGCCGGCACCGACCCGACGGGCGGCGCCGGGATCCAGGCCGATCTGAAGAGCATCGCGGCCAACGGCGGCTACGGCATGGCGGTCGTTACCGCGCTGGTCGCCCAGAACACGCACGGTGTGCGCTCGGTGCATGTGCCGCCGGTCTCCTTCCTCGCCGAACAGCTCGACGCGGTCTCCGACGACGTCGAGATCGACGCGGTCAAGATCGGCATGCTCGCCACCGCTGACGTCATCGCAACGGTGAGCGAGTGGTTGGGCCGCGTCGACCCGCCGGTCGTGGTGCTCGACCCGGTGATGGTCGCCACCAGCGGCGACCGCCTTCTCGACAAGGCAGCCGAGCGCGCGCTGCGCGACCTGGCCTCACGTACGGATCTGCTGACACCGAACATTCCGGAGCTGGCGATCCTCGCCGAGGAGGCCGTCGCGGCCGACTGGGCCGCGGTCATCGATCAGGCGGCCCGCGTCTCCGTGCGGTACGGGGTGCGGGTGCTGGCGAAGGGCGGTCATCTCGTGGGCGGCGACCGGCCCGACGCGCTCGTCGACTCGGGCGGCGGCACGGTCGACGTGGTCGAGTTCCCCGGTGTGCGCATAGACACGACGAATACGCACGGCACCGGCTGCTCGCTCTCGTCTGCCCTCGCGACGCAGTATGCCCGCTCGAGGGACTGGCCGGAGGCGGTGGACGAGTCCAAGCAGTGGCTCACCGAGAGCATCCGTTGCGGCGCCGCACTGGAGGTGGGCTCCGGGCACGGACCCATCAGCCACTTCGCCGGCCTCTGGGAACGCAGCGCCAGCCTGGCTCGATCGCCGCGCTAGCACTCGATCGGAGGCAGGGCAACCCGGTGCAGCGCGGCAGATGACGCGCACATGATGGGCGTCATGAGCCGCCCACCTGATGGAATCACCGACGTCGCCGACGGGATCTGGCGGATCACGCGCGCCGACGTGAACTGCTACCTGATCGATGCGCCCGCCGGCCCGGTGCTGGTCGACGGCGGTCTGCCGCGCAGCTGGCCGCTACTTCTCGACGCGCTGGTGCAGCTGGGGCGCACGCCCGGCGACATCACCGCCCTGTATCTCACGCACGCGCATTTCGACCACGTCGGCATGGGCGACCGCCTGCTGCGCGAGTACCGCATCCCGGTCCACGTGCACGATGCCGACGCTCACCTGGCGCGGCATCCGTATCGCTATGCGCACGAGTCTCCCCGGGTGCGCTACCCCTTCCGCTATCCCGCGACCATTCCAGGCCTCGTGCGGATGACGGCGGCCGGTGCTCTCGGCGTGAAGGGTGTCGAAGCGCGCAGTGACGTGGAGCCCGGACGGACGCTCCCCGGCACAGATCTGCTCGAGGTCGTCGCGACCCCGGGTCATACCAACGGACACTGCTCGTTCCTGTGGCGCGAGCGCAGCATCCTGTTCGTCGGTGATGCGCTGGTCACCTACGATCCGTACACCGGCGGGCACGGGCCGCAGATCGTGGCGCGGGCCGCCACGGGCGACAGCGCGCAGGCGCGGGCGGCGCTGAACGCGATCGCGAAGACGGAGGCCCGCATGCTGCTGCCCGGCCACGGCGGCGCGTTCACGGAGGGGGCGGCCTCGGCCGCGGCACAGGCTCGCGCCGCGGGCGTCGCGTAGGCTCGCGGCTCCGTTCGGCGCGCCCCTGGAAAAGCGGATCGCGCGCCCATAGCCTGACAGCATGAGAGAGCGCGAGCTCGACGTCGTAGACGTGACGCAAGAGGCATCGACGGGTGATGTGCCGTCGGATGCGCAGATCGACGAGCTGCTGCAGCAGGCGTACCTGCGGTGCGCGGCGAACGTCGGGGGTGAGATCGCCAATTACATCCCCGCGCTCGCGCAGGCGGATCCGGATGCGCTCGGGGTGTGCATCGCGGACGTCGACGGGGGACTGCACGAGATCGGCGATACCCGCACGGCCTTCTCCATCCAGTCGATCTCGAAGGCGTTCGTCTTCGCGCTGCTGGCCGACGAGGTCGGGCACGACGAGGTGTTCGATCTCGTCGGCGTGAACAACACCGGGCTCTCGTTCAGCTCGGTCGTCGCGATCGAGATCAACGACGGTCACCCCATGAATCCGATGGTCAACGCCGGGGCGCTCGCGACCACCGCGCTCATTCCGGGCGATACGTTCGAAGACCGGTGGGAGAAGATCCGCGCGGGGCTGTCGCAGTTCGCGGGGCACGAGCTGATCGTCGACGAAGTGGTGTACACCTCGGAGTCCCTGAACAATCACCGCAACCGCGCAATCGCGCAGCTGCTGCAGAGCTACGACCGCATCAAGGGGGATCCCGCCGAGGTCGTCGACCTGTACACCCGGCAGTGCTCAGTGCGGGTCGACGCCCGCGACCTCGCGGTGATGGGTGCGACGCTGGCGTACGGCGGCGTGAATCCGCTCACCGGGCAGCGCGTCGTCTCGCCCGAGACGTGCCGCGACACCCTCGCCGTGCTGACCGCGAGCGGGCTCTACGAGAACTCGGGCGAATGGCTGTTCGAGATCGGCCTGCCCGGCAAGTCGGGCGTCGCGGGCGGACTGGTCACGGTCGCACCGGGAAAGGTCGCCATCGGCACCTACGCGCCGCGCCTCGACAAGGCCGGCAACAGCATCCGCGGCCAGATCGCGACCGCCTACCTGTCGCGGGCGCTCGGGCTGAACATCTTCGCGTCCGGCTCGCGCTCCGCGGGAGGAGTTCCCGTCTGAGCGCGCCGCTGTCCAATGCCGACGCGCACGAACGACGTCACGTCGACCGCCGTTGCACGCTTGTACGGGTGGGTGCAATCGGCGTGATGACGGCGGCGAGGCGGACGTGATCACGATCGCCGCGGGTGGACCCGACGCCGGCACCTATTCGTTCGTCTCGCACTATATGATCGATGCCGAGCGCGGCGCGCACGGACTGTTCGATGTGACGAAGTGAGTCGACACCGCGCCGCTCCTCAGCGAGTATCGGAGAGCAAAGGAGCATCATGCGCGCGTCAGCAACCTTCGAAGTGGAAGCGTTCACCCCCGTCGATCCGCCCGTCGACACCGGTGTCGAAACGGGCTGCACCGTTGCGGTCGTGCGGATGGTGAAGCGCTACGAGGGAGGCGTCGCGGGCCGTTCGACCACGGTGTTCACCTATGCGCTCGACGACGACACGAACATCGGCGCATACGTCGCCATGGAGTCCTTCGAAGGATCGCTTGACGGCCGGACGGGCACCTTGAATTTCTCGCATTCCGCAACGACGAACGGAGACGACCGGAGCAACGAGTCGTTCCGCATCGTCCCTGCCAGCGGCACGGGGGAGCTGTCGGGGATCACGGGCAGCGGCGGGATCTCCGTCGAGGCCGACGGAACCCACCGCCTGTGGTTCGATTACCAGATTCCAAGCTGATACCGCGCGGCGCCCCGGTCAGTCGTCCAGGCGCAGGAACTCGCCCGTGTACGCATCGATCGAGACCTCGAGGTCTTCGCCCGAGGGCTGGTCGATGTCGAACTGGTATTGAGTGCCCTGTTCCGTGCCTTCGAGCTTCCACTCGTCGACGCGACCGTCGGCTTCGCTCAGCGCCGCATCGAGCGCATCTGACCAGGGAGCGACCTGCTCGACGTCGATGATCTCGCTCGTCTTCTCGGCCGCATCGTCATCGTCCAGAGGCTCGGTCTCTTCCGCGAGCACGTCGCCGCTGTCGGCGTCGATCTCGACCTCGTACTCGTCGGTGTCGGAGACGAGCTTCACCGTGTACGCGAACTGCGTGCGCTCCCAATCGAGGCCGACCGAGTAGAGGTCGCCATCGAACTGCTGGTTCGCGATGTCGAGCGCATCCTCCCAGCTGAGTGCGAACTCCGCGTCGGCGAGATCCGTGTCCCTCGTCTTGTCGTCCGACGACTCGTCCGCTGGCGGTGTCGTGCTGGCCGGTCGTTCTGTCGAGGCGGACGGTGCCGCAGCGGATGGCGCGGACGAGGGCTGCTCGGGCGGCGCGTCAGCGCCGTCGCCATCTCCGTTTCCGCAGGCGCTGAGCGACACAGCGAGGATGACGGCTGCTGAGCCGGCGAGCCATGTTCTTCCGATTCGTGTGTCCATGCCGCGACGCTATGCAATGGGTTCGGAAACGGCAAGGGCATTGCGCTTGGCCGACGCCCCGTTCGTCATCGCACGTCGGACCTAGATACGCGGGCCGCGGGCGCATACCCTGACAGCATGAGCTCGCACGTCGACGACGCCGCGTCCCCGCCGCGCGCCTCGTGGATCCCCATGATCGGGCTGTTCCTCGCGCAGGTGCTCATGTCGTACAACGTCTCCGCGCTGCCGGTGTCGCTCGGCGGCATGGTCGAGACGTTCGGCGTGCCTCCCACCGACGTCAGCACGGCGATCGTGACGTACGGCCTCGTCGTCGCCGCCCTCGTGATGGTCGGCGCGAAACTCGGACAGCGCGTCGGGTGGGTGCTCATGTTCCGCGTCGTCGTCGCCCTGTTCGCGGTCTCCGCGCTGGTGATGATCGTCGCTCCTGCGGTCGGATGGGTGATTCTCGCGCAGGCGCTTGCCGGGGCGTCCGCGGCGATCATCGTGCCGTCGCTCGTCGCGCTGATCGCCGAGAACTACCACGGTGCGCAGCAGGCGACCGCGATCGGATCCCTCGGATCCGCCCGCGCGCTCGCCGGTGTCAGCGCGTTCCTCATCGGCGGCACCCTCGCCACACTCGTCGGATGGCGCCAGGTGTTCGTCGTCGTGCTCGTGCTGGCGATCGTCGTGTTCCTGCTCAGCTTCCGCCTGCACGGGCTGCCCGGCAATCCCGCGGTCAAGGTCGACGTCGTCGCCGCTGCTCTCATCGGCGCGGGCATCGTGGCTCTCACTTTCGGTGTCAACAACCTCAACCAGTGGGGTCTGCTCTCCGCGGAGGCCGACGCGCCGTTCGACGTGCTGGGCCTGTCTCCCGCGCCGATCCTGATCATCGTCGGCGTGATCCTCGCGCAGACGTTCTTCGTGTGGACCCGTCGTCGCGCACGAGCGGGCAAGGTGCCGTTGGTCAGCCTGTCGGTCTTCGGGTCCTCGCGCGAGCGAGCCGCTGTCTATGCGATGTTCATCGTCGTGCTGATGGAAGCGGCGCTCAACTTCACGATTCCGCTGTACATCCAGATCGTGCAGGGCCGCACGCCGTTCGATACGTCGCTGGCGATGCTGCCGTTCAACCTCACGGTGTTCTTCACCGCGATGCTCGTCGTGCGCTTCTACAAACGGTTCACGCCGCGCACGATCGGAATGTTCTCGTTCGCCCTCACGACGATCGCCCTCATCTGGCTCTCGTTCGTGGTGACGAACAACTGGGAGACACTGCCGACGATCCTCGGGCTGTTCGTCTTCGGCGTCGGGCAGGGGGCGCTCGTGACGCTCGTGTTCAACGTGCTCGTCACCTCATCTCCGAAAGAACTCGCCGGCGACGTCGGGTCGGTGCGCGGCACGACCCAGAACCTCGCTTCGGCCGTCGGCACGGCTGTGGCCGGGGCGCTCCTCGTCGGCATCCTCGGCGTGAACGTTGCGGCCGCTGTGACGGAGCATCCCGAGCTTCCCCCGGAGGTCGTCTCGCAGGTCGACCTCGACCGAGTGAACTTCGTCAGCAACGATCGCCTGGAGGAGGTGCTCGCGCAGACCGACGCCACTCCCGAGCAGGTCGACGCGGCTGTCGCGGTGAACGAACAGGCGCGTCTCGACGCTCTGCGCCTCGGGCTGCTCGTGCTCGCCGGAATCAGCGCGCTCGCCATCGTCCCCGCACGGCGCCTGCCGAACTATCTGCCGGGGGAGATCCCCGAAGACGTCGCGACGGGGCAGTCGTCGGTCGAGCCGCATGGTGAGGCGGGGCGGGTTACATAACGCTCACGCCCGCACAAGCCCGATTGCATTTCTCGTCGTGTCGATTAAGAAGGAGACTATGCCGGGCATCGAACGTGAGCGCGTGCGGCACGTGAGTGGGCCGCTCATTCCGGAGAAGGGAAGACCATGACGCAGGAACGCCGCAGAACAGGTCCGGAGCGACAGGGGCGCGATCCCGAGCACGACGACAAGCCCGACGCGCCGACGCATCTCGAGAAGCGCTCGTGGAAGTACATCCTGACGAGAACGGTCAGAGAGTTCTCCTCTGACCAGTGCACGGATGCCGCGGCCACCCTCACCTATTACGCGATCCTGGCGATGTTCCCCGCGCTCGTCGCGACGTTCTCGCTGTTGGGCGTCGTGGGCCAGAACCAAGAGGCGGCCGAGGCCGTGATGGGCATCGTCGAGGAGGTCGCGCCCGGTGACATGGCGGAGACCATCCGCGGGCCGATCGAACAGCTCGCCAGCGCTTCGGGTGCGGGCATCGCGCTCATCGTTGGAATCGTCGTCGCGCTCTGGTCGGCATCGGGTTACGTGGGCGCGTTCAGCCGCGTCATGAATCGCATCTACGAGATCGACGAGGGGCGGCCGTTCTGGAAACTGCGCCCCATGCAGCTCCTCGTCACGCTCATCGCGGTCGTCTCTCTCGCGATCGCTGCACTGACGTTGGTGCTCTCCGGAGACCTCGTGAAGGCCATCGGCGATGCGATCGGTGCGAGTTCTGCCGTGCAGCTCACCTGGAGCATTACGAAATGGCCGCTTCTCGTCTTCGTGATCGTGTTCCTCGTGGCAGTGCTCTACTACGCTACGCCGAACGCGAAGCAGCCCAAGTTCCGCTGGATCAGCCCGGGCGCCGTCGTCGCCATCGTCGTGCTGGCGATCGCGACGTTCGGATTCGGCGTGTACGTGACGAACTTCGCGAACTACGACCGCACCTACGGTTCTCTTGCTGGCGTGATCATCTTCCTCTTCTGGGTATGGATCGCGAATCTCGCCCTGTTGTTCGGAGCCGAGTTCGATGCGGAGCTTGAGCGGGGGCGGCAGCTGCAGGGAGGGATCGCCGCAGAAGACGACATCCAACTGCCGCCGCGCGACACGAGGCAGATCGAGAAGCACGAGAAGAAGGAAGAAGAGCTCGTGGCGGAAGGGCGTCGCATCCGATCGGACGCGGAGATCCACGGCACCACGGAGCGCAGCAGGCGGGACGGGCTCCGCTGAGCTCCGTCGTCCCGCGTCAACGATTCCGCGCGCGCAGAAGCAGCGCCGTCGCGGCCGCGGTAGCGAGCGCGCCCACCATGTAGCGCACGCCGCGCGATCGCCAGCCGCCCCTCACCGCGTCCGCCGTATCCGGCGCCGCGAACACGGTGCCCGTGGAGGCAGCGACGTTGTGCTCCCGGAGCTCGACGTGGTGCAGCAGCCATGCCACGACCGCGTCGTACACGCGCGGCGCGAGATCGTGCAGCGGCAGCACCGCGGTCTGCGACCGGCTCACAAACGTCTTGAAGCGCCGGCGTCGCGGAGAACGCATGATCACACGAGCAACCCGCTCCGGCGACGCGGCGGGTGGCAACGGGTGCACTCGGCGCCCCGTCACGTTGGCCGCATGCTGATAGATCGGCGTATCGACGCTGCCGGGAAGTACGACGCGCAGGCGAATGCCGCTGCCTCGGAGCTCTTGACGCAGGCATTCGGTGAATCCGAGCAGGCTGAACTTGCTCGTCGCATACGGGGAGATCGCCGGTGAGCCGACGCGGGAGTACATCGATGCGACGATGACGAGCGTTCCGGATGCTTGCCGACGAAAGTGCGGCAGCACTGCGCGCACCCCGTGTATCTGGCCGAAGAGGTTCGTGTCGATGACCTGCCGGAAAACGTCCGACGGCAAGACCTCGAAGTCGCCGTACGCGAAGACGCCGGCGTTGCCGACCCATACGTCGATGCGGCCGAATGCGGCGATGGCCGCGGCAGCGAGGGCGTGCACAGCCTGTTCGTCGGAGACATCGGTCGGCACGACGAGCGCCTGCCCGCCCCGGTCATGGCACTCCTGTGCCACGGTCTCCAACGCCGATCCGCTGCGCGATGCGAGCACCACCCGAGCTCCCTTCCGCGCGTACGCACGGGCGGTCGCGCGGCCGATTCCACTGGACGCGCCGGTGACGACCACGACTCGGTTCCGCTCGCGGTTCATCGCTCGTCGTCCGGCGAAAGGTCGGGCAGGGTGCTCGTGCCGAAGTCGTGGCGCAGTGCGCTCAGCGCGGCGAACCACCCGGGCATTCCGGTGACGCCCGGCCCCGGCGCAGTTGCCGCAGACGCGAGGTACACACCAGGAATCGGAGTGCGCCATGGATCGGGGGTGAGCACGGGGCGGCTGATGAGCTGCCACAGATCCGGCGAGCCCGCGGCGATGTCGCCGCCCGGATAGTTCGGATTGTGGTGTTCGACGTCGACGGCGCTGCGAGCGTTGATCGCCACGATCGTGTCGCGAAAGCCCGGAGCGAAACGCTCGATCTGACGCACCACGGCTTCCCGCCGATCTGCGGGGCTTCCTGCAGGGACGTGCGTGTATGCCCACAGAGTGTGCATGCCCGACGGTGCACGCGTGGGATCGAACAGCGAGGGCTGCGAGACGAGCACGTACGGCCGCTCGGGAAGTCGCCCACGATGCACGTCGTTCTCGGCTGCCGCTACCTCCGCGCGCGTGCCGCCGACATGCACCGTGCCGGCACGGCGCAGCTCGGGATGCGTCCATGGCACCGGCTCGCTGAGGGCGAAGTCGACCTTGGCGACACCGTCGCCGTAGCGGAACCGCTGCAATGCGCGGCGATAACGGTCCGGCATGGCCGCGCCGGCGAGGCGGACGAGTGCGCGCGGCGTGACGTCGAGGAGCGTGACGGTCGCGCGCGGGAGTGCATCGAGTGCGTCGACGTCATGGTCGAGCACGAGCTCACCGCCGTGGGCGTGCAGATCGCCCACCATCGCGTCGGTGATCGCCTGGCTGCCACCCACAGGGATCGGCCATCCGCGCGCGTGCGCGAACGCGGCGAGCGCGAGCCCGGCGCCCGCGCCCGCCACGCTCGGTTGGGCGAGGATCGTGTGCGCGGCGACGCCCGTGAGCATGGCTGGCGCGGGATCCTCGCGAAAGCGCAGGTTCCATATCGGGGTGCCCTGCTCGAGCGACCTCCGCCCGAACGCAGCTGCGGTGCGCAGGTGGCGAGGAACGCGCAGGAGCGAGGATCCGGTGAAATCCGCGACCTCCGTCGATCGCACGACGAGCGGCTTCATCAGGCGCTCGTACGCTCTGCCGTCGGCGCCGAGTTCGTCACGGGTGCGAGCGAGATCGCGGTAGGCGACGCCGGCCTGCGCCGCGTTGACCGGCTGAGCGAATGACACCTCCGGCGTGACGAAGTCGACGCGCTCGCGCAGCCCGAACTCACGGAAGAACCGCGATTCGAGCGCCATCGGGTGCACGGCCGAGCAGACGTCGTGGTGAAAGCCCGGCAGCGTCAGCTCTCGCGTCGCCGCTCCGCCCCCGGGCTCGGCCGCGCGCTCATACACGCGCACCCGAAGCCCCGCACGCGCGAGCGTCACGGCTGCGGCAAGACCGTTCGGACCGGCTCCCACGACGACCGCATCGAGATCCGGTTCGCTATGTGGGCGACGCGTGTTCACGGCACCGGTGTCTCGTCTTCATCGGCGCTCTGCCGGGGCAGCAGCCTCGCGCTGGCGGCGCGGCCCTCCGCGAGATAAGCAAGACGGTGCAGCGTCTCGGTGTTGCGCCAGTGCAGGAGGAGATCCATGATCGGGCGCGGGATGAAACGCGCCGGCCCGGTGATGACCTCTTCCTGGATGCGCACCAACGTGTGATCGCCGTTCGTCTTCACCTCGAGTGTGACGCGCGCTTCGCCGACCGGCCAGCCTCGAGCGCGCATCACCATCAGCCGGGGTGGCGCGTACCGCTCGACGATCGTCCTGTCGTTGACCAGCGCCGGCCACACTCCGAACGAATGGTGGAGCGCGGAGCGCGTGTCAGGCCATGCCTCGTCGACCTCGCGCATGCGCGATGCTCCCACCACCCACGACGGGTACAGCCACCCGTTGCCCAGCACGTCGAACACGTCCTCGGGCCTGCAGTGCAGCACCCTCACATTTCGAGCCATGGTTTCGCTCCTGACCCGTCTCAGAGATCGACGGTGTTGCTCTCTCCGGGGCGTGCCGGCTCGTCGCGGACCATGCTCTTCACCACTTCTACGACAGTGGCGGGCAGACCGGGCGAATCCCAGTACTCGCCGCTGTGCGGATCCACCCGCAGCAACACGATGTCCGCATCCTCGGGTCGGGAGTCGCCGAAGAACGCTTCGGTGGCTTTGCTCCAGTACCGCTTCTTGCGCTCGAGGTCGTGTACGACGGTCGCTGTTCCGGCGATCGAGGCCCAGAAGCCCTTTTCGGCCACCGAGACGTTGACCGGTTGTCCTGCGCTCGCCTCCGGCACTTTCGGCGTCGAGACGCGAGTGATGAACCAGATGGAATGGTCGTCCTCGATCTCCTGGATGACCATGGGGCGGCTGACGATCCTCCCCTCGGCATCCGCGGTCGCGAGCATGCAGACGCCCGCCTTCTCCGTCTTCTTCAGCAGCGTCTTCACGGGGTCTTCGGTGTTCATTGTGCTCCTTCGGTATTCGATCCGGTTGGGACGGTCGGCGTCGGTGCGGCCTTCGTGGAGGATCACGTGCGCATCGTGGACGAGAACCTGAGCCGGGAGTCGTCATTCCGTGTTCAGCTTGTCCTGGGCGACGCCGGCGGCCTTCTCGACGATGTTGGGAAGTTCGGTTGTTCCATAGATCCTGGCGTCGGGGTGGGTGACCGGCGGCATCGGGTCGCTGCGCTCGGGGTGCGGAAGATACGAGAACTCGCCCTTGCCGTCGGGGGTCGGCCCCTGTGCCCACGAGCCGTCGGCGGCCTGCTGTCCATCCGAGAAATTGATGTACTGGTAAGAAGCGTCGGTCTGCTCCTGCGACTGGGGAAAGTTGCTGGGAACGGGGAGGTTCTCGGCTCCCTCCTCCTGCAGCTCTCGTGCGGCCGCGATCCATTGGTTCTGGTGCATCGTGTCACGCGCGAGCAGGAATGCGAGCAGATCTCGTACCCCGGCGTCGTCGGTCATGTTGTACAGACGCGCGACCTGCAGCCTGCCCTGCATCTCCGCGTTCGCGTTGGATGTGAAGTCCGCGAGCAGGTTGCCACTCGCCGTGACGTAGCTCCCCGACCACGGGTTGCCCATGCTGTCGACCGGTCGCGCTCCTGCTCCGGAGACGATGGCGTGCTGCACGTCTGTGCCGCCGACCACGGCTGCGACCGTCGGGTCGTTCTGCACGGCCTCTTCGGTCGCGCCGACGGGGGAGTCCTCCAACAGCTGAGCGATCATCACCGACAGCATCTCGACGTGTCCGAACTCTTCGGCCCCGATGCCGAAGACGAGGTCTCGGTACTTTCCGGGGATATGCATGTTCCAGGCCTGGAAGCTGTATTGGAGCGCCACGGTGATCTCGCCGTACTGCCCTCCCAGAACCTCCTGGAGCTTGCGCGCGTAGACAGCGTCCGGTTTCTCCGGACGCGCTTTGTGCTGCAGTTCTTGCTTGTGGAAAAACACTGTCGACCCTCTTCGCTCTGATGGCGGGGTTCCCTCGCGGCCGGCTCATCGGTCGGAGTCGGTCGGGCTCCCGTCGGGTCACAGCAAATTACGTCCGCCGACTTTCTGCCGACAGGGGGTGGACAATCGCGCCAGGTGTGTTCCCGGAAGCGTCGCGCGCCTTTTGATGCCCCACCGGTGAGCAGATCAGCGATGAGAAGTCCGGGATACTCCCCAGTCGCAACCGCGTCAACCCTCTTCGTGCGAACAAATGCGCGCTCTCATAATGGCCGGGCCGTCCGAACACTGGAGGAGTGATGATGACTGATCGAACTGAAGCTGGCAGGTCGCGGTACGCCCAATTCCCGGTTCAGAAGGTTGCTCTGATAATCGGAATAGTCTTTCTCCTCGTGGGAGCAGCGGGCTTCATCCCGGGGCTCACCCATGGCACCCATGAGCTGCACGCTGCTGGCGCACATTCGAGCGCGCTGCTTTTGGGCGTCTTCCAGGTGTCTGTTCTGCACAACATCGTGCACCTGCTTTTCGGCGTCGCGGGCATTGCGGTCGCCGCCGCGCCGCGTGCATCGCGCATGTATCTGATCTGGGGCGGCGTCATCTATTTGGTGCTATGGATCTACGGCCTGTTCGCCATTCATAACGACGAGCTGAACTTCGTCCCCGTGAACAGCGCCGACAACTGGTTGCACCTCGGCCTCGCAGCCGGAATGATCCTGCTTGGAGTGCTGGTGGGGCGCCGTCGTGCGCCTGCGACGTCTTGATCTTCGAGCTCTCCAGAACTCCGCAGCCTTGTGCGCCTGTCCATGCAGGACAGGTGCACAAGGCTGTTCGTCAGATACTCGGCGCGCTTCCGCGCGTTGAGCGGCGCTGCACGAAGATGACGGAATCGTCGATGCTCGTCGGGTTGCCGTCCGGATCCGTCGTCTCGCGCGAGCGCACCTCGACGGTGAGCGCGGTCCACTCGTCAGAATCGAGGTCGAGGGTCGCGAACTCCTCGTCAGGAGAGAGGAAGTGCGGCGCGTGATGATCAGTGTGCTCGGCCCAGGGCGGGCTGGCGGCGTGCGAGGTGATGAGCAGATGTCCGCCGGGGGCGACGAGGCCGGCCGCGGCCCGCAGGATCTCCGCACGCGGCAGCTCGACGGGGGAGTGCAGGAAGCTCGCGGTGACGAGATCGTACTGCTCAGCGACGGCGAGCGAGGACAGGTCACCGACGGTGAACGAGATGCGATCACCCGAGACTCCGGCGGTGCGCGCGGCGGTGCGTGCGCGTTCAACGGCAGAGCGGGAGATGTCGATGCCCGACGCGGTCCAGCCGTGCTGGGCGAGCCAGATGACGTCTGCGCCCTCGCCGCATCCGAGATCGAGCGACCGGCCCGGCGCGAGCTCCGAGGCGACGTCGGCGAGAACGCGGTTGACGCGACCCGACCACACGCGATCCGTGCCGCCGTACCGCTCTTCCCAGTACTCGGCGGGTGCGATCTCGGGCCACGACGACGGGTGCGCGACCGCGCGGTCGAACTCCTCCATCACGAGCGCGCCGTTCACGGCACCGCCCGTCGCCGCGCCCGCGCCGATCGACACGGGCACGTTCGCGCCCGGGTTCGTGACGTTTCCGATCGCCCAGATGCGGTCGCTGCTGGTCCTGCCGGTCGGATCCGTCGCGAGGAACGACCCCATCGGGGTGTCGGTGCGCTCGAGGTCGAGGTGGCGCACGAACTCGTCGCGCGGGACGAGCGTCGGGGCGGTGAAGATCGCGTCGATGCCGGTGACGGTGCCGTCGGCCGTGCGCACACCCGTGACCTGGTCGCCGTCGCCGAGCACCTCTGCGACGGGTGACGTCACCACGCGCACGCCGCGCGAGCGCAGCCGCCGCGTCGTCTGCTCGTCGACGGATCCGGTCCCGGCGACGAACACCGTGAGGTCGTCGGACCACTGTCGAACGAGCTGGGCGTGATGCAGCCCGAGCGGCGAGGTGACGAGCACCGCCAGCTGCTGATCCCGCACCTCCCAGCCGTGGCAGTACGGGCAGTGCAGCACGCTGCTGCCCCACCGCTCGGCGAGACCCGGAATGTCCGGCAGCTCGTCGATGAGTCCGCTCGCGAGAATCACGGCGCGGGCCCGACGAGCGCCGCCCTCTCGCAGCGACACGGTCACACCCTGCTCGGTCTCGTCGAGGCGTTCGACCTCGTCGGCGACGAACTCGATGCCGTAGCTCGCCGCTTCCGTGCGTCCGCGCTCGATCAGGTCGGCGGGCGAGGTGCCCTCATTGCCGAGCACGCCGTGCATGTGGGCCGCGAAGCGGTTGCGCGGTCGCGCAGAGTCGACGACCAGTGTCCTGCGCCGTGCTCGTCCGAGCATCAGCGCCGCGCTGAGGCCCGCCGCTCCGCCGCCGATGATGATGACGTCCCAAGATTCTGTGTGCATACGACGAGTCTGAACCCGCCGACCCGGATCAGGCAAACTTTCTTGCTAAGATGGCAAATCAATGGGGGATCCGACGCGACGAAGGGCGGCCATGGCACACGAATTGGAGCAGGTGGGGCCGCGGCTCCGCGCTGCGCGCCGCGCCCGCGGGTTCACGCTCGAGGAAGTGGCCGCACGCGCCGGCATGTCCACAAGCACGCTGTCACGGCTGGAATCGGGCAAGCGGCAGGCATCGCTCGAGCTGCTCGTGCCGGTCACGCGGCAGCTCGGCATCCGCATCGACGATCTGCTTCCGACGGAGTCGAAGGATCCGCGCGTGCGGCGACCGGTGATCCATCGCGACGGGCTCACGATCACCCCGCTCGCCCCCGAAGACGCCCTGATCCGCACCTATAAGATCTCGTATCCGCCCGTCGACGAGCTTCCGCGGCTGCGCGTGCACGACGGGTACGAGTGGCTGTATGTGCTCTCGGGTCGACTGCGCCTGCGACTCGGGGAGCAGGATCTCGTGCTCACCCGCGGCGAGGCGGCCGAATTCGACACGCGCGTGCCGCACGCCATGAGCGCCGTGGGAAAGAGCCCCGCTGAGGTGCTGAGCATCTTCAACGGCGAGGGCGAGCGCATGCACACGCATGTGCCGGTGTGAGGTCAGCTGCTCGCGAGGTGAATGCCGAGGTCGGTGCGGCCCGGTGCGAGGTCGGCGTGCAGTGCGCGCGTGCCGCGGTATTCGTTGTCCTGCAGTCGTCGATAGCGCTGCGGGCGCTCGTCGCGGATGTGCGACAAGCGCTCGCGCAGCCTGGTCATCTCGCGCTCGACGGTGTCGGTGCTCAGATCGTCGGCGTCGTAGATGGCGTGCAGCGGAAGGCTCGCTACGCCGGTGTACCAGAGCGCGCCGTGCGTGAGGGGGAACAGCAGTGCATCGAGGTCGCCGCTGATGCCGCGCGGCCCGAGCGTGCGCGCGTCGTCGCCGGCGGTCACGACGATGAGCGCTGTGCGACCCGAGAGGCCGCCGTCGCCGTAGCGCAGCGGCAGGCCTGTCTGCTCGTCGACGTCGCCGTGTGCGAAGCCTGCCGTGAGCACGCGGTCAAGCCAGCCCTTGAGCATCGCGGGCATGCCGTACCACCACAGCGGAAACTGGAGGATCAGCAGCTCCGCCTCGGCGACCTTGCGCTGCTCTGCGCGCACGTCGCCGGGCAGCTGCTGCGCCGAATACGCTTCACCGAGCAGTTCGGCGAGGCTGCCTTCTGTACCGGCGAGCTGTCCGAGGTCGCTCTCGCGAAGCACGGGGTCGAAGTTCTGTGCGTACAGGTTGCTCGTCAGTACCGTGTGGCTCTCGGCGAGGGCGCGCGTGCCCTCGTGGAAGATGCGCTCGCCCAGCGAATCGCGGCGCGCGTGTGCAGAGACCCAGAGTGCAGTGCCCGGGGTCGGCGGTTGTGAGATCGTCACGTCGATTGCTCCTTCGGCGCGTGCGCGCTGTCGTGTGTGAGGGCGAGAAGAACGGTTGCGAGTGTGCGTCGCGCATCGCTCGCATCGAGTACGCCGGCGATCGTCTCGGCCGCCAGTGCGTCGCCCGCGCCGATGACGGCGGGCAGTAGGGCGGGGCTCAGCGGCCCTACGAGCGGCGTGAGCGCCTGCTCGCAGGCAGCGATGTACCCGCGCTCGGCCTCACGGCGCAGTTCGATGAGCTCGGGCGAGCCGGCGAGAGCTGCGACGACGCCCGACATCTCGCGGCCTTCGGCGAGCCAGCAGTCGATGTACGCGCCGGCCATCACCGAGCAGACCTCGTCGATGCCGTCGTTCGTGCGCTGCAGCGCGCGGGAGAGTGCGGCTTGCTGCTGCTGCTCGAACTCGCGGTACAGCTCGACCAGCACCGCGGATCGCTCGGTGAAGTGATCGTACGCGACCGGCTTGCTGACTCCCGCCCGGGCGGCCAAACGGCCGAGCGTGAACTCGTCAGTGCCCTGCTCGTCGAGCAGCTGGCGCGCGACGAGCAGCAGCTGTGCGTGACGCTCGTCTCGCGGCAATCGTGAACGTTTCTGACGCGGATGGGGTTCGGCCATGGCTCTCGCCTCCTACCTACTCCTAGTAGGTTACCACGAGTAGATTCCGTGCGCTGCGGCGCCAAAGCGTGCGGTCCGAGCAGAAGCGCCGTGTGTCACACCCCTCCAAGGGCGATTGTAGACATTTGACACCTCTCAGGATTCTTTATAGGTTGCGAGGGTCTCTACGATCTACATGCAGAATCAGCGCTGAAGGAAAGGCCCTTCGTGAACAGCACCAGGCGAATCACATCCACCGCGGCGATCGCCGCGTCCGTACTTCTGGCGGGAGGCCTCGCGGGTTGCAGCGGCGGGGGCGAGGGCGGCGGTGACGGCGGCGGCCTCAAAGACTCCTACACGGTCGTGACCGACACAGCGTTCGTCCCGTTCGAGTTCCAGGAAGAAGAGGGCGGCGACTACGTCGGCTTCGACATTGATATCGTCTACGGCATCGCCGAGCGCGTCGGGTTCGAGATCAACCACGAGAACACGAACTTCGATGGGATCATTCCGGGTCTGCAGACCGGCACCTTCGACATCGCGATCGCCGGCATGACGATCACCGATGAGCGCAAGGAGGCGGTCGACTTCACGAGTCCGTACTACAAGTCGGGCCTGCGCATCGGCGTCGCCGAAGACGATGACAGCATCACGAGCATCGACGATCTCGAGGGCAAGAACATCGCAACGCGCCTCGGGTCCACGAGCGCCGACTACATCGAGAACAACATCGAGGGTGCGACGGCGAATACCTACGAGCAGCTCGACCAGGCGTACCTCGCGGTCGAGGGCGGCGGCGCTGACGCGGTGCTCTACGACGCGCCGAACGTCGAGTACTACATCCTCACTGCAGGCGAGGGCAAGCTCAAGACGGTCGGCGAGCTGATCGAGGCGCAGGACTACGGCATCGCCGTCGCCCAGGGCAACGAAGAGCTCGTGACCGCGATGAACGAGGCGCTCGCCGAGATGATCGACGACGGCACCTACAGCGAGATTTTCGAGAAGTGGTTCGGCGAGGAGCCCGAGTGGCTCGAGGAGCTCGCAGCTTCGCAGGAGAGCTAAGCCCTCTGCATGAACATCTTCACGGACTTCCGGTGGGCGGGAGTCATCGAGTTCCTCCCACAACTCGGCGTCGGCCTGTACTACACCCTGCTTGTCTCGGTCGTCGGGCTGATCATCGGATTCGCGCTGGGCGCGATCTTCGGTCTGCTCCGGCTCAGCCGGTTCCGCGTGCTGCGGGGCATTGCAGCCGTCTACGTCGAGGTGCTGCGCGGCACCCCTCTGCTGGTGCAGGCGATCTGGCTCTTCTTCGCGCTGCCGCTGATCATCCATTACACGCTGCCGTCGCTCGTGGCCGGCATCATCGTCATCGGCATCAACTCGGGCGCGTACATCGCCGAGATCGTGCGCGGAGCGGTGCAGTCGGTCGATAACGGACAGATGGAGGCCGGACGCTCGCTCGGCATGAGCCATCACAAGACGATGCTCAAGGTGATCTGGCCGCAGGCGTTCAAGCGCATGATCCCGCCGCTCGGCAACCAGTTCATCATCAGCATCAAGGACACCTCGCTGCTGTCGGTCATCCTCGTGCCCGAGCTGCTCTACCAGGGCCGCGCGATCGCGTCGAACCACTTCAATGCGGTGGAGATCTACACCACGGTCGCGGTGTTCTACCTCGCGATCACCCTGACGCTGTCGCTGGTTCTGCGCGGCGTCGAGAGGCGTTTGGAGGCGCACTCATGATCATTGAGGTCAGCGGGCTGCGCAAGTCGTTCGGCGACAACGAAGTGCTCACGGGCATCGACCTGTCGGTTGAAGACGGCGAGGTGGTGTGCGTGGTCGGCCCATCCGGGTCGGGCAAGAGCACGCTGCTGCGCTGCCTCAACCGGCTCGAAGAGAGCACCGGCGGCGAGGTGACGGTCGACGGGCACCGGCTGACGGATCCCAAGATTCAGATCGACGATGTGCGCGCCGAGATCGGCATGGTGTTCCAGCAGTTCAACCTGTTTCCGCACATGACCGTGATCGAGAACATCTGCCTCGCGCCGATGCAGGTGCGCGGGCTGAGCAAGGTTCAGGCACAGGAGCGCGGCCGCGCCCTGCTCGCAAAGGTCGGGCTCGCGGAGAAGGAGAACGAATATCCGCGGCGGCTGTCCGGCGGGCAGCAGCAGCGCGTCGCGATCGCCCGCGCGCTCGCAATGGAGCCGCGGATCATGCTGTTCGACGAGCCGACGTCGGCGCTCGATCCCGAACTCGTCGGCGAGGTTCTCGCCGTGATGAAGGATCTCGCGCTCGAGGGCATGACGATGGTCGTCGTCACGCACGAGATGGGCTTCGCCCGTGAGGTCGCCGACCGCGCGATCTTCATGGACGGCGGTGTCATCGTCGAGCAGGGCGATCCCGAGCAGGTGTTCACGGCGCCGCGCAACGAACGCACCAAGGAATTCCTCAACAAGGTGCTGTGACGTGCTTCGACTACCGTTGACGTCATGGCAGTGAAAACCATCGAGCGCGTCGTCGACGATCTCGACGGCACGGTGCTCGCGCCGATGTCGGTCGAGTCGGTTTCGTTCGGGATCGATGGTGAGACCTTCGACATCGACCTCTCGTCGGCGAACGCGACGATGCTGCGAGATATCTTGGCCCCGTACACCGCGGCGGCGCGCACCGTCTCGATCGGCGATCGCGAGGTCGGCGCGTACACGCGCACCGTTCTGCCCGCTGCCCATGAGGGTCCGCGCATCCGCCGCTGGGCGCGCGAGCACGGCTACGACGTGTCGCCGCGCGGTGCGATT
>Ga0308157_10004336_pt1 | contig 18973 bp, 15 predicted proteins | sample PhyBR1_FD_201035 | JGI IMG/M metagenome (GOLD analysis project Ga0308157, IMG submission 201035) | Phyllosphere microbial communities from UC Gill Tract Community Farm, Albany, California, United States - DLSLB.R1 | ecosystem: Host-associated > Plants > Phyllosphere > Unclassified | place: USA...
CGGCCGCCGCGCAGCAGCACGACACTGTGTTCTTGCAGGTTGTGGCCTTCACCGCCGATGTACGAAATGACTTCGAAACCGTTGGTCAGACGCACTTTAGCGACTTTACGAAGTGCCGAGTTAGGCTTCTTCGGGGTGGTGGTGTACACACGGGTGCACACGCCACGTTTTTGCGGGCAGTTTTCCAGTGCCGGCGACTTGCTCTTCACAACCGCGGCTTCACGCGGCTTGCGAATCAGTTGATTGATGGTTGGCATCGTTCCTAATCCAACAAAATTGCTACTGAATTGACGACCCGGGACGGCGAACATGCTGGCCCGGGGACTAAACCTAGTCCCGTAAGAACTGACAGCGGAGGCGACGAAAGCCACTCAACGAAAGGAGCGGCTGCGAATGCGTATACGATGTGCAGAATAAAAACGAGAACTCGCGAATATACGCTGAATGTGACGATGGGTCAACCGATTTGCTGCTCGCTTTGTCACTCCATCGTGCCCACCTGGACGGCCAGGCCGGTAAACCGTGGTGGATGTGGCATCACCGCGACAACCGGCTCCTGGTAAACCTATGCCGCCGCCAGCTCCTCGGCATCAAGGCCTGCTGGAATCCGCATTGGCGTGGCCGGATCGGTCACCGCGCGCCAGACGGCTTGCGCGACATCCTGCGCATGGGTGACCGGCCCCGGCCCGCGTACATTGGCCACCACGGCGTCCAGCAACGGCGCGTAGGCGTCGGGCATCGCGCCACCCATGCGCGCACGCGCGGTGGCGCCGAACTGCGTTTCGGGCGAGCGCCCCGGCAGCACCAGGCGCAAGCGGATGCCGAGCGGCTCGAGCTCGAGCGCCAGCGATTCGGTGAAGCCGTTCACGGCCGCCTTGCTGGCGGTGTAGACCGACAGCAGCGGCAGCGACTTGAGCGTGACCGCCGAGGTGACGTTGACGATCACGCCGCCGCCCCTGGCGCGAAACGCCGGCAGCACGGCTTGCGTCATCGCGATCGTGCCGAGCGCATTGGTCTCGAACACGCTGCGCGCGGTGGCGACCGGGATGCCTTCCAGCGGGTACAGCACGCCGATGCCGGCGTTGTTGACCAGCGCATCGATGGGGCCTGCGGCGTCGAGCGCCGCCCGGATGCTGGCGTCGTCGGTGACGTCGAGCGCCAGCACGCGCAGCCGTTCGGACGCCGGCAGGACGCTGGCGCCCGGATTGCGCATGGTGGCCACGACGTGCCAGCCGCGCTCGAGAAAATGGCGGGCGATCTCGAGGCCGAAGCCGGACGAGCAGCCGGTGATCAGGACGGTTTTCATGATGGACTCCTGTAAATGGTTGCGGTGCCAGTACGATAAGCGAGCCCATCAGGACGCGCTACAATCGACAGTCCACCATTCTTTTGCGAGCGTCCACACATGACCGATCCATTGGCCGAGGTAGTCGACCTGCTGCAACCTGGCGTGCGCATGACCAAGGTGGTCGGCGGCGCCGGGCGCTGGGGCGTGCGGCGCGCCGAGACCGGCCAGCCGTCGTATTGCATCGCCCTTGAAGGGCGCTGCCGGCTGGCCATCGAAGACAGCCCCGAGCTGTTGCTCGAGGCGGGCGACTTCGTGCTCATCCCCGCGACCTGGAACTTCACGATGTCGAGCATGCTGGCGCCCGATCCGCAGGCCTTCGACCGCATGCCGGTGATGCTGCGGCCGGGAGAATTCCGGCTCGGCGACCTCGATGGTCCGCCGGATTGCCGCTACATCATCGGCCACTGTCTCTTCGCCTCACCCGACGCGGCGCTGCTGGTCCCGCTGCTGCCGCGCCATGTGCACGTGCGCGGCGAGCCGCGCCTGTCAATGCTGGCGCAGCTGGTGGGCGACGAATCGCGCGCGCAGCGACCGGCGCGCGACAGCGTGATGACACGCCTGCTCGAGGTATTGCTGATCGAGGCGCTGCGCTCGACCGGCGGCACGGCCGCCTCGCCCGGCCTCGTGCGCGGGATGGCGGATGCGCGCCTGGCCGCGGCGCTGCGCCTGATGCACGCGTCACCGGCGCGTGCGTGGACCATGGCCGAACTGGCGCAAGAGGCGGCCTTGTCGCGCTCCGCCTTCTTCGAGCGCTTCAGCCGCGCGGTGGGCAAGGCGCCGATGGAGTACCTGCTGGGCTGGCGCATGGCGCTGGCCAGCGACTCGTTGCGGCGCGGCGCCTTCAGCATCGCCGAGGTGGCGGAACGGGTCGGCTACAGCTCGGCGAGCACCTTCAGCGTCGCTTTTGCCCGCCACGTCGGCATGCCGCCGGCCAGGTATGCGCGCGCAGCGGCGCTGGCCGTCTAGGTGTTACGGGCGATCTCGACGAAGGCTTCCAGATAAGCGGTGCCGGCATCCACCTCGCGCGTACCCAGGAAGATCTGCTTGAACACGCCCTCCCGCCCCAGCCGCACCGGCGCCACCGCCATCCGGCCCGCGTATTCGTCCACCAGCCAGCGCGGCAACGCCGCCACGCCGCGGCCGCTGGCCACCATCTGCAGCATGATGTCGGTGGTTTCGATCGTCTTGCGCCGGCGCGGCGCGCAACCGGCGGGCAGGAAGAACTGGTTATAGATATCGAGCCGCTCGATGTCGACCGGATAGGTGATCAGCACGTCGTCCGACAGGTCGGCCGGCTCCACATGCGCGCGCCCGGCCAGCGGATGGTCGCGCGCCACCACCAGCACCTGCTCGTAGTCGAACACCGGCACGAAGCGCAAACCGGGCTTGAACAGCGGATCGGGCGTGACCAGCAGGTCGATCTCGTAGCCATGCAAGGCCTTGAGGCCGCCGAACTGGAAGCGCTGCTTGACGTCGACGTCGACCTCGGGCCACGCCGCCAGGTAGGGATCCACCACCTTCAACAGCCACTGGTAGCAGGGATGGCACTCCATGCCGATGCGAAGGGTGCCGCGCTCGCCGCGCGCGTCCAGACCGGCGTGCCGAGCTGCTGCTCGAGCTTTTTCACGGTGTGGCTCAGCGCCGACTGCGTCAGGCACAGCACGTCGGCGGCGGCGGTCAGCGAACCGCGCCGGTCGACCTCGCGGATGATGGACAGGTGGATGCGCTCGATCATGTGACATGAACAAAATTAATGGATGGATGAAATCATACCAATTTTATTCATGGATGGAGCGGCCTATGATGAACTCATCCATTCTTGACCAGGCTGACACCATCATGACGACCACCCATACCCTCGGCTTTCCGCGCATCGGCGCGCGCCGTGAACTGAAATTCGCACTCGAACGCTTCTGGAAGGGCGAAGCCACGGCCCAGGAACTCGGCGCCCAGGCCGCAGGGCTGCGCCAACGCCACTGGCAGCAGCAATCGAAGCTCGACTACGCCCCGGTCGGCGACTTTTCGCTGTACGACCAGGTGCTGGACATGAGCTTCACGCTCGGGAACGTGCCGCAGCGCGCGCGCAGCCAGCATGGCGATGCGCTCGATGCCTCGCTTCATTCTTATTTCCGGGTGGCGCGCGGCCGCAGCCAGGGAGAGCAGACCCACGCCTGCGGTGGCGTCCACGCCGGCGAAATGACCAAGTGGTTCGACACCAACTACCACTACATCGTCCCCGAATTCAGTACCGACACCCGCTTCGCGCTCGACACCGCGCGCCTCGACGAACAACTGGCCCAGGCCCGCACCCTGGGCGTCAATGCCAAGCCGGTGATCGTCGGCCCCCTCACCTATCTGTGGCTGGGCAAGGCCAAGGACGGCAGCGACCGGCTCGACCTGCTGCCCCGACTGCTGCCGGTGTATGCCGAGCTGCTGGCCTGGTTCGTCACGCAAGGCATCGAATGGGTGCAGGTCGACGAACCGGCGCTGGTCACCGAACTCGATGCGCGCTGGCAGGCGGCCTATGCCAGCGCCTACGACACGCTCCAGCACAGCGGCGCCAAGCTGCTGCTGGCGACCTATTTCGGCCGCCTGGAAGACAACCTCGCGCTGGCCTGCGCGCTGCCGGTCGACGGCCTGCACCTGGATGCGATCAATGCCCGCGCCGAGATCGCGCCGGTCATCGACGCGCTGGGCCCGGACAAGGTGCTGTCGCTGGGCGTGATCGACGGCCGCAATATCTGGAAGACCGACCTGCATGCCACCCTGGAATGGCTCGAGCCGGTACAGCGCCAGTTGGGCCAGCGCCTGTGGATCGCGCCATCGTGCTCGTTGCTGCATGTGCCGGTCGACCTGCAGAACGAGACCGCGCTCGATCCCGAAATCCGCTCCTGGCTGGCGTTCGCCGTGCAGAAGCTGGAAGAACTGCGCATCCTGGCCCAGGCGCTCGACCACGGCCGCTCGCAGGTCCAGCTCGAGCTGGTGGAAAACGCCGCCGCGATCGACCGCCGCCGCGCCTCGAAACGGGTGTCGAACCCCGAGGTCGCGCAGGCGCTGGCCGCGATCACCCCGCAACTGGGCCAGCGCGCCAGCAGCCATGTCGAGCGGAGCGCCAGGCAGGCCGCCCTGCTCCGGCTGCCGAGCTACCCGACCACCACCATCGGTTCCTTCCCGCAGACGGCGGCGATCCGCCAGGCCCGCAATGCCCATAAAAAGGGCGAACTGGATGCGGTGGCCTATGAAGAAGCGATGCGCGGGGAGATCGCGCGCTGCGTGCGCGAGCAGGAAGCACTGGGGCTGGACGTCTTCGTGCACGGCGAGGCCGAGCGCAACGACATGGTCGAATACTTCGGCGAGCAGCTCGACGGCTATGCTTTCAGCCAGAACGGCTGGGTGCAATCCTATGGTTCGCGCTGCGTCAAGCCGCCGATCCTGTTCGGCGACGTGCGCCGCCCGCAGGCGATGACGGTCAAGTGGACGACCTACGCGCAGTCGCTGACCGACAAACCGATGAAGGGCATGCTGACCGGCCCGGTGACGATCCTGAACTGGTCCTTCGTGCGCGACGACCAGCCGCGCGCCGTGAGCTGCCGCCAACTGGCCCTGGCGATCCGCGAGGAAGTGCTGGACCTGGAGCGCGCCGGCGTGCGCGTAATCCAGATCGACGAGGCGGCGCTGCGCGAAGGCTTGCCGCTGCGGCGCGGGGAGTGGAAGGAATACCTGGACTGGGCGGTCGAAGCGTTCCGCATCACGGCCAACGGCGTGGCCGACGAGACCCAGGTCCACACCCATATGTGCTATTCGGAGTTCAACGACATCATTGCGGCGATTGCCGCCATGGATGCCGACGTGATCACGATCGAAACCTCACGCTCGGATATGGAGCTGCTGGATGCCTTCGACGATTTTCAATATCCGAACGAGATCGGCCCCGGCGTGTACGACATCCACTCGCCCAATATCCCGAGCCAGGACCAGATCGTGGACCTGATGCGCAAGGCCGCCGCCCGCATCCCGGCCGGGCGCCTGTGGATCAATCCGGACTGCGGCCTCAAGACCCGCAACTGGGACGAAGTATTGCCGGCGCTGCGCAATATGGTGGCGGCGGCGCATACCCTGCGCGCTGCGGCCTAGTTTTACTCGCCCTTGCGCAGGAAGTCGCTCACCGCCTTCACCAGCAGCGGAGACACCGGCAGGCTCGGATCGCTGTAGGCCGCTGCCTGCAGCGCCGGATCGGCCCGCACGTGCTTGAAGATGTGGTTCATGCCGGGAATGATGGCCAGGGTCGCATCCGGCTTGGCGCGGTGCAGGCCATTGGCCTGGGCGACCGCCACCTGGATATCGGTATTGCCCTGCACGATCAGCACCGGCATGGCCAGGGCGGCGATGCGCTGCGAAGGCACGTATTTGAACCACGAGATCATATAAGGCTGGACGCTCGGCCGGTACAAGGTCAGCAACGCTGGCGGCACCTCGTCGACCGGCGTGCCATTCTCGAGCGATGCCAGGATGCGCTCGCTCTCCTTGTCCAGTTCGGGCGGCAGCTTACCGGCCAGTTGCTTGCGCAGGACGGTGGACGGGCCATCGGCAATGCCGGCGATCGAGACGAAAGCCGATGCGCCGGCCTGCTGCGCCGCCAGCATGCCGATCAGCGAGCCCTCGCTGTGGCCGATCACGGCCACCGAGGCAAAGCGCGGGTCGGCCTTCAGCTTGCCGATCCAGGCCGCGGCGTCGTCCACATAGGTCTCGAACCGCAGCTCGGATTCGCTCGTCCCGGCCGGCAGGCTGGCGGCCACGCCGCGCTTGTCGTAGCGTACCGAGGCGATGCCCTCCTCGGCCAGCGCAGCGGCCAGCATCTTGAGGCTGTCGTTGCGTCCAGGGAGAAGTGCGCTGTTGCCGTCGCGGTCGGTCGGGCCGGAACCGGCGATGATCAGGGCCACGCGCAGCTTGCCTTGCGCGGCGGGCGGCAGTTGCAGGGTGCCGGCGACCTGGCCGGTGGGCGTGTCCAGGGTGATGCCCTGCTCGCTCACCTGGGCCGACGCGATGCCGGCGGCCAGCAACAACAGACCGGCGGCGAGGATGGCGGCGAGTCTCATGCGCGCTCCGCGGTGATGGTCTTGGGCGAGACGATCAGCACCGCCATCCAGCCCAGGAAGGAAAAGCAGCGCTGCAAGCCCACGAAACAGAAGAACCAGACGACCCACTGCGCGGCGCTGTAGCGGAACGGCGGAAGTTCCGCCGCATGCAGCAACCCGATCGTCGACGCCATCGTGAGCACGCTCACGATCGACTGGAACCACCACTTCCTTTCAAGTTCGGACATCTTACTTCCTTTATTGTTGTTCACGCCGCGACAGGCAGTCCGCGCTGCGCCAGGCAGAAACCATGGATCCGTTCCAGCGCCGCCTCGGCCCCGGCCTGGTCGAGCCCCGCCCCGAAATGGTAGCGGTGGGTCGCGGTCTCGATCTCGATCCGGCCATGGCCGAAGCCGAGGGCTTCCCACTTGGCCTCGGGCGTCCAGGCCTCGGGCGCCGGCAGCAACCGCACCGCGCGGATCTCGTCGAGCACGAACGCCAGCTCGATCGGCGGCAGCTCGCCTTCGCGGGCGATGTACAGCTCGTCCCGGAACACGAAATTGCGGTACAGCGCCCAGGCGGCCACGCTGACGATGGCCAGCGCGCAGGCGGTGAAGACGATGACGCCGGGAGACAGGTCGCGCCGCGCGCCGCTCGCCAGGCCGTAGGCCAGCAGGCAGACGAAGCAAAAGGACATGAGCGCGGCAAAGCCGCGTTTCTGGGTTGGACAGACGATGTGCAGGACCTGGCTGGCGCTCATTCCTTCTCTTCGAAAACGCTCTTGGTTGTGAAAGATACCACTTCTCGAAGGAGGAAATGTGCGCGAATTCTCTCGTGCGCTACACCCCGGGTCCCAGCGCGGCGCCGAACCAGCCCAGCTCACCGTCCAGCGCGGCCCGGATCGGCCCCGGGGAGAGGCCCGTCCAGCGCTTGAACGAGCGCCGGAAATTGGCCGCGTCATGGAAGCCCAGGTAGCGCGCGACCTCTTCGTTGTCGGCCCGCTCGACCTGGAACAGCCACAGCGCCACATGGGTGCGCACCTGATCCAGCTCGCCCTGGAAATGGGTATGGTGGCGCAGCAGCTGGCGCTTGAAGGTCGCCGGGCTGACGCCGAAATCGGCTGCCGTGCGCTCCAGTGTCGGCGCCATGCGCACATTGGCCAGCAGGTAGTCGTAGAGCGCCGCCAGGAGGCCCGGCGCGCGCGGGGCTTCCTGCTCGGCCGCCTGCTGCGCCAGGCGCGCCGCCATCTCGCTGGCGCGCGGCCACGGCCGATCCAGCCAGTCTGACGGCAGCAGCATGGCGTCGAGCTGGCAGTTGAAGCGCAGCTCGGTGCCCAGGTGGACGTGGTGCTGCTCGACGTGGCGCGGCGCGCCGCGGTTGAAGCAGAAGCGCCACGGCAGGCGTTCGCCGCCCAGCCAGCGGCACAGGGCGACCAGCGCCGTCATGTGCATCTCGACCAGCGCCGGGCGGATGCCGGGCGCGCCATAGGCGTCGACCCAGTACAGCAGCGCCACCGCGCCCCAGCTCTCGAAGCGCGGCCGCAGCAGCGGCGTCAGGCGCGCATGGTGGCGGCACAGGGTCTGCAGCAGCACGCGCAGGTTCGGCGCCTGCACCAGCGCGTGGCTGGCCGCGCCGTCGTGGCCGGGCAGCAGCAGCTGGCCCAGCATGAAGCTGGTATCGGGGCTATCCAGGATGCGCAGGGTGTTCGCCAGCTGCTGCAGGTACTGCGCCGGCGCCGCCAGGCCGTCGGGGTTCAGGCCGGCCACCAGCCCGCCGAAGTTCAAGCCCGTATCACGCAGCAGGTCGGCGTCGTCCGCATCGCGCGAGCGGCCGTATTCCAGCGCCAGCGCGGGCTGCTGCCGCGCCGGGATCGAGGGTTCTCCGGCAGGTTGCCAGGCGATCACACGGCGTCCATCTGGCGGCACAGGTCGGCCAGCAGCGCATCCGGCGCCCCGCGTGCCGGCGCGCAGCCATGGCGCAGCGTGATCCGCACCCGGCCGTTCGGCCCATGGTGCCGCATCGAGGACACCATGCGGCACAGGTGCTGGGCGGCGTCGCGCGCGTCGGCCTCTTGCAGGCCCGGCATCAGCACCGCGAAGCGGTCGCCCGCATAGCGGCACAGCAGGTCTTCGTTGCGCAGGTTCAGCAGCAGCATGTGCGCCACCGCCTGCAGCACGCGGTCGCCTTCAGCCTGGCCATGCTCGCGGTTGATGCGGTGGAATTCGTCGATATCGAACAGCACCAGCGCGCTGGCGCCTTCGCCTCCCATGCGTTTGCTCTCCAGGCGCAGCTGCTCGCGCAGGTAGGCGGCGTCGGCCAGCTGGGTGATGCGGTCGAATGGGCGGTGGTTGCGGAACAGCCGTTCGCGCTTGCGCATGTGGTCGGAAAGTGTCGCCTGCTCCAGCCGCCAGTAATACATGCCGACGGTCAGGATCAGCATCCCGAGCGGCAGCAGCGACTCCAGCGCGTTGTCCCACAGCGCCACCTTGTCGACGTCGACCACCTCATCGAGGCAATCGGCCCACGAGCCGAGCATGATGCAGGCCAGGCCGCCTGCCAGCAGGCGCGTCACCAGCCCGTCCGGACGGCTGGACAGCACGGTCAGGCACCACAGCGCCGCCAGCAGCGAGGTGCCGCCCTCGCTCGCGATGTCGACCCAGTCCCACTCGTCCAAGGGGACGCCGGTTCCGGCGCCGACGAACAAAAAAGCGAAGGCGCCGAGCAGCGCGCCGATCGACAGGGCATGGCGGATGACGTTGGACATGGGAGCAGCGTTGGGGATGGATCGCCGGAACATAGCGCAGCCAGATGACGGCAGGATGACAGGACGGCAAAGCTGTCGCATCCCGGCACAGGGTCTTAACGGCTCACGGCAATGCCGTCCCGTCGCCGCCATCCGGCTCCGCGACGCGGCCTGCGCCGTGGGCGGCGGGTCATTTCAGCTCATTCCGGCGCCTGCCGGGGCGCGTGGCGGATCGAAGTCACCATTCGGTCACATTCGAACACCAGAATCCGCCCCACTCCAACCACTTCCTTACATCCATGCGCCATTTCGCCCTACCCGCCATCACCGCCAGCCTGTTGGCCGCCGCTGGCGTCCACGCCGCCGAGGCGCCGGCTCCGGCCGTCGAATCCAGCGTGCTCGTCACCGGCCAGCGCGCCAGCCTGGCGCGCGCCATCGCCGCCCAGGAACAGGCCGACAATATCGTCAGCGTCATCAGCAGCGACGACATCGGCAACCTGCCGGACAAGAACGCCGCCGAGGCGCTGGCGCGCGTGCCCGGCCTGTCGGTCCAGCGCGACCAGGGCGAAGGCCGCTACGTGGTGGTGCGCGGCCTGGACGCCGACTACAACAGCGTGACCATCAATGGCGCCATGGTGCCATCGCCGGAAGCGACGCGCCGCGCGGTGGCACTGGACGTGCTGCCGGCCGGCCTGGTGCGCTCGCTGGAAGTGACCAAGTCGGCCACGCCCGACCAGGACGCCAACTCGCTGGGCGGTACCGTCGAAGTCAAGACCCTGTCGGCGTTCGACCTGCCGGGCAAGCTGCTCAGCGTCGGCGTGGCCGCCAGCCACGACACCAACACCGACCAGAACAGCCCCAGCGCCAACCTGCTGTGGGCCCAGCGCTTCATGGACGGCAAGCTCGGCATCGCCGCCGGCCTGTCGGGCGAAAAGCGCAAATTCGGCTCGGACAACGTCGAAACCGGTGGCGACTGGGACGGCGACCGCCTGAAAGGCTTCGAGATGCGCGACTACCTGCCCACGCGCGAACGCCGCGCCGGCGCCGTCAACCTCGAGTACCGTCCGGACGCCACCACCAGCTACGCCCTGCGCGGCTTCATGAGCCGCTTCTCGGACGAAGAATCGCGCGACCGCATGACGGTGGGCGATTTCGAGAACGACGACGAGAGCGTGGCCGAGGGCGAACTCGCCCCCGCCACCGTCGAGCGCCGCCTGCGCCAGCGCAAGTACACGCAAGAGATCCGCTCGCTCACCGGCTCGATGGACCGCCGCTTCGGCGATGCCTGGAAGATGCACCTCGAGGCCGCCACCAGCCGCGCCACCGACAAGACGCCTAACGCGATCAGCGATGCGCGCTTCACCAACGTCGAGAGCTTCCCCGACGTCGGCTTCACCAACACCCGCGCACCGCACCTGATCGCCCCCGCCGGCGTGGCCGACGCGGCAAATTACGAACTCGATTCGTTCGCGATCGAGCGCGCCTATGCGAAGGACAGCAGCCACCAGCTGCGTCTCGACCTGCAGCGCGAATTCGACGCCGGCGACTGGAGCGGCGCGTTCAAGTTCGGCGCCAAGGCCACCCGCCGCGACAAGCGCACCGATACCGACGCCTGGGAATTCGGCAGCGACGATCCGGAAGACGGCGACTACTGGGGCCCTGGTGCGACCTCGATGAGCGCCTTCGTCAATGGCACCCGCATCGACTACCCCTTCGGCAACCTGGGCTACACGCTCGACCCCAAGCGGGTAGCAGCCCGCCTGGCTGGCCTGAACCGCGACGGCGCCCGCGCGATCGTCGACTCGGCGCTGGACGACTTCAAGCTGCAGGAAGACATCGACGCCGCCTATGTGCAGGCCAGCCTGCGCAGCGGCGCATGGTCGCTGCTGGCGGGCGTGCGCGCCGAGCGCACCCGCTTCAAGGCCGACGGCTCGCAGGTGACCGACGAGGACGAGATCACGCCGCGCGGCGCCGCGCGCTCGTACACCAACTGGCTGCCGGGCATGCACCTGCGCTACGACCTCGACCAGCACACCAGCCTGCGCGCCGCCTGGAGCAACTCGGTGGTGCGCGCCAACTTCGCCCAGCTGGCGCCGGGCGTCAGCCTGGATGGCGACGACGAAGCCACCATCGGCAACCCGGACCTGAATCCGCTGCGCTCGCATAACCTGGACCTTGGCATCGAGCGCACCATCGGCGGCGACGGCGTGGTGTCGGCCTATGCCTTCACCAAGGACATCAAGGACTTCACTTACGCCACCGACCTGGCCGGGCGCGGAGAATGGATCGACTTCAATAGCGCGATCTCGTACGCCAATGGCGAAAAAGCCCGGGTGCGCGGCATCGAGCTGGCCTGGCAGCAGCCGCTGCGCATGCTGCCGGCGCCGTTCAACGGCCTGCTGGTCGGCATCAACGGCGCCATCACCCACTCGCGGGCCGACATCGACAGCGCAGATGGCGACGGCGGCGTCGCTTCGCGCAGCATCCGCATGCCGGGCCAGTCGAACCGCATCGGCAACCTGATGGTCGGCTACGAGACCGGTCCGTTCAGCGCCCGCCTGGCGATGAACTACAAGTCGCCCTACCTGCTGGAGCTGGGCGAGGACGTGCTCGACGCAACCCAGGACCGCTATGTCGACACCCAGAAGCAGCTGGACTTCTCGATGTCGTACAAGCTCGACAAGCGCTGGCAGCTGACTTTCGATGCCAGCAACCTCAACAACGAAAAATACTACGTCTACATGGGCGAAAAATCCCGCAATGCGCAACACGAACAATATGGCCGCACCTTCAAGATTGGCCTGAAAGCGAGCATCTTCTAATGAAAAAAATCGTTTCCCTGGTCTTCCTCGCCACCCTGCATGCGGCCGTGGCTGCCGCCGCCGCGCCGAACGTGCCGGCTTCGCTGGCCAAGACTGAAGCCCTGGCCGCGCTGCCGGGCGGCGCCTGGCTGGCGCTCGACAAGAACGCCCTGCGCCTGGTCGGCGCCGACGGTAGCGAACGCGCCCGCCTGGCCGTGCGCGCCGAACAGCTCGACCTGCGCCCGATCGACGGCGGCGTGCTGGCCATCGTCATGGATTCCAACACCGAGCGCGTGCAGCCGGTGCGGGTCGACCTCGCGGCCGGCGCCCTGAAGGCCTTGCCGCCGATGCCCGAAGCCGGCTTCGGCCTGGAAGCGGCCTGCATGTACCGCGACGCCCAGGGCCTGGACCACGTGTTCATGGTCGGCCCCGACGGCCAGGCGCAGCAGTGGCTGCTGGGCACGGAATACCGCCTGGTGCGCCGCCTGGCCCTGCCGACCGCGGTCACCCACTGCCGCGTCGACGATGTCCACGCCACGCTGTTCGTGGCCGAGGAAGGCATGGGCCTGTGGGCCTTCGGCGCCAATGCCGAAGGCCCGTCGGCGCGGGTGCCGGTGGCGCTGCGCGCGCCCTACGGCAAGCTGGCCGGCGAGATCGAGGGACTGGCCGTGCTGCCGGGCGGCCTGGCGGCCCTGGACGAGAAAGGCGATTTGCTGACCTGGCGCCGTACCGGCGCCAGTTGGACCGCGCTGCCGGTGCGCGCCCTGGGCGGCAAGCAGCTGGTGGCGCTGGAGGACGCATCGCTGATGGTGAATACGAAAAAGGGCTGGCAGGCGCCGGCGCTGGCATGGAAGGCCGGCGCCCCGGCCCCGCGCGCGCTGCCGATCGTGATGCCGCGCATGCAGACCGAACCCGTCGCCCAGCTCGGCGACGCGGCCGACGATCCGGCGATCTGGGTCAACCCGAAGGATGCGACCCAGTCGCGCATCCTCGGCACCAACAAGAAGCAGGGCATGCTGGTGTATGACCTTCAGGGCCGCGAGACCCAGTTCCTGCCGGCCGGCCGCCTGAACAACGTCGACGTGCGCCAGGACCTGCGCTTCGGCGACGAGCGCTTCGACCTGGCCGTGGCCACCCAGCGCGACGAGAACGCGATGGTGCTGTTCACGATCGACGCCAAGGGCATGCTGGCCGAAGCGGCGCGCCTGCCGACCGGCCTGGACGACATCTACGGCACCTGCACCTACCGCACCGCCGCGGGCGGCCTGGACGCCTTTGTCAACGACAAGGACGGCCGCTACGAGCACTGGCAGATCACCCGCAGCGGCGGCAAGTTCAGCGCGAAGCTGGCGCGCCAGTTCAAGGTCGCCACGCAACCCGAAGGCTGCGTGGCCGACGACCGCAGCGGCCTGCTGTTCGTGGGCGAGGAAGACAAGGCGCTGTGGGTGACGTCGGCCAGGGCCGACCAGCCGCCCACGCTCAAGATGGTGATGCCGGTGGGCGAGTGGCTGCACGACGACATCGAAGGAATGGGCATCTACCACGGCGACAGGCACAGCTACCTTGTCGTGTCGAGCCAGGGCAACAGCAGCTACGTCGTGTTCGACGCGGCGCCGCCGTTCAAGGTGCGCGGCGCCTTCCGGGTCGGCATGGATCCGGTGGCCGGCATCGACGGCGCCTCCGAGACCGACGGCCTGGAAGTGAGCTCGGCCAACTTCGGCGGCCCGTACGCGCGCGGCATGCTGGTGGTGCACGACGGCTTCAAACGCATGCCGGACGGCGCCCAGAACTACAAGGCGGTGGCGTGGGACGATATCGCCAAGGCCTTGAAGCTGGAGGACTAAGAGGGTTCCGGCTCCACGAGGTGGCTGCTCAACCAGCGCGCCACCTCGGCTGCCCGTCCTTCGATGCGCGCGCCGAAACCCTGGGTCGCCAGCAGCGCGATCCCGTTCGGATTGCGCAGCACGCCCGGCGTCAGGACCGGGCTGCCGCTGGCGGTGTCGAGAAAGTATGGCGCCAGCCGTTCGCGCAGCAGCGGCGCCAGCACCAGGTTGTGCGACGACACCAGCACCAGGTCGCGCTCGGACAACTGTTCCAGCACCGCGCAGGCAGCCGACACCGACTCCAGGTGGTTGGTACCGCGGAACACCTCATCGATCAGGCAGATGCCCGCAGGCTGGCCGGCGGCATCCAGCAGTTCCTTCGCCCGTCGCAGCTCCGACATGTACAGGCTCTCGCCGCCCAGCAGCGAATCCTCGTTCTGCATGCTGGCGCGCACCGGCAGCGCCGGCAGGCAGGCCCGCGTGGCGTAGCAGAAGCCGAAGGCGCGCGCCGCGATCGCGTTCAGGCCGACCATGCGCAGGAAGGTGCTCTTGCCCGAGGCGTTCTGGCCCGAGACGAAGGCGCCTCGCCCGTCCAATGCCACCGACAGCGCGACCGGCTGGTTCATCAGCGGGTGGATGCCGCCCTCCAGCGCAAGCGTACGCGCATCGCCGCGCTCGGCCCAGCACCAGCGTTCCATCGAGGCCAGGTGGCGGACCAGGACCACATCGGCCTCCAGGTTGGCGCAGGCCAGGTAGCACTCGCGCAGCAAGACACGCTCGGCGTACACGATGCGCAGCGTCTTGAAGTAAAACGTCACATTGGCCGCTGCGAACCAGTCGGCGTACTGGATCGCGCCTGGGATCATGCGCAGGCTCAGCGAACGCGCAAGGCGCAGGTGCAGCCGCTCGGCTTTGGCGCGCGCCGCCAAGAACGGTTCCAGCAGCGGCCCGCCCTGCCCGCCCAGCAGGCTGGTCGTGCGCAGCAGCGCGTGCAGCGCGCGGGTGGTGGCGCGCCATTCCTCGAGCGGGCGGTGAAGCCGCATCTGCAGCGCCATCAGTGGAGCCAGCGCCGTCAGGGTCAGCATCCAGCCCAGCGGCAGGGTCACCAGCGCGGCCAGCGACAGCAGCAGCGCGAGCGGCAGCAACCATAGCCAGCGCGACCACCAGGGGATGGCCGGCGCCGCATCCTGGAACAGCAGGCCGGCCACCTCGGCATCGGCATGGCGCAAGGTGGACAGGCTGGCGTCGATCGCATCCAGCCGGGACGGGTCGTCCATCAGCGCCTGCAAACAAGCGCGCTGCGCGCTGCATGCCGCGTCGTCGATGCCGGCGCGCAGGCGCAGATGCAGCACCTGGCGCGCGAAGATGCTGGCCTGCGGCGCCAACTTCTCTTCGAACGATTCGAGCAGCAAATCGGTCCAGGTCTGGTCGTCGATGCCGGTGGCGCCATCGAGGCGGTACAGGCGAGCGACTTCGTCCGGGATGAAGAAATGGCGGGGCGGTGGGGAGGATGGGGCCAGCGCAAGGCTGCGCCACAGGTCTTGCAGGCGGTCGAACAACGACAAGGTCTGTCCATGAGAACCGGCGGCGCCGGGTGCAGGTCACACATAGGGGCCGGATTGCCATCTTGCAAGATCGAAAACATTAATGGGCTGAAATTACCCGTGGCGCATGTCCAACATTGAATCCGACAATGTACGTTTCCAAACATACCGCGTTCCGAATCGCTGGCACGATCGTTCTCGCAAGGCTCCCACCAATAATGACCAGGAAAGGCAGGCCCCGATGAAACGCGCTTCGCTCGCAGCCGCGCTGTGCATGGTGTTCGGCTCCGCTACCGCCCAGCAGGGCGACGGCACCATGTTCTCCACCAGGATCAACGTCTGGAAACCCAACAAGGTGGCGGCCACGCCCGAGCGCATCGCCGCCCTGAAGGCGCCGCAAGGCTTCACGGTGAGCGCCTTCGCCACCGGCCTCAAGAACGCGCGCATCATCGCGGTGGCGCCGAATGGCGACGTGTACGTGAGCCGGCGCGACCAGGGCGACGTGCTCCTGCTGCGCGACGCCAATGGCGACGGCCGCGCCGACGGCGCCCCGGTCACGGTGGCCAACCGCGCCGGCGCCCACGGCCTGGCGATCCGCGACAACAAGCTGTACCTCGTCACCGTCAAGGAGCTGTTCGTGGCGGACATCAAGCCGGACGGCCGCCTGGGCGAACTGACGATGCTGGTCGGCGACCTGCCCGATTCGGGCCAGCACCCGAACCGCACCATGGCCTTCGGTCCCGACGGCATGCTGTACCTGAGCGTTGGCAGCACCTGTAATACCTGCAACGAGAGCAATGTGGAAAACGCGACCCTGCTGCGCGTGTCCCCCGACGGCAGGAGCCGCACCATCTACGCCAGCGGCCTGCGCAACCTGATCGGCTTCGGCTGGCATCCCACCACGGGCGAGCTGTGGGGCTTCGACCACGGCATCGATTTCCTGGGCGACGACGTGCAGCCCGAAGAAATCAACAAGATCGAGCTGGGCAAGCAGTACGGCTGGCCGCATGTGTACGGGGCCGGCGAGATCTACCCGCAAAGCACGCCGCAGGGCGAGATCACCAAGGAACAGTGGAAGGCGCGCAGCACCCCGATGGTGCTGGGCTATACCGCCCACGCGGCGCCGATGCAGTGGGTATGGGGCGCCGGCAGCGCCTTCCCGGCGGAGTACCAGGGCGACGCTTTCGTCACCATGCGCGGCTCATGGAACCGGGTGCCGGCATCGGGCTACGAGATCGTGCGCGTGCGCTACGAGAATGGCCAGCCCAAATCCGTGGAACCCTTCGTCACCGGCTTCCTGACGGATGGCGGCAAGACCCATATCGCGCGCCCGGTCGGCCTGGCGCTGGCGAAGGACGGTTCACTGCTGATGGCGGACGACGCCAACGGCGTGATCTACCGCGTCGCCTACAGCGGTGGCAAGGCGGCAGCGGCCACGCCGCCGAAAGCGCCGGCCGGTCCCACGGAACAGCAGGTCGACAAGGGCAACAAGGTCCCGTTGGCGAACAAGCGGCCCGAGACCGAGGCCAGGGGCCAGTTGAGCGTGTCGTCGTCGAGCTTCGGCAGCAACGGCATGATGGACGAGCGCTATACCGAATACGCGGACGGCGTCTCGCCAGCGCTGTCGTGGAAGGCGGTGGCGGGCGCGAAATCGTACGCCGTCATCATGGAAGACCCGGACGCCAGGCCGGTCACGCCCTTCGTGCACTGGGTAATGTGGAATATCCCGGCCAATATCACCAGCGTCCCCGAAGGCGTGCAGGAGCAGGCCCGCCTGTCCGATCCGGACGGCGTGCTGCAGGGCCGCACCACGCGCGGCGCGCCCGGCTACTACGGTCCCAAGCCCCCGGTCGGCGAACCGGCCCACCGCTACCATTTCCAGGTCTATGCACTCGACAAGATGCTCGACGTACCCTTCGGCGCCGACCGCGACCAGGTGCTGGCGGCGATGAAGGGCCATGTGCTGGCCAAGGGCGAGATCGTCGGCAAATACGGACAGAAGCAGCAGCCGCAGAAGTAGGCGAACGTCCGCAGTGGGGCCGGACGGACACCGCGGACAGTGGCGTCCGCCGCCCCCTCCTTTATGAATCAATAACTTACGCGCTGGCATGAATTATGCAGTAACGACAGGCAACCCGTCGTTACTGGATACTCCATGATTCGCGATACATCCCATCAAGACGCCGTCGTCGCACCGCCGGCAGGCCATCAACTCAAGCGCCGCGCGCTGCTGGTTGGCGGCGCCGTCGCCCTGGCCGCCGCCAGCTTCGCCCTGTTCGCCGCTTGGGACGGCAGCGAGCACTCGGTCTCGGGCAGCCGCGTGCGCATCGCCGAAGTCGCGCGCGGCACCCTGGTGCGCGACGCCGCCGTCAACGGCCGCGTGGTGGCCGCCGTCAGCCCGACCCTGTATTCGACCGCCCCTGCCACCGTCAACCTGAAGGTCGCCGCCGGCGACACGGTCAAGAAGGGCGACGTGCTGGCGGTGCTGGAATCGCCCGACCTGACCGACGCCCTCAAGCGCGAAGTCTCGACCTACGAGCAGCTCAAGGCCGAGGTGGCGCGCCAGCAGATCCTGGCGCGCAAGCAGCAACTGCTTGCCAAGCGCGAAGCCGACACCGCCGAGATCGAGCGCCTGTCGGCCCAGCGCACGGTGGAGCGCTACGACAGCGTGGGCGTGGTCGGCATCATCGCCAAGATCGACTACCAGAAGGCCCAGGATGCGCTCAACTCGGCCGGCATCCGGGCCAAGCACGCGGCGCAGGCGGCCGCGCTGGAAGGCGACGACGTCCAGCTGGCGATCCGCACCAAGACCAACGAGATGGAGCGCGCGCGCCTGTCGATGGCCAACGCCCAGCGCAGGGTCGACGAACTGACCGTGCGCGCGCCGGTCGACGGCTTCATTGGCACCCTGAACGTCCAGAACCGCATGGTGGTCATCGCCAATGCCCCCTTGATGACGCTGGTCGACCTGTCCAAGCTCGAAGTCGAGCTCGAAGTGCCCGAGACCTATGCCGGCGACCTGGGCCTGGGCATGAGCGCCGAGATCACCCTGCCCTCGGGCCGTGCCACCGGCAAGCTGTCGGCGCTCTCGCCCGAGGTGGTCAAGAACCAGGTGCTGGCGCGGGTGCGCTTCGACGGCGAGCAGCCCAAGGGCTTGCGCCAGAGCCAGCGCGTAACGGCGCGCCTGCTGATCGAGGAAAAACCGAACGTGCTGTTGCTGCCGCGCGGTCCCTTCGTCGAGAACGAAGGCGGCCGCCATGCCTATGTGATGCAGGATGGCGTTGCCGTGCGCACCCCGATCCAGCTGGGCGCCACCAGCATCTCGGCGGTCGAGGTCGTGTCTGGCCTCAAGCAGGGCGACCAGGTCGTGATCTCCGGCACCGACGCCTTCAAGGACGCGGCGCGCGTCTCGCTCAACAATTGAACCTACTTCAAGAACATAACCAGACCAAGGAGCAAACCATGCTGCGCATGTCCAACCTGAGCAAGGTGTACCGCACCCACATGATCGAGACCCACGCGCTGCGTGGCTTCGAGATCCAGGTCAAGCCAGGGGAATTCGTGACCGTCACCGGCCCGTCCGGCTCCGGCAAGACCAGCTTCCTCAATATCGCCGGCCTGCTCGAGGAATTCACGTCA
>Ga0308157_10004338_pt1 | contig 18962 bp, 19 predicted proteins | sample PhyBR1_FD_201035 | JGI IMG/M metagenome (GOLD analysis project Ga0308157, IMG submission 201035) | Phyllosphere microbial communities from UC Gill Tract Community Farm, Albany, California, United States - DLSLB.R1 | ecosystem: Host-associated > Plants > Phyllosphere > Unclassified | place: USA...
AGTTCTTGCAGATTTAGCTATGAACCACCCAGAAGCTTTCAAAGCTATTCTTAATAAAGTAAAATAAAACGTTTTATAAACTCAATTTAAGATTACTTACTTATTATATAAAAAACCATTCGTTAACGCGAATGGTTTTTTTGTTTTTAAAGAAGGTTTAAATCTCACTCATTAGAAACAAAATTTAAAAAGTAACTTTGTATAAACTAAACAAGTCTTATGCACAAACCACTTCTTGATCACATTCAAAAATTCATTTCTCTTGAACCTTCAGATATTGATAAATTAGAATCATGTCTAGAACTTTCGAAAATAAAAAAGAAAGAACACATTTTAGAAGAAGGTCAAATATGCAATACAATGTATTTTGTTGTCAAAGGCTGCATAAGGCAATACATCATTAATCCAAAAGGAGCTGAGCAAACCTTGCAATTTGCTATCGAAAATTGGTGGATTACCGATTATCTAAGTTATCACAATCATATTCCGTCAAGCTTCTATTTGCAGGCAATTGAAAACTCAGAAGTTATAGCTATTGACAAAAATGTTTTAGAATCATTACTGATTGAAATTCCAAATCTTGAAAGATACTTTAGAATCGTTACACAAAAAAGTTTCGGCGCAACCCAAATGCGAATAAAATTCTTGTTTACAATGTCAGCCGAAGAAAGATATCATCATTTTAATGACAATTTCCCAGAATTTGTACAACGTGTTCCTCAATATATGCTTGCCTCCTACTTAGATTTTTCCGCAGAATTTATGAGTAAAATAAGAGCTGGAAAAGTCTGAGCTGAATTTCTTGAAGTAGTTCAAGTTTTTAAAAGCATGCATTGCTGACCTTTGTAATGAACTTTTAAAACATATAAAAAATGAACTCAAGAATTGTTATCCCGAATGTTGCTCCAGAAGCTTACAATGCTTTATTAAGCCTAGAAAAATATATCTCATCTACTTCATTAACACCTGTACACAAGGAATTAATTAAAATACGTGCTTCTCAAATAAATGGCTGTGCTTATTGTATTAATATGCACACTGCTGATGCGAGAAAAATAGGTATTTCTGAACAACGAATTTATTTAATTAGTGCTTGGCGTGAAGCTGATTTTTATACCGAAGAAGAAAAAGCAATCTTAGCTTTGACAGAGCAAGTAACTTTAATCAGCAATCATGTTACAGATGAAGTTTATCAAAATGCGGCTCAATTATTTGATGAAAAATATCTTGCCGAAATCATTTTAGCAATTATCACAATTAATGCTTGGAATAGACTCGCAATTACTACTGGAATGAGAGCCATTTAAATTTTATAAAGATAAGCTTTACAACATTCTAAAATTTTAACAACCCTCACTCTGAGGGTTTGTTTGTATATTATTGTAAATGAATACTCGAAAATAAAAAAAACTCATTTTTTGTAAAAACAGGTATTTATACTCTTTCACAGGAATTCAGATTTTTTATTTTTGGCGCATGATACCAAAAAGAATACAATTTTCACTCTATATACTTTTAATTTTTGTGGCTTTTTTTGCCTGTCAGAAGAGAAAAAAAATTACAACAGAAATTACCAATAACAAGGTTAAAATAGAAAAGATAATAAATGCCGCTGATTCATTCTACAAAAACAAACAGCTAGATAGTGCATTTTATTATTACAACAGAGCGAGAACAAAATGCAACCCAAACAAAGATGCTAAAAACTATGTTTATTGCATGTATTACATGGCTGAAATCCAACAAGACCATGAAGATTTTATTGGAAGCACTATTACTGCAACAGAAGCAATTCCTTATTTAGATAAAATAAAAGACCCAAATCATATATGGAATATCTATAGCGTTTTAGGAAGGAACTATTATTATACTTATGATTTTCCAAATGCTATTTATTATTATTCCAAAGCATTTGCTCTGAAAGTTGACAGAATCAACATACTCGAAGCAAAAAACAATATTGCCACAATTTACCTTAAACAAGGCAAATACAATGAAGCATTGCAAATTTTCTTATCAATAAGCAAAGAAAAAGTTGTACAGCAAAACCCAATATATTATTCCAAAGTACTCGATTATATTGGTATTTGTTATTTCAAACTCAAAAACACGAAAGCTTTGGCTTTTTTTCAAAAGAGCATACAAATAAACTCTGAAGCAAAACATGAAGATGGCTTAGGTAAAACATATTATAATCTTGCCGAATATTATCACAACAATAAAGCTTTATCGATGATGTATGCCAAATTAAGCTACAAAAATTATACATTATCTGGCAATACTAATGATCGCTTACTTGCCTTAAAATTTATTATAGAAAATACTGATTCTGCAGAAGAGATAAAAGAAAAGGCTCTCCTTTACATAAAAGAGAATCATAACATTTATGCCTTCAGACAAAAAGCAAAAAATCAATTTGCAAAAATGAAATATGATTCTAAAAGGGAAAAAGAGGAGAACTTAAAATTAAAGGCTCAGAAAATAAAAAACGAACTTCAACTAGAAAAACAGGAAAGCAGAAACATCATTTCATATATCATAATCATATTGGCATCATGTCTAATTGTAATTGTTTATTTCTACTTAACTGCACGAACCAATCGCCAAAAAATTGAAGCAACTTATCAAAGTGAAACTAAAATTTCAAAAAAACTACACGATGAACTAGCCAATGACATTTATCATACGCTAGCTTTTGCAGAGAATAGAAATCTCTCTGTTGAAGAAAACAGAAGTCATTTATTGAAAAAGTTAGATGATATTTATTCTCGAACAAGCAATATATCTAAGGAAAACAATCCGATGTTATGCGACCAAAATTTCACAATTTCACTTAAAGAGATGATTTCCGGATTTAATACGGCTAAAATAAACCTTTTAATAAATGGCTTAGATGAAATTTCATTGAATCAACTAGATGAAATTAAAAAAATTTCTGTTTACAGAACCATTCAAGAATTGTTGGTAAACATGAAAAAACATAGTGATGCTACTTTGGTTGCCCTAACTTTTAAAAAAAGAAATAATATTATTTTAATTAATTATACCGACAACGGAAAAGGAATTGATTCAAACAAAATGGTTCACAAAAATGGCTTGCATAATATTGAAAATCGAATTGGAGCCATCAAAGGCAAGGTCGAAATTCATTCAGATTTTGGAAAAGGTTTTAAAGTTTTAATTAAATTTCCTGTATAATGATTAAGAACTTGTTACGCTTCTTTCAAAAAAAATATCTACTTTTTTGTTTGTTAATCATTTGTTTGATTTTAGCAGCTCTTTTTTTCATGCAGTTTTCTAAAATAGAAAAACAACAAAAAAATCACCTTAAAGCTGATCGCTCAATTAAAATAAAAAAAACATTAGAAAAAGCTCATGCTTTTTTTGATGCTGGAAAATATGACAGTGCTTATTTTTACTTCAACAAAACGCAATTGCTATGTGATCCGAAAGAAGATTATGCAGATGAATATGTTGGTTCATTAAACTATATAGTCGAAATCTTGCAACGATATGGCAATTTTTACGAAGCAGAAGCTACACTTATAAAAGCATTTCCATATTTAGAAAAAACATCTAATAAAAAATATGCCATTAATGCTTACACATTTATGGCTTACAACTATTTTTATACTTACGATACCGAAAAAGCATTATACTATCATAGAAAAGCCTTAAAAACAGCAATATCCTCATTTAGAAAAGCACGAATATTATCAGAAATTGCATTTGTTTATATTCAACAAAAAAAATATCAAGAAGCTAAAGATATATTAGAGCCAATATCCAAGTGCAAAATTGCAGATAAAATTACGCCTTCAAATACAAACCTTGTACGTTCAGCCATATTATATAATTTAGCTCTTTCTTACATAGGCCTTGGTAATCATAAAGAACAGGCTCTAAAATGTCTTAACGAAAGTTTGGAATTAACTATTCCATATAACAATGATTTTGAATTAATTGCTAACTATTTTGGTTATTATAAATATTACTCTAAATACTATAATCCAGAGCTAAAAAAATTTTACGCAGAAAAATCATATTATGCTGCAAAAAGAGCAAAATCAGCAGGAAATGAGATCGACAGATTAGCCGATCTGCTTGAGGTGGACAAGGCTGAAAATGCAAAAAAACACTGGGAAATTTATACGAGAAAAAATGATAGCCTCTATTTAAGCAGAAAAACGTCAAAAAATCAATTTGCTGACGCAATATACAACTCAAAGAAAGATAAAGAGGAAAATTTTGAACTCAAAAATCAAAAAGCAGAGAAAGAATTACAGTTGCAAAGACAAAAAAACAGAAGCTATATTTCTTATGTCGTAATTTCTTTAAGCTTATTCATTATCCTTTTTTTAATATTCTATATTACTACTAAAGGTAAACGAGAAAAAAACGATATCATATTTAAAAGCGAAATGAGAATATCTCAGAAATTGCATAGTGAGCTTAACTCCAATATATATGAGACATTATTATTTGTACAGGATAACTATCTAGAAAATAAAGAAAATAAAGAACAACTACTAGATAGTCTAAATAATATTTACTCAAAAACTCGCAACATATCGAGAGAAAACAGCAAAGTCACGACAGACGATGGATACTTAGCTGCTTTAAAGGAAATGATTTCAGAATACAAAACTAAAGATGTAAATATCATTTTAAATGGATTTGATTCAACACTTTGGAGTAAAATTGATAAAAATAAAAAAATAATACTCTATCGAATTTTACAAGAATTATTATTCAATATGAAAAAATCTAATAGCTCTAGTTTAGTGAGCATTATTGTAAAAGAAATAGATAAAAACCTAGTCATTTCCTATACTGACAACAGTAATAAAGTTGCTTCAGAAAATAGTATTTTAGAAAAAAGACTACAAAATGTGGAAAACCGTATTGAAACAATAAAAGGAACATTTAATTTTGATGCAAATTCAGAAAGTGGTTTTAAAATAAGTTTCAAATTCCCAATATAACCCAATATATGTTTAAAAAAGTTTTAGTTGCCGAAGATCTAGACAGTATCAGCATTGCAGTAGTTCAAGTACTTGAAGAGTTACAAGTTCCAGTAATTCATCACGTAAAATATTGCGATGAAGGTCTGCTTAAAATAAAGAAAGCATTGGCTGACAAAGAACCTTATGATCTATTGATTACTGATTTATCATTTAAATCTGATCATAGAAAAGTAAATCTAAATAGTGGCGACGAACTTGTTGAAGCTATAAACAAAGTACAGCCAAATTTAAAAAAGATCGTTTTCTCTATAGAAGACAAGAGCTATAGAATTAAAACTCTTTTTAACGAATTGGGTATCAATGCTTACGTTTCTAAAGGACGAAATAGTATTACTGAGTTAAGAAATGCTATTGAAAGCACATTCAATAATGGAGAAAAAATACTTTCTTCTGATTTGTCTTTTAATTTTAATGACAAATCCTTAATCGAAATTGAATCGTATGACATTTCAATCTTAAAACTTCTATCGCAAGGATACATTTTAGAAAGTATTTCTAAAGAGTTTAAAGATTTATCTATTACACCTAACGGAACAAGCAGTATAGAAAAAAGAATCAATAAATTGAAAATTTACTTTAAGGCAAACAATAATGTCCATTTAATTGCCATCGCAAAAGATTTTGGCTTAGTGTAATTTTTACGGCGCTTTACGGGTTTCCGTAAGGATTACACTTTTGATAACGCTAAATTTGTGATAATCTAGTAACTAACCATGGAACCAAAAAGTAAAGCGAGTATTATATTCTCCAAAATTAATACTACTCAAAATAAAATTATTATGAAAACAATGTTACTTTGTCTTTTTTTATCAATTAGTTTTGCCTTTGTTTCTGAAAAAACAGGCTGGCTAGAAATTGATTGGAAATTAATCTTTATTCCTGCATTATTAGTATTGCAAATTATAATTATCGGAACTGCCCTAAAAAACCGATATAAAAAACATTAATTAATTTTAAGAAGGGCTTGATTATTGCTGGAAAAGAAAATTTACATCTTATTCCATTACATTCTTACATGAAAAAAAATCTATGCCTCGTCTTATTATTTTTTACATTTTTATCTTTTGCACAAACCAAAGTTTTATCTTGGAATATTGAAAATTTTGGAAAATCAAAATCAGATGCACATCTAAATTATATTGCCAAAACAATTTCCAATTACGATATCATTGCAATTCAAGAAGTTGTTGCCGGAAACGGAGGCGCTCAAACTGTCGCAAAATTGGCATCATTACTTAATGAAAAAGGAAGTAAATGGGATTACAAAATCAGCGATCCTACCTCTAGCAGCAGTTACAAAACGGAACGCTATGCATATATTTGGAAAACCCATAAAGCCAAATTAAAAAACAAACCATGGCTGGAGAAAAAATTCAACTCAGAAATTGATAGAGAACCCTACTTTGCAACTTTTGAGATCAATAAAAAAACAATCACACTAGTTAACTTTCATGCCATAACACAAAAAAAGCAACCCGAAACTGAAATCAAATATTTCAAATTTCTGCCAAACCAATATCCCGATTTAAATCTTATTTTTTTAGGAGATTTTAATTGCCCCGAAAAACATTCTGTCTTTAATCCGATAAAAAAGATGGGATATTCCTCTATATTAAAAAATCAAAAGACAACGCTCAAACATAAATGTAAAAACAATATCTGTTTAGCTTCTGAATTTGACAATATCTTTTATAATATATCAAGCTTAAAAGTCATCAATTCGGGAATTATCAAATTTTACGAAGATTTTGATTCACTTCAGAATGCAAGAAAAGTATCCGACCATATCCCGATTTGGTTTGAATTTTCTTTAAATTAATTTAAGTTTTAAGCTTCTTCTTTCTAGCAGCTGGAAACAAAACATTATTTAAAATCAATCTATATCCAGGCGAATTCGGATGTAAATCTAAAACCGTTGGCGGATCTCCAACCTGATGCTGAAAATCTTCTGGGTCATGTCCGCCAAAAAAAGTAAACATCCCTTTGCCTTTTTCTCCATGAATATATCTTGACTCACCATTCAATTCGCATGTTCCCATTATCAAGATATTAGATTTTATTAATGAAGTGTCAAATGAGGTTGTCTGCCCCATAAAACCTTTTACCAATTGAGTGTGATTTTGACATAACATACTCGGAATCGGATCCCATTTTGCCGAAAATTCCATTAACGTAAAATAATCTTTCTCCATCAATATTCGTCTTTTCGTTGTCATATCGATATCTGAGAATTCATAAACTTCTGGTCTTCTTTCTAGAGTAAAATTTTTAAAAGCAAAAGAATTATTATAGTTTAATTTTGACTGATAATTAGATTCACTTGGGTCTCCATCAAACATGGTTTCGCAAATATCCACACCATCAGCAGCAAGTGCAATATCAAAACTATCTGTGGCAGAACACATAGCAAACATAAAACCTCCACCAATTACAAAGTCTCTAATTTTTTTTGCCACTGCTCCTTTTTCCTGAGATACTTTTGCATATCCTAGTTTCGCGGCCAAGGTTTCAGCGTCCTTCTTTTGATCAATATACCAAGGTGTATTTTTGTAAGCTGCATAAAATTTTCCATATTGTCCAGTAAAATCTTCATGATGTAAATGCAGCCAATCATACATTAATAATTGGTCACTTAAAACTTCTTCATCATAAATTGGTGTAAACGGAATTTCGGCATAAGTTAAAACCAAAGTCACAGCATCATCCCAAGGTTGTTTTCCTTTTGGTGTATAAACAGCTATTTTAGGAGCTTTTTCTAGAATCACCGATTCCATATTTTGAGAAGGACTCGATATTTCATTTAAAATAGAAGCTTGTTCACTATCTGAAATTACTTCAAAACTAACTCCTCTTATTTTACATTCTTTTCTAATTTCATCAGCATCAGGAAGTAAAAAAGAACCTCCGCGGTAATTTAAAAGCCAACTTGCTTTATAATCCCTACTCAAACACCAGTAAGTAATTCCGTACGCTTTTAAATGATTTTGCTGCGTTGTTTCGTCCATCGGAAGTAATATAAACGAAGCTCTAGCATTAAATGTAGCTAATAGTATAAAAATGTAGAGTAAACTCTTATTCATCAGAAAATTATTTTAGTAAAGATATAAAAGGCTGCAACAAAAAAGAACGCATACAATCTTTTTCTGATATAATAGAATGTTAAATAAGAAAAACGTGAAAAAAGATGAGTTTAACCTATAAAAAAAACAGGTAAAAATACCTGATTTTTGATAGAATATTCTCTCTAAATTTGCTATCCCAGGTTCACAAAACTAATCGCCGTAAAAATTAGCCACTATGAAGTTTAATGAAAGTAACAACCAACAAAAGGGTTTAAATATGATTCAGAAAATAGGTTTATGTGTTCTGGTAATAACAATCATATTATATTATGTGTTGTCAATTCAGTTTTTGACTGCATAATTTTTTAAATTGTTAAGACTGCCAATTCATTCTGTATAGCATAAACAACTAAACCTGCAATATTACGCGATTCTGTTTTAAGCAATAAATTATTTCTATGCCCTTCAATAGTTCTAGGACTTAAAAAAAGATGTTCTGCAATCTCTGCAGTGGTTTTCTGCTGGCAAATTAATTGCAGAATTTCGATTTCACGAGGAGAAAGAAAATTAGTTTCTAGACCGCCTCTTGTATTTTTAGGCGAAACTATTGTTTCTTGAATTGTTTTTAAGACATTTTCGTTGTAGTAGAAGCCTTTTTTTGCAACTTCGTTTATTGTATGAATTAAATCTTTTGGAGTAGTATTTTTTATTAAGTAAGCTACTGCCCCAACTTGAATCATGTTTGCAATAAAAGATTTGGTGTCATAACTAGTCAATGCAATAATCTTAATATCGGGAAACAGTTTTTTAATAATTTTAGTGGCTTCGACTCCGTTTAAGACCGGCATCTTTAAATCCATTATTATTATATCGGGCTTTGTTTCTCTTTCGTTTAATTGTGAAATAAGCTCATCGCCATTTGAGGCTTCAAAAATCACATCTATACTTTCTTCTCTCTGTAGTAAAAAAGAAATTCCTTTTCGAAACAAAATTTCATCGTCGACTAGGGCAATTTTGATAGCAGCATTCATCTTATTAGTTTTTGGTCGTTTAATTTGGTTTGTCGAAATTACAAAATATGATTTAGAAAAAGTCTAAATACCTTATTTTATTGACTAAAAACCTTAATAAAAAACATAATTCTACCTAAAAAGTGAAATTTACAACAATACCGTTATTAATTTCAGAGGCAATTTCTATTGTTCCTTCCAAAAATGATATACGGCTATCAATATTCTTCATTCCTAAACCTTTCTGATTTTCTGCATTTGAACTATCAAAACCAACACCATTATCTTTATAATCACAAATATTTACTCCGTTTATATTAGCAAACGAAATCCATATTTCTGTTGCTTTTCCATGGCGAATTGAATTACTCATAAGTTCCTGCAGGATCCTGAAAACATGCAAATGCCTATCTATGTCTTTTTCATCAAAATCAATTTCGTTTTTATAATGCGTTTTTACCGATTTGCTACTTTCAAACTCTTCACATAGTTCTTCGATACCCGCACTTAAACCAAATTTTTCAAAAACAGGAGGCAATAAATTATGGGCAATCTTTCTAGAATTTTCTAAAGCTTTTGTAGTTAGATTAATTATATTTTCTGTTATTTCTGCAGTTTCGGTCTCTGTAAGATTTGGTGCAGTAAGCAAATGGCTGTTTAATGAAACAATATTTAATTTAGAACTGATATCATCATGAAGATCTTGTGCAATTCTTTTACGCTCTTCTTCCTGAGTAAAGATAATAGCATGCAATTGTTCTTTTTGATACCGAAGTATTAAATCTACTTTTTCTAATTCTTTTTGGATTATCTTTTGTCTAGAAAAATAGAAGAAAATAATTAAAACTACAGCTAGAATCATAAGAAACATAGAGATGTATAAAATAATTGCAACTATCTCTTTTTCTGGCAATGCATGTACGCTCATCTTTATAAAATAATACTAGTTAGCAGAGCTTCTTGACAAATTCTTTTTCCAATCATATAAAATAAATCCATAATACATAATTAGCAAAATAGAGTTTAACTCCCAGCTTAAAAATTTAAATTCCTTACTTAAGTTATGAGTCAAATTGCCTATTAAAAACAACACTGTACTCGTAAGCAAGTAAAACACAACAGCAATACTGATGAAATAATATTCTTTGCTTTCTGTAAGCATATTGTAGAAATGAATTAATGCAAAAATTACAACTAACAAAGACGTCAAAGTTATTTCAAACAAATTGAAACGTAAAAACTGATTCCAATCCATTATAAATTGAATTGCAAGTATTAATAGCGCAATAAGAATACTAATCAAGACAAATTTCTTTTGGCTTTTTAAACTAAAAATAGAATTGTAGAATAAACCTAAGAGTATCATTTGTCCAATAATAAATATATTGACTAGAAATAAATTATTCATTCTTAAATGATAGAAAGTCTCCATCGAAAACTGCATTAAAAAAGAAAATGCAAGGTAACATACAAAAAAAACATTAGCTTTTTTCTCTCGAAAAAAGCTATATGTATATAGAATTAAGTCTATCGTTAAAATAAAATAGCTTATATATATAAAAACGTCAAACATTTTTATGGGTTTAATGGGCTGTCTGGATCACCATAAGGAGGAACTGGGCGAGCACCATCATAAACAACATCTCCACCAGTAAATAGTCCGTCGTTTTTGAAAACATCAACATAAATTCTCTTTTCAGGATCCCATTTTGCGCCAACAAATATTAAAGTCTGCTCTCCATCATTATTGATTCCGTTATAAGCACGAACAGCTTGAATATCCTGATCTAATACTAATTTTAAAGTTTCTAATGGAATTAAGAAACCGTCAACTTTTTTTCTTTTACCTTCCTCAATTCCAGTATCTTTACGATACTTATCTGCCCATGTAATACCTTCAGACAAAGAAATTCTAATACTTTCTGAATTTAATTCTTCACTCATAATTTAAAATTTGTTTATTGGTTAATAATTTAAAAAATCAATAGTTTGTAATTGGTTCAGCTAAACTACTGATTTTAATTAGAAAATTAACATTTAAACACAAAAAAAGCCTTAAAAATAAGGCTTATTGATTTTTTTAGAATGGAACATCGCTGTCGTCATCGTCGTCGTTTAAATTACTTCCGAAGGCTTCATTAGCAGATGGTAAATTTTTCGTTAGGAAAGGATTATCATCATGATTCATTTTAGATGGTAAATCATCATAACCTCCAGTAAATTCTTCTAAGTTATCGAACTTACCTAAATGTCCTAAGAATTTCAGACGAATATTCTCCAAACCACCATTACGGTGCTTGGCTATAATAAACTCCGCCTGACCTGTTGTTGAAGAAGCTTCATCATCGTCCCATTCTTCAATTTTATAATATTCCGGACGGTAGATAAACGATACAATATCGGCATCCTGCTCAATCGCTCCAGATTCACGAAGATCCGAAAGCAAAGGTCGTTTACTAGATCCACGGGTTTCAACGGCACGCGATAACTGAGAAAGTGCAATTACCGGAACGTTCAACTCTTTTGCCAAAGCCTTTAAGTTTCGAGAAATTGTAGAGATCTCTTGCTCACGGTTTCCTCCTCCTTTTCCGCTTCCTCCTGCAGTCATTAACTGCAAGTAGTCAATAATAATTAATTTAATTCCATGCTGAGAAGCCAAACGACGGCATTTTGCACGTAAATCAAATATCGAAAGCGAAGGTGTATCATCAATAAACAACGGTGCTTTTTCTAAGTTTTTCACTTTAGTACTCAGCTGTTCCCATTCGTGCTTTTCTAGTTTACCAGTTCTTAATTTCTCAGAAGAAAGTCCAGTTTCAGAAGAAATAAGCCTTGTAATTAACTGAACCGATGCCATCTCCAGAGAGAAAATCGCAACTGCATGCCCAAATTGAATACTTACGTTTCTCGCCATCGAAAGGACAAAAGCCGTTTTACCCATACCAGGACGAGCCGCAATAATAATCAAATCCGAAGGCTGCCATCCAGAAGTTACTTCATCTAGTTTCTCAAATCCAGTTGCAACACCACTCAAACCTTCTTTACCAGCAATTTCTTCAATACGCTTCTTTGCTTGAAGAACCAAACTCTGAGCTGTTTCAGAACTACGTTTGATATTTCCTTGCGTTACTTCATACAATTTAGATTCTGCTTTATCCAGCAAATCGAAAACGTCTGTAGTTTCGTCATAAGATTCTTCAATAATTTCAGATGAAATTCGAATCAAACTTCTTTGAATAAATTTCTGAAGAATAATACGCGAGTGAAATTCTATGTGTGCAGAAGAAGCGATTTTTTGCGTAAGCTGAATCAGATAAAAATCTCCTCCAGCCAAATCCAACTTTCCATTTTTCTTTAACTGTGTCGAAACGGTTAGCAAATCGATTGGCTGAGTTTCTGTAAAAAGCTGTAAAATTGCTTCAAAAATATGTTTGTGTGCGTCTTTATAAAAAGCGTCTGGCTGTAAAATATCAATTACATCATCTACCCCTTTTTTGTCAATCATCATCGCACCAAGAACCGCCTCTTCCAAGTCAATTACTTGCGGAGGAAGTTTACCTTTTTCTAGATTGATAATAGTAGTTTTGTCGACCTTAACAGGGTTTACATTTTTGAAATTTTCCATATAGCGAAAGTAGCAAAATTTAAAAAAAATCTGCTATCGAGTTATAACTAATTAATTGTTTATAAATAATACCGACCTGTTCATAACCAAAAAAAAATCCGAAACCGCAGGGCTTCGGATTTTTAATTCTATTTTATGAATTTACTCTTTAAACTCGCCCATATTGCTGTATTTGTCCATTCTTTGGGCAATTAAATCGGCTGTTGATAAGTCTTTCAATTCGTTATATCCTTTTGTAATATATTCCGCTACTGTTTTAAAAGTAGTTTCTCTGTCATAATGCGCTCCACCTAGTGGTTCTGGAATCACATCATCAACAAGTTTTTGTTTTTTCATGTCAGAAGAAGTCAATTTTAAAGCTTCTGCTGCGCGCTCTTTGTACTCCCAGCTTTTCCATAAAATAGAAGAGCAGGATTCTGGAGAAATTACAGAATACCAAGTATTCTCTAACATATATACTTTATCACCAACACCAATTCCTAAAGCTCCACCTGAAGCACCTTCACCAATAATAACGGTAATGATTGGCACCTGCAGACGAACCATTTCGAAGATATTTCTAGCAATAGCTTCTCCTTGTCCTCTTTCTTCAGCTTCAAGTCCTGGATACGCACCTGGAGTATCAACCAAAGTAAGAACTGGAATTCCGAATTTCTCTGCCATTTTCATCAAACGTAGTGCTTTACGGTATCCTTCGGGATTAGCCATACCGAAATTACGGTATTGACGTGTTTTTGTATTAAAACCTTTTTGCTGACCGATAATCATAAACGATTGTCCGTTTATTTTACCAAGACCTCCAACCATTGCTTTATCATCTTTAAAACCTCTGTCTCCATGAAGCTCTAAGAAAGTATCTCCACAGATTGCTCTAATGTAGTCTAAAGTATAAGGTCTATTTGGGTGTCTTGACAATTGCACTCTCTGCCAAGCCGTAAGGTTTTTATATATTTCTTTTTTAGTCTCTACTAATTTTTTGTTGATTTCCTTGCACGTCGGCGTTACGTCAACGTCAGATTCTTTTCCAATAATAACGCACTTTTCTAACTGTTCTTCAAGTTCTTTAATTGGAAGCTCAAAATCTAAATATTCCATGGATTTTTGAATTTTGTTTGTAAATCGAACCGCAAATATAAAAATATTATATCATTGGCGAAGTTAATTGTTATTTAAAGTATAAAAATGCATTTTAATAATAAGGAAACTATTACAAGTTTTCTTTCTTGTTCTGATAATGCTTGAATACACCGTTTAGAATAACTGTTATGATTATTATAACAGCTCCGATGTAAAACTCAACACTCATTTTTTCTTTTCCTCCTAATATAAAATAAGCCAAAACTATTCCGTAAACTGGCTCTAAATTAGTGGTTAACATTACGGTATAAGGCGTCAATCTCTGCATTACTTTTACCGAAGCTGTAAACGCATAAGCCGTACAGATTGAAGCTAAAACCAATAATAAAACCCAATTATTTAAGGACATTTGGAAGAAATCTGCTGTAAATTTTCCTTGAAATAAAAAATAAACTGTAATAAAGAAAACTCCCGCCCCAAATTCATAAAATGTAATTACTGAGGGTTCATGATCTGAAATTAACTTTCCATTCATTAAAGTAAATAATACTCCTAAAATGATTGCTGCCAAAGCATAATAAACACCTTCAAGATATTTTATTTCAACCTGAAGAATCAATCCTAAACCAGCAATTATTACAAGCCCGAAAAGAACTTCATACCAAAGTACTTTTCTCCCATAAAATAATGGTTCTAATAAAGAAGCAAAAAATGCTCCTAAAGAAAATATCGAAAGTGTAATAGAAACGTTGGAAACATGGATTGCCCTAAAAAAGAAAATCCAATGAAGCGCAATCAATAATCCGACAAAAATCAGTTTGAAAAATTCTTTTATCGGAACCTGAAAAGATTGCTTTTTATAAGCAATAAATCCGCCGAGAAATATCATGGCAATCAGCATTCTGTACCAAACCAAATTTTCGGCATCAATTGTAATTAAAGCGCCCAAAATGGCTGTAAAACCCCAGATAAAAACAATTAAGTGAAGATTTAAATAACTTTTTAAATTATCGTTTCGCATTACGTAATAAGTAAACCGCCAGTATTCCGAAAACAATATTCGGGAACCAGACAGCTAATAAAGGTGAGAAGGTAGATTTTTCAGCTAGTGTACCAAAGATTTTATCAAAGAATACAAATGAAAACGCAATTGCAATTCCGATGGCAAGGTTCATTCCCATTCCGCCACGACGTTTCATAGAAGAAACCGAAACCGCAATAATGGTCAAAATAAATGCTGAAACTGGGATGCTATATTTTTTATAAAGAACAACCAAATAGGTATTAATATTTCCTGAACCTCTTTTTCTTTCTTTTTCAATAAAATCAATTAATTTACCAAGAGTAAGAGTTTCTGCAATATAAACTACTGGCGTTAAATCTGCCAATTCAAATTTAAAGGCTACATTTCTTTCAGGAAATTTTTCAATTACATCATTTAATTCTCCTACTGTTCTTTTAGTGTAATCGTATAAAACGTAAATCTTCTTTTTAGGATCCCATTTTATACGGCTTGCAGTGATCTTATAAGTCAATTTTTCATTTTCAAAATGTTCTAAAGAAAAATTGAAAGCTGTTTTCGATTCTTCATTAAAGCTATTTACAAAGATAAAATCATGATCGTTAATTTGTCTGTAAACGTTAGTGTTTTCACCTCGCATGAGCTCTTTTCCATTTCCTTTCAAATAAGTATACCTAAAATTATTATAACCTTCGCTCGCCGCAGGAACAATAAAAAATCCCATAAGCAACACAAAAATTGAAACAATTGTTGCACCTATAATATACGGACGCAAGAAACGAGTAAATGAAATTCCAGAACTCAAAATGGCAATAATTTCAGTGTTATTGGCCAGTTTTGATGTAAACCATATCACCGATAAAAACAAAAATATCGGGAACAGCGAATTAATAAAATAGATTGTAAAGTTGTAATAATAGAAAGCAATATCTCCAAAAGGAATCTTGTTTTCAAGCATTTTATTCACCTTTTCAGAAACGTCAATCACAATTCCGATCGGCGCAAACAAAAGCAGCATGACAGAAAAAGTTCCCAGATATCTTTTTAAGATGTATTTATCTATTATTGTTAACATAACAAAGTTTAATCGATTATTTGTTTAATCGTTTAACCGAATAAACGATTAAACAAATCAACATATTTTAAAGTCTTTGGCTCATATTCTTAACCATCATTTCTTTCCATGGTCTAAAATCGCCCGCTAAGATATGTTTTCTAGCTTCACGAACCAACCACATATAGAAACCAAGATTATGAATGGTAGCAATTTGTTTTCCTAAATATTCATTAGCTGCAAACAAGTGTCGTAAATATGCTTTTGTATATTCTGTATCAACAAAAGTATGTCCCATTTCATCAATTGGAGAAAAATCAGCTTCCCACTTTTTATTCTTTATATTGATAGTTCCGTTTGCTGTAAACAACATTCCATTTCTTGCATTACGAGTTGGCATAACGCAATCGAACATATCAATTCCTAACGCAATATTTTCTAAAATATTAATTGGAGTTCCAACTCCCATTAAATAGCGAGGCTTATCTTCTGGAAGAATTTCGCAAACTACTTCAGTCATAGCGTACATTTCTTCAGCTGGTTCACCAACAGAAAGTCCTCCAATTGCATTTCCTTGCTGACCAGCATTTGCAATATATTCAGCCGACTGACGACGAAGATCTTTATAAGTACTTCCTTGAACAATTGGGAAGAAAGTTTGTTCGTAACCATATTTATAAGGCACTTTTCCCAAATGATTAATACATCTGTCTAACCAACGATGTGTCATATGCATAGAACGCTGTGCATATCGGTAATCACAAGGATAAGGCGTACATTCATCAAATGCCATAATAATGTCAGCTCCAATGGTACGCTGAATTTCCATTACATTTTCTGGTGTAAAAAAGTGGTATGAACCGTCAATATGCGATTTAAACTTCACTCCTTCTTCCTTTATTTTTCTATTTGAAGAAAGAGAATACACCTGATATCCTCCAGAATCTGTCAAAATATTACGATCCCAGTTCATGAATTTGTGCAATCCACCCGCTTTTTCTAAAATCTCGGTCTGCGGACGCAAATATAAATGGTATGTATTTCCAAGGATAATATCCGGATTTATTTCTTCTTTCAATTCGCGCTGATGCACTCCTTTTACAGAAGCAACCGTTCCAACCGGCATAAAAATTGGCGTTTCAATTACGCCGTGATCAGTAGTTATACTTCCCGCTCTTGCTTTAGACTGCGGATCTTTTTGTAATAAATCGAACTTCATTTCTTTCTTTTTTCAGTCGGCAAAGATAAGCTAATTTCAGGGAAATTTAATTAATTAGAAAAATTGTGAATTATAAAATTGAGTTAATTCAAAAACAATATAAAACCCAAACTTGAGAAATTTTTAAATTTGAATAAAATCTATTGAAAATGAAATGTAGTGCTGTCTGACTGAGCGAAGTCGTAGTGCTCACACAGCATATTCACAACAATAAAAAATCAGATGAACTTAGCACAAAAACTCGGATATCCTGAAAACACCAAATTATTAATCATTCACGCCGATGATGCGGGATTATCCCATTCCGAAAATCAGGCAACTATAAAGTCTCTCCAAAACGGATCTGTTAATTCTTATAGTATAATGGTGCCTTGTCCTTGGTTTTTTGAAATGGCAACTTTCGCAAAAAACAATCCCAATTACGACTGCGGAATTCATTTGACTCTCACTTGCGAATGGGAAAATTATAAGTTCGGTCCTATTCTTCCAATTTCTGAAGTCTCAAGTTTAGTAGATCAAAATGGCTATTTTTATAAAACCAGACAAGATTTCAAAAACAATGCAAAACCCTCTGAAATTAAAAAAGAACTTACCGCTCAAATTGAAAAAGCTTTGAAGTTTGGCATTGAGCCAACGCATCTCGATTCGCACATGTGCAGTGTTGGCGTCACTCCTGAAATTTTAGAAATCTACAAAGATTTAGGAAAAACATACAATTTACCTGTTTTCATTAATAAAGACTTTGTAAAATCTATTTCTTTATCTGATGAAAAATATAATTTTGACGATACACTTTTGGCTGATAAACTTTTAATTGGATATTATAATGACTTTGAAAAAGGAGAACTTCAAAAATCTTATGAAAGAGCCTTAGATAGTGCAATTTCAGGATTAAATGTTTTCCTGCTTCATCCTGCCTTTGATGATTTTGAAATGCAAGGCATCACAATAAATCATCCTAATTTTGGTGCGGAATGGCGTCAAATAGACTTCGATTTTTTTACAAGTGACGAATGTAAAGCAAAACTAAAAGAGAATAATATTCAGTTAATTACCTGGAAACAAATTGGGCAAGTATAGAATTTGCCAAGCAGAGAATAAGATAATATCTTTTTGTGCAAATATTATAACATACTGATTCTAAAAACATAAACATTGAAAGCATAGATTTCATAACTTTATAGTAGATAAAGTATCTGTTTAATAAATATTTAATATTGGCATTATGATAAACTCAGAAGATAAAAATACCGCAAGAGAAAATGAAATAGAAAGAAATCTGGAAAATCTAAATTATCCATCAAATGAAGATATTTACAATCGTGAAGATAAGTTAGACGATATTGACCCTGAAAACATTTCTACGGACAAAACCATTATTAAAAATAATAATGAGTGGAAACAAAACAGCGAAAAAATTGGAAATGATTTAGACATTCCAGGTGCTGAGCTAGACGATGATCAAGAAGAAATAGGCTCAGAAGACGAAGAAAATAATTACTATAGCGAAGGAGATACCGAATAAAAAACTTTCTATTCTTAATTCCACACATAAAAGTCTTGCCAAAATGCAAGGCTTTTTTTTGCCTTATTAAAAAATGAGAAAAATGCATTTATAAAAAAGCAAACACAAAACCCTCATGATATTTCATTTCATAATGTAAAAAAAACAGTAAAATTTAACAATTGCTATAAAACTAAAGCAAAAAATCATTTGTCTCCCCGCAAAATAACGATTACTTTTGCTCCAGTTTAACTTTTACATATAAAATGAAGCCTAACACACAACAATTAAGCGATTTAACGATCCAAGTAAGAAGAGATATTCTTAGAATGGTACATGCTGTAAACTCTGGACACCCAGGTG
>Ga0308157_10004339_pt1 | contig 18959 bp, 16 predicted proteins | sample PhyBR1_FD_201035 | JGI IMG/M metagenome (GOLD analysis project Ga0308157, IMG submission 201035) | Phyllosphere microbial communities from UC Gill Tract Community Farm, Albany, California, United States - DLSLB.R1 | ecosystem: Host-associated > Plants > Phyllosphere > Unclassified | place: USA...
GCAACGCCCGGAAAGGCGACTTGCCGAAAATCGGGTTGCGCAGCAGCCGCCCGCGCTCCGGCGTGGCGCGCTCGATCCAGCGCCCGGTCTTCATCAGGCGCGCGTTGACGGCTGCAAAGTCGGTTCCCGGCCCGGTATCGAACAGGTCATTGCGCACGGCGGTCAGCGCCCATTGGTGGGGCCGGGCCGCATCCACCTCGCCCGCCATCCGTGCCGCAGCGCAGGCGACGGCCTTGCCGGTCAGTGTGCCGAGGGCATCCGCGCTGCCGAGGATCGAGGCCGGGTCGCCCCGCTCCGCGCGCACGGCCGGCATTCCGGTGGCCGCCTTGAGCAGCAGGGCGAAGTCCTCGCAGTGCGCGGCATCCACCGGGCGCGCCACGACGGCCTGGAGCACATCCAGCCCGGTCGGCGTGCCGGCCAGGGCCGCCGCGACCTGCCAGGCTGCCCGCCGCGCCGGCAGCGACCCATCCGGGTCGTCGCCATCCACCGAGCGGTCTTCGGCCGTGTAGTAGGAATAATCCGAACTCCTGGGCGTGTCATAGACCGATTCGCCCTCCGCCGAGGCGTCAGGCTGCAGGCCGTCCGCCCGCTGCCGCCAGGCCGTGGCGATGTCCCGTTGCGGATCCAGCCCTCGCAGGCTTTCCAGCACGTCCCTGGCCAGCCGGGCATCGCCCCCAGTCGCTGCAGCCAGCGCCTGGGCCAGCAGCACGGTGGGCGCGCCGGGTAACCCCGGCACCGGCGGCATGCGCGAAAAATCCACGCTGCGCAGCTCGAACGCAAGGTCCGCCACGCCGAAGAGCTGCGTCGTCGCCGGCGCGAACAGCGCCTTGGTCAGCACGGAACAGTCGGGCGCCGCCTGCGCCATGGCGTCGATCAGCACATGGCTGGGCCGGGACCGCGCGGTGGCCTCTGCGTTCGCTGGGGCGGGGGCGTTGCCGGCCGGGACAGGGGCCGGCGCCGATGGAATCGCCCCGCGCGGCGGCAGCGTCGATGCCGCGCCGGAACGCCGGCGCGCCGGGCCGTCCAGCGGCCGCACCGCGGTGCTGGGAATGGAGGGGGTCTTCTGTTTCTGGCCCGTGGGCGTTTCCACGCTGAAACGGGAGATACCGAGGCGGTTCGAGAGTTTGGAGAGCAGGGACATTCGCGCCATCGTGTTCTCCGGCTTCCCGGCCTCTCGATGGAACCCCGAAGCACCCGCCGGGGAAGCGAAGCCCCTACCTGGGGAAAACCCGCATTTCGATAGACGGAAAACGTATATGCGGTTAGGCCGTTCCGTGCTGGACGAGCGTGCGCACCACGCCGGGAAATCCCGTGCCGCCGCACGCACCAACGTGGGGAACAATGCCATCGGGCCCGCCAGGATCGTATACAAACCAGGCATCGTTTTTGCTGACGCTCTGGCATACCGCCCGTGGAGCTGCACGCCTTCACGCTCTTTGCCGCCTGCTTTCCTGTCCCGACCGGAGCCCCCATGCAGAAACGTTCCCTCCTCAAAGCCGCTGCCGCCGTTGCCGCCTTCTCCGCCGCCAGCGCGTTCACCACGGCGCACGCCCAGACTCCCACGCCCATCAAGTTCCAGCTGGACTGGCGCTTCGAGGGCCCGGCCGCGTTCTTCCTGCTGCCCACCGCCAAGGGCTACTTCAAGGAAGCCGGCCTGAACGTGACGATCGATGCGGGCAACGGCTCCGGCGGCGCCGTGCAGCGCGTGGCCTCGGGCACGTACGACATGGGCTTTGCCGACCTGGCCGCGGTGATGGAGTTCCACGCCAACAACCCCGACGCGCAGAACAAGCCCGTGGCGGTGATGATGGTCTACAACAACACGCCCGCCTCGGTCATGGCGCTCAAGAAGAGCGGCATCGCCAAGCCGGCCGACCTGGCGGGCAAGAAGCTGGGCGCGCCGGTGTTCGACGCCGGGCGCCGGGCTTTCCCCATCTTCGCCAAGGCGAACAACATCGGCAACGTGCAGTGGACCGCCATGGACCCGCCGCTGCGCGAGACCATGCTGGTGCGCGGCGACGTGGACGCCATCACCGGCTTCACCTTCACCTCGCTGCTGAACCTGGAGGCGCGCGGCGCCAAGGCCAGCGACGTCGTGGTGCTGCCCTATGCCGACTTCGGCGTGAAGCTGTATGGCAACGTGATCATCGCCAGCCCCAAGCTGGTCAAGGAGAACCCCGAGGCGATCCGCGCTTTCCTCAAGGCATTCACCAAGGGCGCCAAGGAAGTCATCGCCAACCCGGGCGCGGCCATCGCCTCGGTGAAGGAGCGCGACGGCATCGTGAACGTGGCGCTGGAAACGCGCCGGCTGCAACTGGCCATCGACACCGTGGTGAACAGCCCTGACGCGCGGGCCGAAGGCTTCGGCCAGGCGAAGCCGCAGCGCCTGGCGCTGATGGCCTCGCAGGTGTCGGATGCGTTCAGCACCAAGTCCCGCGTGAACGCCGAGACGGTGTGGAACGGCAGCTTCCTGCCCTCGGAGGCCGAGCTGAACATCCTGCCCAGGAAGTGACGGCGCTCAGGCGCCAGGGCCTGCCGGGCGGTCGATACCGCCTCGCAAGGCCCTTACATCGATTGCTATTAAATTAATAGCATACTGCCCTAGTGGATATTGCGCTGGTGGCCTTTTTCATTCAAACCTCGTTTCATACCATGCAGGCCGAAGACTCCTATTTCGTGGATTTTCGCGATGTCTGGCTCGCCTACAACGAAGAGTTGCTGCGCGCCAACCACTTTGCCGTCGAAGCGATCGACCTGCAGGTGCGCCGCGGCGAGTTCATCGCCATCGTGGGGCCTTCGGGCTGCGGCAAGTCCACCTTCATGAAGCTGGCCACGGGCCTGCGCATGCCGTCGATGGGCAAGATCCGCATCGACGGCCAGCCCGTGACCGGGCCGCTCAAGATCTCGGGCATGGCCTTTCAGGCGCCCTCGCTGCTGCCCTGGCGCACCACGGTGGACAACGTGCTGCTGCCGCTGGAGATCGTCGAGCCACACCGCAGCCAGTTCAAGGCACGACGCAAGGAATACCAGGCGCGCGCCCGCGCCCTGCTGCAGAAGGTGGGCCTGGCCGGCTACGAGGACAAGGTCCCCTGGCAGCTGTCGGGCGGCATGCAGCAGCGCGCCAGCATCTGCCGCGCGCTCATCCACGAGCCCAAGATGCTGCTGCTGGACGAACCCTTCGGCGCGCTTGACGCCTTCACGCGCGAGGAACTGTGGTGCATCCTGCGCGACCTGCAGGCCGAACAGCAGTTCAACGTGATCCTCGTCACGCACGACCTGCGCGAGAGCGTCTTCCTGGCCGACACCGTGTACGTGATGAGCAAAAGCCCGGGCCGCTTCGTCGTCAAGCGCGACATCGAACTGCCGCGCCCGCGCGAACTGGAACTCACCTACACCAAGGAATTCACCGACATCGTGCTGGAGCTGCGCGGCCACATCGGCGCCCTGCGCAAGACCGGCGGGGAGATCACGCAATGAACGCGCTGCACAAGAAACGGGTGGAGCGCTGGTCGCCCTGGGTTCTGCTGTTTTCGGTCCTGGTGCTGTGGCAGGTGATCTGCTCGGGCCTGGGCGTTTCGGAATTCATCTTTCCCAGCCCCTGGGCGATCTGGACGCAGTTCGTCGAATTCAAATGGATCATCGCGGGCCACGCCTGGCGCACCTTCTGGGTCACCATGGCGGGCTTCGGCATCGCCATCGTGGTGGGCGTGCTGCTGGGCTTCGTCATCGGCTCGTCGCGCCTGGCGTACGCCGCGGTCTACCCTTTGATGACCGCCTTCAACGCCCTGCCGAAGGCAGCCTTCGTGCCCATCCTGGTCGTGTGGTTCGGCATCGGCGTGGGGCCGGCCATCCTCACTGCGTTCCTCATCAGCTTCTTTCCGATCATGGTGAACATCGCGACCGGCCTGGCCACGCTGGAGCCGGAGCTGGAAGACGTGCTGCGCGTGCTGGGCGCCAAGCGGTGGGACGTGCTCACCAAGGTCGGCCTGCCACGCTCCATGCCTTACTTCTACGGCTCGCTCAAGGTGGCCATCACCCTCGCGTTCGTGGGCACCACCGTGTCGGAGATGACGGCCGCCAACGAAGGCATCGGCTACCTGCTGATCTCGGCCGGCTCGTCCATGCAGATGGGCCTGGCCTTCGCCGGCCTGATGGTCGTGGGCGCCATGGCCATGGTGATGTACGAGCTTTTCAGCGTGCTCGAAAAGCACACCACGGGCTGGGCGCACCGCGGCTCGCAAGGGGAGTGAAACTGCGGGCCGCTGGTCCTCCGGCATCCGAACGCCAATGACCAGCGACCAGCACTCAGGGATGTGGGCGGCTACCGCTTGAAGGGCTTCAAGGAAAAGACCGCCGCGCGGGAAACTCGCCGTCCGATTCCCACAGCCCCGGCTGCGAACGCTCCAGCACCCGCCAGCCCTGCGGACCGGGAACGTAGCGGCGAAAGCGGGTGGTGAACTGCCCGTCCTGGTGCGGCTCGCTGCGCACCACCAGGAACTGGTCCGCTCCGCGCACCGTCACCTTCTTCCAGCCGGCCTTGCCGGTCTGGGCGAGCGCAACGGGCTGCATTCGGCCGTCTGCAGCGCGGGCCTGCGCCGGGGTCAGCCGGTTGCCGTCGATCTGGAACGGCCGGGTCAGCGGGCCGCTGTACGAGCCCATGGGGGCCGTCAGGTCCACCGTCACGAGAACGGTCATGGGGCGCACGCCGCGCAACGGGGCGGGGTCCAGTTTGGCCAGGGGCGCCTCCAGCGTGCGGCTGTCCAGCAATTCGCCGTTGCAGCCGTGGAGCTGCAAGACCGCATACACGTCGGTCGCCAGCGTCTCGCCGCTGGCCCATAGACGGTCCAGCTCGCTCGGGGTCACCCGTTCGTCCAGCACGAGCTTGACGGTCTTGCAGCCCACCGTGGCGGGCTCTGCCGCGTTGACCAGCGAATGGGCTGCGAGCAGCGCTGCCATCGGCATCATGTAGGCGAGTTTGAGCATGTTGGATGGATTGCGGAAGACAGCCCGAAAGGGGCTGGAGTGTAGGGGCGAGACGCTGGTGCCTGCGCCATTTTGCGCAGGCGCGTCCCGCACCGCCTAGCGAATCTCGTCTCCTTATTCGATGCTCAGGGCCCCGGAATCAACGGATTCGACAGCCCCTCTCTCTATGCGTTGGCCCGGGCGTTGACCATCTGAGTGAACACGCCATTGGTGCGATTCCACTGCTCTGCGGTCAATCCGCTGGCCTGCACAGCGGTTTCGATCTGCTGCAGCATTTGCGCCTGATCGGGATGGTTTTGGAGCTGCTGAACGGTATGCCGCGCAGCCACCAGCAGCCGGCCCTTGCTTTGCCAATCCTGATGGTGTTGCGCCGCCTGAACGGCGCGACCCACCGCCAGGGAGACCTCACCGCTCGGCGTACCTTGATTGATGTTCAGCAAGGCATGGACCCCTTCGATGGGGTGCATCACATCACGCTCACCACGCGGCATGGCCTGATGCAAGGTGTGCGAGGTTTGCCGGAGCGCCGCACGCCCCGTCCTGGGCAACAAACTCCCGATGTGGTGCTGCACATCTGCCGGCAAACCACTGAATGTGTCGGCATTTTCATCGCTGCTGGTGCTGCTGCGCCGAGGGCTGATGGGCATGGAGGTTGCACCGGTATGGCTGCTGCTGCGCCGTGGCACATCAGTCGAGGGACGGCTCAATTCGGCGGGGGAGTTCTGACGGCTGGCTCGACCGCTACCGGATACCGGCGTGCAACATGAGTTTCCCATTTCGATTCCTACAAAAAAGGGAAGACCTTAGTCAGGCATGAAAGGTAAGGCATCGGAAAAAGCGAACGATTTCTGCACCACACGAAATTGATCAGAACGCCGATGCCTCTGCGGACCCAACCTCTTGCGGAGCATTCTCAGGGACCACGCCGCAGAGCCCGTCATGTGCCTCAATGCCCGTCAAGGAACCAACACGGTCAGCGCGCACGCCGTTGCGTGAATGGTCACCCGGCGAAGGCAGTGCAGCAATAGCCCGCGAAGTCCACCATCACAGCCTCCACGCCGACGATTTCAGGCACAAAGGCCGTGTTCGCGTTTGCCTTCCGTCGGCACCCCCACCTGGAGAAACCGCAATGTTTCGCCATCGAACGCCACCGTCCAGACGAGGCCATCCACGAAGTAGCTGTCGTTGTCGGGCAACCGCCTTTTCAGATTCTTCAGTTTGCGCTCGACATCGCTGCGTGAATCCGTCGCGAGCAGGCTGTGCGGCAACAGGCCCGTATACGCGCCGTTGTCCTGGCGGTTGCACGACAGCATGATTTCCAACTGGTAAAAGACGAAGGCGCCTTCGCTTTTCTGCGCAATGCCCTCGCCTTCTGCGTCGATTTCAAAGGACATGGAAAGGCCCTCGCCCGGTACCGCGACGAGGGTGTCGAGTGACTTGCCGAGTTTTGGCCGCTTCTTCAAACCGGCCATCGTCAGGTGTTCGTCGAAAGGCTGGTAGATGCTGCTGTGCCCCAAAAAATCGATCAGTTCGGTGGCGTTCATGATTGATGGCAATAGATGGCTGCTCTAGTTGTCCGGATGCATCAGCTCCTCCCATGCCCCCGCATCGAGTCGGTGGATATTTTTAGGGCCGACGCACAGCAAAACACCCCCAGCGACCGAGAGATCGTCGCATTCGGGAAGGCCGTTCACCTTTTCAAGTCGTGCCTTCGTCCGATCCGGGTCCAACCGGAAGAGGCCCTGGTTGGACGATAGATACAGCTGTCCACTGAAGAAGGCCAGGTTCGTGAGGATCATGTTGTCGTCGTAATGGCTGACGTCCTGAAAGCCCTCGGTGGCATTGCCTCGCATCACCGCGCCGTTGAATCCGCAGGCCCAGACCACCCCATCCGGTGCACACAGCACAGCCATGAGGATTTCATCGGTAGACACCTCGCACGCCGTCCACTGGTGGCCGTCATAGTGGTACAGGCCTTGCCCGCCCGCAGCGTAGAGGTCATCGGCTGCGTAGCCGTCGATGTCGGCAATGTCGTCGCCCAGTTCCGGCGACTGCAGTGCCAGATTGGCACTCAACACCGGCGCCGGTTGGCGCAAGGCGCCAGCGATATCGATCCACCCGCTTCCGTCCCGACGGTAGATCTGCCCGCCCCCGCCGCAGGCATACAGCATTCCGTCGATTTCCCTCAGGGCATTGAGGTAGCCGAACACCGGCTCCCCTGCTTGCAGTCCGGCGCCTTCGATCTTTTCGGCGAGTTGGTCCCCTGGCCAGTAGTAGACGACGTCGCCTTCGTTGGAGAGCACGGCGTAGCGGCGTTGGCCGAAGGCCTGACCCACCACGCAAAGGTCTGCCACGGTGAAAGAGGGAAGGTCCGTATGGCGCCATGCACTGGCGGCCTGGGCATCGAAGTAGAAGATTCGGGTGAACTCTTCCTCGGCATCCAGCGCATCGGGCTTCGCGGCGATCATGTAGTAATCGCTCTCGATGGCTGCGCAATGGCTGAAGGTGACGGGTGCAGCATTCATAGTCTTCGTTCCCGCTAGCGCAGCGGGCCTCCTTGGGTGGTTTTTCCGGGACCGATTTTCGAGAAATCGATCGGTATCTTTCCGCTGGGGTCTGCTCTCACGACCGTATCGACGTTCAACCCCTTGAGTTGATGGAAGGCACGAAGTTGCGCTTCCAGCAGTATGGGATTGCACCCGGTGATTTTTCCCACGGACAGGGCGCCTGCTGCCTCGAGCACGCCCAGTTTCGCCGTGCCTGGCGGATTGCCCGCCAGGCCCGCGGCCCTCTCCATCGGGTCATAGATGGCATGGATTTTTCCGTGCTCTTTCGATCTTGAGACATTCGCGCCGTCAACGCAGATAACAAGGCCTTCGGCTTCCGTGATGCCAAACGGATGGGGGCTGCCCCGCGGGCCGGTTCTGAACACGCGATCCGGCACCACATGGTGGCCGGTGCGGCCTTCCGCCTTGCAGGTGTCGGGGCTGTAGGGCCGCAGGACGCACCGTGGATTGCCCTTGTCCTTGCCCCCGCCATTGCCCTCCGCCTTCTTCGCAGCGGCTTCCTCTGCCTCCTTGGCCTCCCGCTTCGCCAGCGCCTCTTCCGCCTCGCGGGCGGTCTTCTTGCCCACGGCTTCCGCGGCGGCGCCCACGGCTTTCTTGCCGTACTTGGCGCCGGTGGCTGCCATGCCGGCGCCCGGGATCATGGCCGCCGCGCTGATGGCGGCATTGACCTTGTCGCCTTCCGCCAGGTAGATGAGCGCGTTGGCGCCGTCCGCGATCTCGCCGGCGCCCGGGATCAGCCCGACCACGTCCAGCCCGGTGTGCACCACATCGCTGCCCCAGCGGCTCCACCAGCTTCTCTCGGGCTCAGTGGGCTTGATGGGCGGGGCGCTGTTGCCGTGCGGATTGGGCGCGGTGTCGGGCACCACGATGCCCGTGGTGTTGCCGATCGGGCCCGGAGACGGGTAGTCGTTGGGCTTGACGCGGGCGTTGCGTGTGTCGGCTTGCGGCGGCCGGGGTCTCTTGGACGCCATGGGCTACGGCTTCTTCCAGTTCATCCACATCTTGTCGGCGGTGCGCACGATGGCGCGGCCGTTCACGTACACGTTCTGGCTGTGGTCGATGTCGTGGCTGATGAACACGTTGGTCTGGCTGACGACGCCCTTGCCCTGGCCCGGCTCGTCGCCCTTCACGTTGTCCACGTAGCTCTGGTTGTGCAGGTACACCGGCTTGCCCTGCAGGAAGACGTTGGGCGAGCAGTGCTGGCTCTGGTCCAGCTGGTGGGTGATGGGGTACGGCACGGGCACGCCGTTCTTGCTGGGGGTGAGGCACACGTCGGGCACCAACGAAACCACGCGAAAGCGCCCGTCCTTGGACACGATGTTTTCATGGGCCATGGCGCGCTCCCCCGGTCTTTGCGCGGGCCTTGGCCGCCTGCTGCATGGCTTCGTCCAGCTGCACACCGGTGCCTGGCGGCCACGTGCCCAGCTCCAGTTGCCGCACGTCGGTCTTGGCGCTGACGACGGCGCGGCGCACGATGCCGAGCGTGCCGGCTTCCAGGTCGAGGACCACGGTGTCGATGTGCATGGGCGCGAACATGAGCACGCCGACCTTCAGCCGCACGAGCAGTTGCAGGTCCTGCCGGGGGAGCCAGAAGCGGTAGGGGCCGGCATGCCGCGCGGCCGCGGTGAAGTGGGCGAGCACCACCTCCTCGCCGCCCTGCGGGTAGTCGATCTGCTGGTCCTCGGGCGCGCAGTTCCAGTAGCGGTAATCGTGGTCGAGCGGGCTCTTGGGCCATTGGGTCTGCTTCCAGCGCTCGTCGTGCGTGCCGGCCAGGGCCACGCGGGGGCTCCACCAGCGGCCCACCGGCCCGAGGCCGACCACCGGATAGTCCGACTGCCCGGTGTAGGGCTGCTGAAAGGCTTCGATCTGCGGCGCGCGCCACGCGGGCGCAGCGCCCTGCCCTTCGGCCGCCAGCCGGCCGGCCACGCCGCCGCTGCGCGCAAGCTGGGTCAGGGCGTCGTCGGCCTGCGCCACCGCGGCGGGCTGCCGACCGCAGCCGATGGGGTTGGCGCCGTAAAAACCCGGCAGCGCGGCGTGCGCCTTGGCGGCCAGGCGCCGCTGCGCATCGGTCACGCCGCTGTCGGGCGCGCTGTCCAGAATGGCCTGCAGCGCCCGCTCTTGCCGGATCAGGTGCGGGCCGCCGAACGCCAGTTCGTAGCCGATGCGCACGCGGTCCACCGGCTCCGGGTCGGTCAGCTGGAGCGTGCCCAGTGCGGCCACGGAGCGCGCAAAGCGGCGTGGTCCGGTCACCTGGAAGGTTTTTTCGATGGTGTCGCCGAACCGGAAACCGACCGGCCAGCGGGCCAGCGCCTTGCCGTCCGGCGCGTGCGCGGTCGCGTTGACCACGAGCACATCGCACCGCGGCTTGAACGGCGCGTAATCGCTTTCCTGCAGCAGGCTGGCTTCGTTCACCTCGCCGGCGAACGCATCGGCCTGGCACAGCGACGGCTGCTGTTCGGGGGGCAGCAGCACGGGCTCCTTGCGCCCGTCCACCTCCTGCAGCTGCAGCAGCGAATACGACGTGCGCGACACCATCACGTGAAAGACGTCGCCGTGCGGGTCCACGTGCTGGAAGTATTGGCTCGGCCAGGGCGTGTGGTTGATGACCTCCGGCACGCCGGCGGCATCGATGGGGCTGGGCAGAGCGTGGGAGGGCAGCGCCATGGCGTCGTGGCTCAGTTCAGGTCGATGCGCTTGGAATCGAGGCCGATGTGCCGGGAGCCCACCAGATCGATGTCCTTGCCGTTGACGGTGACCTGGCCGCCCTTGTCCATGCGTAGCACCGAGGCGCCGCACACCAGTTCGATGGAATCGCCCGCCTCGATGCGGATCGCCTTGCCCGTGCTCTGGCTCCAGTTCTCGCCGACCTTCGTTGTCTGGCTCTGCCCCACGCTGACCGATCGGCTCAGGATCACGTTCGTGCTCTGCGTCAGGCCCACGTTCACCACCATTGCCGCGCCCACGTTCACGTTGTAGGCCGCACCGATGTTCATCATCTTGGCCAACCCCACGTTCTGCAGATACGCCAGGCCCACGGTCTCGGTCTTGAAGCTGCCGACCTTGATCGACCAGTTGTTGCCGATCTTGTCCTTTTCGTTGCGCCCGATGGTCTTGCTGCGGTTGTTGCCGATGCTCACCGTCTCGTCGATGCCGACGTCCTCGCTGCGGTTGTCGCCGATGCTGATCTTTTCGTCGTGGTCCACCCGCTCGGTGCGGTTGTTGTGCACGGTGATCTTTTCGTTTCGATCAACCGTCTCGGTCCGGTCGCGGTGAATGACATTGGTCTCGTCCCGGTCGATGGTCTTCCTGCGGTCGTTGCCCACCCACTTGTCTTCGTCGTTCTCGACTTCGGTGAGCTGGTCTTTCTGCGCGTGCAGCCACAGCTGCTCGGCGCCCGCCTTGTCTTCAAAGCGGATGGCGTTGGCATCGCCCGCACCATTCTTCATGCCGTCCCCGAAGGCGCCGCCCTTGCTCGATTTGGTCTTGATGCCCGATTGCGTGGCGTTGGCCGGCAACGCCCACGGGGGCATGTTGTCGGCGTTGTAGACGCAGCCGGTGATGAGGGGATGGTCCGGGTCGCCATTGAGGAAGTCGACGACGACTTCCATGTTGATGCGCGGGATGAACATGGCCCCGAAGCCGGAGCCGGCCCAGCTGCTGGAGACGCGCACCCAGCAGCTGGAGTTCTCGTTCATGGCGCCCACCCGGTCCCAGTGGAACTGCACTTTGACGCGGCCGTACTGGTCGGGCCAGATTTCTTCGCCGGGCGGGCCGACGACGACGGCGGTCTGCGGGCCGGTGGTCTTGGGCTTGGGGGTGGTGCGCGCCGGGGCGTAGGGGACGCTCGTGGGCTGGGCCTGCAGGGTGAACCGCTGGAAGGAGCCTTCTTCCTGCGCGGTGCCCTTGGGGCCGGGCGCTGCGGCGCTGACCTGGGGGTTTTCCTTGAAGTGGTATTCGATGCCGGTCAGCAGGTATTGCTGGTTCTGGTCTTCCCGCGGGTAGTTCTCCAGCGTGAAGGTGTAGCCGGTGGCCAGCGCCCGGTGGCGCGACTGGCCCCGGACGGTGCTGTGGCCGGTGAGGCTTTCCTGCAGCCGCACCCGCGCGTAGGCTTCGCCGTCGCCGAATTCGGTGTAGCCACCAGGCCATTCGTAGATCTCGTGGGCGTCGTGCGCATGCCCCGGCGGGGTCTGCCGCATGTTGGACAGGTCCGCCCGCGGTTTCTTGAAGTCGTAGTCGTCGTTGTAGTGCCGGCCCGAATGGATCGACTGGTGCAGTTCCCAGGCGTGGATGTTTTCCTTGTCGGCGACGGCGGCTTTCTCGGGCGGGTAGAACGGGATGACGGCGGCCCCGGGCAGCGGGCTGTGGGAGGCAACGATGTCGTCCGCCAGGGTCAGGGTGTGCTGGCCGGCGCCGTGCTGGTGGTAGTAGTAGATGCCTTCATGCTCCATGAGGCGCGAGACGAAGGCGCAGTCGGTTTCGTCGTACTGCACGCAGTAGTCCCAGCTGCGATACGCCCGGGTGAGGCGCTTTTGCAGCGGGTGGCCGTATTTGCCGAGCACCTCTTCGATGATGTCGGGCACGGTCTTGTTCTGAAAGACACGGAAGTCGCTCTTGCGCGTGGCCAGCCACAGCCACGGGTTCAGGCGCAGCCGGTACGAGTAATACCGGTGGTCTTCGCCCTGCAGGCCAAAGCGCGTGACGATGCCGTCCAGGTAGCGCCGACCACCCCCTTCGGTTTCCACCACGACGCTGGCGTGTTTGCCGAGCAGCGCCTTGGGGTCGATGCTTTTGCTCTCGCTGAGCAAATCCACATCCAGCGCGAACAGCTGGCTGAGGTCTTCCCGGCCCTGCAGCCGCCGAAACTGCAGTTGCTCTCCCAACGGGGTTTGGATCGTGACTCGGCGTGTCATCGGTGGCAGACCCGAACGGGACTGGGTCGCTGTGGGTGAAGCGGCCATGATGGCCACCAAAGATGACAGTTCTTCGACAGCGCAAAACCCCCGGTCAGGCTGGGTGAATTGCCTGCGCCGCCCATCATTCGCTCATCCGGCCATCGGGGACACTCGCAACCACTCGCAAACATTGACCGCGCCAGAAAGCCAACGCCCATGCCCCGCTTCGCCGCCAACCTCTCGCTGCTCTACCAGGAGTTCGGCTTTCTCGACCGCTTCGCCGCTGCGGCGCGCGACGGGTTCCGGGCGGTCGAGTTTCTCTTTCCGTACGCCCATGCGCCCGCCGAACTGTCTGCGCGCCTGAAGGCCCATGGCCTGGAAACAGTGCTGTTCAACGCCCCGCCCGGTGACTGGGACGCCGGCGAGCGCGGCACGGCATGCCTGCCGGGGCGCGAAGCGGAGTTCCGCGCGGGCATCGTGCAGGCGATTAGCTATGCGCAGGCGCTGCAGACGCCGCGCATTCACGTGATGGCGGGGCTGGTGCCCGCAGGCCACGCCCGCGAAGCGCTGCGCACGACCTACATCGCCAACCTGCGGGCCGCGGCCGATCTGGCTGCCCCGCACGGCCTGCAGGTGTTGATCGAGCCCATCAACGGACGGGACATGCCCGGCTACTTTTTGAACTGGCAGGACGAAGCCCATGCGCTGGTGGCCGCAATCGGTGCACCGAACGTGCAGGTGCAGATGGACCTGTACCACTGCCAGATCGTCGAAGGCGACCTGGCCACGAAAATCCGCCAGTACGTGCCCACCGGCCGGGTGGGCCACATCCAGATCGCCGGCGTGCCCGAGCGGCACGAGCCGGATGTCGGCGAAGTGAACTACCCCTGCCTGTTCCAGTTGCTGGACGATCTGGGCTATGCCGGCTGGATCGGCTGTGAATACCGCCCCGCGCGCGGTGCGGTGGCGGGCGGCACCAGCGACGGGCTCGGCTGGCTGCGAGGTCGCCGCTAACGCATCAGGCGTGCGCGAGCACGGCAGCAACACCCATCAGCGGCTCAAGGCCTTCTGCACTTCGGCCTGGAACTGATCGCTGTTTCGCAAGCGCAGGTACTCCTGGTAGGCCACGCGGTAGGCCTCAGTCTCCAGGCCATAGGAATGCGCGAGCATGTCGTAGCGGTCCACGCCCGCGCGTCGCCACAGTGCCAGATCGGCCATGACCTCGGCGCGCGACAGCTGCTGGTCGCGCGTGGCATCGGCGCGGCTTTGGGCCTGTGCGGGCAGCGCGATCGCGGCGGCAAGGCCGGCAGTTGCCGTCAGGGTGGCGAGCGCGGCGCGGGCGCGGCGGCGAAAAAGAACGGAATGAAGGTTCAGCATGGGTGGCTCCTTGTCTGGAAAAAAGAGAGGGGAAGAAAACGCTCGATGCCGGGAACACGCGGACGGCGAATCACTGCTCCGAAGACGACGCACGCACGAATGCATCCTTCGGCGCCGCAGCCGCCAAGGGAATTGCCGCCGCTGCTGGCTCCACCTCCCAGCCGCCCCCCAGCGCCTTGAAGATCGCCACGGCGGACCGCGCCGACTCGGTCCGCGCCTGGACCTGCCCATCCAGGATGCCGAGCAAGGCTTCGTCGGCCTGCAACACCTCGATCAGGCTGACGGTGCCCTTCTGAAACGCCGCGGACGACGCATCGCGGGCGCGGGTGAGGGAATGGACGCCGCCGGCCAGCAGATCGGCCTGCTCCTGCCGGCGCTGGAACGAAGACAGCGCGTTTTCAACCTCTTCGGTCGCCCGCAGTGCGGCCTGGCGGTAGGCAGCCAGCGCTTCGGCTTCCTGGGCTTCGGCGTAGCGGATCTGGGCTTCGATCCGGCCGAAGTCGAACAGGCGCCAGCGCAGGCCGATGGTGCCGGTGGCCTGCGCAGCGCCGCCGGTGAACAGATTGCCGCTGGAGATCGAAGTGGCGCTGCCCAGCAGCCCGCTCAGCGAAACCTTGGGGTAGTACTCGGCCACGGCGACACCGATGCGCGCGCTGCGGGCCGCCAGTTGTCGCTCGGCGGCGATCAAGTCCGGCCGGCGGCGCAGCAGGTCGCCCGGCGAGCCGCCGGAGGCGATCTGTGGCAGTGCCGGCACGGGCCGGGTTGCAGCCAACTCCGCCCGGTGCGTGCCGGGGCTGGTGCCCAGCATCACGTCGAGCGCATTCATCGCCACCTCCAAAGCCGCCTGCAGCACGGGAATGGTCGCCTTGGCCCGTACGAGCGCCCCTTCAGCCTGGTGCAATTGCAGCTCGGCGGCCAAACCCTTGCGAAACCGCAGATCGATCATGGACAGCAGTTTTTGCTGGGTCTGCACCTGGTTTTGCGCCACCTCCAGCCGGGCCTGCAGGCCGCGTATCAGAAGGTAGGTGTCGGCGGTCTGCGCGGCCACCGCCAGCCGCACGGCCACGGCGCCGGCCTCCGAGCCTTGGTAGTCGGCCCGCGCGGCTTGGCGCGAGCGCTCGAGCCCGCCGAACAGATCGAGCTCCCAACTGGCCGTGAGGTTGGACTCGTACGCATTGCCGGTGCGATCAAAGCCGGGGGCCGAATCCAGCACCCGCCCCAGAGGGGTCTCTACCGATTGGTACGCCTTAGAAGCTTGCCCCGCAACGCCCACGGAGGGAAGCAAGGCGGCCCCGGCCGACTGCAGCCCCGCCCGCGCCTGGAGTACGCGCGCTGAAGCCTGGGACAGCTCCAGGTTCTGCTGCAGCGCCAGCGTCACGAAGCGGGTGAGCTGCGGGTCGCCGAAGGTGGACCACCATGCGACGAGGTCGGCATCCGCGAGGGCGGCGCCAGGCATCCGTCCTTCGGGGCTGGGGCTGCCAAGGTATGCCTTCGGCATTTCCGGCTCTGGCCGCACGTAGTCCGGACCGACCGCACAGCCTGCGGACAAGACAGCCAGAAGGCTCAACGAAAGAAGGCGGGAACGGGGCATGGTGGGCGTTGGTGACGTTGCAACCGCTGTGACTATATACGCTATTGGTCACTTGTTGTATGGATTTTTGCATGCGGGTAAGCTGTCGCCCCATGAGCACTTCCGCCGCCCCACCGATTTCCACCCGAGGCCCCGCCGACCACGAAGTGCGGGCGCAAATCGTCACCGCCGCCAGGGAACACTTCAGCCGGTACGGCTACGAGAAGACGACCGTTTCCGACCTGGCCAAGGCCATCGGCTTTTCCAAGGCCTACGTCTATAAATTCTTCGAGTCCAAGCAGGTCATCGGCGAGATGATTTGCGCCAACTGCCTGGCCGAAATCGAGGCGGAGATCCGCCAGGCGGTCGCCGACGGGGGCCGCCCCCCCGAGCAATTGCGCCGGATGTTCAAGGCCATCGTCCAGGCGACGCTGCGCCTTCTTTCCGAGGACAGCAAGCTGTACGAGATCGCAGCCTCGGCTGCAACGGAAAACTGGCAGTCGGCCGTGGCATACGAGAAACGCATCCAGCAGCTTTTGGCGGAGATCCTGGAGGCCGGACGCCAGTCGGGCGACTTCGAGCGCAAGACGCCGCTCGACGAGCTGGTCGATGCCATTTCACTGGTCATGCGCCCGTACCTGAACCCCCTGCTGCTCCAGCACAGCCTGGCCCAGGCAGAGCGCGCACAGCTGCAGTTGGCGGGTCTGGTCCTGCGCAGTCTGTCTCCCTAAAACCATAGTGACCATTGACAATATTGGTCACAAATCACAGAATCCAGTCCTGATTCATTTTTCAGGACTCCCATGCTTCGGCACCGTCATCTGCCTCTTGCCGCGCTGTGCGCGCTGCCGATCGCGCTCGTCGCGTGCGGCAAAACCCCCACCCCCGATCCCCGCACCGAAACCCCGCTGGTCCGCACCGTGGCGGTCGCGCCCGGCTCCGCGACCACCCGGGCTTTCACCGGCACCGTGGCCGCCCGCGTCCAGAGCGATCTCGGCTTCCGGGTGCCGGGCAAAGTGTTGGAGCGGCTGGTGGACGCCGGGCAGGCCGTCAAGCGCGGCCAGTTGCTGCTGCGCATCGACCCCATCGATCTGCGGCTCGCGGCGAACGCCCAGCAGGAAGCCGTGGCCGCAGCCAAGGCCCGCGCTCAGCAGGCGAGCGACGAAGAAGCGCGCTACCTCGACCTGCGCGGTACCGGGGCCATCTCCGCATCCGCCTACGACCAGGTCAAAGCGGCCGCGGACTCCGCCAGGGCGCAACTCAAGGCCGCCCAGGCGCAGGCGGACATCGCCGGCAACAGCACGCGGTATGCCGAACTGGTGGCGGATGCCGACGGCGTGGTGATGGAAACGCTCGCCGAGCCCGGCCAGGTCGTCGGCGCGGGCCAAGTGGTGGTGCGCATCGCGCGCACCGGCAAGCGGGAGGCGGTCATCCAGGTGCCCGAAACGCTGCGGCCCGCCCTGGGGTCCATGGCGCAGGCGACGCTGTTCGGGAGCGAGGGGATGCCGGTGGACGCCAGGCTCCGCCAGCTGTCCGACACGGCCGACCGGGTGACCCGCACGTTCGAGGCGCGCTACGTGCTCGAAGGCAATCTGGCGCATGCGCCGCTCGGGGCGACCGTCACCGTGCGCCTTCCAGGCGGCAGCCGCTCCGCGGTCCCGACCTTGCAGGTCCCGCTGAGCGCCGTGTTCGACGAAGGAAAGGGGCCTGCCGTGTGGCGGGTCGAGGGCACGAAGGTGACGCGCATGCCCGTCACGATCACGAACATCGAAGACGAGCGCGCCGACATCACCGGCCCGCTCCAGGCCGGCGACAAGATCGTGGCGCTGGGCGCCCACCTGCTGCGCGACGGCGCGGCGGTGCGACTGGCGGACCAAGGCGCCGTGAAGGCGCCTGCGCCGGTGGGAGCCGCTCGTGAGTGAGGGCCGCTTCAACCTTTCCGCGCTGGCGGTTCGCGAGCGCTCGATCACGCTCTTTCTGATCATCCTGATCTCGCTGGCAGGCGTGGTTTCGTTCCTGAAGCTGGGCCGCGCGGAAGACCCGGCCTTCACCGTCAAGGTGATGACGATCGTCTCCGCCTGGCCCGGCGCGACCGCGCAGGAAATGCAGGACCAGGTGGCGGAAAAACTCGAAAAGCGCCTGCAGGAACTGCGCTGGTACGAGCGCACCGAAACCTTCACCCGCCCGGGGTTGGCCTTCACCACGCTGACGCTGCTCGATTCCACCCCGCCCTCGGCGGTGCAGGAAGAGTTCTACCAGGCGCGTAAAAAGCTCGGCGACGAAGCCTTGAATCTTCCGGCCGGCGTGATCGGCCCGATGGTGAACGACGAATACGCCGACGTCACCTTCGCGCTCTACGCCCTCAAGGCGCAGGGCGAGCCCCAACGCCTGCTGGCCCGCAACGCGGAAACGCTGCGGCAGCGCCTGCTTCATGTGCCGGGGGTGAAGAAGGTCAACATCATCGGCGAGCAGTCCGAGCGCATCTACGTGGAGTTTTCGCACGAGCGCCTGGCGACGCTGGGCATCAGCCCGCAGGACATCTTCACGGCGCTGAACAACCAGAACGCGTTGACGCCCGCAGGCTCCGTGGAGACGAAGGGCCCGCAGGTCTTCATTCGCATCGATGGCGCGCTGGACGAGCTGCAGAAGATCCGCAACACGCCCATCGTCGCGCAGGGCCGCACCTTGGTGCTCTCGGACATCGCCACGGTCAAGCGTGGCTACGAAGATCCATCGACCCTGCTGATCCGCAACGGCGGCGAGCCCACGCTGCTGCTGGGCGTGATCATGCGCGACGGCTGGAACGGCCTCGACCTGGGCCAGTCGCTGGACACCGAGGTCACCGCGATCAACGCGGAGATGCCGCTGGGCATGGCCCTTTCCAAGGTGACCGATCAATCCGTGAACATCAGCGCATCGGTCGATGAATTCATGGTGAAGTTCTTCGCAGCCCTGGTCGTCGTGATGGTGGTGTGCTTCGTCAGCATGGGCTGGCGCGTCGGTGTGGTGGTGGCCGCCGCGGTGCCGCTGACGCTGGCCGCGGTGTTCGTGATCATGGCCGCCACCGGCAAGAACTTCGACCGCATCACGCTGGGCTCGCTCATCCTCGCCCTGGGCCTGCTGGTGGACGACGCGATCATCGCGATCGAGATGATGGTGGTGAAGATGGAAGAAGGCTTCAGCCGCACGGCCGCCTCGGCCTACGCCTGGAGCCACACCGCCGCGCCGATGCTTTCGGGAACGCTCGTCACCGCCGTGGGCTTCATGCCCAACGGCTTCGCGCGCTCCACGGCCGGCGAATACACCAGCAACATGTTCTGGATCGTGGGCATCGCGCTGATCGTCTCCTGGGTCGTGGCGGTGGTGTTCACGCCGTACCTGGGCGTGAAGATGCTGCCCGAGCTGAAGAAGGTCGAAGGCGGCCACGCCGCGATGTACAACACGCCCCGATACGTCCGCTTTCGCCGCGGGCTGGAGCGCGTGATTGCAGGCAAGTGGCTGGTGGTGGCAGCGGTCGTGGTGTCGATGGTGCTGGCCGTGCTGGGCATGGGCCTGGTGAAGAAGCAGTTC
>Ga0308157_10004340_pt1 | contig 18956 bp, 16 predicted proteins | sample PhyBR1_FD_201035 | JGI IMG/M metagenome (GOLD analysis project Ga0308157, IMG submission 201035) | Phyllosphere microbial communities from UC Gill Tract Community Farm, Albany, California, United States - DLSLB.R1 | ecosystem: Host-associated > Plants > Phyllosphere > Unclassified | place: USA...
TAATAAAACCTTTTCCTTGCATTGTTTGTTTAAAATAATTTTGTCTTTCGCTGTTTTTTAACAAGTCGGCAAATCTAATTAAATTTTTAAATTATAGAACCCCTTAATTGATAATTTATTAAGATTAATTTCTAAGATAGAATTATCCCATCAGAATAGCCCCTTTCAGCTTGTGCAGCATATATCGGTTTAGTGAAGGGAGGAAGTTCAAAGACAGAAGTCTGAATGCAAATCACTGTGGTATGCTGTATGCTTTTTCTTTGTGGTCTCTGTGGTTACAATTGTCTCAAGTTAAAACAGCTTACTTCCTCTCCAAAACCTCAAAAGTATAATCGTACTTATTCCTTTCGTCTGCTTTATGCGTTTCTGAGCTCCTGACCTTCCATGCTGCGCGGTCAATTTCCGGAAAAAAGGTATCCGCCTCAAAAACATGGTGGATGGTAGTTAAATAAAGAACATCTGTTTTGGGTAATGCCTGTCTATAAATTTCAGCCCCCCCCACTATAAAAACCGGTTTTTCTTCGGTTTGGGTAATGGCTAATGCTTCATCTAAGCTGTTTACCACTTCAACACCTTCAATTTTTAAATCCGCATCACGAGTAATTACAATGTTGCGGCGATTGGGTAAAGGTTTACCAACAGAATCGAAAGTTTTGCGGCCCATAATAACGGTATGCCCACTGGTGGTTTGTTTAAAAAACTTTAAATCGGCTGGCATGTGCCATAAAAGCTGGTTGTTTTTGCCAATGGCGAAATTTTCGCCTACTGCTACAGCTATAGCAACAGTACTGGGTTTATTGGTCATAAATTTGTAGACTAAAGTGTTATGACTGATTATGTCTTTCTTTAAAAGATTGCTTCCTCGTTCCTTCTCACAATGACGACAATCAGAACGTTATTGCGAATTGAAGCAAGGGGGGGAAAGGGATGAAGCAATCTATTTAGTTGATCAATATTTTTAATAGGTTTATACAGCCACAACGCCCTTAATATGCGGGTGTGCCTCATAATTTTCGAGCGTAAAATCTTCAAACTTAAAATCGAAGATGCTTTTAACATCAGGGTTGATTTTCATGGTTGGAAGCGGCTTAGGCTCGCGACTTAATTGCAGGTTGGCCTGTTCAATGTGGTTGTTGTATAAATGCGCATCACCCAGGGTGTGGATAAAATCGCCGGCCTGTAAACCACAAACCTGTGCAACCATCATGGTTAACAACGCATATGATGCAATATTAAAAGGTACACCCAAAAAAATATCGGCACTGCGCTGGTATAGCTGACAGCTTAATTTGCCATCGGCCACGTAAAACTGAAAAAAGGCATGGCATGGCGGCAGGGCCATATTTTCGATTTCGGCTACGTTCCATGCCGAAACAATAATACGACGCGAATCAGGATTGTTTTGAATGGTATTGATGATATTGGTAATCTGATCAATATGTTGTCCGTCAGGTGTTGGCCAGCTTCTCCATTGCGAGCCGTAAACCGGCCCCAGGTTGCCATTTTCGTCTGCCCATTCGTCCCAAATGCGTACACCATTATCTTTCAGGTATTTGATATTGGTATCGCCGGTTAAAAACCAGATCAGCTCGTGGATAATAGATTTTAAATGCAGTTTCTTCGTTGTCACCATCGGGAAACCCTCTTGCAGGTTAAAACGCATCTGATAACCAAAAACACTGATGGTTCCGGTTCCTGTACGGTCGTGCTTTTGCGCGCCGGTATCCAGCACATGCTGCATTAAATCTAAATATTGTTTCATACTGTTCTGATAATTTACAAATATCTAAAATTTATCAGGTGTTATAAATCATCGTAGGGTCTATTTATTAACATTTACCGGTAATTCCGACTGAAGCCGGGAGCTATGTTCAAAACTCGCGACTTGTTTGTATGTTTGCAAAATGAGCCAATTGCTGGTTTTTGCATTACGGACTCAGGACTTAAGACTTACGACTCAGGACTAACATGCTAGCTTTTCCCAACGCAAAAATAAACCTTGGCCTAAACATTACCGAAAAACGGACAGATGGTTACCATAACCTCGAAACGGTGTTTTACCCTATACAAATTAAAGATGCGGTAGAGATTACAGATGCTTCAGTAACCTCTTGTAAAATTCATGGTATTGATATTCCAGGCGATGCAGACGATAATCTTTGCGTAAAAGCATACCATTTAATTGCAGCCGATTTTAAAGTTCCTCCTCAACGCATTGATTTGTTTAAAAATATTCCGGTAGGGGCTGGTTTAGGTGGGGGCTCTGCCGATTGTGCTTCGGTAATCAAATTAATGAACGATAAGTTTAGCCTGGGGCTTTCGGTTTTGCAAATGCAGGACTACGCACGCAGACTTGGGGCCGATTGTGCTTTCTTTATCGAAAATAAACCTGTTTATGCTTTTCATAAAGGCGATGAGTTCGAAAAATGCGAAATCGATTTGTCAGCCTGGTATAAAGTTTTAGTAAAACCGCCTGTACACGTAAGTACGGCCGATGCTTATGCACATGTAAAACCGCAAAAGCCTTTGCAATCATTAAAAGAAATCATACATTTGCCTCCAACAACATGGAAAAATAAGGTTATTAACGATTTCGAACCATCGGTATTCGCAAAGTATCCCCAAATTCATCAAATAAAAACCAGTTTATACGATGCAGGCGCAACATTCGCTTTAATGAGTGGTAGCGGCTCGTCGGTTTTTGCAATTTTCCCCGATGCGGTTAAATTGCCCGGACTGGAGCAAGACAACTTGGTTTATTACAATATTTAAATAAGGTAGAAGGTTAAAAGGTAGAAGGCACAAGGTCCTGATACCCGCTATTCACTACCCGGAGTTAACAACATGAACATCAATCTGATCCGCAAAAGCGGTAAATTTAATTTTGAGGCAGAAAACGAGAGTGGTTTTACTGTAGAATTGGATGCCAAAGCTGCAATTGGTGGCGAGGGCAAAGGTTTTAGACCAATGGAAATGCTTTTAATTGGTTTAGGTGGGTGCAGTGGCATAGATATGGTAAACGTACTTACTAAACAAAAAGAACCTTTAAACGACATTAAAATTGCTATCAATGCGACGCGTAAGGACGAAGAAATGCCTCCGATTTTTGATGTGATTGATATCAATTTCGAGCTTTTCGGCGATTTAAGCGAGGCTAAAGTGCAGAGAGCCCTGCAAATGACTTTTGATAAATACTGCTCGGTATCGAATATTTTAGGCCGCTCGGCAACCATTAATTTTACTTACAACATTAACAAGGTTTAAGGTGGAGGTTTGAGGTTTAGAGCCAGCATCTCAAATCTCATGTCTCACATCACAAATCTCAATACTCATATCTTACATTAAAATGAAATCTGAAAATTTTGAAACCATAGCGATACGCACTCAAACCGAACGCAGTTTACATAAAGAGCATTCGGCACCCATTTACCTCACCTCGAGTTATAAATTCGACGATGCGGAAGAAATGCGTGCTTTATTTGCCAACGAAAAGGAAGGGAACGTATATAGCCGTTATTCAAATCCAAATACTTCAGAGTTTATAGAGAAAATGTGCCTGTTAGAAGGTGCCGAAGATGGCTTTGCCACTGCTACAGGTATGGCCGCTATTTTTACTACTTTCGGGGCGTTCTTAAAAAGCGGCGACCACATTGTATCCAGTCGTTCGGTTTTTGGTTCTACCCACCAATTGTTAACCAATGTATTTTCGAACTGGGGCGTAACTTTTGATTATGCCGATCTGGATAAACCGCAGGAGTGGGAAGATCTGATTAAACCCAATACCAAAATGATCTTTGTAGAAACCCCTTCTAATCCTGGTATCGATATTATTGATCTTGAATTTTTAGGCGATCTGGCTAAAAAACATAGTACTTTACTGGTAGTTGATAACTGTTTTGCTACGCCTTACCTGCAACAACCTATCCAGTTTGGGGCACACATTTCGATTCACTCGGCTACTAAATATATTGATGGGCAGGGACGTGTACTCGGTGGTATCATTTTAGGGAGCAAAACCCTGATTGCTGAAGTGGTTGGTTTTGCCCGCCATAGTGGTCCGGCTTTATCGCCTTTCAGTGCATGGGTTTTATCTAAAAGTTTAGAAACCTTAGCTATTCGCATGGACCGCCACTGTGAAAATGCCTTAAAAGTAGCCGAATACCTGGAAAAGCACCCGAAAATTAAACTGGTAAAATATCCGTTTTTACCATCGCACCCGCAGTATGCAATTGCCAAAAAGCAAATGAAACAAGGTGGTGGTATTGTAACTATCGTTGTTGATGGTGGTATTGAGGCCGCCCGTAAATTTATGGATGGTTTGAAAATGTTTTCGATCTCAGCCAATCTGGCTGATACGCGTTCGATTGCCACACATCCGGCAACCAGTACGCACAGTAAGCTTACCGAAGAGCAACGCAACGAAGTGGGTATTGAGCAGGGCTCTATCCGTTTGTCAATCGGTTTAGAGCATATTAATGATATTTTGGCCGATATTGAGCAAGCTTTGGCTTAATTTCTACTCAAAAATAAAAATAACAGAAAAGGGAGATGGTCAAAACATCTCCCTTTTCTGTTTGATCGAATCTGTTATTCGTATTTTGAGAAATCTACTGCAAATATGCAACGGTTAACCTGACTGCCGTTATTGGCACCTGCATTGGGTTCAAATTCTGTTAAGCTCCACAAGTAGCCGTATTGCGCTTCAAAATACAATGACTCTGCACCGTAAGGCCATCTGTATCTCACCGTGTTGGTATCGCCATCAGTGTACCGGGCTAAACGGGCTGTTGATCCATATGATTCGCTGGGTGATCCGGTGCAGGAAAGCCAGGTTCTGTTACCTTTTCTAAAAACACCCTGTATGCCATGAGCATGATCGGAAGTAAATAAGCTGTTTTTAGGGATTACCGTTTGAATTCCAGAGTTTTGCAATTCGCCTGCGGTGTTGATTGGAAATCCGAAAATTTTGGGTACAATTGATGCATCTGCACTTCCGGCATAGTATTGGCCTGTCCACAATTGGTTGTTTTCGTAATTTACCTGTACAGTTGAATAGGGATCGGCATTATTTATTTTATAATAACCTGTTTGTGGCAGAATATAACGGTAATTAAAAGCGTAAAGATTGCCACTGGCATCTTTACCACATTTGGTTTCAGTACCGGTTCCGCTGGTTACTTCAATAATTTTATCTAAATCGAAGACCCTTAGCCCCAGGCTTGTACTGCTTAAATAAATTTTTCCGTTAAAGTAGGCTATTCCACCAGCATGCACGTTCAATGGCGCATAAGATCCATACTGGGTATAATCTAAAGTACCTGTAGGCAGGGTGGGCTGTACGAGTAAAATATGTCTGTAGGTTAAGTAAGTTGCCGAACTTGGGCTAATGTCGATCAGCGTAATTCTCGATCCTTTGCTTTCTGCAGCATCTTTTGCATACCAGCTTACCAGTAAATAGCGCACACCATTTCTGGAGAAACCGGCAATTCCCTGAGGCCGCCAGATAGAAGTCGTTTCATCATCTTCATTCCACCTGATACCACGCACCCTGTTTTCTTCCGGAATGTTAAAGCCATATACCTCAGTATAAGCACTGCCGCCAATAGCCACGCGGTTTTTATCAATTTGCGTTGGGTTTAAAAAAGCGAATCCGGTATTAATGTAGGCAGAAGTATTGGTATAGGCATTTACACTTACTGCCGCGCTGGTTTCGGCTGCTGTAGCCATAAGGCTGTTTTTCTTTTGACTTGTGGTACTGGCTTGTTCTTCAGTAAGGGTGTTCTTTTGGCAGGCAACTGCAAACAGGCAGGAGGCCAATAGTAACCGGACGATGTTTCTTTTCATGATTTTTTAAAGTTTTAATAGGTGGTTTGGGTTGAAAACTAGGTAAGTAAAACTTGAACAAGTTAGCTGGTGTATATAAACTTAAAAATCAAGCGATGTTAAGGATTGGTTAAGCTATTTTCGCTGAAAAAACTATATTTGGTCAATCATCAAATGTTACCTCAATGAGCATAAAGAAAATCAGCGCATTATTGGGTTTAGCCCTTTTTTTAATAACTAAACCTGGTTTTACACAGGAGTTTAGTGTGCTTCCTCAACCCGAATCTGTTAAAAACCTGCAAGGCAAATTTGTTTTCTCGGGAAGCACTGCTATTGTTGATAACAAGGATAGTATTTTTGCGATAGCGGTTAAGGAACTAAAGCTTTTGAAAAAAGACAGGGCTGGCGGGCTAAGCAATCAGCTGGTGTTTACTAAAGATGCTGGCTTAAAGCCGGAGGCTTATCGCTTAAAAATATCACCTAAACAAATAACCATTACTGCTAGTGATAAACTGGGGGCTTTCTGGGCAGTACAAACACTAAAGCAACTGGCAGGAACAAATGCATTTAAAACGAAAAATACCTGGGCATTGCCAGCGCTTGAAATAAACGATCAGCCTGAATTTTCATGGCGGGGTGTTCATTTGGATGTTTCGCGCCATTTTTTTGACATGGCTTATCTGCATTGTTTTATAGACCGGCTTTCGTTTTATAAATTCAATAAATTTCATTGGCACTTAACTGATGACCAGGGCTGGCGTATCGAAATCAAAAAATATCCGGAACTTACTACTAAGGGTGCCTGGAGGAAATTAAATAACCAGGATTCTGCATGCTTAAAACTGGCCGAAACCAATCCCGATTACCGTTTACCTGAAAAGCATTTCAAGGTAATTGACGGCGAAAAATTGTATGGTGGTTTTTATACCCAGGAGGAAATCCGCGAACTGGTAGCTTATGCAGGGGCTAAGGGAATCGAAATTGTTCCTGAAATTGATATGCCTGGTCATATGCAGGCAGCTACCAGGCAGTTTCCATGGTTAACTTCAACCGGATCGGTGCAAAAAGAAAAAAACTTTACCGATCCGATTTGTCCATGCAAAGAAACCACTTTTGAGTTTGCTGAAAATATTTTCAAAGAAGTTGCACAGCTGTTTCCTTCAAAATATATCCATTTAGGGGCAGATGAGGTTGAAAAAAGCAGCTGGAAGAACATTCCTGAATGTGAGGCCCTGATGCAGCGTGAAAACCTTAAAAACATTGACGAAGTACAGAGCTATTTTGTTAAAAGGATGGAGAAATACTTCAATAGCCTGGGCAAAAAATTAATTGGCTGGGATGAGATTTTAGATGGCGGTGTTTCGCCTACAGCTACCTTGATGTATTGGCGTACCTGGGTGCCAACAGCACCGAAACATGCGGCTGAAAAAGGGAACTATATCATTATGACTCCCGGCGAATATTGCTATTTTGATGCCCAGCAGGATGCCCATTCACTGCAAAAGGTATATGGCTTTAATCCGGCAGGGTTTGGCCTGAATGCACAGGAACAAAAATACGTTTTAGGCGGCCAGGCTAATCTTTGGACAGAGTATATTCCTTCTGAACAGCGGTTAGAATACATGCTTTTTCCACGTTTGCTGGCTATGTCTGACGTTTTATGGGGGCATCAGCAAAATTTCGAAACCTTTAGCAGTAAAATGGATCAGCAGTTTGCAGTTTTAAATGCTATGCATATCAATTACCGTTTTACCGATCTTAAAGGCTTTGCCGAAAATAATGTTTTTCTCAAGTCGGCATACCTCAACATCGAAGCACCTAAAAATGCGGTTGTGCATTATACTACCGATGGAAGTACACCGAAAATTAGCGCTCCAAAATACACTAAACCAATTTATATTGATAGAACCCAAACCATAAAGGCAGCAATATTTGGTGCTAACGGCAGGATGGGTGATGTTTTTACCGCCAATTATGTGCAAACCGATTATGTTGATGCTGTATCACTTAAAAATCCAAAACCGGGCTTAAACTTTAGCTATTACCCTAAATTTTATAAAGTGGTAAACTTAATTTCGGAGGCCGATAAAACCAAAATAGCAACAACAGCAGCTATCGAAATTCCGGTGGAAGATAAAGCAGGGAGTTTTGCTACCCGCCATAAAGGTTATTTTTATGCTGTTGAAGATGGTATTTATTCATTTTTTCTTCGCTCGGATGATGGCAGTGTGCTGAAGATACAAAATAAAACCCTGGTTGATAATGACGGAATGCATTTTGCGATCGAAAAATCAGCTCAGATCGCGCTTAAAAAGGGCTATCATCCATTCGAATTGTTGTTTTTAGAAGGTGGGGGCGGTTATACCCTGCAACTGGAATACAGTGTGGGTTCATCGAAGCGCAAAGCAGTTTCTGCAGCCGATTTTGTTGTGGAATAAAGGTGTTTTACGCATTAATGCTAAATTTCTAAAAAAATAGCCGTGAACGATATCGAATTTATCCTTTCGGAGCTGAAAAGTATTAGCGAGCCAGATTATTTGAAGAAAATGGCCCATTTTGGGATCGATATTTCCAAAGCTTATGGCATCCGGGTGCCCCACATCCGTAAACTGGGCAAGCAGATAGGTAAAGATCAGGAGTTGTCGTTATTACTTTGGGAAACGGGTTTTCATGAAGCGCGCCTGCTGGCAACCTTCATTGGCGATTATAAACAAGTTTCAGAGGAGCAAATAAACGCGTGGGTAAGCGATTTCAGCTCCTGGGATATATGTGATCAGGCTTGCGGAAATCTTTTCGTTAAAACGCCTTATTTTAAGTCGAAGGTGCTGGAGTTTTCGCAAGCCGAATCCGAATTTGTAAAACGTACTGGTTTTGTGCTCATGGCCGAGGCTGCCGTTCACCTTAAAAAAGAACCTAACGAAACTTTTCTGGCTTTTCTGCCCATTATTGAGCGCGAAGCTTATGATAACCGCAATTTCGTGAAGAAAGCCATTAACTGGGCCTTAAGACAAATTGGGAAACGCAATGTTTTTCTGCATGAGCATGCCATAGCAACTGCCAATAATATTCTTGCTCAAAATAATAAAAAGGCTAATTGGGTAGCTTTAGATGCTTTAAGGGAACTGAACAGCGATGCTGTATTGACCAGGCATGGCTTGTAGAGCTTAAGGCCTCCAAACTCCCAACTATATTTTCTTACCCTACATCAATGCCGGGCTCGCAAATGCGCAGTAAATTTGTATCATAAACAAGAAAGGAAATTTATGTCACAGTTCATTTTGCACAAAGAAAACACCCGCGGTCATGCTAATCATGGCTGGTTAAATGCACATCACTCATTCAGCTTTGCTAACTATTACAATCCTGAAAGAATGCACTTTGGCGTGTTGCGCGTTTTAAATGATGACTTGATTGATGGTGGAATGGGCTTCGGTGCACATCCACACGACAATATGGAAATTATTACCATTCCATTGGCGGGCTCAATTGCTCATAAAGACAGTATGGGTAACTCAGCGGTAATTGAAAGTGGTGAAATTCAGGCAATGAGTGCCGGTACCGGTGTTAGTCACAGTGAATTTAATGCTTTGCCAGATACTCAGTTAAATTTATTGCAAATCTGGTTGTTCCCAAACAAAAAGAACGTTACGCCACGTTACGATCAAAGAACTTTAGATGTAGCTGCCCGTCACAATAACTTTCAGCAAATTTTGTCGCCAAATGCCAGCGATGATAATGTATGGATTCATCAGGACGCCTGGTTTTCGTTGGGTAAATTCGATGCCGGTTTTGAAACCGAATACAAAATCAAAAAAGCAGGTAACGGAGTTTATGCTTTTGTAATCAGTGGGGAAGTAACCATCCACGGCCAAACTTTAGGCAAACGCGATGCCATTGGTATTTGGGATACCGATGCCATTAGCTTCACAGCCAACAGTGCAGAGGCAGAAGTGTTATTAATGGATGTTCCGATGGAACTAAACTAATTCAGAACGATCGTCATTCCGACCGCATGGCCTGTTCATACAGGTGGGGAGAAATCTTTTAGTAGAGATTAAAGACTTCTCCTGGTTTGCGGTCGAAATGACGATTTTTTTTAGCAATGATGAGTTGAATTTAAAAAAAAAGACAATGCAAACCACGATACTTTATATTGGCCGTGATGCTGAAATTACCATGGTAATGGAACGCTTGCTGAATGCCAGATCAGAATGGAAAGGAATATGCGTATGTACCGATGAAGAAGCCGTTGCACTTTGCGAAAAACAAAGCGTTGATTTGGTTTTGCTTGGAAACGGCATTGACCTAGAATGTGAAAAAGCACTAAGGGCGAAACTTACAACACTTCAGCCCGGCTTAAAAATTATCCAGCATTATGGTGGTGGTAGCGGGTTGTTGTATGGAGAGATAATGTCAGCGCTAAGCTAGGATTTCCATGATGATAAGATTTTAGGATATCTGGAAGTAACGTTTACTGCGATGGCACAAATCTTAAAGCTTATCGCCGTGATGTGGCCGGTTAAATCACCCTATTTTCATAATAATAAAAATTTATAATAAAGAAATAGGGATTCTCTTTCTAATATAAGATAGCTACAAAATCCTAAAACCCAATAATCCTAAAAATCCTGTGTCTTAGCTAATGTAGTCCCTGTCCTCATCACTCAACTCTTTTTTATTTCCAGTCGTTTGCCCTTTCCGTTCGATATCATCATCATAACTGCTTACTGTTTTTCTGGGTCTGCCTACAATGAAACCAAGGATAAAACCAATGATGATGCAGACCCCAATAACCAAAAGTTTAGATACTGCAACAGTGGTTACCAGAAAATCGAAATCTACAGGTTCGGTATTGACCATTAAAAATATGGTTAACAATGCAGTCAGGATAATAATCGAAATTGTTTTTGCGCTCATGGTATTTGTTCTAAATCCCTTTTGGGGTGTAACGGTTAAAAGCTGTAATTAAATGAAAACTCTAATATCGGATTTTGATTGTAAATCTGGTTAACAAAAACCAATCGTGCTCCTAAATCTATAACAGGCTGGTACCGCAAAAGGTTTACGCTCGTGTTTAATTCAACCCCATAAGTTTTAGGATCGTTAAAGGTGGTTCCCCTGCCAATGTTCTCGTAGTGGCAAAATAAACCCGCCCTGAAATTCCGTACATAAGCCAGCGGACCAAGTTCCCAATCCGGAAAGGCAAATGGGAAACGGTAGTTTAAAAGCAGGCTGTTTTGCAATTTACTTTTTGCCTGGATGCTGTTGTAACCATACACCGTTGCAATTTCGGTTGCATACTGGTTTACACCTGTTGCCTGCTGGTAATTAAAACTCGCCAGTAGTGAATGGTTTTTGGCTATTCCGGGAAAATACAGGAAACTTTCGAAGGCAAGTATTTCTCCTTTCAGGTTGGAATCGAAAGGCTGGTGGTTGTAGGTAATTCTGAAAACCTGTGCCCACTTTGGAGCAATATCTCTTTCGGTAGTACGTAAGCTGTGGTTAAAAGTAAAATTATATTCCATCGGGAATTTAAGTTTGCTGATGAAATTGACGGGCATGTTCTCAGGTTGGTAGCGCTGCGTAAAACTGGTTGCCGCATTTAGCGTAAAAGCATAGTTTTCATTGCGCGCATTAAACGAAAGTGGGACCGATGCGTTCAGCTTGATATAGTGCTCGCGCCAATCTCCCTGTTGTATCGCATTTTTAGCCCGATAGAACGTTCGTTTTGGACGGTTCCGATATAAGATGCTCAATACGGGGTAAAGTGCTTTATAGCTAATGTCTGCAGTATATTCGAAGCGTTTTAAATCGCGGTGGTATTTTGCCCCCGTGTTAAAGTCCATTGTGTTCAATAAATTGTTCGATTCAAGTTGCAGGCCAAAAACATATTCGTTGTCGATAACCGGAATGATGCTGTGAATGCTAAAAAGATTGAACGCGGTATGATAAGGTTTAGACTGGTAGCTGCTGTCCGGAATATTTTCAAAAACATTGCCTGCCTGTTCTTGCTTTTCTGCGGTAGCTGCAAAATCAACAAAGGCATTTTCACCAATAGGTTTTTCTTCAATCTGCTTTTCTGCAATTTCGTATCCGTTGATTTTGTAATCGTTGAAAAGCATTTTTCCGTCACTGCTTTCGCTGGGGTTAAAGGCACCGTATTTCGATGCAGTGATTGCGCCAATTTTTTTACTGACCAGGTCAATGGTGTAGATATTATCGATGCCGTTAAAGTGTGCGTTAAATGCAATTTTTTCGCCAATAAAAACCGGTCGGCTTAATTGTTGCCTGCTGTTTTGGATCAGTACAGTTTTCTGGTCGCCATCTATCACCCATAAATTTTTCCCTTTTTCGTTAACGCTGATATAGGTAATTCTTTTTCCGGTCTGATCGAAAGATGGGGTCTGGATAATTTCGTTTTCGGGATTAGGATAGGTTTTTAAAATCTTACCGCTTAAGGCATCAAGCACTACCAGGTTAAATTGGTTATCCAGGCCAACGCTGGCTGCAATTATTTTCTTTCCGTCGTTTGAAAGACTTGGAGAGAATAAACGACTTTTACTGCTTAATTTTTTAAATTTTTTCGTTTGTATATTATACGAACAAATGACGCTGTAGCTGCGCTGTTTGTATCGCGGATCATAACGGATTTCATCCCAAACCAGGGAGCTGTTTTTTAGGCTAAACCAGGGCATCTCCTGATAGCCAATTCCGAATAATTTTTCTTCCGATTGATCTTCATTTATGATCACAAAATAACGGGCATCTGTTTTGCTTTCTTTGAGGGCTAAAATTTGTTTTTGATTAAGCCTTACCGGTAAAAAATAATTCGTAGCCAAAACAGTTTTTTTATTCAAACTCGTGTAGCTTTTTATAGTTGATTTTTCTTTCTGTATTTTCCACTTCTCGGCAGCCTGATCTTGTACCGACAGAAAATATTTTCGGGTGTTGGTTCCAGTATATTTTTTTAAGCTCTGCGAAAAAGGGTAAAGTCTGAGCGATCTTTTTCTGATGTCGCCCAACAAGCTGTCAGAAATGAACCGTCCGTATTTTTCTTTCATGTTGGCCGCCATCAAATAGCCGGTTTGATAGTAGCCCGGGGTAACGTCTTTATTCGATCCGAAATAGGCTTTACTGTAGCTGATTTTTTTGCCTTCCAAAAGTGAGGTCCGGTAAGGCATGATCCAGTTGGGCTGTCGGCCGCGTCCCGAGTAGGTCAGTGCGGTCTCGTTCACAACTGCATCGCCCTCGAAAAACCAAGTGGGGATAGCTGCTCCAAAGTAAGCGAAATAAACCAGTTCCGGGAAAGGGTGTGCTTGTGTTCCTGTCAATTTGTCAAACTGTGCAATGTGTCTCAGTTCATGCACGGCAAGGTTATTTAGCCAGTCCTGACTATCGAAAAATTGTGGAGGGGTTGCGTAGAATTCAGACTTCTTTGGAGCTAACTGAACAAAGCCGTTTGCCACCGTTCCGCGGTTCTGTAAAAGGAGTGGGATGCTGGTTTTTTGCTGCCTTAAACCCAGACCTATTTTAGGGTAGATATAGGGTAGGGTATTGGCCATTCTTTGCGCATCTTTTTCAAGTTCTCTGGGGTAGATGATTTTAAAGCCCCCTGATAAAATGTAGTTCCATTTTACACTAAGTGGGTTTTGTGCAGTGCTGAAAATCTGCCCAAAAACGGATGGTGAAATAAAACTTAAACTAAAGGCACTTAAATAACTGATAATTAGTTTTTTGTTTGATTTTTTTAAATTCATCTAAATTCTTTGCTAAAATATTTAGTATTTCAAAAATTTTAAGTCGTTTGAATTGTTAATTTTTAATTTAATAATTTATACTTAAAATGTTGATTTTTAAGTTGTAATGATTTTTACTTAAAATTATAAAATATGGTTTTTATTCAAAAAAAATTCCAAAAAATATGCTTTAATGGATATTATTAAAGCATTTGGTTTCTATTATGATTTGACGGTTTAATTTACACTTATTAATCGATTTTCTTCGAAAAAAATTCCTCCTATTTTCAAGAATGCATATTTGTTTAAAGAATCTTTTAGTTGTGAAAACCATAAAAATACAGGGAAATATGATCCGGGTATAGCTGTTTTCAGGGGAAATATGAGGTGTTAATTTGGCGACCTATCCGACCATTTTCGGCTTGAGGAAAGGATTTAAAAACGAGTGTTTTTTAGTATGGAGATGCTGGTCAGTTAGCCTGGATTTAGCTGCTAATTCAGCACTACACTTTACTTTTTGTAAACAGTATCTGATTTTGCTTAGCAATTTTTTAAGTGTATAATGACAAAATGTCTTTAATTTTTTAGCTCGTATTTGAACTTTGATCTTGAGTTAGGTCTTGGGCATTTGTAATTAATGCCTCAGTTTTCTGGCGTGTTTTACCCTTCTGACTAGGCAGCTTTAATCCTGGTTTTGGCTTTTGATAAACGCTTTTTGCTAAAAGAAGACATCGATTTTTTTGCCCAAAATGGTTAATCGCCATGATAAATTGTATGTTTTTTACATGTTTTGAGACTGAAAATTGAGCGAAATTTCAGTTTGTAATGCCATTTCCTTGCGATATTCACCGGGTACGGTAGTTTTAGCCTGCCTTTTTACATTTGATGGTTTTTGATTAAAAAAGTGCCTTTATGGCTATTTAAATGAGGTTTTTTACTTGTTTTTATGCTGCTTAGCGAATGTATTGGTTTACATGGATTTTTAACCAAATTTTAGTAAAATACCTTTTTCACAGGTTAGAAACGGAACGTTTTTGTACGTCGTTTTGCGTAATTTTTTAATTCATAAAAGGCTCTTTTTTGCCGCAAAAAATATTTTTTTGATAAACCCAACAAAGCTGTTTTGCTTATAGATTTTTTCTGGTTATTGTATTCGCTGTGTTTTTATAGTTTATGTGTTGGATATAACGAGGTAACCGATATGCTTTTATATCCGTTTTTTAACCTGAATATTTGTAGGCTTCATAGCTAATTTTCTGCTTTTTAAAATATCCCTTTGCTTTCTGTAAATGCTGTTTAAACAACTTGATTTTTTATGAATTTTATTGGTGTAAAATTCACTTATCTAGGGAATAATTTTCTGATTTTTAACCTTGTCTTTATCTTATATTTTTAATGATTTTTTGCTTTGTTTTAATGGCGTTTTTTGTACTTAATTTTTTATTTTTTTAAGGCTATTGATAGCTGTGTTTTTATTGTATTTATGCTGGACTTTATGGTGATGTTTTTCGCTGTTTTGGAGTGATATTTTAATTTTAAAATAAGGTTTTAATCTAACTACGTTGGGGTTGTTTTGCCTGTTTTTTGATGTTTAAATTAAAATGATTTGTTTGTTTTGAATGTGCTTTATTCCGGTTTTGTCCTTGGGTTTAATACTCCTTTTGTTGAGGACAGAGCGCAGAGAAATAGGTTAATAAGTTCCTTCATTTTTGCTCTGGGGTTAGCTATGATTGTTTTAATATACCATAATATGTTTCGGTAAAATTCACATTAAAATTTTCCAAAGATTTTACAGGTCAATAGATAAATTTAAGATATCGATCGGAATACCGTTGGGCCAATGTTTTTGATACAATCTACATTGATGTAGCGCTATATCTCTATCTATCTGCCTTAATCCCGTCACGACTATTTACAGATTATTTAATACAAATATAGAGACCTGGTAATGTTTGGTTTTGACCAATAAATATTCATTAACTTTTGTATGTTCAGAAACAAATTCAGGCAAGTTTTGAGGGCGAAATATAAAATATTTCTCTTCTCTTCGCTCAGAAATTGTGTAGGTAGATTGAGTTTACAGCAGTACTCTGGTGTTGCAGAAATGGCATCTTTACAAGATGCAAATTTGTACTTACTAAGTCGGTAACTAGAGTTTGTTTTTTCTTTTTTTGTAGATTGGATAAAGGAAGATAGAGCCCAGAATAATGGCCGCACCAATGTAAAATCCTCCCGTCATTTGTTCCTTGTTCTGGAAAAAAATGAAAGCTAACAGGATGCCATAAACTGGTTCCAGATTAGTAATCAGCGCAACCCTGAAAGCCGATAAAGTACGCATTACTGATACACCAGCAACATAGGCAACAGATGTACAGAGGGTACCCAAAAGCGCTAAATAAAGCCAGTCGCTTGCACTTAAATTAAAGTGCATGCTTAATAAAGAACCATCGTAAAAGCGGTATAAAGTTATCCAGAAAAGGCCGCCTAGTAATTCATAAAAGCCAATAATAGATGGCTCACTTTTTTGAACTAATGTTGAATTGATGATCGAAAAAAGGCTCGAAGCTACTGCTGCAAGTAGTCCGAAAATAATGCCCAAAGTATATTGTCCTTCAAATTTAAAGATCATGTAGATGCCTAAAATAATCAGTAAACCGATTAAAATATCGCCCGTTTGTATCGGCTGTTTTTTAATCAGTGGCTCTAAAATAGCGGTAAATAAAGTGAAGGAAGAAAGACATACCAGTGTTACTGATACGGTAGAAACTTTAATGGCATGGAAGAAAAATATCCAGTGTATGGCTACAATTGCCCCGGTTAAAAAGAACTGGATAAATTGTTTTTTGCTAATTCTAATGTTCTTTTTGGTGAGTAAAAACCAAACGAAAAGTGTGCCAGCCGCAATTAATACACGGTACCAGACCATGGGTACTGCATCAATAGAAATTACTTTGCCCAATACGCCGGTAAATCCCCAAACAAAAACAGTGAGGTGAAGAATGAGCAGGTTCTTTTTAGTGGCTTCCATTATTATTTTGGTGCTTTTCTAAGCAGGTAAAAACCCAGCAAGCCAAAGAATATGGTAGGCATAATTACGGCCGCAAATGGGGGTAATCCGCCTTTGGTAGAGAACATTTGTGTAAACTGATTAAATACGATGTAAGCAAAGCTAATGAAGATTCCGATACCTAATGATACACCAACACCTCCACGTACTTTCCGTGAAGACAGGGCCACGCCAATAAGGGTAAGTACGAAGGCCGAAAGTGGGTGCAGGTAACGTTTGTAGCGCTCAAACTGGAGGTCGTTCATAACACCCGTTCCACGGATTTTTTCTTTCCTGATCTTATCTGATAGCTCTTTAGTGGTCAGGTTTTGCACCACATTGTCGTATGCCGAAAAATCATCCGGACGCATATCCAATATCGTGTCTTTAAGCTTGCCATTACCATAAATCATGGTCTCTTTTAAGCCCTCAATTTTGCGGATGGAATAATTGGTTAACTGCCATTTACGCTTAAGAGAATCCCATTTTATATTCTCTGCAACAATCTTTTTGGTTAGTACATCACCACTAAAATTATCTAGTGAGAAGCGATAACCCGAATTGGTTTTATTGTCGAAATTATCAATATAGATATAGGTCTTGTCATCCAGTTTCATATGGATGTTGGATTTTGTTGAAGGGTCGTTACGCTTTACGTAAGTGTTTTCGAAGCGGTTTTTTAAGGTATTGGTGTAAGGTAAAATGTAAAGGTTGGATAATAAGTTCGCCGAGAAAATGATGCTTGCTGAAACCAGGTAGGGGAACAAAAAACGGTTAAAGCTCACCCCGCCACTTAATATGGGTACGATTTCTGTTTGATCGGCCATTTTAGCGGTAAAGAAAATTACCGCAATAAAATTGATCAATGGCGAGAGCATATTTACATAAAAAGGGATAGAGCCAGCATAGTATTTCGTGAGGATGCCCCAAAAACTAAGGCCACTCTTCATAAAATCGTCCATCTTTTCAGAAAGGTCGAACACTACAATTATGATCACGAAAATGGCCAGTGTATATATAAATGTACCCAGGTATTTACCGATAATGTACCGATCTATAATTTTAATGTTGCCTTTGATGATGCTCATTTTATAGCTTATTGCCTAATACTTTAACCATTTTGTTTTTCCATTCGTAAAATTCGCCTGCAATAATCTTTTCCCGGGCTTGTTTTACCAGCCATAGATAGAAATGCAGGTTATGCAGGGTCGCAATCTGTGCGCCTAACATTTCATTGCTGTGTACCAGGTGCCTTAAATAAGCTTTCGTGGTTACCTGATCTGCATGCAGATCACTTTCTGCATCCAATGGAGAAAAATCGTTCTCCCATTTCTTATTTCTAATGTTAATGATACCATTTCTGGTAAAAAGCATGCCATTTCTTGCATTTCTGGTCGGCATTACGCAATCAAACATATCTATGCCCAGTGCAATATTCTCTAATATATTGATCGGAGTACCTACGCCCATTAAATAACGTGGTTTTTCTGCTGGTAATATATTGCATACCACTTCTGTCATGGCATACATTTCTTCAGCAGGCTCACCTACCGATAAGCCCCCTATTGCATTACCTTCACGGTTCATGCCGGCAATAAATTCTGCCGATTTAATTCTTAAATCTTTGTATACAGAGCCTTGAACAATAGGGAAAAGTGTTTGATCAAAGCCATATTTGGGCTGGGTGTTGTCGAAATGGGTGCAACAGCGCTCTAGCCAGCGGTGAGTCATTTTAATGGAGTTGGCGGCATAAGTATAATCGCATGGATACGGGGTACACTCATCAAAGGCCATGATGATATCGGCACCAATGGTACGCTGAATATCCATGGCATATTCGGGAGTAAAAAGATGTTTTGAACCATCAATATGCGAACGGAAAGTAACGCCTTCTTCTTTAATTTTACGCACTTTACTTAACGAATATACCTGATAACCGCCGCTATCGGTTAAAATCGGGCGGTCCCAGCCGATAAATTTATGTAAACCGCCTGCTTTTTCCAAAATATCAAGTCCTGGTCTTAAATAGAGGTGGTAGGTATTTCCGAGAATAATTTTTGCGTCAATATCATCTTTAAGCTCGCGCTGGTGCACGGCTTTTACCGTTCCAGCTGTACCCACAGGCATAAAAATCGGGGTTTGTATTTCGCCATGGGCAGTGGTTACTGTTCCGGCCCTGGCTTTAGATAATGGATCGTTAGCCTGTAAACTAAATTTCATAATGTGTTTTTCCTCGTCAAAAATCTGCCAAAAATAGCAAAAATTGAGGGCATATTTTTGTTTAATTTTTTATCAACATAAAAGTGTTTTACAGATTAAAAATGAGAAATTTGCGCCTATTTATTTTACCA